>Ga0181612_177955_pt1 | contig 23833 bp, 16 predicted proteins | sample HoacroProtozoa21_FD_119630 | JGI IMG/M metagenome (GOLD analysis project Ga0181612, IMG submission 119630) | Hoatzin crop microbial communities from Cojedes, Venezuel. Combined Assembly of Gp0051906, Gp0051904, Gp0051908
AACTGTGGCATTTCATTGAATATGCAGCATGTCTTTCTCGACTTAAGTGAATTGAAGAGCTTTAAATATATTCGCCAACTCTCGTAACTACAAAAAAGTAAAGCAAGTGCATTACTGGGGTGGCAGGTGTCAAGTGACTTAGCATTTTAACATTTTCATTATGCTTGGGAACAGTAAACAGAAAAGCAAGCCAAGGTTTTTTTCCTATAAATTGCATTAGGTTTCTAAACGATACGTGGTGAACCCAAAGCCAGCACAAAACTCTGGTGAATTGAAAGAGCAAGCAACAGGAAATCACTGGGGTTTTATTCTGTGTGACAAGTGAGCAGACACGGGCAGGTGGATTTGTCACTGCCAAAATCTTCCTGTCCCCTCCTCACCCCTTGCCAAGGGATCCTCGTGCCCAAAGCCCCTGGCTTTGGAAAGCACCTGGGGAGGGCTCCCAGCTTTCTGGGGGGGGTCTCTTGGTGACTCCATGTTATTAGGGAATGTAGCAGCAAATGACCAAAATCCTGAAAGCTCTGGCCCGATGCCGACGCAGACACTGCTGCTGCTGCCAAGGGGGAAGCTGTCAGCATGCTGGGTGCCTTGGCGGGATGGGGGAAGAGCTGGGTGCTGGGCATCCGTGAGGCCAGGGCACCACGCTTGGGGCTGCTCCCACCTGGGACCAGTCCATCATGTGACTCAGGTTCCTCTTGTGGCTGGGATGTATCGAGTGGTAGAAGGAAAGGGAATCTTTCTGGAGATGAATTGGAAGGATATGATGATGCGCACAATCGATCGAGCAAGCAGTGATCTTCCTGGCTGTTAGAGGGAGATGGTGATACTGCAACTCTGGAAAAGCTGCCTGTGGGTTGGTACTGGTTGCCTGCACGTGTGCTTTGGTGGAACCAGAGATGTAACCGTGCCAACGATCGGTTACTGTGCTGAAACACCAAGGGCTGGCTCTCCAAGGCTGCAGGAAAGTTCCATGGCACTGCATCGAAGCTCCAGTCCCACAGCCCTCCAGCTGCAGAGGTCCTGCACCTCCCTGTCTGTCTCCCACTGTGCTGGAAGCCACCTGAGCCCATGTGTGCTGCTCCGCTGGCATGGCCCAGCCTTGAAACACTCACTCCCATCCCGAGTGCCGAGCAAAGCTGTGCGTTCACATCCTCTGCTGAGGTGCCTGTGCTGGCATGATGAATAATATGGGGCTCGGTGCGCCTCGGCGCCCGCAGCACAATGTGCTGGGCTCTTTTGTGACTCCCTGACTCAGGAGCTCTCTGCATCTGTTCGAGGCTGAAGTGGCTCTTGGGCTGTTTAAAGGTTGAGTGCTACTGCTCCAAACGACGGAAGACAGATTCGGTTAAATAAACACAGGGGCTTAGAAATAAATTGAAGGTTATGTGAAGAGCTGGATCAGAATATAATGTTGTCAGACACATTACAACACGCTGATCTGAATATGGCTCTCCAGCCATACTACTCTGAAATGTGCCTTGACACATTCCCTGTAAGTCCCTGCCACTGGGGAGGTGGTGGGGAAAGGGGGGGCAGTGAAGGGCTTAGACTTGGGATGGGAGGAAGAGGACTGATGGCATGCGACCATGAACCCACTCATTTAGACAGAAGGAAACTGACAGTAGTCTTGCTGCCTATTAATTACTGCACGTTTCATTTTTTCCCTCTAGTATGTGTGTAACTGCTCTGGAAGTGGCCATAAGTGGTCCATGAAGGTGGCATGAATCCTGCTGTCAGCTCTGACTGTATTCTAGCTCCAGTGCCCTGTCATACAATATAGCCTTTATAAACCTATATGCTTTCTTACTAACTGAAGATACTGTTTTACTGTCTGGGAGATTGTTTGGGTTTAATTCCAGCAGCTCAACAGCTTTCTGCAAGCTGAAGGCAGCACACTTTGATTTAATTCTTCCCCCCTATAAACAGGTATATGTTCTGGATGTTGCTTATGTAGTGCTATAACAATTTTGATTTGGAGAGCACTTTTTGGAGGGACTGAAATGACCACAATAACATAACTGCCTTATACGGGTGCAGCTTTTTTCATGCTTGAAGGTGCAGTGAGGCAGAGCTGTAACTTCTGTGCCGCAGCAGTGCCGGGGGCAGGGGGAGGGATGCTGACCTGCGCTCCGCAATCCTCAGTGCGCTGTGCCGGCGGAGGTTAGGGTTCAGCGTGCTGTTTGTTCAAGGTGTCTCATTGTGGAGCAGACCTCCTCTTTATGCCTGCGCGAGTGCACAGATAATCTTCTGACTGAGAACAGCATTATGTGAAGTGTGTTTATGCTGGCTTTGGAGAGAAGAGAATCCCGGTGGATACACCAAAAAATTACTCTGCCATGGCTTAGCCCGGTTTTCCACTTGTCTCCCTTTGCAGCATTTCACATCATCCTGACTGCTCATCTGTCCCATGGTGAAAATTCCAATTTAGCCCACGAATTTCTGTGTGGAGAGAACTTTTCCAACCAAAATATATATATTTTTCTTGTTGAAAGAGAATTGCTGTTCTGCAAAACATATGCTCTTTGTTCTGGAAAGATACACAGACATTTTCCTTTCAGTTTCTAGTGAATGTTTCAAAGCAGACTGGTCACCTTTCCCTCTGCCCTTAGGTGGGGAGCCCTTGGCAGCACAGAGCTGCTGCCCCGGGTGACTCCCCTGGGCCCTGCATTGCCCACGGTCTCCCATCTCATCTAACTCACCTGCACTCGGAGCCATCCGCTTAAAACACTGCTAGGAGCGGAGCAGCCTGCAATAACACAGCCAGCAGGGAAATCCTGGCACAGCCCATCTCTCTGGTGGCTGTGTGATGGGTCTTGGTTTGTGATGGAGTTCCCCAGGGGATGGTTAGGACAGCAGTCATGTAGGGACAAGAGCTGATGGAGCCTGATGCGATCCGGCACGTTTAGTGCTCAGCACTCTTTAAGTGCTTTTAGTGCTCTGGCCTCTCCCAGGCTGATGAAGCGTGGGCTGAGATCTCTGCATCTCACTCCTCCATGGAGCAGTTCAGGTCCCTTTTGCAGGAAAAGAGTGTTTTGGCCAATACCAGACTCTGAAAACAACTGAAGTGCCAGGGAAGACAGCTGGCAGGGAAAGGGAAGTTCGAATGGAAGGAAAACTCCAAAATTCCAGGAGAAGTTCATGAAACACTCCTATCTGGTGGTGTAAATGTGTGCTCCTTCACTATAGCAAAGTGTAGGGTTATGCTGCTGATTACCGTTCGTCACCATGTTTGCTCTAATGGCTTTTGTGTTTGTCAATACTTGGGAACCCAGGCATGAACTGGGACCTCGCTGTGCTGGAGGTGGTGCAGTTCTGGCCAAAGGGAGCGATTGCCTTTACTTAATCTCTGAAATTCTTCTTAGTAATTGTCTCTCTGTGATTGCAAAGTGTCTGTTCAGCTGTCCCAGCTCAACCTGTTTCATATTCCAGAAGGCCATAAAATCATACTTGGGACTTATTGATCCCTTTTATTGTAAATCCCAGAATATAAATCTAGTTTTAGAGCCTCATTTGTTGGATTCTTGCTATTACATTCTTGTGTAATTTCTGCTCTGGTTTTAAGGGGGAGAAAAATTGCTACCTCTGCCGCCTGGAGTGGAAAAAAAGAAGTAGGTGCATTCAAGGAACATGGACACCTGAAGAAGACTGTAGAGAAATCTACTGTGTTTTAAAAATTGTGTTACCTCTGAAGCAGAACTCATTATTTTCAGAGCTTTCTATTACTTGTTTGCACAAGAGTAGGGTGGAAAAGGCAACCACTCTCTGGGCCATGGCAAGTGCTGGCTGCGCAAAGCCAGCAGAGGCTGCAAACACAGCCTGGTCTTGGCTGTTGTGGGGCTCCTCAGAACCTCCCCCCCGACAGCAGAGGCACGTGGAAGGAGGGACCTGGCTGTCTCTGCCCAGTGGAGGCCAGGGCAGGATGAAGTGTCTTGTGAGGGGTGAAGCTGGAGCAGTGTGAGAGCTCAGCATCCCTCTCTCCACGCACCGGGAACGGCTCTGTTCGCTTCAGCAGGTCAGGGAAATACACGGGGCTGATTTTGGATGTGGTTGCAGTCATGGTGCAGGTTACAAAGCAGGAGCCTGGAGAGGAGCCCTTTCTTGCTACCGAGGGGAAATCCCTTGTTGGTGTGAGCAAGACGGCCTGCTTGGCTGAGATGGATGTTCCTAGTGCTCAACAGAGAGCATGACCCACCTCGGTGAGGGTGCGGGACCATGGGAGTCAGACCACACTGACAGCACAGCCAGGCTCGAGCTGGGTGTGAATTTTTAGATGTTGGCACTGTCCTGCCTGTGCTCCCGCAGGCATTGGGAGAGTTTTCTTGTGGGCTGCTTTGAGTCAGTGCTTATGAATTCAGAGCTACTGAATGCTCAGTGCTACTAGAAATCTCATTTAAGGAAAATATCCACTGAAACCCATGTTGTCAGCTGTGTAGTCTCTTCTGCCTAGAAAAAAAAATCATCATGGCATTTGATCTTTTCTCTTGACACTGCCTTGGTGGTGCCAGAATAAAGCCAGTGTATAAAGCAACACCCTGCTTGAAAAGGTCTGTCCGTTTGGTAGTGTCCCTCATAGTTTCTCAGTGCAGGGCTGGCAAGGCTAAATACTGGGAAGATGTTTTTCACACCTGTATGTCCACGCAGTCCTGGAGAAAATCAGTGATGATATGAACAGAGAGCTACCTCTTTAGCAATCACCTCACAGGTGTAGCAACATTAAAATAGGCTCAATAATCTAACTGACCAGCCAGCTTAAAATGCAGGTACCCAAAAATTCAAATATATACACGGAGGGAAGACTGCCCAGCAAATAAACAGCCCAAGCTGTGATGTGCCACATGGGCTGTGTGCCTGTGCTAAGGAACCTGTTGGTACATGGAGGGAAGGCCAGGGCTGGGGATGTTCTGGGAGGTTGGCAGCAGAAGGTGGGTGGAACAAGGTGTGCAGAGGAGAAGGAATCAATAGAAGGAAGTGGGCAGAAAAAAGGAAAAGTAGGGGGGAAATCACCAGATGGGTGGCAATACTGACAGAGGTTATCAGTGCACTGCTGAGTGCCTGTTACCCAGTTAGGGGCCAGTTGGTCCCTGTCCGTGTCACTGGAGTGGCACAGGCTGGGGCTGAAAAGCTCTATTTGGAACAGCCTTGCTGGTCCCTTACCCTTTCCATTTTGGGGGTCCCTGGATCAGGGCACTGCCTGGGACAGGCCCGGGTGCCAGGAAGCTGCCAGAAGCATCCGCCTCTGGACGTGCGCGAAGGACATCGGTGGGACTGCTGGATTTTTCAGCGCGAGTGGAGCGAAGCCGAAGGGAGCACGGCGGAAAGAGCAGGGAGGCAGGGCCGGGAGGCTCACCGGGGGCACGGAAACAAAACAAAACCGTCTTGCGCCCGCCGAGGGTGCCCCTCGGGCTCAGGGCCGGGGGCCGGTGCGGTGCCGGCGATGCTGCGATCTCCGCTGACACCGTGTGGCGGGTCCCCGCATCTCCGCACCGGCAGCTGCCGCGGCCCAACAATGGGGATGTTAACCCCCCCCCCCGAATCCTCTCCAAACACCCCCCGAGCACAGACAAATGTCATTCAGCGGAGGGAGCGAGCCTGCGGTGCTGGGTGCAGGCTGCGGGTCGCTTTCTTCCCGCTCCCCTGCAGCTGGGCTGAACACAGCTCTACCAGATTCCCAAGTCCCTTGCAATGAATCAGATTCGGGCATTTCCCGGGAAAAGCCTGCCCAGATCATCTCAACTGATCCGAGATATTTTTATTCCCCACTTCTTGCAGTAATCACTAGCGCCACATTTCTGAAATCGAGCTGATTCCTGGAGGACAGGGACCTTTTATCTCTCGTTTCAGCAGGCACAAGGCTCTGGAGAGGAACCATGCTGAATGTGTTCAACTCATGTATTCTTAGAAAAATCTCTTTCTCCTCAGTCCCTTCCAGTGATGAGGATTTGGCACTGTAAAGCTCAGCTCTGCCTGTTCTGGGGCTTGAGGAGCAGAGCAGGTCCTCCCCAGCCCCGCTGCAGCCAGGCTGCTTGGGTTTGCAGGGGGATGGCAGGGCTGGGGGGCAGCAAGGCAGGTAGGGAGTCACCAAGCTGCCGAAATAGAGTCCTTACTCTTCCTGGGGGGGGAATGAAATTACTCATTATTACTGCAACACAAAATCATTAATAAAGGGAGGGAGACCTTTACATGTTCCTTACAGAAAATGTGTTTTGGAAGACTAATCTCTTCTCTCTCAGAGCAACGCGAGGACCACGCAAAGGCACTTGCTGTCTTGGGAGGGTGTCTCTCCTCTCAGGGCCTCGGACAGGCAGAGAGCAGAACTAAAAGAAGATTTAGAGCTCAGGAAAGAGCCCCAACAATAGACAATGGAGCCATTTAAGGGACAACAAACAACTTTATGCCCTGTGAGTTTGTCCCATTGAAGTCACGGGTCGAGCGCGGCAGCGGAGGGGAATGAATGGATGTTTTACTCTCGGTTTCAAGGGAGCCAGGATTTTACCCACTGTGCAGCCACTTCAGATGTTGCTGTGGCTATTTTTTTTTTTTTTTCCACAGGATCAGGGCCGGAGAAAGAACGGGAACAAAAGCATCACATTTGCTGTCAAAAAGGAAGGAAGGGAGAGCAAGGGCTTTAAAATAGGGCACAGATGTGAAAATATGAATATTCTTGCTAAGAAAGCCAAGCAGAAAGGGACTCTCCCAGAAACAGCTCCAAGACCAGTCTGAAGTCAGAGAGCTGGGGCAGCTGGTCTCCCGAAGCATCAGGGCCTCAGCAGGGATGTGGTGGAGTGGGCGCAGGCTGGAAAGCTGATATCTGTGCCCAGCGCTGTTTGCAGAGTGCCTTGCCCAACGGGCTGGGAGGTGCTGGGGTATCAGTCTCAGGCACCCATGGATTAAGAGTATTTGGCTGGAGCAAATCCTGTGGCTGTGCGCTGTGAGTGAATTAAGGCTGGTGGCGCAAGCAAGGGCAGAAAGTTTTGGATGAAAATGTTATGGGCTGTCTTGTTCCCTTTCTGTGCTGCTCTGCCGCCTGCCTACAACTCATTGTGGTGGGTTTTGGTAGCAGTTTCGTGCAGGAGCAATAACGAGGTGACATAAAGCAAGATTCTTCTGGAGACAGGAAAAATAAGAAAACATTTCCTTCTCCTCTAATTCCAGCTCTGGCTGCCAGACGAAATAGGGCTGTGCTCTTACTCAAAGCACAACGGCTGCTTTGCTGAGAGAGGTGCTTGGGCTTTTGGTCTCCCTGACTCTCGTTTGTCTTCTTTTTATTGTGTTGTGTACTCTGGGAATGAGCTGTGAGAATTGGAAAGCCTACAGGAAAATGAAAGAATTTTCCTGAAATTTAGGAAGTTAAAAATAGCAATAATTTGAGAGCAATTAAAAAAAAAAAAAACCAAAACCGAGCAAACCAAAATTGAACAAGAGCAAAGCTAGGAAGGGATAGCTGAAGATGTAGGGTGTCTAGCGGGTATGTGTGTTGCTCCTTTTCCTCTGGGGCTTGGTTTCTGTCAAGGGTCCAGCCCATTTTCAGGTATTGTAGGCCTGAGTTTGTTTCCACAAATTATTGCTTCTAATTGAATGATCATGGGCAAGTGACCATTTTCCCTTTGCAACTACTGTCAGGAAAATCACCTGGCCATAATAAGCATCAAAAGCCACCTCGCCTGCCTTCCCTCTCTCCCCAGCTTTATGTTTGTGCAATTTGGGGAAGGCGCTTCCATCGCGCTCTGTGGGCCGGGATGGTCCCGCGTGGCAGCAGGACGCTTTAGGCAGCTTTGCTCCGCGAAGCTGCCAGCCCCGGTGCACCGTGCTGTCGCCGGCCGGGGAAACTCCCCTGAGCTGCTTCTCCCTGCGCCTGCTCCACCAGCTGCTCTGTGCGTGAGGTTAATTAGCGCGATTAATAGTGAATGCTCTAATTGCAGACATTTAGTGGGAGACTTTATGATTATTGTTTTCTGCTGCAATTGTGCTGAACACTTGGGTGTCTCTTTATTAAAGCAAATAAAGCCATAATTAGTCACAGTCTAATCCCAGTGCTGGCAGGAGACCTGCAGGAACGTAGCTACTCAGTCTAGAGCGAAGGGGTCCTTGACAGATCCTGCCGTTCCCTCACTTGCTGCCTAAATGACGTGGGATGGGGTGGATTGATGTCATTTTGAGCCAAAAGTGGGTTTGACAGGGAAGTTTGCAGTAAGCAAGGCTCCCGGGGAGTGCACACCAACGTGGACCGTGGTGTGCATCAAAAGCAAACAAAGCCTTAATAATGTGCCTGGAAAGCCCCGGATGGGCCAGCTCCTCCTCTGTACAGATATGGTAATGAATTTCTCTTCTAAGTGAAATTAATGCATGGGTTGTATAAGTACCGTAGTCCTACACTACGTTATGCGATATGAAGATGTGTCTGAGAGTTTCATCTATACTCTGGGTGACACTATTCATACAAGTTTATCTCTTTTATGGATTTGAAGCTTTTTCAGATACATATCAAAGACCTTTCCTTGCTTCCAACATGAATAATATATGCTGGCACAGCTTATAATAAATCATCTCAGTTTCCTGTGCAACAGCGAGTGAGCAGGGCTATTTTAAGTACAGCCATCTGCAATACAGGCATCTAACATCGTAAAACCATTTTCTACCTACTTCCTAGCAGGCCCACCAGCTCCGAGCACGGTGCATGAGCTGGGTTGCAGCTGGGTGCCTCCAGACCCACCGTGCCCATCAGCTGGGCAGAAGATGCCCAAGGGAAGGGTAAATCTTCAATCCCATTCTTCAATGTTCTTTGCCTTCGAGACCAAAGAGCATGGGCTCCTGGCTCTGCCTCCTCGCCCGACACTGGCCTTTCCCCAGCTGTGACAGCCAGGAGGGTCTGTTACTGGTGAGGGGTCACGGATATGGCTGCTTTTGGCTTTACCCCAGTGCTGGGGCACACAATGGCCTGGGAGAATCCCGGCACTGCTGAGGGAGCCCTGCCATGCTCACCCACCCAGCTGATGACTGAGATGGTCCTGGAGAGATTTAGGGAGATGGGAAGCTCCTTAATGTTAAAAGCCAGTGAAGCCTAATGGGTTTCAGTGATTTGAGGGTAAGTTAGAGCTGTGTTGGGGGCCCTGGGCTGAGAAGGGACTGTCAGATGTCTAAATCCTGCTTTCCTTCTTGCTTGCAGATCTAACCTTCCCGCTCGTCCTCATCCTCACGGAGACCTGGAGCTCCCAGCTCGGAGCGGGGGCTCCACAGCACAGCAGAAATGCAGCCTCTCCCACCCACGGGAGAGGCTGAAGCCCGCCGGGCAGACAGCGCATGCACCTCCATACCCTGATTTGACTTACATAAAAGATTTTTCCAAGGAAAAGCTTGCCGTGTATAGGGTGCGATAGCATTCTCTTGAAAATCAATTATCTTGAGTTTATAGAGTGCATTTTCTATTACCTAATGTGCTGTAGCCAGTATATCTGTTGATTTCAAGGATTTTTTTTTAATTTCACCTTGGCATGTCTTTTATCAGAAATCATTTTGAAACTTTTTAATTTATGGGCTTTTATTGCAATACTCAATTCATCCTGAGTAGTCTATTATTAAGTGTTCTAGAGGCTCTTATTGTCCTTTATCAGAGGATTGTATCTCTGTGCAATTCATCTGTAGTCATTCTTCATAGAGAAAATCTTTCATATTAGGTTTCTTTCATCATTGGATGACAACTCTTGAATACATCATTATTCAGCAATGGGCTTAGAAATTATAATCATTAGGCAATTTTTCATATAATCTGATTTTATAAACTGTTTCTTTTTATTATCTTTTGATGGAAAACAGTAAATGCATCTGTCTGTTTTGATCCTCTCTGATAACAGTAATAGAAAAATGAAGTAAGGACATCTTATTGAGGAAACAGCCTGGCTGCATTGCTTATACACACAGAACCAAAGGTTATTTATTGCAAAGCAGAACTCACTCTGTAGTGCAATGCACTGAGCACAATCAGCCAAACAGTAATACTGTGGTTCTCATGCATGATCGTCACCGCTAATTGGCTTTGTTCTCCAGGTGGCTTTTGGTGTCGTGGAACTGCATTTATGCAATTAAAAGGAAAACAATGAGTAGGAAGGAGGAAAAGAGAACCACACCAACATGTTTGGGACCAGGTTTTGGGGAATAAGTGTCCCCTTTCCCTTCATCAGCCAGGTAAGGAAGATGTAACTTGTATTTGCAACCACGGTAAGTCTCATTTTGCTGGGAGGGAGATGCTCTGGCTGCAAGGAAATGCGTTCCCAAACTCCTCCTGGGGCTTGAACATGGCGAAAGTGAGGGGCTGCCCTGGCTGAGCATGGGAACAGGCAGGGGAGAGGGTCTTGCTGAGGTGGGTGTTGTGCTGTGAAAGAAGCAGCACTTGGCCTCTGGGCCTGAAAACGGGACAAGCATGGCACAGGAGGGAGGAAGGGCACCTTCATCTGGACTCAGAATCAAAACGATGGCAGCTCTGCCAGGGTTACTGTGATAGTTGGGCACATCTGCTTCCTCACTCTTTATTTTCCCTCTTCCCCTTCTTTTTGTCGTGATCAATCCATTTTCCTTTCCCAAATGTCTTTGGCCCCTTTTCCTGCTGTGCTGCAGATGCCAACTCTGGAAGCCACTAAGAGGAATTGAACTGAAAAGTAAAACTGGCACCACACACAGCACTGGGTTTTCTCATGTGAGGGCAGAGGTGGGCTGTGTCCATTGGAGCTATAAATCAGATTTCTTTCAGAGCATCACAGTAATTGGCACTGGCTAGCAGTCCAGCTGGGGATGGAATCTGGGGCTTCCTTGTAGAGATGTTGTTTCATTTTTTAAAAACTTGTGCTTTTGCTTAATAATTCTGGAAAATCCACAGCAGTCAGCTTCTTTGCCAGGTTTCTCTTTTTGCCCATTAAGAGGTTTTTTGTTCATCTCTCTTTCTGGAAGACAAGTCAAATCGATGGCTGGAGATTAAAATGGTTAAATCAAATCTCCATGTTTCTTTTCTTCTGGGAAACCCAAGAGAGAGGGGTGATGGGTGCGCAGCCAGGCCTCCCTGCTGCTCGAACACGCTGCTTTATCACTTCCCTGCTCCTGGACCACAAGGTCCGTGCAGCACCAGTGCTGCCAGAGATTTTCTTCCTCGCCTCAGACCTAGCTGCCCTTTTTGGGCCATCTCCCTGTTTCTGGGTGGTTATAAATAGCACTTTAAAACCAAACACGAGTTTGTTACCTTGGAGAAAAGAAGCCTGCCTAGGAGCTGTGGTTGCTGAAGGCAGGTCAGGGCTGGTGCCTCCCCAGGGATGACCCTTCCACCACCTTTTTAAAAAATGGCCAAAGCTTGCTCTGAATTGAGCAGGGTGAGGAGACCAGCTTGCCACATGGCCCTGGCTTTGGCAGACACACTCATGCTGGTCCTGATCACTGCAAACGGACAGAGAGATCTCCAGAGGTCACAAATCCCAACCCGTTGCCCTCCTGTTTTGCTGTGGTGCGAGAGTTCCCTTGCAGAGTGATTATCTCTGCAACGTGTCCGTCTTCTCCAGCTTCCAGAGGCCAGAGGGACCTGGCGTGATGGGGGAACCTCTGAAAGGCAGGGTGCAGATTCCCAGGCTGCTTTTTTTCTTGTATTTACGTCTATTTCTAGAAACATGATGGTGAAGCAGAGATTAAATCAAAGCTTTTTCAGCCCAGCCGTGGCATTTGCAAGAGTGCCGTGGCCGTCCTGTTCTGCTTTCCCATGAGGGGAAGCACCGTCTGCTCTTTTGGCCCTTGTGGAAGGGGGTGAATGCTGGAAATCATGCTGTGATCCCCTTCCTCCCCTCCCCAAAAAGAGGAGCCGTGGCCACCCGTGCGAGCATCCACAGTGCTTCAGCCCAGGCTGCGGGCAGGTGGGAGGGAGAGTGGCTTGATGTCTTATTTAGCTCGGTCGTAACCAGCCTTCGGTGACATGAACCAATAAAACATTGTTGATTCAAAGCTTAGTTCGTGACGCCTCTAATCCTACCGCAGATAGCAAACAGATAACAGAGACACTCTAATTTTCTGTAGTTTATTCGAGAATATAGAGGGAGATAATGCGCTGCAGGGCAAATACACGTTATTGCTTTAAATACAAAAATAAATCCCCATTCATTTAAAAATGTGTAAGAGGTGTTTCCCCATGCAGGACTTATCTGTGAGGCTGTTGAGTTTAATAGCTTTATTCCCTGCGTGCTTCGGGAGCAGGCCTGCGGCTCCCTTCCCGGGTGGAGGGAGAGGGAAGATGAAGATTGCCATCTCCTGGCACGCCGCGCAGCTGCACAGTGAGGCCACGCCATCACTGCTGGGCGAAGACCCCTCTCAGGGCCCAGGTCCCGCGGGGGCACCCACCTTCCCCACCCCGCGGCCCGGGGAGACCTCGGCGCTCCTCTCCTGCGTTTTTGCCCACGTCACGCGTGGTTGCGTTTGTCTCTGCATCCCTCTGCGAAGCGAGGAGCAATCTTGGTGCCCCCAGTTTCTCATCTTGGTTTCATCTTCTGCCCATGAGCTATGTTCTCTCAGTAGGAGAGGTCAGGAGTGCTTTTTGTGGCAGGGAAGGGTGGTAGCTCATGACAGCAACTTCTCCATTTTGGCATGGCATCCTTTGCTCAAACCTGCTGCTAGCTCCTGTCCTGGAGGGCTGTGTCATATGGGGTGTGTGCAAGGAGAGGGTAGAGGTGGCACCTACAGAGACAATGCAAGGAGATTGACCCCACCACAAGGCACCTCTGTGTGTTCCAGGAGCTCTGGGCTTTGGGCAGCCCTTGGCCTGTGAGTATCAGCCAGGCCACAGTGGGCTGAGGCTGCTTCTGACTGGGAAGGAGATCTAGGGTCTGGGGCAGTCTCTGACCTGCTGGCCAAACACTCTGCCTGTGGTCTAGAGGACTCGTGCTTTAGCACCTCACACCACCACTTGCTCCAAGACGATGGTCTCAGTGGCTGTAAAGTTCTCCCTTGGATGGGATGTTGGTAGGCTGAAGAGGCTGCACACGGAGCAGGGCAAAGCAGCCCAGTTTGCTTGTGCTGGGTTTGAGTCTCGTAGAAGTAAATCAGCAGAGCTGCATTTTTTTGGGGGCAGGCATTGATTGCAGTTTGTGTTGACTGCACACGTGAGCCCCTCTCATTTATTTCAGTTCCTCTTTGCAGATGAACTGAATCAGATTCCCTGGGCAAATATTTGACATGTAGCACTTCTGTGTGTGTTGGCAAGTACACAGGTATATAATAAGGTATGTAAACTGGGGCTCGGGCCTCTCATTTCCTATGATTTTTAACACTTTCTTGGAATCACCACAGAAAGACCATGGCGGGAAGTATGTGCTGGACAAGAGCTGTGCTGCCCATCGCTTCTCGGGGTTGCCAGGAGGAGCTGCCTTGCAGGAGGGTCTAGTCCTGGTGATCTTGTCTCACCGGCTTGTGGACAGGTCCACAAAACGGTGTTTTGAGGGACGGAGCAGGGTACCAGCAAGGAACAGCAGTTGTGCCTACATGCACCTTGGGGTGAGCTCTGCTTACTGTCTCCCCCGAAGAAAGTTTCCCTGCCCCAAGATGCCAGACAAGAGCATCCCCCGGTACCCGGCACCTCTCGGGGAGCGGCACTAGAGGGAGCAGCAGCCGGCACCGCCCGGGGCCAGCGGCTGAGCCCACCGGTGACTTTATTCTATTCGCCCCCCCCACCCCCGCCTTTTCCCAGTTCAGAAGACTTTCCGGTCGATTCTGACAACCGGCTCGGCGTGCCCTGACCTGCTCCGGAGGTGTGTGTGAAGACAACCTGGTTCACAGAGCTGGTACCATCCCAAAGACTCTCCCCCAAACAAACAAAAAAACCCCATCCCCAAGCTTTTTTCATCTGAGAAGCTATTTTTTGAGAAAAATTGCTTTTTTCCCCCTTCCTTTAAAAATTTAAAGCTTTGCTGAAAATACACATGTGGGGAGTAGTGCTGACAGTCTGTAAATATTTCTAATTTTTGCCAAAGAAACTCTGCAGATTTTAATCTCCATTTTCAAATTTCAGACCTTGGTGATTCTAAAAATGATGGCTGATAAGATAATGGTACCTCCTTCATCTCTGCTTTTGCATTTCCTCTTAAAATCTGTAATTTTGCCCCAAAGAAAAAAGCTTTAATGTAAATACATATACTTTTTTCAGTGACTTTTTGGGTGAGTGAGGGTTTAAAGAACTGTACAGGACTTTTTCTGCTCATGTGGACTTTTGCCTTGGCATTGCTCCCGTCCCTCAAGGGCTCGCAGTGGTGTTCAGCCACTGTGAGCGGGTCCCCCTGCTGCCTGGCTGCCTCCCCTCTGTGCCCTGCCTGTGAGACTGCCTGTGGCAGAATGCAGGCAGGGTGAGAGCAGGACGAAAGCAGCACCCGTGACTCCTTGGAGATGCTTCCTGGGCAAATCTTGATGGGAAACTGGGGGTCTGGTAGTTCATAAAATTCCTCCTTGGCTCTGGGCACCAAGTTATGGCTATTTCGCTCTGACCTTGTCACGAGGTGGTTAGCGAGGTTTCCTTTGTACCACTGGATTAAATAGGCTGGGATCCAGCAAAGAGACGTGCTCTGCTGAGCACAAGCTCCATGGGTATGCGATCACGGTGTGCACTTAAGCCAGTGCAAGACTTTAGATGTGTAGCACATCACTGTTGTCAGCCATGGCTTTCCCAAGCTCCTGTAGGTAAATTCTGGGCTGTGGCTCCCTTAAAATTACGCAGATCTGTCCAGTGAATGAAGGTGCTGTAGCGTACAGGTATTTTTGTTCCAAGACGGTCTCAAGCAGCATGTTAGAGCCTGTTTTTTAGTGCACTGCAATGCTTTTGGTGTACTGAACGCTGCTCTTCCCTGGATAAGTTTTCTGTTACTTCCTTCTTTACACGGATGCATTTGAACTTGCTGCTGGCTTTTGCTTTTGGAAAGGAAGGCTACGGGTGCTGTTGGCATGTTGAGCATCCATCCTGGAGCTCTGCAAAGCACCTCCACAGCAATAGGATCTTCAAAGCCATAGTCGTCTTCTCTATGCTCTGCTGTATCGAACAGGGTACTTTAAAGGCATTCGGTGTTAGAAATCCCCTCACAGAGCAATTCAACATCCCCTGCCACTTCTGAGAGCCTTGGCCACCCTGCACCCAAGCTGGTTGAATTTGCACGTGTATGCAATGAGAAATGCCTTTCCACAAAGCAAACCGTATGCCAAGCCCCTCTATTAGGGCTGGGGGCAGGAGGCTGGTTTTCCCGCACTGACATCTCTTACAACAGCACTCCTGGTGCAACCGGTTCCTCTTGATATGGAGATGGTATCAAGTTTGAAGTTCAGGCTATGTTGACAGAGATTTTGTCAACAAAAAGGTGTTGAAGGACAACCTATTTGTGGAAGAAGTCACAAAGAGGTGAAAGATATCCCCTGCAGGAGACCCTTTCCTACCAATTCACTGTTTGCTTGCTGTTATTTTTTGGCAGAAGCTGGAGGTGTGGATGTGGTGGCTCCCATCTCCTCATGCTCCCCCTGCTTGTGCCAGTCCAGCTTTGCAAACATCCATCCCAGAGGTGACAATGGTGAGAGTGTGAAGCGATGGAGCAGTTGAGGAAGAGCAGAAACCAGAGCCCTTACGGAACTGATCCACCCTGGAAAGCGGTCCAGGAAAATGGGCACTGCAGCTTCACCAAATAGTATCTGGGGATTCAGGCATCCTAGATAAGAGACAATGGTGTTCGTGCTGTGCAAGGCAGTAGCAGCTGACCACTGGAGAAATAAAAAGGGCTGGTAGAAATGGCGTTTCCTCTGTTATCACTCTGTCATTTTTTTTTCTCTTATAAATGATCCTGGGGAACTTGCTCATGCTTCCTGGGCTTCTGGTTGGTTCTCTGCTCGTCTTCTCTCTTTTGCTGACCAGGACAAGCTCTTTCCCATGGAGCCTCCTCTTCAGTACAGTTGTGAATGGCACTCACAGTCAGGAGATTGTCTGAACCTGATCTGATGAAAATTACTATAGACAGAATAATAACAAACAGTTCTGGGGGCTTTTCCCGCATCCTCTCATCTGCTCAGGGGAGACCCTTCCTCAGGGTGGGGAGCCAGCTCAGGGTGTCCCCCAGCCCCTGCATCTCCCTGGTAGCAAATTAGTATTTCTGAGGCTGCTGCTGCTGCTTGCCAGTGGATGGTGAAGTGTGTGGGTGGGTACCAAGCAATACAGGTCAAAAAGATGCATGTGGATGGCCAGCCCCTGCCAGTCTCCTTTCCACAGAAAGCTGAAAGAGCTCCTCAGTCTGCTAGAGGAGATGGGAAGGTGGTCTCAGGTGATTTTCACCGTTGGGCTTTCTGAGGAAAATGACTCACTTCCAGGTTTATTAGAGGCTTTATTAAATACAGTGTCACAATTTTCATCAGGAAAGCAGTTTCATTGTGAGGAGCTGCACAGCACTAGGTCTGTGCCTCCTGTGTTTGCTCTTTGCTCTAGTAAGGAACTCAGGAGAACAAAATTAATTTTAAGTGTTATTCTTCAGACAGCTGTAATAGAAAGAAAAATACGGCATTGTGTCTCCTCTTGAGATAATGATCAAAACAGGAGTGCGAGAGGCTGAATCCAGACTGTCCTGACATTCATCCCAGCGCTGGGATCAGGTAACCCAGAACAAATGTGATTTAAGGCTTTTTGGGTCTCTCCCAGCCCAGAGCAGGGTGAACTTCACATAGCCCCTGAGTTGTCTGGGACAAGGATGGCATCCTCCTTCTGACAGATGACCAGGAACCAGGTGTGAATGCAAGGCCACCTTTGCCCAAGTAAGAGCAACACTTGACTTTCATTTTTCGTCCAAACATCACCCATTTTCACCCAATTTTCTACAAAGCCTCTGCATGGTCTGGGAGGGGACATGTAAAGGGCATGGCCCTGTGGAGCAGCACATCAGCATCCCCCTTCCTGCTGCTCCTTGCTAGGACAGGCTGAGTCCCACCATCACAAAACAGTGATGGTTTCATGCCTCCTGCAAGGCTCTCTGCTCCCCTGAGTCCAGCTACAGCACTTAACGTTTAACCCAGCGTGTTTGTGCTGCACACTGGTTTGTCTCCTGCAGCACAGAGACCAGATCCATGTCTTGTTTAATCAGGGTCGAGTGAGCAAATGTAAAAAACTATGGGGGAAAAAAAAATCAACACAGCTTTGACAGTTAAGAGTAGCTCAGGGTCTGGTCCATGATGTTTGAATTTTCACAAGGATGCACGTCAACTGGATGCAATCCCAACATGCTAAACGCAACTTGCCTCTAATTGCATTGTTTCCGCTGATCTCTGATGAAATTATTTATATCTATAACAAGCATATTTGGCTGAAATAGTCGTTAAACTTTATATGAATTTTCCATAAGCTTGTTTGCTAAAAAGAGACCAAACACTAGCAGGTTTGAGTTATTTTTTGCCCCCAATTAATTTTGTTTTCTTTTACTCCCTTGCATGTATTTTTACTCGCTCCCTCTTCTCTGGTAGTGCCAACAGCAGAGCAGGAAGGGTGACTGGAGAGAGGCCAAATTTCGCTTCAGATCATTTCTCTTCAACACACACTAGTCTCTGAAAAACCAGATTCTGTTTGTCATTTGCTTTGCTCTCCCAGCATTGTGTCATGGCGATGGTATTGCTGATGGATTTCAAGCTTGCCTCGTAGAGCAGTGCACAAGGTTTTCATAAGCACATTAATCTTAAAAGAAAAACTGTCAGAAGCAAACAATACCCCTATGAATGATGTTGTAAAGACACATACTAATTCTAAACATCCATTACCAAAGAATATTAACTTATAGAGGAACTCCATTTCCTCTTACTTCTTTTTAATAGGTACCTGAAACCCAAAGTACTTCCACATTGGAAAATATGCTCAAAGATGTGGAATTGCCTGAGAAAAAGCCCCTTAACAGGATCTTTTCCAGTGAAGCCCCAGCAGAGCTCATGTTGGGCCAAAAAGTAGGGTCTGCCAAGGCTGGGAGCTGGCGACTCCTCCCCAGGGTCTGCTCCCATTTTGGAGTCCTTCTGTGCCCCCAAACTCTTTGCCCGGTGGCAGCTTGGCCATCGGCATGGCCAGGTACCGCAGATGTGCTCCGGAGAAGGGAAAGCGGTTGTGGCTACCAAGCCTCATCCCATTTCTTTTCTGCCTGGAAGTTGTTTTTCATGCTCCCATGTTGGTGGCTTTATGCACCCCTCCTGCCCTACCGTGCACACGCACTTTTTGTTTGTAAGCAAGCAGCCTGTGTGGCAGGAATAAAACATCTGAGATCGCTTTAAATGTCACTTGGAGACAGGCCAGCAGCATAGGCAAGGAAAAGCTGGTAGCTTGTTTTAATTTAATGGTGTTGAAGTGTTCTACTGCAATTAAGCATCTGAAAATTTAACAGAAACAGTCATTAAGTCTGGTGATACAAACCCACTAGACCAGAGAATATAAATTATTTCAAATGGTAAATGCCAAAGCAGTGTTTATGATAGGGATGTTTCCCCTTATTAGCCATTATCTGTTGTTTTAAATCAGAGAAACTTAATCCTGAGGAAATTAATCACTGCAGATGTTGAATCTTGGAGTCCGGAGCAGGTCACTCATTCAGCTGCGGGTTGCTAAAAGCCGGAGCTAGGGCTTGGGAGAGGGAAGATAAATACACGCTAGATGTGGACAGGGGGATGTCCGTCTCTCCGGAGGATTTCCCACTCCTGTGCTCTCCCAATTCCTCTGTCCCATCCTGCAGTCGTCCCAGGGAATCCTCTCCTCTCCCTGTCTGACCCCAAGGAGACTTGTTTTCTAACCTGTAAATGTTATTTTCTACTGATAATGCATCCTTTCCTTGAAACCTGGCTGGCAGCAGCTTGTACCGAAGAGGGGATACAAAGCCATCGGGCTTCTGTAGGACTTGCATTTGCTCACTCAGAATTATAACGTGTGCATGAGGGACAACAGCCTGGTCAGGACTGTTTCCCCTTGGGGGCTGCAGTGCCTGCTGGGGCTTCCTCGAGCACCCCAGGCAAAGCCAGGCTGCTTTGGAGGAAGGATTTTGGGAGGAACTGGTGCTTTGAGGCTGCAAGGCATGAATCTGGGCCACCTGAGTGCTTGTAGAGCGAAGGCAGAGGCGTCTTTCTCCCTGAAGCAGTGGGGCAGTGCTGGCACAAGGTGGGTCTGTGCTCGGCTGACAGTGGGGAGGCACAAGCGCCCGATGGGCTGGGAGCCCACACTCAGCCACGGGTCAGCAGGGCCTTTTTGCCCCCCAAAACCCCCATCACTGTGTGGGGGAGTGCACCCATTTGAATAAATTGCCTTTTTCTGATGAAAAAGCATGGACAAACCCTAAAGGCAAGAGAAGAGCAGCTGGGGGGCTGTGGTGGGAGTTCTAAAAATCCTCCACCGAGCTTCACTCACTCCTGCGATGGCCAAGAGGGGAAGGGCAGGGCAGGGCAGGGCAGGGCAGCCTCCCAGAAACCAGCTGGGCTGCTCACTAGTGCACGGCACTGAAAGGCTCGCTGCTGGCCGTGAAAACTGATGGTGTTTACCCCGACAGTTCAGGGAAATTGGAGCAAACCCTGCCTTCGTCTGCAAAAGAGCCTTTCCCCTCACGCTGGCCGGATAACGCAGACCGACAACCTGGACCTGTAAAACTTCAAATGTGTGCTATTTCTGTAGTATTTCTTTTATGAGCCTCAGCTTCACTCTGCTGTGAGCACGAGCCAAGCTCTGATTCAGGTAAGTACATAAATGCTTGTTTAAATTCCTCGTCTTTCAACGAAAGCATACTCTTACATCTAATGGACTTCAGCGAGACTTAAGCCTGGCTTTAAAGTTAAGCATGTGTTTTAAGTGCATTCCTGAATTGGGGCTCTAAGATCCATTGACGTGAACAGAAAGATTCCCCATTGGCTTTAGTGGGATTTTTCTTGCCTGAAATGGAGTCCAGATCTCATGAAATAAATACCCATGTCTTTGTAGATGTGGAACCACATGGAGACTTATGAATACTTGTTCCCAGAAAAGGATCCAGCTTATTCATATGCCTACATCATGTGTATTAAATTCTCCTGACATCTACCACAATTCTAGCATATAAATGGAAAACAGAATAGATACTGTGCCCTGAAAGCAGTCAGCTATTGATGCCTTTGAATTAATAGCAGGAAGCATTGTTTGTGTGCAGCCTTTATAAATCGTACTTCCATTTTCCTCTTACATTGTTTCATTCACATTTTATCCGAATTACTGGCCTGGCTGTCCACGAGGATCTTGCTGTCCTAGGCGGAGGGGGAACCCCGCTCTGTGATGGCAATGCCCAATTCCTCAGAGTGGGGCAGAGAGGGAAGGATTTGGCACTCGGTGCACGTCTTGGGGGCCAGGGCTGGCTTTGCCCATCCCTAGCCAATGGCTGTTGGTCCCGACAGCATTGGGGGCAGTGAGGCTGGGCAGCTGCTAACTCCCCTGAATCCTTTTTGGAGAAGGAGGATTGAACAAAGGCAGAGGGAGCATGGAGGGAAATAAGGTCTGTGCCAGAAGACAGGACCATACATAACACGCAAATAAAAACGTGGAGAGCAGAGCTGCTCAGGTTAGATTTGGGAACAGCAAATGGCTATACTGCTGTTTCTTCTGGCATTGCTTATGTCCAATAACACACAATAACTCAAATAACCTGTATGCCCTCCCTACAGGAGTAGTGTTTAATTTAGAGGAGGAATTCCAGAAAGGGCCACTCTTTGTCTGTGGTCCCGATCCCAATGATGGCAGCCAGCAATGCAGATGTTCCAACGCTTGCCACCCCTTCCCGCTGCCACTGCTCCAGGAAAACTACCAGAAAGCAGTGGCAGCATCAGCATAATGTACAACATGTTTCATTTGTTATGTTAGGAGCTGCTATCACAGGCACAGGTTCAACGGAAAGAAGGAGCTGGCAGGTTCGTGTAAGCTCCCTGGGAGATGCCTGGCTTTCTGCACGATGAAATTACTTTAAGTCCAAATCAACTCCTGGTCAGGTTTGTTTTCATCTTCCAGCTCTGCCCCCTCCCCCTGACGTTCATGGGATTAGACAAATTTACTTAGGTTAAACCCACTGGGGTATTATGCAAAAAAATCATCAAGTCCCTCTATTCTAGAGCTTGCTTGGGAGGGTATAGAGCAAGAAAAGGTCTTTTTATGTCCATTTCTGGGGGCAGGGGCTACGCGTCTCTTACCTGACTTGCTGCAACAAGTCTTACCCAACACCTGATTTCAAATGAGGTCTGTGTTAACTATACCCCTACATGAACCAGTGAAACCAGATCTGGGCTTGGGTTCTGCCTGGCAGGGGTGAACACTGAGGCAGAGGTGAAGAGAGGCCAGGAGGAGATGGAAGGTTTCAGGGCATGATTGAAAGTGAGGTCCTGGTTCAAAGAAGTGGCTGTGAAAACACTATCACATTATTCAGCAGCTCTTCTCCCACTCCACATTCCTTCACAGCTGCAGACTGGTGCCACAAATATATTTTTTATAAGATCTTACTGCAAAATGTTGTGTCTGTTTTCCAGGAAAAATATGAAATGAAACAAGCTAGGAGGTTTTTTCGATCTTTCAAAGCAAACTAACAGAGCACCTCCCATCAAACCCAAACCAGAGAGGTCAAAAAATATTTTGGATTTTCCTTGAAATGAAAATAAAACTTTTCCAGTCACACAGGACTACTAGTTTTCTCTTATCTCATCTGTCAAAGGAACACCATCAGAAAACCATCTTTTGGATCTCAAGACATTTCTACTTAATCCCTACCCTTGCATTTTGTTTAAAGGATTTTTTTTCCCCTGGGGAAAGACTTCAATGAAAACAATTTATAGGGACATAAGTAACAATTTTTTTGTTTATTTGCATCATCTCTTGCCAGCCCTGTAGGTTCAGGGAGACAAGAGGAACTGAGCAATCGCTTCCCTTCTAAAATATTTCATGCCCAAGCATGACCCCATTTGGTAGCGGTGCTCTGCAGCACCCATCGCTATCTGCATGTGCTTTTACTAAGGCAGCAGGGCATAAAGCCAGTATCAGCCCGGGGCAAACAATGGCTTGACCAAGAAGGGTGGGAAACTGTCTTACACAGGCTCATCTTCTAATATTGGGCCCCAACTCTTGCCAGTCACATTTGAAGTAGTTCCTCCAAAGCAGCATCGTCACCCATGTCGCAGGCTTCCCCTCTATTCTGTGGCAGGGCAAAAGGACCACGATTGTACCACCAGCCCCATCTTTGTCTGGCCAGAGACCAAGATGCACAGCACGTCCCTCAGAGCAAAGAGGATGGGAGGAGCTGATGGTCCTTCTTCCCATCAGAAGGTCTGGGTCTCCCTCCCATCACCTGCAGCTCACCTTGCCATGGTTTTGGTGCTGGAGCTGCACCAGATGACCCGATGGAGAGCTCCTGGCTGAGATGAAGCCTTGAGAAAAATCCTGCTGCCCCTGAAAGCTTTGTGCTCGGATTATGGTGCATTGCTGTGGCCAGGGAGTGGGGAGGGAGAATATGGGCAAACCGGAAAAATCACCTCTAGGAGCTGGCAATACTTCATTAGCAATGCGTGAAGCAAATACTACAGGACTGTGAGTGCCTCGGCCCCGCCGCTCTGTGGGGTGAACTGCAGGGTTTAGCCTCTGTGTCCAAGGTAGAAGGAGGAGCAGGGGGAGAAGAAAGACGGGTAGGAGGAAGTGCTGTGCCTTCCTGCAAGGCAGGCTGCCGCTCACATTACCCGCTCTAAGTCTTTGCTCAGTTTCCAGGGCAGTGAAGATAAGCTATTTTTTTCCCCCCATATTTAATTTTAAGGGCCTTGTGCGGGGAGCATGCTGACAGCTTGCGCAGGCAGGAATGGGAAGCAAAGGTAGCATCACTAGAGCAGTCCCCAGAGAGGTGCTTCAGTGCTGATGGAGCCGGCTAGAGCAGACAAGGCAGCTCTTCACGGCTTTACATGCTGTAAATCCCATTTTATATCCCCCGTACCACATGCAGGGAGAAATAAACAGAGTTTTGCGATGATTATTCAGAGTCTTTATGATGGTTATAATGTTCTCTGCTGCCCACCTCACGCTTGCCTTGCTACCTTGGTGCGTTTTCATATTGATACAAGTTTCTGCTGTGAAATGATCCCTGAAAAGAGTTTACCTGCCACTAAATGGCTCTGAACTCTGTGAAATGCTTTGGTACAACACCGTGAAACACAGCTCTGGCTTGCTGGAGAAACAGACTGAATGCATACCTCATACAGCGCCCTTGTTAAGAGCTATGAAGTGTGGCACCAGGTCGTAAAGAGCTGCAGAAGATATGTTATATTCATAGCCCAGCACTATAAAATTTAAACTGTTGCATCCTTCACCACCCTTGCCGCCAAAGCCAGATGTTGAGCAAAATGCATGAGGCAAATGAATTGGGAAGGTCACGTCTTTTGCCGCAGCAGCCAGCAAGTGGCTTGTGAGGCACCTTCGCACGGTGGAGCAGGTGACACGCGAGGCAGGGTCCAGGGTTGCTCTCCAAAGCTGACCCGACTGGTGTTTTCTTCAGCTGCTGCTCGGCTAGCTGCAGGCTCTTGCACCAGGAGGAGAGCCTGGCCTCAGGCGAGACCTCGTCTTCAAGTTGATGGAGCCCATTGCTGCCCGAAAGTCAAGGCAGGTTATTCCTCTGTAAGATCTGGGTGGATTATTTGTCCTGCCTTTATTCCAAACCATTGGCTCAGGTCACCCTGGTGCACGTCCCCTCCTTTTTCCCCCATGGTCCTTCTCCAGGAGTCTCTAGGGATGAGACGATCCTGCACAAAACCGATGGAGGACCATCTCCAAGAGCCGGGGGGTGTTGTGCTGGATGGA
>Ga0181612_125025_pt1 | contig 23832 bp, 10 predicted proteins | sample HoacroProtozoa21_FD_119630 | JGI IMG/M metagenome (GOLD analysis project Ga0181612, IMG submission 119630) | Hoatzin crop microbial communities from Cojedes, Venezuel. Combined Assembly of Gp0051906, Gp0051904, Gp0051908
AAGCATTTATAAGGTCCCCTCTCAGCCTTCTCCAGGCTGAACAAGCCCAGCTCCCTCAGCCTTTCCTCATAGGAGAGATGCTCCAGTCCCTCACCATCCTCTATATTCTTCTATCAGTAAATCGACATCTAATTATTGAAAATAAAAGCATAAAGTAGCACTCCAGCATTTTGTGCACTGTCTGATGTGGAGAAGAAGAGCCAGCAAACTGTACTACTGCCCTTTTATACAGGTATTACTGGATAAATGAAGAACTCTGGCTTTCAGCTTGGGGGATGAGCTTCGTTTAAATCTCTGAAGGTCTCACTGAAGCAAAATAGGGTTCTTTATTTTTTTGTAAGTTCCCATAAGTATTGGCTCCTCTACACAAAGCCTTATTTTGCCCTAGATGACTTGGGAAGTGAGATCATTCACAGTTGCTTGACATAAATGGCGGGTGCTGAAGCCTCATATCTGGCCCCAAGCTCTTTCCCTCACACCTGGCTTAACCCCACATCTGTCCTCCCCATCTGTACTGATGCCTTCTGCCACCTCCAAAACTTTACATTGCGTAGCACTTCTCGGCATAGACACCGCTGAGGAATTTGGGATAGTTGTGAGTCTGGAGTAGAGTCTTCAGGTAGCACTGACAACGCCTGTGAATATTTTGCCATGCATCTGATTTTCCAGCAAATGTTACTCATCAGTCACTTGAGTTCACAGAATATTGTCTCCTGGCATTCTTTAGAGTGCGAAAGAGGAAGGAAAACTATTAATTACTTTTGATTGACATTTTCCATTTGTGTGTGTGTGTGTGTAGGGGGGGGTTGTTGTGCATTTTTTTAATAGAACCTCAGGTTTGAATTGGGTAAACTGACACCTTGCAATCTGATCTGACAGCCCTGCTTTGTGTGGGAGTTTGTACGACTCCAAAATTTCAGCTGTGAGACTTTCTGCGTGAGCAGTCATTTTATTAGAAGTTTTGACACCTCTCCTAGCAGGGATCAGTGCCCGCTGTGTGAACGGAAACACTAAAAAGAGCATTGTGTGATGCAGAGTGGGAAGGGAATAAAGGAAGTTCTGTACCAAAAAGCTGAAATTAGCTCAGATAAAGATCTTTGAAGACCTTACCTGACAATAATAACAGTGGGACACTGGGGGCCATCCCACCGTAATTATTGTCGTGGATTTATATTATAGTTTAAAAAATCACAGATGCCCTCACAGTTTTGTTGCATTTTGCTTCTCCCTCTGAATCTGCCTGTTTTCTGTTATTTTGGGTTTAACTGTTTATGATTTTCTTTTGTAAGAGGATGGCAGCATCTTTGGTTTGTTCCAGCTTTGTGGCTGAATTTTGCAACCAATTTGTTTACGCCAGGCTCTGAAACTCCTGTCTGTATCTGTACGGGGTACACCAGGTAAATCGAGTGGTCCAGAGCTCGCTGGTGGTATGGGTCGTGCCCACCTCTGCTGCCATTGATGGGACAGAGGAACGGGCAGAGCTGAAGAGCCAAAGAGTGGTACATGGTTTTGTATTTCTGAAATAGAAAAACACTGTCAGGACTCACTAGAAGTGTCCTGCCTCCGTGTGGGGTGCAGCTGGGTAAAGGTAGCTGGCCAAGTGAAAAATATGTCAATCAGAGACTGATTGCAGTAAGCAACATGAAATGCAGGGATCTGACTCGGAGATGTGCGCAGGGGCTGCACCTCAGAGGGCTGATGCAGTCCTGAGCGTAATGCACAGACAGACCCTGCAAATCCGAACTTCTGTTTTTACTTTGATCCCATTAGCTAAAAGGGTGTTTTTGTGTTTGCCTGAATGAGATCTTGGGTGGGAAAGCCATGAAAATCAGCTACGTCTGAAATTTCCTGTCTTTCTATTACATCCCTGCCATACCATTCCCATGAACTGGGGGCTGCTTGAACAAATTTTGGACTGGGGAGGTGGAAAGCAAAACCTGATCAATTGTAGAAACTAAGCTGAGGGTTTTGTGGGGAGAAAACATGCTGGTTTTTTTTCTTCTCCGACTCACCTGCCATCAGCTAGGATGATAAATACCTGCGAAGCATTTGCTAGAAAAGTTCCTGGGAGTTCATTGTAATGAGCAATCCTTCTGGCCTAGATTTGTATCTTCCTTGAGAATAGGTGTAATTTTAGATCTGCTTTGCAAGCTCTTTTTTATTCTTTTCCCCCTTTTCTTTCCAATATTCCTCAGTACAATAGGAATCTTGTCCCATGGTGTGAAGCCCCTGCAGAGTTATAAAATTGTGTCACCTTCCCTGCCTCCCTTATAAGTTACTCTAAGTGACACTATTAAAAAGAAAAACCACAGGATCTCCTGGGATCAAAACAATGTCCTGTTGTTATCTTAACACCACTCCGTTTGGCTTTTTTGGCTTTTACCTTTCATTTCCTACAGCTCTATGTAAGCAGAGCTTGCCTTGCATTGTGCTTCATTCCATGCATGCATTTTCTCAGAGAAGATGCTTTTCTTTCTGAAGGATATGCTGGGTGGCCGGGGGTTTCAGATTTCTTCAGCAGAGATTCATCTCTTCCAGGAAGGGGGAGGTTGGAGTGAAGAGGCCAGCTAAGAAACTTTCATCTCTGTGCAAGAAGGGAGGAGAGACTTAGATGCTCATCACTTCCTCAGATGAAGATTTAAGCTCAAATATTAACTAATAAACTCCCTATCCCGTGGGAGCTGAGGCAGGGTGTGTGGGGGAGGGAATGGATTGAACATGTGGAGTTTCCCACTTTGAGCAGCAGTTTTGGTGGCCTGGAAAATGTAATGTGTTTTTCTTTGCAGATGCTCTGGAGTGTGACTCACAAGCCTTTGCAGCTCAGACAGCTTTGCAGAATGAGCTACCAGCAACCCCTTTGTCCTTCCTCTGACCTTATTTAATAAGCTTAAGGTAACTCATACCTTAGAGCAACCTACCATTGTAAGTAAATTGTTGCAATTGGTGTTTTCACACTTGTTTCCCATCTGTTGACAGCAACAGAAGTTACCTATGCAAGAACAGGTTTATCACTGTGTAAATGCCCCGGTTCAGAATACATCTACATGTCATACATCATTTTCTATATGTTACACATTTTTGCGATGTGATTCTATTACAAATTATTATAACTTGAGGATGAAACTCTTCATAATGTCACCTTGCACTTCCTATTTTTGACCCGAAAGACCACAAAGTGTCTGAAAAATGTTACACAGCTTTACCAGAGACCCTGGAGGTCATTGATTATAATTATATCCATTTTACACATATGCTATATGGGGGTTTCAGTAATTTGTGCTAGAGCATGTGGTGACTTGGTACAGTGCTTGGAGTGAAGTAGAGAGAAGCACCAAAGTTTTCTGCCAATCTACAAAACCTCCCTATGTCTAATGTCAGCCTTTCAGATCACGTGCTTGAGGACTGGATGTGGACCAAAGCACCAATTTTCTTGGGAAGGACCCATGATTACATAGTCAACAATCTTTCAGCATCCCAGAGTTGTACTATATCATGGCACAGCGTTGCCCAGAGTTGAAAGAAGGCATTCCCACCTTGGCCCATGATCTCACCCTGCAGTACATGTCCAGCATTGTTCTTTTTAAGAGGTATGCACAGAGCTGTGGTCAGAAGCAGCTTCAAACCTACGTGCGTGCAAAAGGGTCTTTGAAATGAGAACGATGAAGTAGGCTCAGCGTTATTTGCACTTTGGGTGTTGGGTCGTGGATTTTAGTCCTTCTGGAAGGAGAAGACCTGTAGAACTGCAGCATTCTCCATTTTGTCTGGCATGTTGTGCAGCCACTCTGGGAACTGATGCCAGATCTCCTTATGGACTGGAAGGATTGTTGGGCTGGAGAAGAAGCATTGCATTTCTTGAAGGTCTCTGTAGCAATGACAAAAATATCTTACAGACTGTACAAAGCTAACTCATCTTGATGATGATATCATTGTAGTGAAAGCCCATAGGTGAGATGCTCCGTCAAAAATTTATTCTGTCCAGGAACTTGTGTGGTCCTGTTCACCTCCACACTTCAACACTTTTTTGTCATTACTGGTCTTCCACAGGAGAGGCTATTTACTCACAGTTCTACAGAAAACGAAGTGGATGAGGAGGAACCTAACCCAGAACAGCTGCATCCCCATATAGGAATCTATCCTTTAAATAAATCCTTCATAATCTTAACTTTTTGAACAATTGAAGTATTAATAAACTAATTATGGACTTAATTAATACGAAAGGTAACAGACTGAAGAAGTAATATGCTGTAGGCAATCTCATCTCTTCTTGTTAAAGACAGCTTTAGCCTCTTAGTTTCCAGTGGCCGCTTCCAGCACTGGAAGATGTTGCAGTGGATGTGCATTTACTGGCTCTTGGCCTGTGGACCGCTGCATCAGACCAGCCCTTCTAGTAGAGAGGTGAGCACAGTCTGGCCCCTTGTTTCTACACAAAGACTTATTGTGATACGTATCTCTACCGTTGTCCCTTTTACCTTTGTGTGACATTTCTGAATATTTGGAGGTTGCTTTTTTTTGTTTGTTTATTTTAATTAAACATGACTAAACAATGATTCTCTGGGTGGGAATCATTCTTCCTAATAACCACAGTGTGCATACTAACTATACTAAAAATAAATCTTGTCTCTGACTAGTTAAAAATTGCAGTGATTTGTTGATGCTTTTTACCTGTCACTACTAAGATATAAATATAAATAAGTAGAATTACATTTAAAATATCCATCACTTCACATATGGAGAGTGGCAATGAGTGGGCTGTAATAATAAAATATACTTTGTAAGTGTCATAATCATTCAGACACCAGGAACTCATGAGCCACAGATCTGACATTCTGATGACGAATTGTGATTTTGTTTTAAAAGCCAGACATGTCAACTCCATGTACATATTGGGAATTGTAGTTCAAGTGACCTCTGCTAAAACATCGACCTTAACAATGACTTTGTTTAGCATTTCCCAGAAACTTTTTAAGTAGGTGTGATACTTTCCAAACGTAGTTGTTGCACTAATACTAAAATAAAGTAATTCAAAATATTTTTGACACCTTTGTTGTGGTCATAGATTATATGGCACAGAAAATGAGATTCAGTGAATGGCTTAAAATTAATTCTATTTTAGGGTGTTGGTAACATCATAAACCCCTTGAGATACACCTGTGTGATATATGATATCACTGGACAAGATGATATTCTTCTAAAACTGTACAGCTCATCCATTCTTGCATGCAATAAATAAATACATTAAATATACATGCGGAGGAGTGTTTGTATTGGTACATATGAAAGCAGATTAGATAACACTCAAGGGAGACTCCATGGACTGTAGGGATCTTAAATTTAATGGAGGAAGTTTGATTCAGTGGACTTCGGAGACCTGGATTCTGCTCCCCGCCCTGCTGCAAGTTCCTCCTGTGTGACCTTGGACACGCCGTTTAAATTCAAATCTTCAAAATATTTAGGTTCCTGATTCCTGTCAAGATGCCTGATTCGTGCTGACTTCAGTGGGAATTTAAATCTGAAAAGGAACTGGGCATCAAAATTCCTTGAAAGATCAGGGCTGTGCTTCTATGGATTTCAGTTTCCTACTTTCACAACGGAGGTACTACTAATTTACAGGGACTTTGCTTGGGTAAGAGCGTAAAGAATCATATGGCAGCATGGTCCTGGAAGCAGTACGGATGTGTGAAGTCCTCTCTCTGATTCTCTATGAATAGCTGCATTCACTATATAGGTATAATTATAGTCATATCGAATGAAAACACAATTAAGTTCCAGAATTGGAGCTGATTGGCATAACAAAACTGAGATTTACTGCTTCCTTCACCAGACCAGCATAGGTTCTAACACAAATCATGCCTCTTAGCCTTCAATTTGATAAACTTTCAGCTATTTTGACATGTAGAGCCAACTGCAGCCTACTCCATCCTGACAAAAAGAGCCTAACAAATGGATTTTCAGTCACCCACTGAACAGAGCTAGATGACAGATCTACACGAAATCCTCTTTGGAGGGAAGGCAGCCTTTTAACTTGATTGATGAAATTATATCTAAATCTGGTAGATTTGGGACTTCAAAGGCATTTTTGCCTACTTAGGGCATCCCAGATGAAGGGAGTATGCTATTTGTACCAAACTCCCATGCTCAAGTGGTTTGCAAATTGACCTCTTTGTAATAGGTTAAAGGTTCCGTGCTAGATAACGGTGGTTCATTTTGATTAATTATGTCAGGGAATTAATGTATGATTACTAACTTTTAGCAGACCCTGCTCTTTCTGACCTCGAGCTGCTTGTTTGTGTGGCTGGTTGTAATTTTCGACCAATGGGTTACGAGAGGTCACTGTGTGGTCAGCATATTTTAAACAAAGAAAAGGGAGGTGGGGAAGGGGGAGCAGAGAAACAGCAATCTCAGATCAGAGTGGATGGACCACAGTTTACTGGCCTGACAGGGGAGATTTGTTAAGTGTTTTAACAGTAGAATTTTATACATTTACCCTCTCCAATAAAATATTCTTCTGAAGAGCTAAGAGAGTGGCCTGGTAAGATGTTGGGACGATAATTTAACTGTTGAATGTTAAGCTCATAATTGCACTTCATACGGGTTTCAGTAGTAGAGAACCTTGTTAAAAAATAAATTGGGCAGTGTTCTGTTTAGCGCTTGGACTGGGTGAGAGCAAGTCTGGAAGCTTCTTATTAAGCCAATGCCTGGGAAAAGCCACTTACAAATTTCTTAACCAATCACTGAAGACTTAGCAAAAGTTGATAAAACAATGTTTTGTGGGGATTTAGCTCCATTTCATATTTTGATCTCTTGGGTGGGTACATGAAACCACCTGAGAGTTTCTAAGGACTAGAAAGGAAATATGCGAGGCCCAATCCTGTAAAAGCCTCTGTACACTGAATCAGCTGTGTTCGCTGTGTTCAATATCGTATTCAATAGAATTGCTCATGCTGAAAGGCTATGCCTAGGTCTTTACAGGACATTAGCCATAATATGAAAATCGTGGTAGACCACTGTATAAATGAAGGGACTAGGAACCAGAAGCCTTAAATTCCTCCAGTCCCTGCACAAACTTGTGGTCTGATTCTGGCAGAGATCTTGAGACAGAGGCATCTAAGCACTTACTTTTAAAGCAACGAAAGTAGGATTGAGTTTTAGAGATCCACATCATAAGAGCCATTGGAACTGGAAATACTTATCACTTCTGAAAATCAAGCAATACTTACTACTGGGCCTAAATGTACATAGAATTAAGTAATCAACAGCAAATGTGAAAAACAAATTGCTGTTATCTTCCCTGGGCCTCACTCTTACGCTAAAAAATGGGTCTAAAATATTTCCTTGTTTATAGGAGCACCGAGAGGCTTGGTTCATTAATGTTTGCACTGTGCTTTATGGTCCTTAGATGAAAGGCACTACTGATGCTTAAAGAATGATTATCATTGTAATACTTATTCTAGAAACAATAGGCACATTTGTTTTATTTTCCACTGAGCCCCTTCAAACACCAGGGTGTCCAATTAAGCTGTAATCAGAATAAGGCCTAGGACTTTGCTGAAACTTTTCCAGTTTGCTTTGGAAACCCCAATTCTGCTTTACTCTTGGTTGTATTGTTCTGCTTGCATGGGGCTCTATAGTTGCCTTTGGATACCCTTAATTTTGTTATTCCTTGAAAAAATGGGCTGTTGCCAAACTATCTTTTGTATTTTAAGTGAGAACACTATAACAAAGCTTTGTAAGAGCAGAAAGGGGTTCTATCTGGACAAAAATGTGTGGTGTTAGTAGGGTCAGGAAGGAACACTTAGAACTAAAAAGATGCGGAATTTGAAGAGTGAGAGGAAGAATTGAATGGGAGAAATAGATGGGAAAGGTAAGGACAGTGAATATGACGAGATGTCTGTGTACGGAGAGAGAGATGGCAGAGGTGGCAAAGAAACAGAGAAGCTGAAGTAAAAAGAACTCTTTGGAATTGTGTGCATGTATATATATATATACACACACACACACAAACCTGCATACACATCTGTTACTGTTTGCTAAAATTGCCTGCTTCTTTTGAAAAGTCAGCTCATACAAAAGGAAGATGAGCAAGAAGACTTAAGGTTTGTTTTAGTGGCACTGGGAAAAGCGAACCTCAGGCAGGACTGAAGGCTGAGCTCTTGCAAACATTTGGCACACTGCTGATCATTGCTGATTGCCCTGCAGCTTTTGCAAGCCAACCCACACTAAGTGTAATTCAAACTAATGTCTTTTGCTTCTTAGTAAAGGAAAGACTCGTGTCAGGCTGAGAATTGCTTAGGCCAGTGTCCCATTCACAGAGGGAGCTATGAATTGATACTTCAGGCAGAAGTAACCTACAGTACATCCTGAGCCTGCTCCGTGAGTGACAACCAGAAATTCAGCTTCCTACTCCCTGCTTTGACTATTAGATGCAATAGCCTCTTGAGCTCTTCATTTAATGGAAAGTCTCACAGCTGCTGTCAGAGCATGAATGTCACTATTATTTACTTATTTAGTCATTTTACAGTAGTGTTAGGAATCTCAGGCAGGTCATTGTACACACATTTAATAAATGGCAATCCTGCCTCCAGTGATTTACAATCAAAGCTCTTGATTCAGGAAAGTACTTGCACATACATGCTCTTCAAGTAATCACAAAAGCTCATGCTAACTTACTGTCATACATCAGACGAAAACTTCCTTTAATGCTATCTGTCTAGAATTACATCCTGAGCTGAAAACACAATAACTTGTGGGAAAATAAAGAGCTGTAGGGGAAGTAAGGATTTCAGGATGTGTTACTTTCAGCTGGGTTTTATAAGAAAATGAGATTTATGCAATGATGTTGTCTGTATGTCTATCTACCTCTAACAACTCTTAAACTTGGACAATGTCAACCACACTTGGCAGAGGGATAGGCAGCGCTGGATTAAACACAGGTCTGTGGGCACAAGCACAAAGTCCTCGATTTCTATGGTCCCCAAAGCGCATGTAGTGCTTAAGATTGCGTGACACTCGAGTGGCTGGAATTCCTCACTATGAAGCAGTAGTGTAAAACAACACAGGCACAACCATGCTTCTAGCTACAGGAGAATCTACATTGCAGAAAGGTTAAAATACCAGTTTTTAGAAGTTCCACTTCCTGGGAAACTGCTTGCTTATTTGGTTTTGAGCATAAGGGGATGAATTTCTGAGCCCTTTGAGGGTAAATGGAATTTGGCGTTGCTTTCTATGGAGCTAGGATCGCACCCTGTAACACAGCCTGTAGGGACAGAAAATATTGGTTTCCTTTGTTAACAGGCAAAACCAAAATGAATTATGAGCTACAGTCTTTGGAGCTGGTAAAGAATCTGTCAGGTATTGATTGTTTTTTAGGTGTTTGTACATCAGAGACTTGCATTTTCACGCTCTTGTGTGTGCGTCCAGGTTTTGGTGCTTGCACATGTCCTGATTAAAGAACTACTCTGAACAATGTGCATTAACTTAATGATCTTAATAAGCACATGGGGGAAGTGTCTTTACTGTATAGACACAAACAGTGCTACATGCTTCAACATGAAACATAATTAGGGTGCGCAGTAAAATAAAGGGGTGAGGGGGAAGGGGACATTTTTTTAAAAATGAGAACAGAGGTGACTTCCAACAAAACTTCAAAACCAGCTTGGCTAACAATGAACATAGCCCCATTCTTTTTAATCATCAACAAAATCTATCACACATGTTCTTTCAAGTAAAGTTTATTAGAAAGAAATTGCTACTAGAGAACCACATGTGAGCTCTGACTTGGCAAGGTCAGGCCAGGGCAATAAACCCTTGAACTTTACAAATATGCAAAGCTGACATAAATAACAAATTAAACCCAGCCAGGTGTAGAGCTGCAGCGAGCTGCTTGCCAGAAAGATTCAAACTCTGGCCAGCGTGACCTCTGTTAGCTTGTGTGGAAAGCGGGGGCTTATCTCCTTGGCTTGTTGTCCATTAGGGTTCATATCTGTGGGCTCAGGTCACCTCCTTCTTCTCATTAGCTTAGAAAAATTATATCACTTCATTAGAGGTGTTTATTCAGCTTCTGAGTGTCCTCAGGCATTTGGATGGGTTGTTGGATGAGTGCTGATTTTGTCAGAGCTGGAGACTGCCCTTGGCACAGGCAGTGCTTCTGCCTGGGTGTTTTGGGTCCTCTCTGAGGGATCAGTCCAGCGTCAACCAGCAAGGGAAAGCGTGGAGACGCCTCTGTCAGAGGATTTGGTGAGATAAAATGGGGAAGAGAGGACTGGGGTCTTTGCTGTACGGGGTGACAGATACCCCGGAGAGCTGAAGTCTGGACTTTAGCAAACACAAATGTACAAGAAGCTGACCGACCGGTCCTGTGAGCTCTCTGAGAGCCGCTGTTCGTGTGGCTCACAGGATCACGCATCACCAGAGCGCTATTTTGGCTCGAGCTCTGAGAGGTTCTTTAGAAAACAGGAGCCAATCCTTGCACCAATTTTAGCCATATCTGTTGCAAATTCTCTGTGTAATCGGGACTTCATTAGAGGTGTAATTCTCACTGCAGTCAATCACTGTATGATTCCGAGCCTCACTGCCAGATTTCCAGAGGCATTCAGCTGCAGATACACCATCTCGGTGGGATTTTCCAATGTCTCTTAAGCGCATTAAGCACCTAACTTCCACTGAATGCTCAAGGGGTTTTTAAAATCCCACTATGTGTCTCTCTACATCTTGCCCTTAAACAAGTGCTTAATTTTAAGTGCAGGTAGTTTCATTGATGTGTATAGTACTACTTGTGTGGTTAAAGTTAAACATGTGCTTAAATGTGCAGTTAAACCATGGATGTAATGGGTGGGCGAGGAATTTGATGCAAACACACACTGCTTTAGATATAAATGTTTCACTATTGCCCCCTAATTTTTGGATACTGGTTTGAGGCAGAAGCAGTAAAAAAGAAATGTCTCTTTAGACTTGAAAATTGAGGAAATTTCCTCTGAGAATCACAAAAAAAGAATAATGTGGCATGCTGGGACACGATGTTCTACAGAATCCCTTTACAAGTGCAACCAGACTTTGCAATATCTTTGCCATGAGAATTGCTTTGACTTTCTCTTTTTTTTTTTCAAATGCAAAGCGAGACCTCTTACAAAAACACTTACCCTGACAGGCCATACTCTGTAGTGACTACTGAGCTGTCGTGTCATCTTGAGCAACGCATTTCACCTCTCTGTGCTTCTATTTTCCCTCCCACTGTCTTTACTATTTATATTATAAGAACTCTGGGGCAGGGACAGTGTCTGTGTTTGCATAGCTCTCTCTGTAATGGTGTTGTCTCTCTGCTGGGACCACTCAATGCTGTCGTTAGTAAAATCTAGTGACTTTCCTGCACAAACTGTCAAAAAACTCTAGGACTAAGTGATGGAACAAAAAACCCTCTTCAGGTTTTAGTTTTGTCCCTGAGTTACAGGTTAGGGCTCTTCAACATGTGAGGTTTATATAGACTTGTTAAAGAGCTCTGTCCTGATAAATGGGTCGGATGCTTTTTATAGAGTTCTCCACTGGGTCCACTCCATCATAATGAAGCTTCAACACAGGCCTTCACAGAGCTCCAAGAGAGAAATCCACGAAGGAGAAAGTGAAGGGAGATTGGGTGAGTTTACACTACGTGTTAAGTGGAAGAGCTGCAAAGAGGTTGGGAAACTTGTCATGACATGCAATTAAAGGCTCCTCTGGGAGTGTCTGTATAAACTCTACATGTAGCAGAAAGAAAACAGACAGCTGACAGTTGTACTGTGAAGTCTTAGAAGAATATACAGTGTTCACTGCTGACACTCAAAGGCAATTTTGCTGAGTTCTGTGAAGTCTAAACACTTTTACTTAGAGTTAGGGACAATTCCTGTCAAAGAAGAGCTTGAATTTCTGTTCTAGCTGTTATGGGTTAACTTCCAGGAACCTCTCTTGAACTGAACCTGACACTCACTTTGTTTGTTTTAGTTATATTTCCATTTGATGAAGGCCCTTGCTAGTGCTTTTATTGCCTTTGCTATTGATTGTGGCTGGAGCATGTGGCAGGTGTCCCATCTGCCTGGGTTCCTATTCAGAACACATTCTGAGATTCTTGGGTCGGGCTTTTGTTGTGTGTCTCTCAGATTTTCTAGCAGGGGTGTGCGTGCATGTGTAACAACCAGAAGTGCAAATGGGGAGATATAGGGAGAGGACAGGTTGTGCAGAACCTTGAGCACCAGGGAGCAAATAAATCTTGCCTGGAAGGACCCAGTCCTTAAGTACCTTGAGATCTGTGTTGATGGTTGAAGCTGCTGGTTGGGAGAGGAGGCATGAGAGGAAACCTCTGATATGCCAACTCCTTCAGCCCCTTTTTCCTTCATAGTGTTGAGAAGCCTGAATGAGGATCTGAAATGGTTTAAGACTGAGTGACTACATGATATATTTAATTAGGAGGAAATCTCCACAAGTCTACAGTGGAACTTGTGGTCAAAATTAAAAATAGCTTGGCATAGTCAGTAGAGACATAGGTCCAAGCCTCTATCAGTCTTATTCAAAGCAAGAGTTTTAATCCATATTTGTTTTAGTGACGTGGGTGAGGTCCTCAAGCAACAGACTGTTGGCTGTTTTGATCAAGACCCACATTTACCATAGCACTTCAGTGGGTCAGTATCACAAGGTGGCTTCAGTTCTGTGTCACGGAGCCTATTGTTTCTCTTCTTCCTGAAGTTACTAGGCCAAAGAAATAGAGAGAGAAATCACCCTTTCTTTGACTTCTTTTAGCATTCCATGTGCAGGTCCTTAATAAAAAAGAAGCAAGATGTAGAGAACGTGAGCATCATTCACATCATCAGAGACATTATCGCAAAATATTCTGGCTATTTATTTTTGGAATGAGATGACTTTACTATGCAAAGACCTTAGAAGTCCTATAGAAGGAACTCAAGCAGATTTTTATTTCTTTGTAGATATAGGGGAATGGCAAATGAGAAGAAAACAACTTGGAATCCACTGGAGAATCCAGAGTGCAAATTTAAATTATATGGGAAGACTGTGGTAATGGGAAATATAGAAAAATCTAAGTTTTGATCGTTGGACCGGGCTCAGAGCCTAAAGGCATATATCACTGAGTATTAAATATTTAAAAGAAGGTTTATTTAGAGTCCTCAAAACTGACAGGAACTTAAATACAAGATCATATGGCAAGAAAACTCAGCATCATTCTTGTCAGGGTGAATTAACTGTGGTGTATAGCCCTGTATAAATAAGTAGCCATGGAAATTCCCAGCTTCATTTAAAGTCCTGAAAACCAAAATTGGCTCCAGTCACAAGACAAAAGAAAGAGGCCAGGGTAGAAAGAAAGAGGATAGACTCAAGCTCTCTGAGCAATTTTATCAGCACGTATTTCTCAGATAACTCCTCAATTATTTTAGCAGCAGAATACAGAAGGATTGTATTTCAAGGGTCCATTGTTTATTGCCCAGAACAACTGACATTTGTTGAAATGAATGACATTTATAATGCATTTCATGATACAGTCTTTCAGTTAAATCTTTCCCTTCTAGGTGTTTCTTTGAGCTGTTGGGGAAGTACTCCTTCTCAGGGGAGGAAACTTTTATTATTACTGTAAGGAGATTCAGCCAGGCTATCCCTGAGAGACTCATTGAGAGTATTCATCTGTATCTTTATTTTTTAATCCTTCTCACTACCACATCTCCTCCTGCCTCAAAAAATGGCTTCCCTTGCTTAGATAGCTGAAATTTGTGGCAACATGGAAAACAGTTTGGCCCAGTGAATTCTGATGAATACCGGTGTGTTGGTCATGCTGGTTTAAAGGAAATGGGACTCCCCCACAGAAATAGTAGACCCTGGAAAGGAGCCTTGGCCAAGAGCCGCAGTGGTGTAGGTGCTGTGTTATGGCAATGTGGACCGCCTCTTTCCTTGTTTGTGCATCGCAACTTGTCTTAGGAGGGTTTCAAGGATCTCTGCCGTGCCAAAAAATCTCCTTTCTAAGCTACAGCAGAGAGCTGCCAATGTGGTATTTGTACTGCTGTGGAAGCCTTTCTCCAGAAGGTCATTGGGGGAGTGTAATCAGTTTAGAACTGGATGTTGTAACTTACTTGAATGAAAGATTTTTTCTAAAGGTGACATTAAGATGAAATATTTAAGATAAACCAGAAGATTTGACTGGAAATTCACAGTGTCCCTCTGAAACAGTCCACACTGATTTACTGATCTTCCATTTTCAATTTATGAGCTGAGACCAGAGTATACCACTGGAGGATGAGAATAGAGTAGTCATATTAGAGCCAGCTCATATATCCTACAGACAGACTTTGGAAGAATTAGAAAGTATAATAAAGTGCTTGTCCCTTTAAGACACTGCTTGGCCCCTTGCCAATTTAGATCCTGGAGTATTAGATATTTTAAAAGCCCTTAAAACTGTCTCTTGTCCTTTTTTTTTTCCCTCGTTGTCTGAGGTTTTCACCTTTTAACAATGAAGAAACAATGGTGGGAGCATCCTTTGCTTTATAGATTTCTCCCCCTACAGCTTACTGGGGGATGAATTCTGTTCCTCATCACATTATTTTAAATATGAGATAACTCTTTTGAAGGCAGAGCATGTATACTGCACATTTAAGAGACAGAAAATGCATCTTGTTTTAAAAGGCAAATTCTTGGTTTTACATAAGAGCAGTAACACTGAGATACACAAAGGCACCCAGGTACTTTTCAAGCATATAAATACTGCCAGGGCACTGCAGTGACCTTTGGTCTCTGACATTTTCAGCTAATGGTCACCGTATGTAGCAAAAAAGCTGACCCTGCAATTGCTGTGGGACCTGACTGGAATTTTGGATGTCCTCTTGGAGGGCAGCCGCCTTATCAGTGAGCTCAGTGCCCCATGGGTCAAATGCACAGGTACAAATGTGGGCTCTACTGCAGCGCCCAGTACAATGCACTCGATGCGGCTACTTCTCCCAGGGAGAGTCAGCGGGCTTTAATGATATCATGATTGTGGAAGTACTTCTAAAGCAAATTTTGTTCAAAACCAACCCCTCTGCTAAGGGCTTAAATGCCTAAATAAGGATTTTTTTTGAAGATACTGTCCCAGAAAGATTTTTGGAGGATTCTGTTTTGGCTGAGCTCTGCAATATATTTTGATGCAAGATAGAAGGAATTTGAAGAAAGATGAAAAGTGGTCTGGGGCAAGGATAAACAAAAAGAATGCTAATAGACCATCAACCTGGGGTCATTTTCTGAACAATACAGAGAAAGGACCCAGGGATCTTTCTGTGTCGTAGCAGATGAATGGAAACTTGAGATTCACTCCACTATTTGCTGCTCCTTCAGACCTGACCTCTCTTCTGATTGGGACTCAGGCAGAGGTCCCCTCCAGTTTCAGGCAGCAATTTCTTCTCATGCAGTGGGGAGATTAAGCCTGATGAAAGACCTCTTTAAGGGAGGATTCAATGTTCCTTTCCTCTCTTCCTGGAGATTATAAGATAATGCATCTGGAACAACATTAGCTCATCCAGGTCTGTGGTTTTATCTTTGATAATCACATCCCAGCAATCTCATTCTCCATCTGCATGAACATGTTTTTGGGTAAGGGGTAGATATCAGCTAGCACACATGGCTGTGGTCAGATATTGTGAGATCTTCTAAACATGAACAGAAAATTTCCGTCCTCTAAGTTCTATCTAAACATTCCTTTTTCTCTTGTGGTGTATTTTCTTTCTGCAGCTGAGAGAGTTGTGGTAGTTCAGGCCAACAGAACATGTTTATTTCTCCTTTGGTAGTGTTTACTCAGCAGACTCCCAAACTTGGGTTCAGGCAGCCTTTACTCTCAAATGAGAATTATTTTGATGGCCTCAGCCTTCTTCGATATAGTGCAGTGTCTATTTGTGTCAAGAGCTAACGTTAAGTCATTGTCTGTCTGGATTAAGTGTTAAGGGTACAATGAAGAGTCTGTGGACGTCTTGTTAGAAGACAGCTGGCCAAATGAAAGTAGGCTTTCTTCTGAGTCTCAGCAACATCTGCATTCCTAAACAAGAGTATTTCTTACAAAAGCAAGTGGGTTTTCTGTCAAATTTAGCCTAGAAGTGAGATAATTGTAGGAAAAAGGCTGAAATGCATCTTAAGAGCTTTTAGGAGCTTATGACACTTTGTTTGGCCTTTTGTGAAAGCTATTAGTCATTTATCCCCTTTCAACAGCAGAGCATTGGCATGCAACATCTGTGCTCTGCTTCACCTTAGAGCTTCCTCAGGGTCACTGCAGCAGAGATGGAGTCAGTCTTCCTACTAACATCAGTCTCCAGTCTTGGGCATCTGATTCACCCTGTCTCACAAAGTTTTGTATTTTGTTGATGAGGACATCACATTTTTAGTGACTTAAGCAAAAGTAACTTTCTTATAATGTTCTTTGTATAATGTTAAATCTTTCTAGTCTTAAAACATCTCTAATTATTAGTCATACATCTAATAAACAAATCCGTAAAGGGGAGTAATTTCAATTACTCTCACATAAATTACAAAGAGACATAAGATTTTTGCTCTTTTTCATCAGTCATGATGCTCTAATTTTTAACCTTATCTGAAGCTCTCTGTCAATAGCACTTTATTTTAGAAAGCAGAGAATCATTTTCTAAAAACCCTTCAAGATCACTCAGTCCTGTAGAAGACATTCTCAATGCAGCTTTCATGTTGTCCAAACATTCCCAAATACATTTATTCTTAAAAGAGTTCTAAGGGAGCAAAAAATTCATCTTTTTTTTTCTTCTAATGAGATTAAATTTTGCTAATATTTAAGAATTATAACTAAAAAGAATAGTGTTTTCTTCAGTAAACCAACTAATTTCAAAGTTGTGTTTTTATCTATATGAAATATTGGTTCTCACATCTCAAATTCTGTTCAGAATGAAAATTAATTAACAAACCAATCTTCAGAAGTTGCCTGGATTTACAGTGGTGTCAGAAAAATTTTAGCTTCTTCTTTTGCTCAATGTTTTTTTCTGCATAGGTTGCACATACCCATGAGATGATGATAAGCAGACTGGGGAGGGATCTGAACAAATTGCCCTGCATTTTAGCCCTCAATTGTACAAGGTGATCTTATGAAAACAAGAAGTGAAGTCTTGAAGGGTCTCTGAATAGCAATGGGAAATAATTCATGCCAGATTGTTCCTTGTTAGTACCAAAGACAGACTCCTGTGAAGTGGTTAATTCATCCACAACCTGTACAGCTGAAAAATAGTTTCTTTGGTTTTCCAAAGTAGTCAAAACACTCAGGTGCATTAGGAGCCTAAATGCCAGTGAAAGTAAATGAAGAATAAAATGCTTGAGTTATGAAGCATTTGAAAATTGCCTGGTGGTGCAGTGAATCCTGACTATGTAGCAACAATATCAACCAAGCAAATAAAAGGTCTTCCGAGTTATGAAGTCTGTTACTATTCAGAAGTTGAACTGAGAGAAATCAGAGTGTCTTTGTGACAATTCATCTGATAGCCTAACTGTCAAAATAACTGCTTTATAAACTACAGGAAGATGCGTGTCAGGGCCTTTGCCATCTCAGATCTGTAGAAGAATGGAAAGATACCATGGTAAGTTATCGTAACAATATTTTTCATTCACAAAATTTTTCGGCAAGTCTATAGATGTAGCAAAGTGAAAAAGGTGCCTGGTCAAACCTATCTACCTTTGCAAATAAAGACTAGTTGTAAAATTACTTACACCATTTAAAGGCAACCACCTAACTGAAGTTCGATTTCTGTCAAGGTAGCTTTTCACTTGGTGAAAGCACATGGCTGCTGTTTGGGTGTCCATATCAGTTCAGGTACCTGCACAACAGAGTCATTTCACAAACTGGTGCATATTCACAAGTAGTACTGCAAATATGTTAAAGTGGAATCTGGCAAGGAAGTGTTTTTTCCTCATCATATACTTCTTGCCACAAGTCATCATACAGTTTATATAGCTTTGGTCAGTTATGGACTAACATCATCAGAACAGGGATCTCAAGACATTCCTGGAGAGAAGCATTGGTAAACAGTTCTAGGTTGCCACTTGATCCTATAGGCTGCTAGCAAATATTTATGGTTAACAAAGACATTGACTGTTTTGATATACAAACACTTTCTGGCACAGAAAAATTTGTCCAAACACTCATGGAGTAATATTTGAAGGGAATAATTAGAACTGCTCTGTAGGCAGGCTACATCTGAAAACCATATCTTCTCAATCAAAGTGTCTTTGGAAGCACTCAGTTTTACCTACACCAGCACAAGCCTGTGTAATTACTAAAAAAAAAGAAAAGTGAAAAAACCTGAAGAATAATTTAAATAATTCAAGCAAGCCAGGTGAATTTGAATTTGTCCAAGATGAGGACTGCACTATATTTCTTCAGAGGTTCTCAAGTAGGACAGAAGATTCCAAAGAAAGAATTAATGCAGGGGGACTTGCTCTTTTCCTTTGCCATACATAAGTTTACTCCTCCATCAGCACGGTTCCTGCTTTGCTAGCTCATTCCTGCCTCAGGGTAAGGACATTATTTACTAAATCTGTTTTGGGTTTTAAATAGGAGGTTTTGCATTGAAATACATGTCTGAGCCAACCCAGCAGAACTTGTGAGATATGACAGGAGCAGAGGAGAGGCAGCGGTAAACCAGAATGGCTGCCCTCAAAAAACAGGAGATAAATATTACAACTGAAAGGAAACCTCACTTCCTGCATTTGTGGGCTTTGTTAATATATAACATGCACATATTATAACTACTTGGTGACAGACTCAAAACCCCCTCCGGCTTTGGAATTCTGTTCACTATTTTTAATCATAATTTAGGTGTGAGGGTTAGGATTAACAGCAGGCAAACATTAACCATGGCCGTTGGACCTCAGTGAGCCTACCAAAATTGGAGAGTAGGTTAGCCAAGAGAATAGTCATTGGGGAAAAATGAAACTCAGATGTATTGAAAATGTAAGAGAGAATTGCAAGCAGCAGAGGGAAGTAAGTTGATTTGACAAAATAGGGAACATTTGCAGCTCTTGACAGAAAAGGTGAAATTCAGTGAGAAAAAGCAAGAGAAAGAAGGAATAGGAGGAAACCAGAAAATAATGATATGTCAAAATGATGCTTATCCTCTACGAAGAGGGCTCTGAACCCAAGAAACAAGGAAAGAATTCATATTATCGTCTTTTGGCTTTGGTGACTTGCACTGCAGCAGTGGAATAAAACTCAGGAATACATGGGAAAGCTCTGCTGATGTGGTGGGGCTAGGTCCAGAACATGGCTAAGCAGGGTGAACAGGCAGAAAGTAGGAGAGTTGTGTGTTATTTGTTAAAGAAATGAAGTTATTGCTGCTTTGCCAGGTGGGTTGAGGCAGAAATCTCATACCTCTGAAAGTAATACTAGATCCCAAGGGCTAGCTACATGGAAATCTCCTCTATCCACAGCATTCATTAGGCCATTTGCCTCCATAAAGATCAGACAAATTTATGTTGAGCTAGGTCACATGAGGCCAAAACCTCACCTGCTTCAGGCTTTCACGACTGTACTTTAATGACAATTTAGGATCTAATGGAAGGTCACGAAAAGGGTCATTTTATATCTGGAATATACTAGTAGCTAACGCAGAAATGATGTAATATATCTGATTGCACATTATGTATAAATCAGGATAGCTCTTAGTAGAAGGACCATATGTTCTCCACAACGGCAGAGATTTACACAAATTCCTGGGACTACCCACCCAGGTTAAGGCAGTGTGACTCTTTTTCTCCTTTCCCAAAAAGCTTCGCTGCAGCGCTGCAGTCAAGCTGGCCTTAAAAAAACAACCAACAATAGCAACAACGACAAAAAAAAGCCCCAAGGCCAACAAGTGTGTAGTCAGGCACTGCTGCCATAAAGCTCAGCATTGGCATTCTTTTGGAGTGGGGTGGGGTGGGGGGGGGAGTTGCTGCGTTCCCCTGGAATGCAGTGAATGGCTTGTAAATTAGAGTCCCTAATGAAAGCGCACTGGTGTCCAACTGCAGCAATCATCTGGTTAAAATCAGGCAGTAATTCCACTAATTTTACTGCCCTTCTCCCAGCCCTCAACGCCTCATTTAGGAAAAAATGTTTATTTCCCCTCAAAACACCTGCATTTTAACTCTGGTCCCCAAAGCAATTATTTTGATTTTATTTTAGTTTTAAGACTTTCTGTTTGAAATGCAGCATCCCTCGCTTTTCTGAGCTGAAGCACATGAATGCCCTGGGATTCCCAATCTTCAGACATGTTTAACTGGCACTGTTTTTCTTGCACACTTCACAAGCATCACTATCCTATATATTTTCTGCCCACAGCTGCTGTCCAGAAGTATTTAGGATATATTTTTTTCCCCCCTCCCAGTAAATGATGAAATAAAACTACGCAGAGCTGTTTACATTGTGACTAAGGAAGTTAAGGTTGATGGAGGTGATAGTGACTGACACTTATCCAATTTCAGGCTTTCCAAAACGTCTGTGGCTCTTATCATGATTTAGTCTCTACCAGACCTTGTAGACACTAAACAGCAAGAATGAGCACTATTCTCACTCAGAAAACGAAACATTATATAGTGGATGCTGGAACACTACCATGATGTGCTGTGAGATCTTACCATCTGCTGTTCCATTGGGGTGAGTTATTCATTTTGTCTCCTTGGTTTCTGTTCATTTAAAGCTTTGATAGATTATAACTAAAGATCTCCTTCAAAAGTTGTAAGCAGATATCCCCAGCCCGTGATGATACCACTTTTTGAAGCACATGCATCCCAGGCAAGGGAAATAGGATTCACATAAACAGTCAAAAGTCTTCCTTTCTCCTCAGTCCTCACAATCATGAAATCTTTGTCCTGCCAGCAAATTCTGGGAGAAAATACATAAACACAGGGGCCCACCCATTCCCTAGGCATCTGCAAATACCTCCATCCACTTTACTGAATTGCTGCAGTCCTTTGAATCAGAGCAGAGCTTCAGCCAGGCCAAGGTGTGCTGTGCCAGGGTATAGGTCATCTGCTCAAGGCTCCTTGATACAATAAAGCCATACCAGGTAGGAAAAACTGGGAGTAGGATCAAGTTCCCACCCTGTTTCGCCTTGGAGAATAAAGAATCAAGACCATGCAAAGTAGTGTAACTATACATATGACCGTTTTTTTGCAGTTATAACTGGGTGGAATGGGAATTTTCAATACTAAGCAAATTCCAGAGGGAACGCTAATCTGTTGCAGCTAACAATTAAGCTTTCTCTAACTAGAAAGGAAAATACTGCCCATGGTGATTTATGAAGAAGCAGCTCAGGGCAGAGACAACAGTGTGGCTTGAAAAGCTCAACACAAATGTGGAGCAACCACCTCCCAGTTCCCACTTTCTTGCCTTCACACCAGCGTATCATGCTCTCACTGTTGGTATACCTGGTGTCAAACGTGCCTGGAGAGGAAATGAAAGGGAAAGTGGTTTGTTTTGGTTACTCAGTCTTTTGGCAAACGGCAACATCTTTGATGCCCTCCCAGTAGAGAAGATATTTAGAAGTCTTTGCCCCCCACAACACCAGAAAACTATTTGCTTCCTTGTGCTGCTGCTGCTTAGATAATCTAGTTATTCTGAATGCTTGGCAAAATATTAAAGTCGGAAGGCAGCGTGCTGATTCCAGCTAAGGGCTGATGGAGACCCAGGGATCCATCATCCTACAAGCACGCCGAGAAGCTCTGCCAGCCCTCAGGGAGGGACCTTTGCCCTTTCTTTGCCGAGCTGAAGGGTAAGAGCAGAAGCTGGTCATACACACCAAGGGCTGAAGCCCACTATGAGATAAAGGAAGCACAGCAAACTCAACTCCTTGCCACACCTGGTCGCAAGGGGAGATTGAGGAAAAGGAGAAAGGCCAGCACCCAGAAACACTGCGGGGAGGAGACAGTAGCTCAGACAAACCAGCCAAAGCAGGCCATGCTTAATCTCAAACTTCAAAGAAGAGAATTCCTCAGGGCTAATAGGTCCCAAATCAAAATATGGTCAGGTATGGAACATGTGGTCACCACAGCATCCTGGAGCCTGCGAGAGGCGAAGGCTTACAAAAGCAACTGGGCTTCTTCCTTCTTTTTTTTTAAAAACATAGTTTTGCTTGCCTGCTTTGTTTTAGCCTTTGTTTTGGCCTCACTGTATCTGAACTCCCTTGGACTTGATGGTGCGGGCCTACAGCTGAGCGGGATATACAAATGTAATCCCAATAATAAATGGGAATGAAGGAAATATCATATTGAGCACTGTATCTCATTCAGTTTTAATTAAAATTATCACAAGCAGATTTATGTTCAGTATAACTTTTCCTGCTGTTTCCAGGTTGTATTTATGTTCTAATTTGATTGCTTTGCAGTGCTGTTTGTGAAAGCTGCCTCCCAACCAGAGATAATGTTGCATTTTAACACTTTAGCTGAGTTTGTACTTTCAATGAGCTTTCTGCTTTTTGAATTTTTACTCAATTTGACATCTATCTGGGACCTGGCAGAAGCAATGTGTTGCTTGATGGTTTAAAACGTGGAATTGTTGGAAGGTAGGGAAGCAGCCTTTCTTCAGCTGACTCTTATTATGAACTCACTGCTGGGCCTGAGACTCCAAATCAGCAAATAGCATCCCATTAAGGTCAAAAAGCCTGTTGAAGAGTGTGGTGTCTGCATGAGAAAAAGAGAAGGTAGGGGAGCTTCCTGTCTAAGGTGTTAAAGAAAACCTGTTTGAAGGCCTAATTTTTAAATTTCTTTGGGGAATATCATTCTTCTTCTTTTAATCTGAATGAACTCAAAGCTTCAAACTCCCAATATTTCTTCCGATGTTTAGGTAAAATATACCAGAAGTGATAATGGTTCCCTTTTACCTTTGAGATTCATAGTTGATTGAGTCATTAATAATCTCCTAATTTCTGTATTTTCTTTTCTTTCTGTCTTTAGGGATCTCTGGAAGCTAAATAAGAAAAAAGATATTTTACTGGGAGCTTTTTTGCAGTTTGACAGGTGAGAAGGAGAGAAAGAAACTGCTTTTCATAAGGAAATAGCACAGCTAAAATTAAAAGTAGGACTTGGCTCTTAACAACCCTAAATTACTAGACAATTTGAAACCCACATTTCACTGCCTGACTTTCTGCTTTGAGAAGTCAAACCAGAACCCCAAACACATCCATTCTCAAACCTTGGGATATTTCACATCCTGATCTGAGCTTTGCAGCATGCTCCCATTTCTGATTAATGCATACCAATCCTACTCTGTTATAAAGTCAAATCAATGCCAAATGTGGTGGTGATTTTTTGATAGGGAATAAGCAACATCCACCAATATATTTAACACAGGTCAGTAGACAGCCTACAGTCATGACAGTCTTGAACTAGTGACCTAGAAATGAAAGACTCCTTAATCCCTTTACCAAATCCTAAACCACTCAATTCCTGCCCCACCTCAGCAACCAAGGTCTTTTATAGATGTGCTGGAGGGTAAGATGTAAACCAACGGAGTGTAAATTAAAGAGCAAAAAAAGGCTTTACTTGCAATAACATAGTAATTGCGGAATTTGAGAAAATAAGGGACTCAGGAGAGGTCTTCCGTCAGCTTGTCTCAAATTCAGTGCAAATTTATTCTGAGAATATTTTGGCACCTGCAAACAGCCCAAAACTTTTATAAACATCACAGCAGGGGAAAAGTGATGCAAGTGAAAGACTGCAGATAGACTCAGAAAAAGGTCTTGATTGTTCATCTGACCTGTTGGCTTCCTATGTTGCTACTTGAGTTTACTTCTGTGGCTGTCTAACTCCACCAATTACCATGATGACACTATGAAGTCACCCTGGCATGCAACT
>Ga0181612_158488_pt1 | contig 23821 bp, 10 predicted proteins | sample HoacroProtozoa21_FD_119630 | JGI IMG/M metagenome (GOLD analysis project Ga0181612, IMG submission 119630) | Hoatzin crop microbial communities from Cojedes, Venezuel. Combined Assembly of Gp0051906, Gp0051904, Gp0051908
ATTTCTAAGGTCCCCTCGCAGCCTTCTCTTCTTCAGGCTGAACAAGCCCAGCTCCCTCAGCCTCTCCTCGTAGGGGAGATGTTCCAGTCCCCTCATCATCCTTGTAGCCCTTTCAAATGTAAACATGGATTTCAAGTTAGCAGCTGTTTGCTGTAAGATACACTTGCAAAATTCTAGTAAATAAATTTTAAATTAAAATATCTTCCACTGAAGGAATTTAAAATGAAGGCATAGTTTTCTGGAGCTGGGGAGGGGGTGGTGGGTTTGAGTGGGTTTTTTGTTGGCAGATTAGTTACTCCATTTTTAAGCCCTTCCACAGAAATCTCTATATTCTTCTTTGGGCATAGAAGAATGGGATGAAAATCCATTCCTATTCTATGCATTTATCTTTTCAATTGATCCCTGGAGTCAAACAGAATCATTTAGGGTGCATTCTTCTTTCTCTGAGGGTGTCAACGTCTGTCAGTTAGACACTAGAAGACTAGAAATAAAGGGCACTTGACATCATCTAAATCAACCGTCTTTTAGTCCAAAACCATTGCCTCTTGTCCTATCATTAAACACCCTGGTAAAAAGTCTCTCTGTCTTCCTTATAAGTCCCCTAGAAATACTGAAAGCCACAATAAGGTGTCCCTGGAGCCTTCTCTTCTCCAGGCTGAACAGCCCCAACTCTCTCAGCCTTTCCCCACAGGAGAGGTGTTCCAGCCGTTTGATCATTTTTGTGGCCTCCTCTGGCCCCGCTCCCAACAGGTCCATGTCTGTTCTGTGCTGTTTTTCCATTGAGTGTCGAACATTGCTGTGTTAAATTGAACATACTCAACTGTAGCAAAATCACTGTAATTATGGAAATGTTCTTACTTTCATTGTACTATGGCATATATTGCTGCAGAAGTTCATGCTGTAAGAAAATCTAAAGTAATTTTGTTAGTGCTTACAAAGCTAAGAAAGATATACACTTTTTAATTTCTATGAATTAAGGATAAATATAGGCTTTTAAAAACTCTAAGAGAAATAGTGTCTTGTAACAAACTACTTAATCGATGTTTTAAAAGACAATGTACTATTTAATATGGAAGTATTATGCTGTTTGAGAAAGCCCAAGGCTAATATTTTGGCAGTCGGCCTAATCTTTAGCATAGCAAAACATAAGACAACTGTAAAACTTTCATCAGTTAGTGGTTATACAACAAGAAGCTTTTCCAAGCGTGTCTTGTTTTAAACTGACCTGTTTTTCTCAAAAAAATGTTTTTGGTGAGTAATAATGTTCTTAAAACTAATACTTTGAGCATCTAGTTTGCAAACCCCTGCAGAAATCTTGCTGCCTTGCCGACAGTGAGGGTACTGCTGATCTGGGGGAAGGCAGGCTTTCTCCTGACCCTCTCTCTCACAGGAGGGAGGATGGGGGGGATCTTTCAAGCCCTGAAACACAATCGCCTGCCTTTATAGGCGGCTGTTGCATCTGGTGCTGTTCAGGACTTCGTGTTACTTGCTCACATGCACGTCTTCACATGGCTTCACTATTCTGACGGTTGAAATCCTCCTCTGCTGCTTTGGCTGCTGTTACTCACTTCCAGATTAAACCTGCCGATCTTGAATCTAGTTCTGGCTCTTCTCCCTTGTTGGTTGTCCCCTTTCCTTAGATCTTTCTGGACAACAGTCGTCCCCTCAGTTCTGCCTTACTGGGCGAAACCATTTAGGAACAGGCAGTTAATACTGATGAGCAGTCACTCCAAATCAGCTGCTACAAACTCCCTTTCCTGGGCAGTGGATGACAGACCAGTGATTTGTCTGGCAGTGAACTGAGGGGGTGTGGGGAGAAAATGCTGCTGACTGTATTATCCCAGGTGAAGACTGCTTGCTTTACCGGTGTCTTTCTGTAGTTTTCCAGTCCCTCTGCAGTGTAGCACCTCTGGCTTTCTGTCTTCCCCTCTCCCTCCCTTCTCAGTGGCCTGCTGATGGCCCCTGCTCTGCCCCAGGGCCTCGGGTCCCCCCAGACCTCCCGCCCCACTTGGCTACGGGACGGTTCCGAGTGGAGCACCCCAGATGGCTGCCTGCTTTGCAGAAGGGCAGGAGCAGGTGACTTTATGGCTGCTTACGACTGAGGGAACAGGGCCAATCAAACTATTCTATCCAGAGAGTGCAGTAGGACAATGAAGTGCCTTTAGTGGAACACATCCAGCTGAAGAGCCACATACAATGCGGGGACTTCGTGCCATCGTTTGATTACAGTTCATCCTCGAAGACTGCAGCTTTCTCTCTGCTGAGGTCTGACTGGCTAATGCCAGCCAGGAGCTTGCTGCGCACCGCTGGGGCTGGAAAGCCGAGCCCATTCCAAAGCCTGGTGATCGCACTCTTCTAGTTGGAAACCTTTTTGCTCAGTATATCTGTTATCACTTAAGCTATCCAAATAAACTTTGTGAGCAGTGTGAATAGGGATAATCTGTTTTTAAGTACTATTATCTGTCATGGATGCCAGCTCCCCTTGTATTGCGTGACTGTGGGTACATGTCTCTTAAATCTTGGTATGATCAGAAGGGAACTAATTGTATTCTTAGCTCTTACTGATAGCTGTTTATCCCACCCTTTCTTAGTCCAGATAACGTGTACCAAGACTGGGAGTATCAACAAATATTTGGTTATGCTGCAGCAGCTGACATTACCCTCTGAAAACTTTTGTTTTGATGTTGCAACTTTGAAAAATTGTTGTCCATAGTTTTGAAAAAGGGGCTACAGTAGATAGATTGAACGTGAATTATAGCTGAAAGGTCTATGTTTTCTTGCTGCTGTTTGGTAGTATCCTAAACTTGTCTGCCTCAGTTTTGATTAGACTCATGTTTAGCTAGTTTCCTCAGCAGTGTCTGGCTTTCAGAAATTGTATTTGCGTATTAGATTGTTTGTTTGCATTTTTTTTTAAACATGTGGCCATTCCAAAGTGGTTTTTGTTATTCTTTTTGGAGATTATTAATCCTGTTTGATAACTTAGAGTGGCGATCCTCAATGTTCGTACAAGCACTGCATATAAAACAGACCTAAATTTTAACTGATAATGTTTATTTTGCTTTGGGGGAGCAAGAGGCTCCCCAGCAAGATATTTGGAAAGGTATATTTATATCAGTTGGACCATTAAATGAAAATCAAGTGAACAGGTAAAGCCAGCTCAATGGAAACTTGAAGGAATCTGGTAACTGTATAGTTCTCTGTATGTATCTGTATAAATACATATTGTGCTCCTTAGTTCCAAAGAGTGCAAGACAAGCTGAACAATAACTCTCGGGGAGTTATTGTATAACTTCTGTGTGAGGAAAAAGTCTGAGGACAGCTGAGGTTCTTTTAGTGGGAAAAGTACGAGAGGTACTTGGCAAATTTCAGAAATTTGAGGTGGGTCTTCAGTGGAAAGCATGTTTTGGATCTAGGAGGGGCTCCTAGCTGGTACAATATGACAGTGATTACTTGCTTAGTAATATTTATTACTAAACGTTTATGTTTATTGCCTAGGAAACTTTCAAGGCATACAAGCTTTTCTAAGTCCTAGACTTGACTCATTTTTTAGTACGTCTCCTTATCATATAGGCTATATATTTTGTTATGGAGCACTAGAGTGGTGTATAGCCAGTTTAAGACAGATACATCTGTCTAAGAACTGGGTAAGTAGAAGAGTTCAGTTGTAATTGTTGTCTCTGGGCAGGACATCCCTGTGTGTAAGCAATACCCTCCCTCTGTCACCTTCCGCTGCACCTTTTGGTGATGCCATGGCCATGTGATGCTCTGCGTTTCCTCACGCTCCATGTTTCTCTTTGCTGAGCTTGCTCAAATGCATTTCACTGAGAGTTTGTTGCTAACTTCAGGGCTGCCCCTTAGACCTTTGTCAGAGACCTCAGGTTTATTAGCCTTATTAGTCTGTTACCATGGCGTTCCTTCATTTACATTCCTTTGTGAAAGATGCCTTGGTTCATATTGAAGCTTACAAACTACATTTTCAGTTAAATGGTGTTCTGCAGGACTTGCACATATATTTTTGCTAAACTAATTTTCTTTTGGGTTCATTGGTCTCTTTAATGAAGGTCTAAGCATTTTTATGACACAAAACTTCATTACATTGTACAGAGGTTGTACTTTAAACCTATCTGTTCTGTTACTGTGCATTTTAATAAAACTTTATTAGATTTCTCTTCTGATGAAAGACAGAAGGAAATGTTTCCTTCATTAGAAAACTTTAGGTCCTGGGAATCTTAATGTTGCCTTCTTGTTTTCAGATTTATTATGGGTTTTGTTATACCTAGTTAATGGGCCTTCTATGAAGGGAATTCAATTTAAATTATCCCATAGAAGATCACTGCATTCATGTCAAGATTATCTTTACACATCTGATCATGTGGCTTCTTTTAAATGAATAGTAATTTTTTCCAGTCTTGGATTTATTTTTTGCTGCTGCAAAAAGGTATTATACACAGTTTATAACAAGGTATTTTGTCTAAATTCCACTTATTCCAGTGACACTTCACTTTGCTACAGTAGCAGATGCAAATCGACTGCAAATGTAAATCCACTGAAATGTATTATCTTTTTTTGGTGAAGAAAAGTTCATTTTTTTTAAAGTGGTTTCCTATGCAACACAGGTCACAGTAAGCTGTATAGCTATTAGGTTGTATGAATAGGATGAAATTAAATTCCTATTTCATAGGAATGAAAGTGTTTTTATGTATCTTAATTTTGTAAAATCCTGAGTAGCATCTGGAGGGAAGAGAATGATAGGGAATTAAAAACTCGGGGGATTTGCTCAATATGTTGAATCTACTCCAATATCTTATTTTTCCTTCTGTGACCACTGTACATATGCTTGGCATGCAATTTTCCGCCTAGTATTTTCTTACTCAGTGAAAAGGTTTGTGCAACAGCCCCTCACTCAAACCTGAGCAAATTGTTAATCATGTGGAAAACTTCAAATACTACTGCGAGAGCTGTAGTGTGCCTCTGAGGTTTGGACCAGAGCTCTGATGCAAATGATGTGATCTGGCATCCAGAGCTGGAGCTGCTGCCTGTGCCCTCTGTGGCAACGAGAATCCTGTGGAGGCACAGATTTGTTGGTTATTTTTCTGTTGGGACGTTTATGGGAGCCAGGTCCACAAAAAGCTGCGTCTTTCAAAGGCTCCTGCTGACTTCTGCTCAGTAGGTTCCTTATTGTTGCAGTAGCAGAGCTTTTTCTCCTTGGGTGTCAAGAATTGCATGCCTTCTTGGTTCGGCTTTAATTTGCAATAGGAGAAACAGTGGGCACAGACCTGATACTCCTGTTCCCATACTAAAACAAAAACTGGTGGGTTTTTTCCAGTTGCTGTATTTATGAAATGATTTCATTTAGTTCTTATTTAAAAAAATCCATTTACCCTTTCTTTTTACTACCACTTGACTCGGAGTTACATTTCTAAACACTGCAAATGCTTGACAATTAGTGACTAATTAGCAAAATCTGAGAAGTTCTGAAGTTTTGGGTCTCTTCTAGACTTGTTCTACTGCCTGGTCCGAAAGCTAATTGAAATGCCTGTGGTGAGATAATATTGCAGCGAGCTTCAGAAGCATAGACCTTGACCCTGTGTTCACTCATCAATAGCTCTTAATACTGTTCAATATTCTATATGAATGAGAATAAGCTTGTGAAGTCTTGCAGGGTAGATGGGTTAATGGATCAATATTGAACTTTGCCATTACAACTGCAATTAAAGCTGCATATGAACTGAAATGGGGTAGCAGTTTCAGCACAAATGGAGAGGGTGGGGGGGTTGCAGGAAGATGTTTTAATCTAACAGTATTTTGTGCCATTTTAGATGTCTCTGAAAATATCACAGAATTGGGAATAAAGATGTATGAAGAAAGCTAGGAGGACATGGATTGTTTTAAATCTAATCTGTTGTGTGGTTTAGTGTTTTTCGTTGACAGTGCAAAACCTTTTTAGTAGTGAGTTTAAGCTATCTTCATCAAAAATCAACTATGAATTCAGCTGGCGTTTGTTTTTACTCGCTTGGTCTCACTGCCCTTGCTGTGTGGTTTGGATGAAGAAATGATATTTAGCTCAAGGAGATCTTGCAAACAGTGCGCAGACTGGGTTAACAGTATAGTGCAGTTTGTGGGCCGTGGCAGCGAAGCCGGAACGTGCTCGTTCTCTGCCAGCATGCATCCTTCAGAAGCAGGCTTCACCTGCCAGCGTGGGAGCCTCTGAACACCCTTTGCCTCTGCTTTCACCTTCGTCTTCGCTAGGTAGGAAACGTGCTTACTGAAATATGACCTCTTGGGCAGCTGGAAAATGGAGGCTTCTGGACTTTTTGTTGTGTTTACTATTCTGATTTAAGCTTGTGTCTACGCTATTGATTGTTTTGGTGTTGCCTTTTTGTAGGAGATGGAGTAGCAATATGTATGGGAGAGGAAAAAAATAAGTTTCACACACTTTGTATTAATACAGCATGAAAATGAGAACCAAGAACAAGAGGAAAAAAAAAAGGGGGCATGTGTGGGTGGAAGGGCTCACGGACAGTCAGTCAACTTCAGAATACTTTTTCTGTTTTAAAATAATAAAATTTAAAACAAAAAAGACTTTTCCACTGTGTACGAAATCCCCAACTCTGCATTCAAATGGGAATGTATGTTTATGGGTGGTTTTAACTCTAGTCCTCTTCCCTGCTGTTCTGGTGGCTATGTTTGATTATGAAATGCAGAAATATGAGAGGGACTACTTTAAGAAGCAAAAGGAGACACCAAATACCTGAAGTTCCCTAAAATTTTGGCCAGCTTTGCTTATAAACTCAAGAAGGCTATGTTTGCAACTGAAGAGAGGGAAGGAGAAATACTCATTTATTCCCACATCTTGCTCTGACAAAGTATTAGTGGTAGAAAAGATAAAGTGAACTGGGAAAATGAGAATTAAAAACTTTAAAGGAAATTTTACAGTAGCCAGGAGATGTTAAGTGAATGGATTGAGAGCACCACAATTTCATCATTGAATAGTGCCAGAGTTTGCTACCTTTACTAAACTAGTATTTTAAGTTTGCAAAGAGTTAAAAGCCCTCTCAAAGCTCTGCCCTACTCATGATGTGAAAATTACTGCCAGCACTGAAGTAAAAGTTATTGATCTGTCCAGAGATATTTGTATGTGTGGAAACAAAGCAAAGAAAACATGTTTTCCAGGTCGGACTACACAGTATTCTCTGCTCCAGAAAAAAATTCATTTTTGACCAAGACTGAAACTGAATGGGATACTGCAGATACCGATCTGGTCTCTGGCACTCCTGCCAGCTGGATGGCCAACCACCTGCTGCATAACGGCGAGAAGAAACCCGAAAGGGCCAGGGGGGATTGATCTTCTTGGGTGGGTTCAAGTGCTTGATGCTCCCCCACGTATCTGGGAGAAATGAGTAGTATTGATCTGTTCAGTTGGAACGCTAAACTTGCACTGAACAAAAAAAAAATCTCATTAAAGCTCCCAAAGATGCCCTTTGCTGCAATTGTTGGGGGTTTTTTTTAAACATTTTCTGTACAACAGTTTTCTCTAGATTAAATGGCCTCAAGTGTAGTAGGATCAATGCAGCTATCTGGATACTTACTTTTGGTAAATAAAAATAATTAATACAGCAAACAAAATCTATTTGCCATGTTACCTACTAAAAAGTAGGGCAGAATCTTTAATTTGTTCTGAAGTGTTGAAAATCTATAACGCTAGCTCTTTGGGCGATTCTTCTCTCCCTCCTATGCTGGAGCGTGTTCTCAATGTGGCAAATAATCTTGCCAATCAAAGTCTAAATATTTTTTTTTTTTTTAAAAAAAGCTAATTCACATTTTGACAGTAACTGCAGTTGAAGTGGTACTGTAACCGTTATTACATGTCACCTCTATTTAATCTGGATCAGACTTTCTTTTTTGTTCTCTGGAATCATTATAGAGGTTATAATATAAATTATGTATGCTTTATGATGTCTTTACACTGCTGCAAGTAACATTAAAAGAAATACAATAGCTATTGTCTCCTTCCCTTTTTAGATTCCATATATAGATGTTTATCTGTCTCAGTAGACATCTAAGTGTGATTTAATCTTAGATGTTGGTTAATGCTTTGGTCCTAAATTGTTTCTGAAAGTGAAAGTTCAGGTTGAGTTTGATCATATATCACACAAGTAATACCATCTGGTTGCACTGCTTTTTATCTGAGGAGCTCAAAATACTTTGGAGATGTTATTTATTATGTACTTCTAGTATTGTGTATGGAGCTTTATGAAAGTCATGGCCTGTATACGGGCAGGTCCTAGGTATGGAAGGCTGTTCAGAAAGGAGACCCTCTCCACTCTGGTACTTAAGCTGTGGAAATGAAGCTCCCTCTGAGCAGGAGCTGACTGACAAAACTGTCTTTTGCCCGAATTCAACAGTGACAGGCAGTGCCAAGCAACTTGCATCACTTCAATTTACCTTTTTATTCCTCAGTTTGCCTGGTATGCAAACATACCTGTACAAATGCAGCCTGTCAAATTTTGCTTCTCCTTTCAAGTTCAAGAAAGCATTAGCAGTGATTCAGCACCCAGCAAAAGGGTAGTTGGATTCCAGAGCTAGTACAACAACAGAGAACCTGGTCTGTTGTGAACGATCACATATGGAAAAAAAAGGAATGAGGAAAGATCAGGGCTTTCTCTTTTAATCTAGTTTCATTTTTCTGTGCATAGAGCAAGCTTCTGGTAGTGTAATCCCTTAGACCACCATTTTTACTTGACAGCAGCTAATTGCTCACATTTTTGTCAACTTTCTGACCTTTAAATGGTGTCACTTTTGACAGCGCTTGAAAACGGTGACTGCTTTTAGAGGAAGCAAGAAGAAACAAGGCATGCATTTCCACTTTAATTAGGATTTGTAGTGCATTAATGACAATCATGTTGTCAGAAAACCTTACACACTTGTAAGGATGTCATGATGGGCAGTTGTTATTCCTTGTCATCTTCCTTTCTTTTTCCTATCCATAAAAGTGAAGAGTGTCCCCAAGGGTAATGTGACTTGGTGCACAGTGCAGAGCTGCTAGTGGCACGAGGGGAGAATCACTGTATGATGTACCGCCAGGCTGCGTGCAGAGAGCAACCAATGGGGGAAGAAGGCTGTGTGACAATCGCTGTGTTGTGACACTGCTGTGAGTCACATGGTGTGTCTGATCGTCGCCTTGTCTGCGTCGGTAATGCCTGACTTGCTCGATAATCTGGACAAACAACTTCTGAAGGCAGGAGAGCGCCACATGTTTGGGTTTCTCCACTAGATTCCCTCTGAAAGGCTTGAGCACAGGCAGCAGGGCCAGATCTGACCCATGCCATAGGTCTGGCCTTACCACACAGTGGCAGCTTGTGGCGCCGAGATGTGGGTCTTGCATCGTGCCCCATCCCAACAAGGCAGCAGGTTGGAGCTGATGATTGCCAACAGAACTGCTTGCTTTTGCTGTTTCACAGACCTCCTCAAATGCTGGGGCTCGATTTCTGTTGTGTGGCTACATGGGCACTTGCACATCTTGGAGGGGAAAAACTGCAGGGCAAAATGGTGGTGAGGATGTAGCTGCCACGAGAATAATTCACCGTGCTTCTAGTTAGGTCTTTGGTGGTGTCGCCAGCAAGAGAGAGCCTCTGGGAACAGACTGTGAAGTACGTTCATCACTTGGTTTCTCCTTACTTAGTGTAATGCTTGGCTGTAATTTTAGATTTAAACATGTACACACATTTCATGTCTGTCTTTTCTGGTTCATGCACTGAAGCCCCAACATCTAGTAAACAGGGTTCTCTGTACTATACTTGTACAAAGGGCCGTACAAGTCTTCTGAGACCAGTTGTCACTTCTTTGAAAGAAGCTTTATTCAAAGTTAAGATCACTGAGGAAAAATTAATTATACAGGAAAGTTTAAGTGCATGTTTCAAGATCTTGTAAGCTTGACTTTGCTCTAAGATGCTTGCTAGCAGGATATTGAAAAAGTAGAATATAAAGAATAAATATTGACTGTATTTTTGGTTGGGAATTTTTTTAGCAAAGATTATTTTCTGACCCACTTTAGAAGCTGCTTGTCCTGTGTCTGTCTTCTATTTTCTTTTAACATTTAGTTGTGGTCATCTTACGTGAAGCAGACTTCTTGCGATTCCTAGGAGAACTATTTACTGTCCTTATCCTATATATGTGTTTATTTCAAAAGTTATTATTAGCTGAACTCTTTACTGTCAAAGTAGGTAAATCAAGTCCCTGAGTTCTGGTTTTATATTTAGAAGACCTTTGTGCTAGATGGGTAACCTTGAATCAGTGAGTGAGTGACTTCTGAACTGCTCAAAGAAATGTTTACTTTCTTGCAGTTTCATTCATTCTCTGTTTTCCCTGACTTAAGCATTTGAATACTAATATTTGTAGACCTTTGAATAGTCAGCATGTAGTGATAAACTTAAGAGTACAGAGAAGTTGTAAAACAACACAGGTAATGTCTCAAACATTCAACCTTCGTAATATCAAAATCAAGACCCTTCTAGGAGACAGGTCGGACGCTACTGCTTTAGGCATGTTTTTGGTACAAGTAATATGGGGGATTCTGGCCATGTTCTGAATTTCTCTTGTCTGTCTGTCTCAAATGCAAAGGTCTGACCCTTCAATTAGAGGTAAAAGTGCCCTTTCCACTTTTCAGAGACATGGAAAAGAATGAAATGTGGCATATTTGATCTCGGGTTTTGCTGGGTTTTGTTGGGTTTTATTGTTTAAATATTTAAAGTATTTTCAAGTTAACAATACGCTTACATAAATGAAAGACCCCAAATAAAAAGTGTCAGGATTTCATTGGTTTGTTATAAATCCTGAAAAGAAGTTCTTTATTTACAAACCATGAAGATTTTTTAGAGCAGTGAGCATATTCATAATACTTCTTCTAGTAAAATAGTGACTGTAACTGGAATGTGAAATTTTAAGAAATTTCATTTTCCATCCTATTCTGCACCTTCTGATAAAATTCTCTGAGAAGCACCGTGTAGCTGGGTGGCTTATTCTGTAACCTAGCTGGCCATGATCTCACAGAGGCACTATTTCCTAGCTGTTGGCTGTGTATGTTAGAATTTAGACCTGCAAGTGGGGCACACAGAAATTAACCTTGAAGATATGACAGTGAAATTCTGTTTGTTAATGTGTTCTAGTAGGCCAGTCTCAGTACTTGTACAACCTGAATAGGACGAGTTGGTTGTTTCTTTTTGAGGAACATTTCAGCAAAAATGCCTTGCCCCTTCCCCTGCCTGCAGCTCTGTAGGGGTTTACTGCTTATTTTTCTTTGCTAACTATGGCTATGCATATGGCCTTTAATGTGAATGAGAAGAATGAGAACACTAATTACAAAAAAATAGCCTGATAAGTTTATATATAATTAAAAAGGCTAAAAACACTTTTATTTTAAAAAAATGTGCTGAGAGCTACATGCAAGTAGCAATTCTTACTTTTCATGCAGCGTTCTGTATAAGGTTGTTAACATCACATGTTTGTAGACAAATACTTTTTCTGTTTTTCATCTGAGACAAAACAGATACTGAAAATAGTGAGCTGAATGTGATGTATTTTTTGGGAAAAGTATGTTGACCTGTTGGCATTGCCATGGTCTGCTCTGGTGAAAGTATGACCTTGTTTTGGAGCTGCAAATTATTTATGCTAGGCTCAATGTGCCTTTCGGAGTGTGAAGAACAGTTCTCTGTTGCCTAAAAGAAATGTGCCTAGCTTGAATTACAGGCAAAATGGCTTGCTTTAAAAATGATAATGCCCGGAATTATGCCTGACGACTCTAGAGCAGAAGAACATTTAACTGCCTTTCACAGTGTAGTTTATTGAGGTTTGAACACATGTTAAAATACTGCTGAATCAGGGCCTCAATTATTTTTCAGGCTTGTAAGTGTTTTTTAGTTTATTTTTTTAAGTAGGTTTCAGAAACATATTCTTGGTTAAAGAAGCTAGTAATAGGACACACCATGACAAAACCAGACCTCAGCTCTCTCTTTGAGATGCTTTTACCAGTTCCAGGCTCCCTCTGCACAGGAGCAGAATCCTGCAGTGCAGGTGTTTGCCGAATCTGTTGCATATTTTTTTAGATAGTGCTTTCCAGGATACAGTCCGCTATTCAGAATTTCTTTACCAAATGTTTGACCTTGTGTTTGTGAATAGCTTTGACTTGTCAGCTAAGCTGGTTTACTTTTATGGCTATCCTGCCCCTCTCAATGTTTAATACTACTCCAATTGCTCAGTCATCTACACCTTTTATCAGCAGTGACTTTCCTATTTATTTCCAGATCATTGTTCTTGTTGCCATTTATTTAAACTCTAACAAAAAATGGATGTGGAGGAAGCATTGCTTGTAAAATTTGCAGATTATCTGTTGTGGAGACATCGTAACAAACATTGAAGGTAGAGCACTTGTGCATATCAATCTAGCTAGATCTGGGTTTTACATCAGGGAAAAACTTATCTTCTAACTGTAATAATTTCTCTTTCTGTGAACTCTCCTCTCTCTCAGTGGTAGCAGGAAGGGGTGAAACCCCTTTTTATGTGCAAGAGAAATGGTTTAGTTTATCCCTGAGCACATGATTCCTTGTAGTCTTTTGCTGTAGTCCAGCAAAATCACAGCGTATTAGTCAAAGGACACTCCCTGAATATTTAACAGAGGTTATCTATGTCTGGGGGAGATCAGATGTGTACTTTCTTATCTTAGAGGGCCATGGACTTGATAGTTGCTTGTTCTGGAGTTTGCAATGCAAGGGGAATGAGTTCCTGTAAATAAGGACAAGACTGAAAGGTTCTTAAAAATCTTAACTGCTTCAGTGCCTTAAAGGATGTAAAGTATGTGCCCAATAAAAGTTACCCCACTGTGACCCCCTTAGTTTCATTGGATTTTCTTGCTCTCTTCTGGAATGTTTCTTGCCTAATAAAATGTCTCTGCGCACAAGGGATTACTCTGTAAAGGCATATGCTGCAGGCACTGAAATACAGAATAATGGTTTTATTTTTGTTCTCTTCCGCAAGGAAAGAGGGGGAAACATGACATTTTTTTTCTTGCAAGAGTGATTCTTTGTGAGCCAGTGAATCATCCTTTGCATTTTTCTTCCTCGTTCCTTTCTTTATTCTGGGGAAAATTCCCATAATTGCAAAGTCCTCGGTGGCTGTAATCAATATATCATTTTCATTTCAGTAGGCAGTATTTGGAGTCGTTAGGAATTCTGGACCATAATTAAAATCGGTAGAGAGCTCCAATTGGTGCAAGGCATCCATTGTCTGTCTTGTCTCAGGGTGGTATGTTTTAAAAACTGGCTTGTGATCCCTTCTCAGAGAGGTTGAGCCTCCAGGCAGGGGTATATGATTGCAAGAAATGATTTACAGATCTACAGAATACGTGTGCACAGCCAAGTGCAATTATCAAGATGGTTCATGTTACTCTTAAATCTGCTAGTATTTTGACATGTTTCTACAGATATTTGTGTGAGGAGTGGATAAACATAAGTCTGTTACTTGATTGCACTTTGAAGCTTGTCTATCTCCATTCATTTAAAGGATTTCCCTTTCTCTGCATTTTAGTCTGTGTTTGTATCTGCAAATGTTAATTAACATTCTAGTTTCTGGATTTCAGAAACTTGATTTTAAATCTGTAACTGTTTTTGCCTGGATGTCACTAATCCTTCTAGCCTTACGTCTTGTATTGATGTGAGAATGTGATAGTCTTCTGTAAGGTGTGTTTTTTCTTTTCCTCTGATTGCTAGAGCAGTATCTGTTTAGGGGGACGTAATAGAAATAATTCTTACTGAAGTGGCTTGGTGGGCAGACAGTGGGTGAGTAGGTCAAGGTGACAGTATAAAAATGTGCAGTTCAAAAACTGCTTGCACACTAAAAATTCCTTTGTGCTGAGATTACAACTGCATGTTGTCGCTGTGTGGGTTTTTTACTTCAAAATTTTTGAGACTTCTTTCTATTCTATTATGCACCCTGAGATAAGCAGAGTTACCTTTCAGAAGGCTAGCAGTCACCTCACTGTGACTAGAGGCAATGGATTTATTTCCAGTTCTGAATTTGTAAAGATAACTGATTTCTAATAACCATCTCTTAACAATGACTACTCTGTAGTTCTAAGAAACTTGGCAGACAATTAATGATGAATTAACTCTACTGCTTTGATCTCTCTCTCTGATACATATCTATGGGCAGACAATGACTCCTTCAAATGGATTTGCTGTTTATTTTCTCTTAAAGCCTTTTCTTCACTGTGGGTATACTAAGTTTTGCCTCTGTTGCCATATCTCTATTAGTAAAAGCTCTAGTAGGGGAGAGTATTGTATCTGCAAGAACAATTACTGCTTAGCCCAATAACTTTAGTTCACAGACTTTGTAGACTGACATATGTTAGAGTGGCAGAAGTGTTGCCATGTCAGTATTGGTTGTGTTTAGAGGCTTTGCATTCTTACAGTTATACCAGAAAATCATTGTGCCTTAGCACCATGCCCTGTTGCTGCCTTGTCTTTCAGGGACACATGTAGTCCCTTCCTTCGTATCTGGGGTCTTCCATCCATCTCCCCTCTTCTCTCTTGGTAAAGTTTCCCAGTCTCCTCTATATCAATAAATATAGCTTTGATTTTGTTCTGTCACACAGCATAATATTGCACACACGGATTGTGCTAGCTGAAATGATTGCAACTATTTCTCATCCTGGTGGTATATTGCTCCTGTTTGGCTGCATCTGAACTTGCAAGATGACAGTTACAAAACTCAAAAATCAATTCTGTTTAAAATCTGCTCGCCTAAATACAAACAAAGAATCTTGTGGGACACTAAAATTAGGAGATTTTCAGATATTTTGTAATACTTTTCCTCTTTTAGAGAAAAAAACAACAACACTTAGAGCAGGAAAAAGAGCAAATTCTGCCTATTTGATGTGATTCATGTTAACAAATGGGAACTTCTGTCATGGGTCAGGGTCCCATTGCTCTACTACTATGCTGGCGCAAAGCAGAAAGAAGTAGAAATGTGTAGAAGAGTGGAGGAAGCTCCTCTGAAAAAGGCATATAGTAGGTAGGCTGAGTCTAAAATGGGTCACTACTGTTGCTTTAAATGACAAGGGTATATCTCTTTTCGTTCATTGAGAACAGTCACTGAATTTCTTTTGTTTAAACCTGATAGAGAGACATTGGCTTTGCCATTTGTTGCCATGAGCTGACAGGATGGAGCCCCAGTCCTGGAAAATGTCCCTTCTCCAGCTCACCAAACTTCTGTTGTAGTAGGTATGTGCCAGTGCCCAGAGAAGGCCATGGCTCTTTAACTGTATGATAGCAACTAGTGGCAGAGGGATATTACATGTCTGCTAGTGCCTTGACATGGAGTCAACTGGAGTGCGGATGGTGAAATTAGAGGGTTAATGTGTGATACACACCTTCTGGCAATGTTATATGTGCCTGTCATTTAGTTTTTTTGTGCTGTCCTTAACAATAGATGCAGAATTCCAAAAGATTTCTACTTTTTCTTTGTGTTGGAGTCCAGCCTGTTTTCATGAAGGGATCTGCAATTGCTTTTAGCTGTGTTTAAGAAATTGAATCTCAGAGAGTGGAAAGGTTTTTGTCTGTCTTCTAAAAGACAAATGCACTGACATGGCAGAATGGCTTCATCTGAGCATCTTGTTCATAAGATTAATGACAAAACTAAAAACAAATCATGTTATATGGGCAGAACTGGTCTCATGACAGAGAGGAAGACAGTTGTATGAATGCAAGACACAGTATAGGGCATTGTTAGGCAGTTGTGTTGGTTGAAATAGCACTTGATTTACTACCATGGAAATCTTAACCAGCATCTGCCTTTCCCACTGTAAAGGCCTATAGAAATTGTGGCACGACTGTGACAAGTGTTAACAAGAAAATATGATCTAGATATGTATCCAGATTTGGTTGCATTTTGGAAAAGTTAATGATCTGGAAAGAGCTAGAGAATCATTTCTGTGCTAATTAGCAAGGTTAATAGCAGAGTATATGGAATACACAAAGGTGACAGAAAGCGAGCTTAGACTTCCAGGCATCACTAAGGAAGAGAAAACATAAACTGAAGTACAGCAGAAGTCAGAAGGGGGAAGGTCAACAGAAGGGCTGAGGATAAGTGAATAGGGCAGAGGAATTTTTTGGTTTTTTTTTGGAGGAGAGTGAGCTTTGGGAAGCTTCGTTAGACCACCACATGTTTCTTGTTTCTCTGGACTGTCTTCTGGTTTTGTTTGTTTGTTTTTTTGATGTGTTGTATGTGTTTGGCTTTTACTTTTCATTGGCTTACCTTCACAAAACTATTGCATTTGGTTCCATTCCAGAAATTCAAGCTGAGCTTTAACAGGTGTACCCAAAATATTTTGGTGCATAACTATACCAACTGAAGCATGTTATGTGATTGTTGGTCTCTAGAGTTCCGTGAGCAAATGTAGATATAAATTGTTCTGCATTATTTAAACAGTTAGTGCCCATAGTGTAACTTTTTTGTTTTACTTACCTCTGTTCTTGTGTAATTATTTCATAACATGTGAAGGAAAATGCAGCATAAAAAGTCGTTCTGACTTTAATGAGCTGCATCTAACTACATTTCGCTGGATCTAACTGCATTCAGATCTGGAAACTTGAAAGTTTGTCTCTAATCTTACTGCATATTTCCCAATGGCAGAGAATTGTATCAACACTGTACAAATTGTGTTGTTTTAATCAGCGCTGGAGTGTACCAGTGTGTTAAACAGTGGTGTGGAAGGACCGCTTTGCAGAATATACCCCAATTAGTACTCTTCCTTAAAAGTGAATGTTGAGAAATGAGCCAAGACGTTAAACCAGGAGGCAATCTTCAGAGCAATAATGACGCTTGCAGTTTTCAGCTTTATGGAATATGAATCAGCAGCCTTCAGGCAAATACCTCCAGGTAGACCCAGCACCCATCACCCGGGCTAAACAGGCTGCCAATATCCACTCGGCACAAATATGTTTTTCAGACAAAGAATCTATTGCTTTTTTCCTTATTCATGCAGCTCCCATTAATGTCAAAGGGGACTATGTGTTTGCAAAAAGAAAATGGATCCCCTGAGGGTGTCAAGTGTTGTAAGGTAATGTTCTTCTGTTACGTTTTATGCACTGCTTATTTTTATGAGTTGCTGTAATTGTTCAGTGTGTATGATTGCTTTAGGGCCTGCTGTCAGGTGTGGAATCACTGCGTAAAAAGGCCTTGTGAATGAAATATTGAGAATACAGAAAAGCAAGCTTTTAATGTCAGCAAAGCAAATATGTAATATTCAGAATAGGAACTTCCATAAGGAGCAGCAGAATATAAGAGCTACTTGAGAACTGTGAAAATGCATGGTCCGAACTGACCAATTAATACCTACAGTTATTGATATTTCAGTAATTCATTGAGGTCTGTATCAGTTCTGAAACTACTGGTCTGGTGGGACGAGTGCTTGTAAAGGCAGCATTGATTACATGCACTGAACCTGAGAGATCAGATTAGTGGTCATATTTCTGATTTGTAAATCAAATACGTTTACAATGTAAACAACTTCTTTATTCTTGTTTTTGGGGAAACCTTTTGACATGAACATGGAAGTGCTGTTACCCAAGCTAACAGAATTATTCCAAAGTAACTGTGAACCTTTCATCTTGGTTGATATCATCAGTCAGTAAAAATTAGATATTCCTTGGCAATGACCAAATGACTCTTTTTTTTTTTTTTTTTTTGAGCTGTAGTAATTGGACCTTTTCTTGATATGAGCAATTTGTGTTACTACTGTTACCGCTATTTGAACACTGATGGAAGGATTTCTTTGATGCTGTTGGCTAAGTAGAGGCACTGTAAACAGTGAAAAGACAACTTGAATAAGAGTTGTTCCGAATATGAATTAAGAATGGATAAAGATAACAACTCTTTAACTTTTATAAAGGAAGCTTTCTATAAACCAAGAAATATCTTTTGGTGTTATGTGAAATTCTTGATTCAGAGAATTTTTACATAGGTGGAAGGATATTTTAAGCTACACAGGGTTGGGGTTCCCTGCTTCCCGGAACTTTGGTGCTTTTCTACATTTCTGTTCACCATCAGGATGAAAAATTGTTACTAGGACGGAAATCCTCTTCCAACGTTGCGTTCCACAGAACTATAGCAATGGCTGTACTTGTTCTCTGCACAAGGATTTTTGTTAAGGTGAAGAAGAATAATTGCCTTGTCTCCTGTGTTTCTGCTTGATAGCAGTTATCTTTTGTTGCAAACCTGCTCATTTGGAGTTTAGTCCACTCAAGTGAGTCATTCTACTGAGTAAATAATGCATTAGCAGAAAAGCTGTAGATAATGAAAGCAACTTTTTTATTAACATGCAATCTTCTACCCAGTTCTTGGCCATGGGAGTTAACTTAGCATCACCATGTCTGATCTGGGCTCAAGTGAGGAATGATGAATTAAATCTTTAGACAAGTTCAGCCTGTGGATTAGATTTGTGGTTCATGATTGATTGTGGATTTTCACCAGACTATGGGGACAACCTGTTTGTTACATGCTGACTTGTATACCCAGTTGTTGACTCTCTGCTGATATGTAACCTGTCTTATAGTGCCAAATAAAATTCAACCCTCTGACATATTCCTGCAGCAGCTTTTTCAGAACTTTCTTCTACGTTGGGAAAGCATAAACCATACTGTGTTCGTGCTTTCTGTCCACTTCTGATATATTCAAAAAGCCGGTACTAGTTACTTCAATACTGCTATTTTTAATAACAAAATCAGTTCTTTCTTCCCGGAAAATACAGTATTTCCCTTTGTCTTTCAAGTGGATCTCTGATACCGTAACTAGGTTACCAAATTGGCACAATAGGCGAGACATTTGGCTGGCCAAGTCTGTGTATCTGGCAAGAGAGTACTGCAGGTGCAGGAATAAAATACTTGGTTTAAAGAACAATTTTCTGTGGCTGACTTCGTGTCCTTGAGCTTCTTGAAAACACCAGATATTTTTCTCCTCACTGCACAGCTGAAGACTAGAATTGCATTAATCTACTTATCCCTAACTTTCTACTGTAGAAATTGATTCTATCAGAAGCCATTTTTCTTATGTTCCCTTTTGTACCAAACTGCTTTCCTGTTTCTCCCTAGTAGCGCAAGAAATGCTTTGATTTCTGGTGATCTTGTGGATTAATTTCAAAGAAGTTTATTACTTCAGTGACCACTTGGGTTCTTCACAATGGTACTTTTCAATGTTTAATTCAAAACAGAATTCTGTAAAAATCAAATTATGTTCAAGCCTAGCTTTGGGGAACAGGAATAGGAAATTAAAAAGGGCGATGTGAGTGATTTTTTCAGTAGAAACCTCAAAACCTCCAGCTTGAGAGAAATGCATTTTAAATATTTTAAATGCATTGGCTTGTTTTTTAATTCGAGTACTCCATATTCAGGTATACTAATTTCTTGTATTTGCCATTGAGCTGGCCTTAGTGCTTGGGAGCTGGTCTTTCTAATTAAGACTAATTGCTGAATTAATGCAAACACTTGAGGCTTAGGTTTGCTAGCACAGCTGTTACCCGTGCAGGAGACAGAAGAGTCACTGTAGTGGGAGGTGGCTGTGGCAGTCTCAGGGCAGCACGTGGCCCTGGAGCCTGGGGAGAAGCGACATCTCCTTGGAGGGTGAGCGTGGGCTGTGCTGGCCTGCCGAAGGCTGAGGGGACATCGGTGATGCTGCCCAAGGCTGCTGGCTGTGTTCAGCCTTGCTTTGCAAAGTCTTTCAAGGCTGTTAACTGGGCACAAGCAAAAATGCAGGAGGGGTGGGTTAAGGTGGAAAAAGAAGAGGCTGTTTGCCAAACTGTATTTCTGTGTGTCAGCTTGGCTTATGGCACTTAGTTTGACTTTGTCATTTTTAAAGACCAAGGCTGGAAAGTTTTGGCCTACCTCTTCCTCCTGGCCACAGGATTTTTTTTACTAAATTATAAGAGGATTTGAGTTAGCTTGGTCCAAAGGGGTTCTGAAACTTTTACTCAATCATACTTCTTAAGAACCAGATTTCTGTCATTTTTGGGTACGCGTTAACTTATTTTTGGCATTTGCAGAAAATCATTAATTGGTCATCGTAATATGGTTGCTGGAACATCTTTAATTTGTATGTTGTTTACCAAAAGAATCAAAATAACCTATCAGCAGCTTGTTTGGAAATGTGCTTTTGTCTTGAAATGCAAGAGGAACTTTCATTTTTTAATATCTTCAGCATGGTGTGTACTTATGGACTTATGGTGGATAACACATTCTGAAAATACAGGGTGAATATGGTTACAAGATCCAGGTTTCTCTTCTGGGCTGACGAACTACGATTTTCTAGTTACTTTTCAGCTCCAACCGTCAGTTGGTCAGGGAAAGAAATATCTGTATAGTACCTTTGAGCTCTATAGGTTTGTATTAAAGTGTGCATTAAAGAAAGACAGATATGATGGAGTGGGGAATAATTTTAAGTAAAATTATATGTTGCCAAGCAAGTATATACACAGAAAAGCAAAGACAGCCTGACTCTGACTAATGGAGCTTGTAAGCAGTGTTTATGATCAGTATACAGTAGCTGGTCCCTAGAAGGACCAGTGTAATCCCTGGATCTTAAAGAAGCTGATTTTCTAGCTCTGGTTTAGTTCTCTATATGTGAACTCTGTTCTCTCTCCACCACTGCATTCTGCTGGTGTTCTACTAAATAAATCAGGTCATCTCCCACTTTGTATCTTTCCTTGCTTTTTTTAAACATGTCCCAGAGTGAGATGTGTGGGTTGTTTCGGGTTTTTTTTTGGATTGGTTGGTTGTTTTTTTTGGGTTTTGTTTTGGTGTTGGTTTTTTTTGTTTGTTTGATTTTTTTTTTTTTTTTTTTTTTCGAAAGAGGACTGAGGAAATACATGCTTCTCAAACACTCTTAAAACATAGAGTGATATATTAAGATCTGTTATGTTTGCCAGTGACATGCATTTTATGATGATGTAATTTTACTAAATTCAAAGGGAACAGAATGTGAATCAGCAGGGTTATAACACTGTAAAACCACTGTTGGGGTAAGATAATCAAAACCTAATGTCTTTTTCTTGGTGGATTTGTTCCTCGTTTTTGTGGAGAGAGGAGAGGAGGTGACAGATACGAATTGGTATATTTACAGGCTTAAATGGGAAGACGATGGGGAAAGAAAACTGTCCCTGGTTGCTGGTACTTGTAAACCCTATCTCTTGTTTTGGACTGGCTATACAACAGCCTGAAACCTTGGGGACCTACATTTGTTCTCCAAGGCAATTGTAGGCAATGATACCTGGAGGCCATTGTATTTGAAGGCAGACCAAGTCCTTGTAAAATCAAAATGTCTAAGTCATGCATACAATTCCTGTATGCAAGCCCTTCACCAGTCTTATGAAAAACTTTACAAGTCAACAGCAATATTCAGATGCCTCCATGAACAGGTGTGTAGCACTTTAAATTCCAGGCTTGACTTTTTTTTTCTTTTAGTCTTGAAAGACTGAGGAGACCAAACTTAAAGGACACAGTTTGCCTCTGTCTCCTGCCTGCCTAGATCTGACTAAAATTACTAGACTGGCAGAAAACTGTGCAGTGAGAAAATTGCTGTTTAATGAATCAAATTGACTTGGTTAAAGGATTGCTCCAGAGTGAGTGCAGTGTGGATGGGAGGAAGGAAGAGGAGACCCTTTCAGCATCAGTGAACTATTAGGTGGCCTCAGCTGTCTTGTACAACGTCCTCCTTCCCAGAGAACAGCTGCAGTTGAGTGTCAAAGCCTGCTTGAAGCCTCGCTGCCCAAGTGGGGAATACAGGATCACATACTACTGTATACTTGCTCTCTTCAGATCTGAGTCTCAGCCGCCTTTAGCAACTCAGAGCGATGACTTTGAAATTATCTACTGAAGAGCCACAAACTTCAGCTGCTCTGGGGGAAGAGGAGTGGAGTCTTAAATCCATCAGGTTCACCCGAAGTGGTGTTTTATGTAGTATTGTGTAAACAAAATGTAGTAGTCTTAAATGCTTGCCAGTGGGAATTTAATGGAGACTCTTACAGCGTACAGATTACTCTAATAATGGTACTAGAACTTGATTACCCTTAAAAAAAACCCAAACAACAAAAAACAACACAAACCAACAAACCTGCAGTACATTTCAGGTCATGCTATGGAATATAGTAAAAGCTGAACCATACAATCAAATGAGCAAAGAATGTATTGCAGTGCATATTACACTTTCCCTACGTGTATTTCCTCACTTTCTGCCATATTTTGGATTTCTCTGTGGGTCTAACAATAATTAGTGCTAATTAAAACCTTGTAATGGTGGTTTTATGTAAATGAAATTGTCATTTCATGTGGTGAATTTGACTTGCAACATATGTCACTCTCTTTGCCTGCTCCCCGTTTTGGAGGAAGACACATAAAATGGGTGATATCTTCTCTTTCAAGGCAGATGGCCTCTAAGGACCCTTTGGATGTACCGTGTTTCTTTTCTTACCTTGAACATCATTGACAGAATCCAGCAGAAGCCTGCATAGCTTTGTCTCTGTATAGAGATAGGTTATTAAAATTCTAGTTAAAACAGTGTTTTCATATGAACTGTGTGATTTCAAAGTGAGGTTAAATCATATAGATTTTTTTCCTTAGATGTTTGTGTATTGATCCCATGGCTACCTAAATGCCACTTTAATATCACACAACTGTTGGGAACTTATTCTTGCAACTTCTATGTAGAAAATAGCATTTCTCTTGGCATTTCTGAATCACCAGAAATGTTGGCTGCTACTAGTGTGGCTGCAAGTATATTTCTCTCTATTGTTGGTATCTTTGTGTAGGAGGAAAATGCCATTGTTTTTAGACTGTATTTAAAATGCACCTCTTATGTAGAGAAATGGGAGGGAGGAACACCCAAAAGGAATCCGTTAATCTGTTCTGATGACTTAGGAAAATCCTTTCTACCTATTTAAGAGCTACAGTATAGTTACAGTCACCCAACCAAGTGTCCCCTTCACATATGCACACTACATTCCCTCCCAAATATGTAATAAAAGAAAGGAAAAATACTGTTCGTTGCTTTAAACTGAACTCTATTCAAGATAGCGATAGCTCCTCTGGCTTGGCAAGTCTGTAAGTTCCAGACTACTATTAAATGATTTATACAGAACTTTTTCAAACAGGCAGGAATATACCGAGATTGTGGGGAATGGTGTTTTCTGAAAAACTTCGAAGAGCTGGAGTTGTGCATTTCATTGCTAAAATGTGGTGCGTGTGCATGAATCAATAGCTCAGATCATGTCAGGTAAGTCTAATTTAGGTCTACCATTCTTGACAGTGTCATTTTAACAATAACTTGGGCTTTATATTTCTGTGAGATATTTGAAAATATAAAATCTGTGGAAATTGTAGCTGTTTTTTCTCCAGCATCTGAAAGGAGTCAAAAGTTTGGAAGAATATCTTACTCTGCCTTTTTCTGGCTGTTGTCATTGATTCCTGTGACCTGAGAAGAGGAAAATGAAACAAACCTTCAGACATGGTTTGCATTACGAATGGAAGATGAAGCTAGAATTATTTTTTTTAAACATGTTTCTAGAGCTCTGCACTACACTTTTCTTTTTGAGAGCTGACTGTGCTGAACGTGCTAGTTGGGATATCACATGTGCATTTAGGATCACAGGATGGTAGGGCTTGGAAGCGACCTCTGTGGGTCATCTAAGTCCAACCCACCTGCCAAAGCAGGGTCACCCAGAGCAGGCTGTGCAGGACCTTGTCCAGGCGGGTCTTGAATATCTCCAGAGAAGGAGACTCCACAA
>Ga0181612_133351_pt1 | contig 23820 bp, 8 predicted proteins | sample HoacroProtozoa21_FD_119630 | JGI IMG/M metagenome (GOLD analysis project Ga0181612, IMG submission 119630) | Hoatzin crop microbial communities from Cojedes, Venezuel. Combined Assembly of Gp0051906, Gp0051904, Gp0051908
GGGGGGGTGGGGTATTTTGTTCTGTTTTTAAAAAAGATAAAACCTCTCCCACAAGTCTGCCCAACTTCTCTGCAGAGGTTACCTCCTCCACAACTGTCAGCAGAAAGGAAACAAACCCATGTTTCTGCTGCTGTGCTTCGGAGTCTGACAGCCCAGGACTGCAGGACTCCAAGGTACAGAAATGGAGGGAGAAGGTCATATACTTCCTCCACTCAGCTCTATTGCACACTGGTGTAGTTAGCCCAGATATAAGCACGGATCAAAAACTCACCATATTCCTAAGTAGATGTAAACTAGTAGATTATTACTTGCCCAAGACAAGGAAAGATTCAGAAAAGGATTAATACAATGCTCCCCAAGTCCTGCTTCAGCTCCAGTCCCTGCCTAACAACAATTATTTATGAGAACAGGTATCTGTTCCAGATCATAGATGTTGGTAGAGTGTCTGGCCTACATGCCACACGACGCTGATGCACAGAAGCGTACGAGAAAAGTAACTAGTCCGGTACAGACCATTGTAAGCTGTACTACTAATAGTTACATACAAAAAGGAAAAATCCTGTCTCTGTAGGGTGATATTAGCACAGTGATGCCAGCAAGCCTGTAGGCAGAGAAACGCTAGAGTACAGCTAGGATGTCACTTGAGGACACAAGCTGAGACTTAGACATGCAGAGAAATTCAGACAGTAGTTTACTGCAGAATTAAATAACCTGTCCTAAACTATTTCAGTATCCCTAAATGCACATTCACTACCACATTGGCTCAGATAAACATGGGTGCTCACTTTGAAATGAAAAGAACATCACTTCACTGCTGGAAATAACAGGAAAAATGTCCTTAGTGTTTGGTCCTTAAGTATTTTTAAGGACAGTTTGCTGAAGGGAGGGAACCCTGAACACCTCGCTCTGCCTAAATACCCATTCCCCCTTTGCTAAATAAAAGTCTTCTGGAAGCCACAACAGCTCCTGTAACTTTAAACCTGGGCTGAGATCATAATTTTTGTACTGACCAAACAGAGTGCGGAGGGCGGGCCTGGCTCTTCTTTGAGGACCACCTTAGGCATGCTCCCACCCCTTGGCTAAAGAAAATAATGCCGACTCCATTCAGTTTTCTTTAGCTGCATAGTTACCTCCAGGAAAACTTTCTCCCGTTAGACTACGGCAGTTAAAGGAATACTTGGAATACCAAAGTATTTTTGCAGTGATTTCTTTTTGTGATCTCAATTCTCCAGTTGCCAAAAAAAAAAGTCAATTAGAATTTGAATCCATCTGGTCTCAGGATTGGAAAGCTATTCTCTAAGCAGATCAAAGATGTTTATTAAAGTTCAATTCTTCATCTTCCTTCTAGGGAGCATGCCTTTCGTAGCACTTGCTGAAGAAGGTAAGAAACTTTGGTTAAAGTTCTTTCTACTAATTTCCTGTAATTTAACAGTTTGTTTGCTTTCTAATAAGCAATATAGTTGCTCTGACCTGTTTATAAAACTCTTATGAATTCTTAAGCTACTACTAAGCATCTATGGCTGTAATCAGGAAAAACACAAAAACCACAAAAGTTTTCAGATGGGCTTAGTTATACTCTATTAGAAACGGCTTTTCTCTGTGTGTCTGTGTGAGGGCAGGGGAACAGTACAAGCAGTCAGGGAAGGCATTGCATCAACAGCCCTTGGAAATGTCTTCAGTTTCACTGTAATACATGCAAAGGAGACTGCAAGCAATAATTTAGTTGTAAATGACATTTAGGTGGTGAAACTATGAAAGTAACTTGTAAATCTTCCCATTCAAGAGTTCAACTTCTATACTCGGAGACATTATAATAGCTTCGAATTTGAGCCTTATGCAGGGTTTTGCTGCTACTACCTAGCCATAAGCAATGTGCAAGTAAGGGAAACTAAACCAGGAAGAATTAGTACCTAAGATAGATGTGACAAGTGTTACATATCTACTCAGAAAAACTTTATTTGGCAAACTATTTCTTTTGAATTTTATGAGAAAAATACAAAATATACTTTTAGGTAAAACAGATGTTAAAATCTTTCTACAGCTAAAGGAGAAGAGCCAGATTTATTAACAGTAAATCACAATTACCTTGAGCAGTACTTGATTCCAGGAGCATCACATTAAAGTTCAGTCTTTCTGCGTAGTATTTGACTCCTTATGAATGAATTTGCCATCAGGCAATGTGCCTGATGTACACATAGACAGAAAGGATGTCTGTGGTGGTGAAATACAGCTACTGTTGCTACGGAACATGCTTCAAGTACTAGTGCTCTGAAAACAATTACCTGAACCTCAACCCACAAGTCTTCCAAAGCATAAATCTACTTGTCTGCCTTGGATTTGGGGACCTTAACTGAAACTAGGACCTGATTTTGGCCTGGTGACAATCAATAGCATTGTGCTGGAAATTATGGAGCTCTATCAATATACAGTATATGTGGACATTGGCTTGAAACTTCTAATGGGATTTCCTGGTATTCTGTATGTCAGAATATGAGGCTGAAATTTTGGAGTTAGGCTTCAAAATTTCACAGAAAAAATCTAAAATCAACAGATACTAGGCAAGTTCCAAATACTGCTTTCTACACTTTCTCTAGGATAGGCACCTACAGCTCACCCAGCTAGCTTATCCTTAAAAAGCATCAATATTAAAAGCACCAAAGTTTGAAGCCATTAAAAATGAGGCAAAGCCACCACAATTTTATAGAATTACTTTAAGCAGTTTCTAGGTATTTCATCTTAAGGCTTTTGGGGAATTTTAAAGCCTATTTTCTCTCAATGCTGAGAGGAGTCGTCCAGCAACAGTCAGGTTGAAACCCTACCAGCCAGATAAATGTTAAAATATTTCCTGCTTGCAAGATTCTGCCTCTGTTTTATTACCAGTGTAGTCTGCATTGAACTCCACAGTTTGATCTAGACCATGGTTTACAATATTTACAGCTTTCTACTTCTGTTTAGGTTTTATGACTTTTTCTTCACATGGGGTCAGTCATTTCAGATGACTTCCAAAGGATACACTAGGAAAACAGACTCCAGATACAAAATAAGCAGGTCCCAAATATTTAGCACGTGTATCTTTTTTTACTGATAACCATCAGCAATTACAAGTTAGAACAGACTTAAAGTGACAGTGCCACCTTCCGCAATCTGTGACTGCACTGACAGTGAAGAGAGCAAATTGTTTTGGCTAGTATAGTACTAGGTGGAGCAGTTATATTCCGATACCTGAACCTCTGGGGTAGACAATTTGGCCTGAGGGTTTTAGTTTCCTTATCAGATTCTGATACCTCTTAAAGCCTGATCAGGTCATAAATCTGCAGCTACCCCTTTGTTCTATTTAGGCATTCCGTTTTCTGGATTGAGATGGAATCAAGAAAAGCAGGTTTGTTTTGATCAGGAAGCATATTTCCAAAAGGATTGTTTTGGTTCCAAATCCCTCCTTGAACTGCCAAATAAATTGAATTCAGCTGTTGATTCTGGTTGCAAGCATAGCATTTTTCCCCTTCCAGGGAGCGATCCACAATTTGAGTAGTATCATTACTATCTGCTGTCTTTCAGTTGCTCCAACTTTATGAAAAAGCCAGAGGCACAGGAACCATTTCAGGACAACTGTGAACCAGAAACTTGACTGAAAAATAGCAGTTACCACTGACCCAATAACAGGACTATCAGCCAACCTATGAACAACGTTTCAGTGAAAACCTATGAATCTTAAGTCAGAAATGCTTAAATGTGCTCTGCCCATAGAGAACATGCAAATTACGTCTAGCAAAAGTTCAAACTGAAGATTTCTGTTGAATTTCCTGGAGTTGTGCTACTCCTAACAGGAATTTTTGGACCCAGTCAGCAATGTGGTTTCCAAAACAAATGGTAAAAGCTCCTTTAATTGGGTCATGTAAAGCAAGACATAACAAAGCCGTAAAAGCATAAACCACAATATTTCTATGGAAGAGGAGAAAGTAATTAACTGATTTTGTTCTTCATATGTGAGCTTCCAAACAAAATTAATGGCGGAAATCACTAAGGATACAGAAAGAAAACCTCGTAACAAATCTTACATCACTGTAGCTAAAACACATTCACACATGCTCTATTAGTGTTACCTATTTGTGTTTTAAATTCTGACTGAAGCAGCCAACTTTCTTTGTCTTTCTTACAATCAAGGACAGCCCTGAGCACTACACAAGCTGATGATTTTTTAGACTGAAGCATTTCCTATTGAGTGATTAGCAGATATATATTTGTCCTTCTGTGATCCTGTTCAGCCTATAAAAACTCAGGCAAATCTTAGCACAATGGATCAGACCAAATGAGTGGAAATGGAAGTTGGCCTAAATTTTTTCTGGGCACAGCATTAATCAAACAATTAAAATCACAAGCATTCAAATGAGTGATTTGCAGAGGCACCACGTTTTCTAATGTGAAACCCTTCCCACGGTGCACCTATCATTGCAGAGGAGATTACTTTACCGGCTGTCACATAACATGAGCGAAAATTAAGATGATTGTTAAAACTAGTTACCACATGTCACTTGAGCTGTATCAACTGTCCATGTGTCTGATCTTACCTAGAGGCAAATACAAGATTATAACTCCTTATGCAAGTCTCAAAATCAAACAGGTTTACATTAGGTCATGTTACTTTATGTTGGTTTTGGACTAAAAGTAACCACATGGACAGGATAATTTAGATGAGAAGTGTTTATATGGTAAGAAAGGAAATTGAAATTTACAGTCAACCATGAAAGATTAAAGTTTTCTATGTTTTTCAAAATCATAAAAAACAGATTTGACAAATCACAAGAGAGGATTTTTTCAAAAGTATCTTAATTTACCCAAACTCTATTGCCAGTTCAGTGGCAAAACTAAATTATGAAGTCAGGCAACTCTAAACTCTTCTGAAAAATCAAATTCTGTAAAAGCTGATAGTAAATAAAATGAACAACCAAAACAAACAGCCACATGTGACTCCAAAAGCACGCCAGTTTTCTACCAGTATGACAAAACCTTTCACTGTGGACCTGGCTGCATCATGTACGTGCACGTGTCCCCACATCTGTCTCTTGGAAACTAGATTAGCATGATATGAATCTAGCTCTACATGTCCAATGCCCAAAACTTAATTATCACCAAACCGAGAAAAACATCTTGCTGGTTCTCAGTTAGTGGCTCTGCAAATTAGTGAGTCTGTACTTTGCGGTGCCTTAGTAAAAGACCAGCAGAGAACAGATGAAATTTGTTTTATCCTCTTCACTGTGAAAGCAGAGGCTTGCCCATCTGTATCTCAAAAGTTAGGTTTTGAATTTGTGTAACTTCATAAGCAAAAGAAAATCAGATTTAAAGCTCACAAGTGGACTTTTCATTAACTTAGGCTGCACAGTGAAAACTGGAAACAGAGAGGCAAGATTCTCAGCTCCTGTAATTCAACAGTTTCCACTGAACCCATGCATTTACCCCAGACCTAGTACTTGTAAATCATCTACAAAAAGAAGCAGCTGAGAACCTATAGAGATAAAAGAGCATTTTAATAGATAATAAAAAACAGTAAAGGAAGGCTAGCCCACAGCATGCAGGCTGTTGGGCTCTAACAGAAGCATGCATTGTTTCCTCCTTGTGTCATTTGAGGCAAGCCACACATACACACGTACCACAGAAACGACTACTGTTTGCCCAGCTCTAACATATGGTCCGTCTCAGTTGCACACTTGTTTTGTTGGTTTGTTTGCTTTTTGTCTGGATGTGGTCAGGGACTACAGGATGGAACCCAAATGCTGCCAGGTCCTACTATTCACTGCATCCCAGATCCACGGACAGGCAGCCTCTAGATGGGCCTTCTCCGATTTGTGTGCGCACATACCATACTCTCAGTCTGAAATAATGCTGCAGCAAAGCTCACATAGCTGTGTGGAGCACAACTTGCTAAACAGCATTTCAGAAAAAGATGTAGGATTGGGAGTATAGTTCTGAAGAGAAACAAACAAGAAAAATAAGAGACAAATTTACTATTGATTTCCAACTCAGTGTCTCAGAAGCCTGGCCAAAGACTCTCAAAGGAATAGAAACTGTGATGCTGTGCGCATTCTCCTATTGCTTTATGACTTCCTCGTGTTTTTCCATTTTTGTATTTGTTGATCACAAACACTACAACATCCAGCATAAATTGCATCAGACTAATTCTTTGTGAGGGCACAATTCAGCCATGTACACCACTTCAGGGGAACATATACTCTCTTAGGAGGGCTTGAGAAGTATATGAGCTGCTGCTAAATCTGTAAAGGGACATGCTCAATTCAAAATGCATATTAAAATGTTTTTATGACTGAATCCCATCCAAACATTAGCTAGTATGTTATTAGTATGCAAGTCAGACTAAACATATTTGAATGGCTCTCACTTGATGTGTGGCAATATAAAGCAGCTAGCCAAAAATCATTGTGTCAACAAATTGAAAGCCTAACCAGTTTCTGATTATAGTGTTTAGCATGTGCATTTTCAAACAAATTCATTAAGAAATGATCATGCAAACAGTTCTGCTGGCAGATACAAGGAGTTGGTAACCATCCTCAAGGCAGCTGTGAAAGGGCACATAGCTACAGCCTCAGAGTTTTGGAAAGGAAGTGATTCAGGGAAAATATTAGTTTATTACTGTATCAGAGGTCATTCCTTAATTACTTTCATCTGTATTTACATATCCCAATATTTTTACACAGATTGTCTGCTTTCTGCTGCACACCCCATAACATTTGCTGATCCATTACACAAAATTTTTTACTTGTCTCAGCTCCAGCACTCATTCTTTGTCAGCCATGCAGTAATAAACACAGTACCGTAATGCTGCAGTTTTAGGTGCCACTTACAGAAAGATGCAAGAGACTCACACCTTGATCACCACTCCCATCTTGTTGCCCCAATCAAACCATTATTGCTCAAAGAAATTGGTAGCAAGACTGCAAACAGGGCAACAGGGTCATAGGGCAGTAAATATCAGTAAGAAAGTGTTTTTTATCCCAGATTCATGGCATAGCAACTCAGTGTATTTTACCAGACAAGAAATCAGAGATGGAAACAGCAATAATATTAAAAGCATAAACCTTGGAAGACTCATCTCTAGTTCTGCAAGGAATATTTCAAAGGAATATCCCATAATGGAGTTAAATCGTCTCTTCCTTCTTAATGGTTACAGCTCTCTGTCTGATTTTATCATGCATAAGAAAAAACTTAGTTAAGTTACCACCGTTTCCTCTTCTGGCTTTGTTTCATAACTCTGGTTGTGGGTCACACACATACAGCAAGCACCTGAAGAGCAGTTATTTTTCTGTATATCTGCCCCATTAAAATACATTTTGTTTTGCTTTTCTGTGGGTATCGTATATATGGGTAATGTAGAATCTTGTAACATTCAGAAGACATGTGATTTACTTCAGAAGCAGCCAAGTGGTTCTTTGCCACTTGGCACTGTAGTTTTGAACTCTGGCTAAGCCAGCCGCAGCAACAGAAACCATCTGCAGTAGGGTGTGGCGACAAAAGGAAATGTTTCTGACAATTCAGCAAAACATTGTCATCATGAGCTACATGGAATACCTGAATAAAGTCAGTCATCCTCTAAATCAGGCTGAGCTAAATACTTCCTTGTGCATCATGACCATATTTCAACTGGCAGATACTTTCCAAAGTTCATGGTATTTTGTCATCCAGCTTCCTTCACCCTATAAAGCAAAGCCATCAGTCTTTGTATTGGGAAACTGTGGTAAGCACTTCAGGCTTCAGACAGTACTTACTTTCTTCTGAACAACAAAAAGTCTAGACCCCTAAACATACACCACAGCATTTCTTTATCATGGCATGACAGATTACTCCAACTTCCAGAAAGAACTAACAGAAAACAAGAAAACGCCAATGCTGTGGCCCCAAACAGGCTGAGGATACAAAGTTCTCAGGGTACTGCAGCTGGCATGAATTTTGCAGGAGCCACAGGTACAAATAAGAATTTCAGTTGTCATTAAGAAACTTCCTTGCCCTTCTAAAGTCTAAAAATTTTAAGTGTCCAAAGGCTCAAGCGCCAGAATGCAAACCCCAGAATTCCCTATATTATAATTCTTCAAAACTTCAAATTTTTAAAGTAAAAAAAAATTTGTAGCCTGGATTAGGCAGTGTTGAACAATTTCACACAAAAGACACACCTATGTACTTCTTATAAATACCCCAAAATGCTTAAGCAACTAGAGAAAAATAGTGAACTACTTTCAGAGAAAATTAAGCTGATGAGGTATGTTTTGGACCTGACTGTGGAATAAATTTAAATTGAGGATGAAGTCAAACAACAGACAAAATTGATTTGAAAACTACAGAGCTGCTGCTGAGATGTTATGTATTCAAAACGCAGATACCTTATCAAATCACACATTGTTAAACTTCCACCACCATGAATAAAGGAGTCCACTGAACTACAACTGCATGAGATTCCAATAATGAGAAAATGATTTTTAAGACTCATTTTGCTCATAGTCAAATTAAGGTCTGAGAATGAAGAATGCTTCCTCAAAGGGAATTCCTGTATCAGGACATAAATGCTGAGTAAAATACGGCCAAAACAGGATGGCTAACACACACACACAGTCCTTCAAATAACACCACCTGGTCTGTAACAGTTCAGGAAGCTGACACTGAAAAATGTAAGTCAGCTCTGGACAGGTAGGTCAGCAATAGCTCAAACAGAAGAGTGGTATCTCCCAAGTGACCAGTCAAACTGAATTCTATCCCTTGATTTTCTAGAGAAGCATTCCATAAAGCACCTATCTATCACAGCTGGAAAGGATAAAATATTATACAGATAAAATATAGATAAAAATAAACTTAAATTTTAAGAGCAATGCTTTTGTTTGACAGTTAACCTGCCAGTTAATTTTCTTTAGCTGTTATAAATAACTGAAGCCACTTTTTTTTTTTTAATAGGGGCAGAGGGGCAATGAGCAATAAAGACTATTCCAGTTCTTGTTAGAGGAGATCCTTTAGCATTAGCAATTTTTACCTACTGGTCTCTTATTGCAGAGATGGAAACTCATTCTATTTTGAGGGCTTCCTATTTCAAGGACTAAGCTAAAATACAGGCTTACAACTGCCTTTGCCCACTAGTGTCTGGGTTTATTCAGACTGCCGGGAAAGAAACAATATCCTACAACATTTTTCATCTTCAGAAGTATCTTTGTTGGTTTTGGAGATACCTGAAAGCAATGCTAACGAACAACAGTTTTACAACTCATTCTCCTTTCCAACACAACCACTGTGCTTTGAAAGCAACCCTAAGAGGTTTTTCTAGTAAACTGTCACTCCATGCATAACAATGAGTAGTGAGCTCATCTTTCCCTAAGTGGGTCATGGGATGCTTAACCACGGGATGTTTTCAAAGCAGTATTAAACTTTTAAAGACATCAGATTTTCTCCTGGTGTGAGAAGCTGCAGCCTGATAGCAGCTGGGGACTTTGAACTAAAACGCACCCAGCTGGAACTTTGGCAGAAAGAGATGCAATGATTAATTCACATCTGCAGCAACATATAGCTGCAAACAGAAGAGGCCATAGTGCTAGTTGGAGACAATCATAGCACTGTGAGGCACTGTTTTTATTTACAGCCTCCTCGAAGATAATATTAAGAACATATGCAGAAGCACTGCTTAACCCTGTGGCTCTTGCTGCATTTGGCCCACATCAAATGGAACGACCAAATGACTAAAGCACATACACCCTTACATCCCATTTACGTTCTTTGATGTCAGTGCTAAACACACCTTGCACTGGGAAAGAAGTCCAATAGTTTCCCTCAATTTAATTTAATTTTGTTACTTTATTATGACTTTCTCTGACAAAGAGTTGTCTAGTATCAAATATTCCTTCCTACAAATGCAGCACACTGATAGTAAGATACCTCCCAGTCTTTCTCTTGGAAATAGTTCAGTAGCGTCTGCTTAACTGCCACCCAGACCACCTCCACTGTCGCTCCAGAAAAACAAACCTGGAAATATAGTCCAGGGACTATTCTCCAGCAAATACAGGACCTCAGCTTGAATGCAGTGTTATGCAGGCTGGATATGGCTGGGACAAGACCTCCACATTGACAGAAATCAGTTTGATCTGTGAGCTTTAAGAAATTAATAGGAGAGCCATAATGTAGTTGAGGAAAGGCAGCACTTCCAAGGATGACCCAAATCTCAGGTGAAATGAATTACCTTCTGGAAGTATTTCCCTTTCCCTACAGATTATAAGAGATAAAGGCAGGCAGATACCTTATTTAGGCACCTTTATTAAGAACCTAAAATTAGGTAATATTAATCTGGGCCACCTCCTTTTGTCAATCAATGTACACCAAGAGCAAAAGCACTGAAATAGATTTTCTACATGTTACTTCTTGCCAAGAATCTGCAATAACTTTATCACACAAAGAATAATTATTTCATGTTTCTCTGTGACATTCACTAATTCTCTACACCTTTGTTCTGTGACACTGTTTCCTTCCCTGCCTTCACTATCAGGTAACTCTTGAGGGCTGACAGCTACTGCCATGCCAAGTATAAGCAGCTTCTCTGAATAAGCTGCTTGTTGTTAACACACAAAACTTACTTCACTTTCTACTCAGGGTTTTTCTCTGGTAATTGGTTTTCTCCATCTGTGCTTATTTTGCAACCAGTGAATAAAGGATGCTTTTTCAGTTCTGACTGGGATTACAAGGTCAACTGATCCACAGACAATTCATGTTGCTGAGCTCTATTGCTATTTCTTTTACACTTAATATTTACATAACATAATCCCAATATGGTACTTTAAAGATATTATTTTATAAGCAAAAAATAAGTATAATAAAGTAACACTGTATCTTACAATGCCCTGATATTCAGCAGGTGGCTACGTCAACAGACCTAAAACTCAAGCCCCCTTTTATGCTATCTCAACAGAAAATTTTCAAGGCTGCTCACCTGGGTATCTCCATCAAAAATGACCAAAACATTATTTTTACCATCTAACATAAATAGGATTTACCCTAGCCTGTTGTAGTCTTTCTATGGATCATAAGGTGATTTTGGGGAGACTGGCAGGCCTAATTAGCCACTATATTAGGCCTCATGTTGGCATAACATGAATATACCTTCTTCATCTGTTAGTACCTGAAGTACTACTTGTACACCCTTTTGGCTCTTCAACAGAAAGTGTATCTGTACTCAGGCTTATAAAGGTATAAAAATATAAAATTCTATTTACTGGAGCAAACATGGAATTAGAAATCTAAGTTTAGATCAGTGTTTAGTCTCTTGGCAATGGGACAAAGCTCACGGTCTTACAGTGGTAGAGATGATCAAAAATTTTTAGTTTGATTCAAAAATGAGATTTGGGAGCAAGGAAAAAATGTTTTCAAGTTTCCAGTCAAATTCAGATGAGAGTTTCAAGCAAAAACAGAGGATTTTTTTTTCCTCAATGTCAAATCATTCATCCTCTGTATGAAAAATTTCCTTTAAAGTGCCAGTGCTCTTTTTTACCAATTTCAAAATTGAGCATTGACTTTCTCATTTGAAATACCATTTTTATTTTTAAATGGGCCATTAAAAAACTGAACAAAAGTTAAATGGAAGTCATGCTTAAAGAAAAATAATTTCAAAGTGATACATGTGCAGCTGATCCAAAGTGATTTTATCCTTTTTTTTCAATTTTGACTGGTATTGAGCAAAACATCCATTCTTTCTAATTTCAGTCACAGAACAAAAATTCTCTTTACTTGCCTCTATATCATATAGAATGCAAGTAGAGTGCATTTTTGAGTATTAAAAAGCCTTACGTAAGAAATCAGCTCTTCAGAACTAGTCTAGCAATTCAGAAATAGTTTAACTTCAAATGCAGAGGAGATGAGAATGTTTTTAGGTCACTAAAACCAGGTGAAATTAGTAGAAACAGTGTTAAGGTTTAACAAAACAAACAGGTCATGAATATTTCTCTTACATAAAATATTCAAGTGGTACAGTAAATCCCTGTTTTTAAATAACTCATGTGAATAGCTGTCCTCCTCCCTGAAGAGATCACTACACAGCACTACTAATCTACCACCAAATTACAGAAGTATCAAACTATCTTGCAAAGGAAAAAAGGATTAGGTATTTTGTTCATAATTAGCCTATTAGCAGCTGACAGTTCATCCTAGGCAAATGACATACGAGCATCCAGGGTTTTCTCCAACCTCCTAAAAATCCTCCAAGAATGAACGTGGCTCTCGTTCACATAGCCTTCAGCTACCACTGCAGTATATCCTAGCAATAGCTCAGGATTATGCTGAAAAAGTATAAACTGGATTTGAAAAATCTTTGGACAAACTTTTGCTCTGATTGCTGAAATCAACAGAAGTTAGATGCAAAGCTTGAATCCAGGAAAAGAATTTTCCAGAAGTTTTAGGATTTTTTACCTGAAGTTTTTGCTCAGGATAATACCTATTATTAGCTCCTTGCTTTAAACACTGGTATCTGGAATTAGCAGAACTCTTATGCTTCAGGCAACAGCATAACAAGCAGCCTCACCTAGCTTTGTAATCGTGGTGAATTAAAAACTCACAAGAGATACCACACCACATTAACATCATACTGTGTATGGTCAGAGTTTTATGAATCAGCATGAAACTTCATCAAATGACACCTGTTTTCAACATTTTCTTAATACCACTAGTTATCTTCACATATCCATATCTTTTGTGTTCTGCCTTGTTACATCTCATTTTTCCTAGTGATAAAGTTTGACTGTATTTGTAAAGAAAAAGCATTGTGTGAGCCAGAAACTTAAATTTCCATTACTCCAAAAAGCACAGATGACGTATTGGTCTACAGTAAAAAGGGAGACCTTGCACTGTTACTTAAGAAATTCAAATTATGGCAAGTGAGATTTGCAACTTTAAAAAAAATTTCTGAGTAGATTTGTGTAGGAATATTTTCTAAACTTTAGTTACACCCATATACATTAATGATAGTTCTAAAAATAAAGGTTGCAGCTGGGACTGAGCTGAAAGGTAGGGAGAAAGCTCTTATTTTAGAAAATGGAAGATGTTTCAAGTAATTTATCCAAATACATAAGATAATGCTTAACTTGAAATCTGGAATAGTTGCATGGCGGGGGGGGGGGAGGGGGAAGGGAGGAGAACAGGGACACAACGGACAAATACAGAATCTTTTTGCAGGGGAAAAAAAAAAAAATCTTTTTGTGGACAAAGTGTTTAATAACCAGCACGTTTCAAGGTTGTGCCAGGGTTAAAAGTGATGTGTACTTAAGCTCTTTGTTCTACAGCTTTGTACATGAGTATAGCAGAACTCAAAATTAATTCAGGGAATTTTGCAAACCCAAGTGCACGGGGGCAGGGAGATTTAACACTACATAGGTCTCACATTTAACAAAATTTAGATGTTAAGGTAGCCAGAAAATGTGACTATCAAGTAAAATCCTAATTCATTTTCTAAAATTTTTTTCAGCAAGCTCAGTTCTAGAAGGAGAAGAAAGTACAACAATTGATTTCAGAGACAGAAATGACACAGAATCTGAAGGATTACCAACCCTGGTGAGTATCATTCTAAATAAAAGTTCCTTTAGGTTACCCTGATTTCATATTCCTCGTTCTGTCTTGTGGCTTAGATTTCAAATAATCATTATAAATTATCAAGAATAATCTTGAGTTCTAACATAAAAAAGACCTAACACAATGCTTTTGCTTTGCCAGCAATCAGGTTGAAGATGACAAAGTTGAAAAATGTTTTTGGCAAAAAGCATTCATAACCTGCTTATTCACTGCCGCTTGCCTCTTCTAATTCAGTATCTCTCCATTTGCTTCAAGTGAAACCAAACTGACAAATTAGTGTAAAAAAAAAAAAAAAAAAAATCACGAAAAAAGGCAGGTCTGCAATATTCTGCAGTCCTCTCCTACACCTTCTGTAGTCCTACTGAGAAGTCATCCAATCCAGAAAGTCTCTAGCTGGAAAGACAAATTGTCTTTGGGTTTTTTTGTCACAGTACACAAGTCAAAGATGCCAGGTGATAGCTAAAAAAGCATCCACAGGGAACCTGACAGACCAAGATATTTAAATGCTTATTTCATACACGTAGACTGAATGTACTGAGGTTTTCTCTTTCCTCTTTTCCTCCCCCCAATTCTTGTAGTTGCCCACAAGACTACACAGTGTAACAAATCTCTTGCAGTTTGGACAACTGATGACCACAGAAAGTGCAGAAAGTGCATTTGCCCCAACTGAAGACAGTGATAATGCTACTGGTTACGAAGCTAACACAGAAAATGCTGATGGTAAAAGAATCTTTCATTTCTACTTTATTATATCAAAGTTCTACTGCCATCTACTAAACCATACCTGGAAAATTCAAATATCAAGTTTAAGGTGCTCTCAAAGGTAGCACTGTTGATTGTTGAAATGGAAAAGTCAAGACTTCTAAAATTGCTCCTTAATAATCACTCCACATCCTAACTTCATAACAGAGGTGCACTGACAAGAGGAATGAGTAGCTATAACATTTTGTTCACCGGTGCACTGCCAGTTCTACCCCAAGGCAGGCTGTAACTCTGAAGCCTTCACTTTCTTTTCAGATGATTAGTATGAAAATCAAACACCTCTCCAGAATTTTTTTTTTTTTTACCAACGCAAAGATCCTCAAATGCAGAAAACATAACTGTTACAACCTGGCTGCCCTCAATTTTTGCTGCCCTCAATTTTTACTGAGTTGTCTGCCTTAGCTTCCTCAGAGACACACAAATTACTGTCGTGCACATCCAAAACAAATGGTACCCATGCCCATACAGTTGTCAATGAGCAGCAGATTGGAGCAAAAGGCTGATAAAGGGAATTCTGACCCATTTATCTTATGCCTGCTTAGCTGTCTTCCAGACAGCTTGCTAAGTACCTATGCCAGTGGCATACAGGAGAACACATGGGCATATGCTCTATACGGCCTCCTTTGGACCAGGATTTTTCTTAGCTGTTCACTAGTGTGCAGACCATTAGAGAACAAACATCATAGCTTCTGCTCTGACATTCCAGTTCTGTAACGGTATCAATGAGTGGTTATAAGTTTAATGAATCTCACTTTAAAATGGTTAGATGAGCAGTTGTGAGAAAAGAGGTAGTTCTGTTTCCAAACCAACTTTTTGATAACAAAATGCAAATTTAGAACAGTATTTAAATAACTTATGTGAACAGTAGTAGTTGTTGCCAACAGATTCTCAGAGTGCACTTTACCTCAAGTACAAACTCAAAAATCAGATCACAAACATTGGAAGTCTGTGAGGCTCACAAGTATGTCAGATTCACCCATCAGATTACATTGGTGACAAACTTAATTCACATGAATGGCAATCTGTCAATCACATTTCAAGTCAGTTTGTTTTTAGCATATAGGCTTTGTTTTGAAGCAGATAGTCAAATCAAATCTCGTGGCATTTGTATTTCTACAAAGTCCTGTAGTACATATAGAATCATAGAACAGTTTGGGTTGGAAGGGACCTTATAGATCACTTAGTTCCAACACCCCCTGCCATGGGCAGGGACATCTTCTGCTACACCAGGATATATTATATTAGAGTATATTATTTACTACTACTCCCCTAAGCCAGTTACCTCTAGACAACAGCCATAAACAAACACTTCTTTCTTTGGCTAGCTTCTTTTTGAAGCTTCCATGTTCTACAACAGTTTCATATCCCTCAATAAACCAGACACATTTGTTTAAAAATTGTAGGTGCTTTAATCTCCTTTCCCAGCCTGCTTGCCTCTGCTGAGAGTGTAGCCGCCTCTTGTCTTTGCTTACCATTAAATAAGAGAAGCAGTGTTTAGCAGATCTGAATTTTAGATGGAATATTCAGACTTTTTCTGAAGGATATACTAAAGAATTGAGATGACATACTTCTAATGCATTAAAAGTAAAATTGGCATTTCATCTGTTTCTGATAGGGACTCAGTTACAAAGTCAATTATAGATTTAGAGAAGTGTGCTAAACAGATTTTGTACCATTTTCCATACACAAAAAACTACTTGGGGAACTTGAGGAACTTTTAAAGTTCCTGACAAAAGGCATTTAAAAATAGACAAATAGTAGTTCCACAAAAACACTGACAGCAAGGCAAAGTTTTATCAGCGTAAATCAGTCTCAGACAATTAAAACCTGATTTCTGTCTTAATTGTTTTATACCAGATATATCCTTATTGATCTTAATGCAATCACACTTAAGTTTCACTAATACACATTAAATCACAATCAATCTCTTGGATTTTAATTTCTTTCTGTTACTTCAGAGAGCTCTTTGCACTCATTCTCTCAAGCTTTTTATTTGCTCACTTCCTATCAAAAGAACAACCTATTACAAAGCCCTCAAACCATTGTGATATAGTCAATAAAAGTTTTCCTTGGATACAGCATTATAAATTGGGATGCACAAATCTGTACAAAGCAGAGTGAATAATTAAGTAATCATTCTCTTTCTGGCTTTACAGGCGGACTGAGTGGGGATTCGGAGAAAACTGAAAAAGGTATTAAGCAAAAGAATTGCTTATAGAGATAAGAAAGAACTTAACTGCCAGGTGATACCCTTCTAGAAGCCACTAGTTATGCCCATAGTATTCTTAAATAAAAGTTTTGGGAAGAGCCATGACCTGCTCCCTGATCCACCTTCTCTGGTTCACCCCATTACTGTCCCGTAGCCCCATCTGTATGGAGCCCTCCGGCCCAAAGGCATATTTGCAGACCTGCAGACTACAAATAAGCCTGCTGAACTTACCAAACCTACTTCAGAGTTTGCAAGATAGAAAGAAATTTTCCCCAAGGAGTGGGATGCAGAACAGCGTCAGTTCTATCAGTAGCCTCTTACCAATAGTCTCCATGAGAAACACGCTAACATTCCCTATTTCTTCTTTCAGGTGGTCTGGAAACAATTGCACTGGCTGGGATAATTATTGGAATCATAGTTGCAGTTGGAATCCTTGCAGGAATAATAATTGCAGTTGTAAGGAAGATGTCAGGCAGGTACTCGTAAGTAAATTGCTAATCAGGCTTTTCAAACAAGCATCATCCTATGAGCAAGGCCACAGGAATCACTTTGGAAATTTCTAATGCTTCTATTTTGACAAAATAACCTATTTTCACACTACACAGTACCTACTGATTCAGCAAAAGCTGCTAATGTGATGTGGGTGATCTACACTCCCTCACACGCTTCAGTTCATCAGACACTGCATGCATGCTGCCATAATTTTCATCAGGTGCATAGGTTTTGGATTACTGCACAGAGGTAAAATTCACTAGGAGGTATTACAGCATCAGTTTCTGGATGTGCTGGATAACACATGAACACTGGCAAGTGATCTTTGTCTTACTGCTCCGGACATTTGTGGAAGCTGTTTTAGTACCAACAAGACTCACTGGTGCCATGCAAATCAAGTGCTTTACAAACTCCAAAGTGGTAAGAAAACAACACAATATTTAACAAATGCTATTCACCCAGCATCAGTCAGTAGTGATCTCTTCCTTCTGTGCAAGCCAGCAATTACCAGGTCTCATTGACTTCAGAAGCTAATGGAAATCAGAGGCTGCAGCAAACAAGTTGTACTTCTAGTAACAGGGATAGGAGAAAGCAAAATTGGGAAGAGAAATAAAGTGGTGACAGGAAAGACAAGGAGAGGGAAGAAGAAAGGTCACATAACTAACACATTTGGGTAACTATGAATAATAATGTCTGTGTTCTTTTGTTTTACAGGCCCTGAAAATAGTTGAAACAAGCAACCATGCCATTCTACACCAGAAAGTAGAAGTGCTTCTTATTTTATAAGAAATAAAGACTTTTCCTATATTGGTGTGAGAAGATGATCCATGGAAAATATGGTCAAAGAATTCCAGATCTATGGGGATCCCACACAACTCTAAGGACTTCTCCCACCCCCCGCCCCAGACTACAGAGTATGGAATATTTCATAGGATTTTTACTAACCAAGAGTTTACTAGAGGAAAGAAAAAGATTATGCATAAGAAAAAACCCAGCAGCAATGAGATTTACATCTGAAATGTGATTTGCAGGTAATATATGCTAGCTTGATTTTTTAAACCCTGCCAGCGAAGCTTATTTCACATTACATTTTATGCATTTGTTTAGAACAAACATATCCAGAATCTTTGAAGTGTTTTTGGCTGGTTAAGTGCTTGTGGCATGTTTATCTACCAAATGGTGTACCAAAAGGAAGAATTACCTTCCAAGAAAACCAATTATTTACCAACTTAGAAAATACTAGACATTGGAAGCTAAAATCCTTCCACTATTGATACAGATTTTCTGCTCTTGATACTTACTATGTGGCAAAATATGGTAGGCCCAGCTGGAACTGACCTACCAACAGAAAGCTTTCTCATCTGACTGCTGCACCAGGAATTTCCTGTCTTCTCTTGTTGCAGAGACATGCAGGGATTGATATACACATCCTGAATTATAGGGTGCTTGGAAAATACCCAATTTTCATGGGTCACTTAAACCAGTTACTCAGCACACTTTAGAGCTGACATGTAGAAGCTTTTGAATTAGTGTATACAAGTTTTTTCTTTATAACCGTCTCATTTTCTAACTGTATAGTTGGCTTGTTTGATAGCATGTGCTATCTGCATTCTAGATCAGAACATGTCAATGAGATATAATGCACCTTTGGACTCTGCAGCTTTTCTATGGCATATTTAATAGAGCAGTACCTGAACGCACAGAGTTCAGAGCAAAGGCTTCATATATCAAGTGGCTGCAATACATCATGTCTGGTGTAAAAATCATGATAATCCATTTAGTCAATAATTGTTAAACACATCAACTTATCTGGATTTGCCTTTCTGTTTCTTTGATGTGCCATAAACTATCATACCTATCTGAGCTTTGGAAATAAAAATTGTAAATTGTCTTATTTTACAATAATTGTTCTTTATTTTCTTTAAAAAAATCATAAAACATTTTAAGCTTCCTTCAATTTTCCTAAATTATTTTGCTACATGTCTTGTCAGTGCAGTGTCTACAACCAACACATTTGACACTGATAAATGAAACTATAAACAAAACTAAGCATGAGAAAATAACATACAAGTCTTTTTAGTGCAGTTCTTAAGCTCATGTAACAGGTCGCTCTGATGACGGATGAGTAGTAGCCTTTACTTTGAGGCTGGTCTATGCTGAGAACTGCAAACTAGATCCAAAGGCTGTGAGTTACAGATATGAGTGCTTTTTTTCATCCCATCTATAAAAAGAAATTAGTTTTCTAAAGTCTGAATTTAGACTTTTTTTGTCAATCTCAGAATTAAGGCATATTTGAATACAAGGGTTTGGTTTGTAGCTCACCAAAAGTAAATACAGTTGTCTCCAAATTGCTGAGCTTACACTCCTAGTAATACTTTACCTGGAAGAGTCATTCTTTTCCTTACCAAAGGAAGATTCTAAACTAAAATGTTCCCACAGGGATGACCTTCCCCTTGAATAAGTTATTCCCGTTACAAGCAGCATCCACAGGTAGGCAATTTATAATGAAACTGAAATGTACCTTTACTTGTATACCTTGTTTTAAGAGTCTGCTCTGATAAAACACAATCTGGGTATGCGGAGTGAATATAGAGTGTGTATGCACCAACACAAGGATGCAACTAACATTCAGGAATCTGCCATGTGTTTGGATTTAAGTATTAATCCCAGGCAGTAAAACTTCATAAGCCAGAGCATATGCATCCCAGAATTTGTCCACAGTAGTACACTACCATGGAATAACACACATCACCTTCAGCATAAATCTCGTTTGGTTTATTTCTGGTTACGCTCAAAAGTTGCACAAAACTAAAGTAAGGGAAAGATTAATGATACCACTGTAAAGTCACATATGCACTATATAAAAATCTGTAACTAGCTTAAGCCTAGTGTACTTCTTAAGTCAGTTCTTTATTATTTCTAAGTTGGTATTGGGTATGTAAAAGTACAAAATCCAAGGCCCAAAAGTGGGCTTGAACTAAGCTGCAAAGTTTTCACTACCTTTACTGAAGCATTGGGACCTCAGTTTAACTTATTTTTTAAAGGCATCTTTAACTTTAGCGTCAGTAGATTTTTTACCTATGACTCACTGCATTCTACAGAATTACTCATGTAACAGTCATGCAGTTCACCCAATCAGTTCTCACATTTCTGGTATATTAAATCAGTTCTCTTTCAAGAAAGCAAGTCTGCAGTCTCTCACTGATGAGCACATGAGATCCCATCCTTGAAATACAATTCGTATACACCTTAATGTACTTCCTGTGACTCGGTTCAGTTGAACACATTTGTCTTGGCTAGAAAGTTTCTTTTCACACTAGCATCCTTTGCCCCGTACTTTTAGGTTACTGTACTTAAAGGGGGACAAATTACTTCAAGTATTTTGTTTCCAAGTGTCTATACATCCCACTGTTTTTTGAAAGAATTATGACCACGTTTCAAGCATGACAAATGCATATAAACTCATATGAAAGCAGAAAGATCACAGCTTATTCTTACTGTGGCAACAGAAAACAATAGTGATTTCTGTTACTCTAGATGTAACAATTTCTTGTTTGTACTGGAAACTACCCTGTAAGATGCACTTGATGTCTGACCAAATGCATGCCATATGGAATTATGAATTATTCAACCATTGTGGGGAATAGCACAGATGTCACCTGTTTCTTCTGCACCAGCTCAGTTGCTGATAACTTGCAAATACCATAAAATGATAAAATAATTCTTATGCCTGTTCTGAATATTGGTTAAGCCAGAAGTAACAAGACCCCGTCTGAAAAATGCATAGTGATCGAGCAGACAACCTTTTGGGAAAGTTCCGAGTTTTCCTGAATTGTGTACAGAACACCAGTTGAACAGCCTGCACTCTGCTCAAGTAAACTATGCTTTGCTCCTACTCCAGAATCTCTCACCAAGACCCATTTTAACTTCATATACCGACTACCTAAGTTTTTTGGTCTTACCTGTGCCTTTCTATTCTGCCCTCTAGTTTAAAGAAAGTTTTATTAATCTAGGTGAAATCGACCCCTAATCAAATGGCCCACATTCCATTGAAACATAATTTGGGGGGCTTCCAGCACTGGAGACTCATTATTAAATGTTGTGCTGTACTAAATCTGAACCTGCAAAAGTGTGAAGACATTCATTTCCTTCTGATTATCAGCTGGAGTACAGGATACTCAGTATATGGCTAAAGAAAGCAACAGCTCTGAAGAACCAGACAACCTCCATTATTCTGTCTGCATGAAGAAACAGCAACTGCTGCTACACTGATATATTTAATATGCTGATGATTCATACTGCCTTGCTGTCTAGAAATCTCAAGTGTAGAGTGTTCCATTCAGCTTCAAGCAAACCTCAAGAAACAACAGCTTCTTTAAAAAAATCTCTGTCAAATTTGTTATGTATTTATATGCTACTGAAGAACTCATAATTTAATTCTCTTTGGTAACTTCATGATACAAACATTCTAGAAATATAGACTAAAAATCCATGCAGAGGTCTATATTCCATATTCAAACTACTGCAGCGTTCTGTGACTCAGCTTTCATTGACTTGTATTATCTAGCTTCCCATTACTAGTTCAGAATTGCAAAGGTAGGTTGAACACAAGCTACATGTTTTTTGGTAGAATTTATGTGGAAGATGGGATCTTTTCTGCTTTGCAAAAAGTCAAATAGCACATTGTCCTAGGGCAACTAGTTCTATAAGCTGAGATGAATGATCAGTATACACGCTTGCAGAACCAGGACCCAAGGTCAGGAGTCCTCCTACGCATGAGAACACATCAGGAAACAACAGCTGCATACTTTCACCAGCTGGACAGGTTTGCTTTTTATTCACAGGAACAACATTCAATACATCAACACTTGCTTTTAACTTAAAGGCATTACTCCTGATCACATTCATTCTTTTATAGTTAGTAACTGTAACGTTCCCTTTTGCAGCTTGGCTTTGAGTCATGAATGTGGCTCTTCCTAACAGACAAGCAGGCACCAGGCTTCCTGTGAGAATGCCAGATGTCTCTAAAAAAATATCATAAACATAGTTGTCCCCTTGTATTTGTGTCTGAAGAAGATATACAGCAGCAGTAGACTATGAAAGCAATGACTTGATGCATCAATATTTACAATATTTCTAGCCATCAGTACAGCAATTCTTACAACAGTTCATCTAAGGCATGTTTTCACTGTAAGAACAGAAAACATTAGAAGAATTAATTCAATAAAACTAGCAATCGTTAAATATGAACCAGAAGACTTAGGGAGATCTCAAGTTATTCCTATAAATTTAAGGAGTGTTCATTTATAATTAAATACCAATTAAAAATGCAGCAATTGCTTTTAAATGTAATTACTCACTATTTTAAAAGCACCTACAGCATGCTATTGCAAGTATCTTAACCACATACTATTTAATTAAAAAGTAAGTACAACCTGCACATTAACACTTTCTATAAAGTTCTCCAACACAAAAGCACTGATGCATCATTCATGAGGATGGCAAGTACTGCCCCCAGTTCAGGAGAGGACAATACACAGATTAGGTAACTTGTCAAGGGTTATAACCACAGGTAAAGGAAAAGCCACCAGACCAGGAAACTTTAAACATTAGTCCTGTCACAGCTTCATATCAGTTCAAATGAAGTGATGTTCCATTATGTTTTATGATAACATGATCCTTAATATTCTTTAATGTAAGATGGAAACAAAGCACACGGGGAAAAAAGCAACTTACAGATTTACCGAGAACCCTCTGGTCAGAAGTACGCTCTGATTGTTTTTAATGAAAAACCATTCCATCTAAAAATAATTTCTTCTCCACCATCTGAAGTTTTGTAGCGTAGATACTACCGAACCACTGCAATTTAAAGCTTAAGCCATAACTGGCATACACCATGCCTGAAGGCATTGTTGTAGCTATTTATTCTAATCTATTTAACTAGATGAAGTATCAGACTAACCACATCCATCCTTTTCCAGACAGCTTTTTTTAACCTAAAGCATTAGACGTACTGAAGTTCTCAGCATCTAGTTTTGTTAGATAACTACTGATGGATACAGAAGGTAATAGTGGATCTGTAACTTGACACTAGGTGCCATAATGAGAAGTTTGAATTAGTGCTTTGTACTTTTTTCACAGCTGCAACATGGAGGCATTTACGTATAAATAAACCCAGCATCACACTAGCCATGTGTCTTTGTCCAGACCTTGTGGATTTAGGCATTGGACCAAACCCACAGCTCCCCCTGCTCTGCAACAAACAGTTGGACTGCAACACAAAGATCGCCATTCAATCGTGTAGCTTGTTAGGCTCTTCGAGGCTGGAGAAGTCAGATTTTCAGACTCTGGTAAATGCTAAATTGGAAAGTGTCTTAGCAGGCAAGGAGTTCTGCACATTCCATGCATTTTCAAGGTTGTCTTCTGTTTCCAGAAAGCAGTTGGCAAGGATGATTGATTTTGAGAGTTTAAAACCAAACAGTGCCATCCACAAAAAAGCAGAAAAAGGAAGGAGCAGAGAAAGCAGAGAACTGCAAAACACTGTCTTCACTAAAAATTAATTTTCATTCACATTTCCAGATTGAGCCAAAATTAAACAATGCACTTGCCCACCTATGGGGGCTATTTCAGACATTAAGCCACATCAGTATTAAGCTAAACTTGCATCAGGGGAAAAAAATTCTTTAAAATGTTTTGTTCTGACAGATCAGAAGTTTGTCTCAAAAAACAGATTTGTCCAGGGTCAGGCATACAGGGTCTCTAGGACA
>Ga0181612_104770_pt1 | contig 23817 bp, 17 predicted proteins | sample HoacroProtozoa21_FD_119630 | JGI IMG/M metagenome (GOLD analysis project Ga0181612, IMG submission 119630) | Hoatzin crop microbial communities from Cojedes, Venezuel. Combined Assembly of Gp0051906, Gp0051904, Gp0051908
ATGTAGATATGGCACTTCGGGATATGGTTTAGTAGGCATGGTGTTGTTGGGCGGATGGTTGGCCCTGATGATCTTAGACGTCTTCTCCAACCTATGACTCTGTGATTCTGTTGTGAGGTGAGTTGTCACATGGGCCACCTCTGTTTACACTGATCTGTCTTCATTATGGCCATGCGTGCCGTGGTAAGCAACAGAGTTTCTTTCTAGCAGTTGACTTCTAGTTTTCATGGGTTCAAAAGAAAATGTCGCTGGCCCGTTATTTTTAGAAGACAATTTTGATTTGACAGGAATAGCATAAAAGTATTCAGAGGAATGGGTCCTTGCTTTTCTCAAGCACAGTCTGGGAGTGCTGTTCGCTCATGTACATGGCTGGTAGAGCCACCCCTATACCAGTTGACCTCCTTGACATTGCTTTGATAATACATTGCTGTTCAGCGGTGGCTGAAGGTGGTGAGCAAGCTCCTGCACTGCCAAGTGGGGCAGGGATGGTGTCACACCGATCTGTCTTGGACGAGCCTGTGAGCAGATGAGATGAGGCGCCGTAGTGCCGTGCCGTGCCGTGCCGAAGCGAGCGAGGAACTGCCGAGTGCAGCAGGAGCAGAGGAGTAGGCTCCAGAGGGTTCCCAGACAGATCCAGGCAAAGGGACAGCTGTTGGCAGGCATGGGCACTGCTCACACCTCAAAACCGGGGTACGGACCTTGCCAGGGAAGCAAATCACTCTTGGAAGACATCCACTTGGAAACTCTGTCTTGGTGGAAGACAGAAGTTTCCACTTAGTAGACTGCTCAGGAAGGTTTTCATCCCTTTTTTTTCCAGTCATTTTTCCCTCCTTGTACCAAGTGCTAGCCCCCAGTCTGCTTTGCCTGATGCAAGCCATGTGGGCTGGAGAGCTGTACTGCAGTAGACTATCTGGGAACCATGTCTGTGTGTATTGTAAGTATTTGTCACTCTTCAGGCCATAAACTTCCTGAGGAGTCTTATTTTTCCTGTTAATATGGAAACTGAAGATTACAGGAACTCTTCACTGAAATGATGATGTTAGCTTATTTCCTGTGTAACATGGATTGACATGTACATATGCTGCTGACATGTTAGAAAAGCAGCTATCTGCTCTCAGACTTGCTGGAGCCCGCTCATACAATGCAGATCCAGACTGAGTGAAAGAAATTTTTCTTGCTGTGAAAAATCAAAGTGTTCCAAGGTACATCTCCTAAAGACAAGAAACTTCCTTCATTCTAAAGTTAAGAAAAAATCCCCCTGTAAATAACTTTGATTAAGAGGAGATATCTAACTGGAGTTCACTGAAGGAAGCTATAGCTTTAAAACACATGCTGTCCTTAAAAAGAAAGGACTTTGTGAGTAATGAACACAATGCATACTAAAAATCAGTAGGGTTTTCTTATGTCTCTTATACATGCCTCTAAGGATAAGTTATCCCATTCTTCTCCTCAGCTCACGCTGGGACAATAGCAAACACTGAAATGAACACGTACCAACATATCCCTGTTCATTTTCTCTTTCATCTTCATGCATATGTCATCTGTAAGATTTTTTGTCCCACTTGAACCCGAGCCACAAATATTTTAACATCTCAAATGTTTACTGAAAATCAATTGGCCTAACCAAATTTCTGGCCATCCTCTTTAAAAAGTTACATTTCAGTAATTTCAGAACATCTTGGTTCTGTCTTAAATATTTATATCTTTCAACTCCTTTAAGAGTATAAATTAACTGCCCTTTTGATTTGAAATCAAGGGGTCATCTCAAAATCACAACCTATTTTGTTTTGAAAAGATGGGATGTGAGCAGTTGCTTACTGGTGCTGTTACTTAAAGCCATTGCTCAAATAACACTTGACAAAACCGACTTTTTCCGACAGGTAGGTTCAAGGTTTGGTGACCTGTTATCACTAACGAAAAATCACAGATGTTTTATTGGACAATTCCCTTTAGCTCTGTCCTAGGTAGTGTTAGTAACTTACATTTTGCAACAAACAATATTCTTTATTGCCCTATGCGTGCAAGGGCATGCCTGCATATACCACCTGAGAAGAAGAAAGACTACGTCAAAATCTCCCACTCTTGCTCTTGGGCAAGGGAAGGAGCACAGCCGCAAAATCTGGTCAGACAGCTGACTCTCTTTTTCATAGATTTTATAGCAAAACCTAAGGGAAAAGGTACTCTCTTGATTTTCTGGGTAAACAAGCCATGGTGTGAAAGGAGTTGTTCATATTGCTCACATTATCTGGTGAAAAGGCAGTTGGTGCCACTGATGACCCCAGACAAATTGGAGGTGGAGGAGAACAGGGAGAGGCGTCAGGCAGGTGCAGGACAAGGGGACAGATGATATGGTCAACCCATGGAAATGGGCTGCTCCCGCAGCAAGGTCTCATATTAGCCACGTATCTAAATAGTCCACCAAATCACAAGGGTTTCATACTTGCTTGATAGTGGCATTTTTTACCAGCATCACTAGGATTTGCCTTGAGCTCATGCAAGGGCTGTTTAAGAAATATTACCTTCAGGACATACTGTTTGAAAACCTTCCCCCGTGGCTAATATTTATTGTAGAATTTCCTGACAGTATTTTGAGGAACACAAAGGTACGCAGAACTTCTGTGACAGGAGCAGGACAATGATTTCAGCTGCATGGGGTGTGATACATTGTTTATTCTGGCAAGTGAAGCTCTACATCTGAATGCACAAAGAAAAAGAAAGGGACAAAAATCTCCTTAAAGCTGTGATTAAATCACACAACTGAAGAAAACAAGAATATTGGGGGGAAAAAGGGGATAGCTCTATTTGTGTACTAGCAATAACTGGTGTTATATAGTTAGAATTTGACGTAACTTCAGTTGTATATTGGCTGGTCAAATTTCTAACAAACTCCTCTCCCTGGAGATGTTTTGCCACTGGAAGCATTTCATGCTATTAGACTGAATTCTGCAACAAATTCCTTCTAATGGTACAAAAAAGACCTCAGTGCAAATGAAAGTCTTTCTTTACTGAGGGATGAATATAACCTGGTGGAGACCTTTGGGGGCAGACTTTATTTTCAGTGAAATGAGAAAAGAAAAAGAAATTATTCCTCTTGCTCCTAATTTTTGCTGCTAATGAAGCTTAGGGAAACAGTTTGAAGATTTTTGATTATTTTTTCTATTAAAAGATCAAATTCTGCTTTCCACTGTAATACACTCGAATGCTACAGGTGCATCCCTGTTATCTTCAGCAAACTAAAGCCATCACCATCTATTTACTCCATGAGAACAGAATCTGGCTACAGAGTCAAAGGATCCAATTCTGCCCTGAGGCCTAATTTGTCCTTTTTAAAAAGTGACCTAAATAACAGTGTTGATGCCACCAGGAGAACAGCAGGTTCCGAGTAAAGCGCAGACACCATTTTCTGTGTGACTGCCCTTTGTCTTTGTAATGCATAGCTGCATATATGAGATGGTAGCACAACTGGCAGCTCTGCTGTCACCAAGTCTGAAAACTCTCTGCAATTTAAAGGTCTACTCTTCTAAATGCTCTAAATTCCCTAAAATGAGTTTGCATAACCTGAAATTGGGTGTGCCTGAGAGGGGTGCAGAGCAGGGCTAGTGCTCAGTGTTTGGGGAGGTTTGAATAAGCAGTTCCCTCTAGCAACCTCTGTGGGATAACCAAGCAAAGCTGGTTTGGGGGCTGCACGATTTTACTGGGGTTTGTGGTCAACTGTTATTTGTCCCTTCTGATATATATGGTTGGAGAGCAACACTTGAAACACTAGTCAGGAAAGAAATGGGCTGTTTCAGGAGATACAGGCTCAGGAGTTAAAGAAATCACAGAACCACGCAGAAACACATAATGATTGAGGCTGGAAGGGATCTCTGGAGGTCATCTGGTGGTGATCTTGTCCAACCTCCCTGCTCAAGCAGGACTACCTACAGCCAGTTGCCCAGGACCGTGTCCAGACAGACTTGCTCATCTATTAAACAAATTAAAGCTCTGCTGGAGTAGGAGTCATACCTCATTGACCTCCAAGCCAGTTCAGAGCCAACAATGAACAGCGATTTCTTCTTGCATATAAACGTAATTTATCACACTCTCTCTCAACGAAGAGTGTGTGCCTGAGGAGGCAGACAGAATTATTTTGGAGTTTTGTGTTCTAAGGACACCACAAAATTCAGAAAGCTCAAGTTTGTCCTTCAGCGAGCTGGCAACCATGAATGCTTGCTGCGAGCAGAGGCTGTTAGGGGAAAGACAAATAAAGAATAAAGAATTAAAAGTTTGAAGCCACCACGAGAACAGGTTGAGGGAAGACTGGGTCAGCTGATGGGAAAGGAGGACAGACACATGGTGGAAAAGTAAAATCCTAGGAGAGGTGATCAGGTGCAGGGGGTCACTGTCCATCACCCATTCTCTTTCTCCCTGGGTTTATGGGCTCTGCAGACCCCCTGGCTCTCCAGAGATATCTGAGCTATACTTCCTCTGTCTATGTGTGAATATCTCTCCTCCCTTGCTTTATAGCCAAGGTAGAAAATCAGCTGTTTGTATAACACACTCACATCTTTCGCTCTGCCATCTCTGGCTGCAGGGCCACCAGCCAAAACCAGGCAAAGAAGGAGTCAAGCCCAGTGCTGAGGTTTCTGGGGAAAAGCTGAGAACTGGCATGCTCGATCCACATCACAAGAGAGGAATGGTGATGGAGACAGGTTTCTGACCCTATCGACCTTGGCAGAGTACTTCCATCTCAGCTGAAAATATCACATTAAGATAAATGGTCAACTTAACACCTCTCTTTTCTGTTTAAAGGTCAGGTATTTGCTAAGCACTTGAAAAGCTGATTATTTCTGAGAATATCGTTGCTGTTAGAAATGTCTCATGAGGATACTGGCAAAGCCTAGTAATCCAAATTTGGGATCATACAAATCAAGTGGTCAATATAAAGAATGCTTCTTTATCTCTTCCCTACTCCCCCACTTGGGTTTTGTCTTGGCAGATTCCCTCGGTGCTATTTTCCCGGGTCTGGGTAACCAAGCAGGGTGCAGATCCAGCCGTGCAGATCTCAGTGACTCAGGCAGTGCTCAGGTCACTGGCAGGTAGCCACTGTCTTTGGGCGGCAGCTCCGAGCGGTGGTCTTCGGTGGGCTATGGAGGAAAGGCAGGTCTGTGTCTGGAGCCTCCTGTTCCCCCTTGTCAGTGGGAAATTAGAGATTTCTGTGTTTCAGGGGAGAGGGAGGAAGGTCATAAGAGCTCAGTCTGCCTCTTCTCCCATGTGGAGCACAGCAGCTTGAAAACCTGTCTACTCTGCTTCTTGCTCCTTCACACGGTTCAAGTTCCAGCCCTTCTCCTCTCTCATACCACTGGGTTTAGCATCTGGGGCTGCCCTGAGGAGTGCCTAAATTAAACTTCTGAAAACATGGAGATACAAGGTGACTGCAGGTCCAATCCTAATGTTTGCTGGAGGAACCCTGAAAGTGAAACATTACTCCTTTTTCAGATAAGCTAGGAATTATCTGCAAGCATGCAGTTTAATACATAGGACTGCAAAGAAATCAGGGTAGGAATCAAACAGCATGTCAAACGGTTCAAACCAAAAGTACATAGCGTTGTCAGGGAGGGAGGCTCTTGACTGATTAGAACCAGAGAAAACAGGTCTGGAAGGGACTTCAGGAGGTCATGTAGTCACTTCCCTGGCCCCCAGCCAGTTCAGTTGTATGTGTGTTTTTCCCGACAGATGTTAGCCTAAATTGTCGAGACTGCCAGTGACAGAGACTCCACGACTTCCCAGGCAATCTGTTCTAGTGCTTCACTAATTGTACCATTAGAAAGTTTTCCCTAATGCCTCAGAAAATTTTTATACACTTCCTTTGCAGCAGCTGAACTCCACCGCTTCTTGACCTATCCCCTGTAGATGCAGAGGGCAGGTTTTGCCTTTCGTCTTAACAGCAGCCTTTATGTACGGAAAGGCTTTTACCATCCCCTCCCCCTGTCTATTTTTCTTGAGACCACACCAAGCTAATTCCTTCGTTATTTCCTCCAAGGTCGTGCATTTTTAGACCTCTTATTCCTTTCCTTTGGACATTCTCAAATTTGTCCACATATGTCTCAAATTACAGCTATACCTATGCCGAGGAACAAATGAATCGTCTATCTCCAAGTGTCTCTGTGATATTGCTTTTTATACACCTCACACAATGTTTACCTTTTCTGTGACACAGATTTGCAACTTAATTTTGTTCTCACCAACCTCAGATTTGTGACCAATCCTGTCAAAGTGTGACACCTTGCATTTTCACCGTGGAAATTTATCCTGTGTGTTTTCCAGGCCATTTCACTCGTTTCCCAAGGGCACTTTGAATTCTAATGCACTCCTGCAGTGTACTTGCAGCTTCTCCCAGCAGTATCATCTGCTAATTTATCTAGTACATCTCCTTTCCCATCATCCAGATAGTTAGTGATAGCATTGGGCAAAACTGACTCCAGCATCCCACATCATCCCGTCCAAGGCATCCTTTCACTTTGAGAGGAAACCTTTGCCAACTGCTCTGTGGGTGTAGGTAGCAGAACAGCTTGCAAATGCAAACAGCCTATGGACTATACTGCTTGCTTATAGAATTGTGAGGCATGCACAGCTGTCAAAACCTGATTAAAGCAAAGATAACTGGTGTCCACTGCTTCTCCACTTATTTCAAATGATTTGTACTTCATAGATCCAACTGGATGCTAACCTTTTCACCTTCCAGTTCTTCCCAAGAAGTTTGCTTATTTGCAAAGATTTTTAAGCTGAAGGCTCTGGGATCCTCTGACTCTGCTTTCTCTGTTTTTTTATTGCCCTTTCCTTTCCCCTGACCTTTTCCAGACTCCTGGTACCCCAGCTGCTCCCCGCAAGGCCTCAGTGATAACTGTTGACAAGCCAGAGATATCCTCGTGTCAGAGAAGGAAGCTCAGCCAATTGAAAATGTAAGCCTACCTAATTCGTCTCTGGCTTGCTCTTTTCCTGTCATAGTCTTTTGTCCTTGGAATTAATGATGTTAACCACCTGATCGCTGCTATAGGGACAATAGATGAAAAAAAGGCTTCGACCTTCATCTGTAACGTTTCCCCCTCCACCAGTCTTTTCCTTACTAGAAATGTACTTGTAGAGTGATTTCTTCTTGTCCTTGATGCTTCTGTTCTTATGTGCTTGAGTTATTCTTTTATACCCACGTTTTGTAATCTCACCTACTGTTTACTTCCTACATTTCCTCTAGAGTTTGATATCAATGAAGAGCTCATGATTTTGCTAAATTTGTATCTTTCTATAGTCGATTTCTTCCTCTGATTCTCTGAGAAGCTGCCAGCTTGTTTAATCTTTTCCTTAAAGTGCCTTCCACAAGACTTTGCCTATCAGTCCTTCACGGTTACTGAAATTTGCCTTCTTGCATTTCACTTTTTTTTATTCTCTTGATGAAGATCATAAACTTTGTCATTTCATGTTCACTCTCACACAAATGACTTTTTACCTTTATATTCTCAACCCCTACTTCTCTATTGGTTAGGATCAAAACCAGAAAAAGATTTTACTGTTTCATCTTCCTTATGAAAAATTGTCTTCCAAGGAGTAGCTGAACATTCTGGGTTTTACTATATTATTTCCCTTTTGTATAGTTAAAATTCTTCACTATTCCTGAATCTTGCTTAGTGGATTCTGTTAATAAAAACTTACAAAAGTGTCTCGTTAATCTGATGCACTATAGAGACCTCACCTTCCACTGCAAGGTGGTGAGCCACTTTCTTTTCTTCCTCAATCATTTTAAGAGACTGCCAGAGGTCTAACTCCCTCTACCTCACAGTGAATTTAGGAGCCGAGGGTATGTAAGGCAGTGTCTTCTCTCTTCCCCATGCCTGTCTTTCCAGAATGATTTATAAATTATATTAACATTCAGATCATTTTAGATAATCAGCTTCTTCTTTGTTGCAATGACAGTACCATTTTCTTGATTGTATATTAAGATTTCCAATTCAAAGATAATTATGTTCTACTTGGTCAACTGAAATGCAGACATCAGTTATCCAGCAAGGGAAGTTTCATGATGGAAATGCAACATTAAAACAGTAACCTCAGGCTGGACCCCCAACTTCGCTTGCACACTCTAGATTTTTAGGGTCAGATTCTGAGACTTCCCCCTCAGAATGAGCTCCATGTCCAGTAATGGGACCCACAGATGTCCAGGTGCGAGGCAGCAATCTGCCTACATGAAATAACCATACATTTTTCCGAGGAAGTATCCCCAGAGAGAGTGGATGCTAAATCCGAGGTGCTGAAGAGCACTGAGGATTCACAGACACGACTTGCCAAGAGCAGAATGCTTAAACCAGCTCTTTCATGTGGAGGACAGGGATGGGGAACCCCACCACAAGTAACGTCTTGTTAGAGTACGCAGGAGAGGAGTGGATCAATCCAGGGTGAAACATCCACCTCTGCCTATGCAGATTTGTGTCCCCGTCCTCTGGCCAGTGAGCTGGACATCCCAAAATGCTGAGCTAGAGACATCACGTGCCTCCAGGGTGAGGCAGCAGCTAAATGGAGGATCCAGAGGTCAACATAATGTCTTAAAATGCCTCAAAATATCAGTTAGAGAGAGAAGTCCTGGATCTCCCCCCTTCATCCTTAAGCAACCCAGCAAGAGAATGTTCAGCCTCTGCTCAAGTGATTTTCCTGTTACTCACCACACTTTCTCCCATGAACAAAAATAAAACAATCTGCCCTTGTGGCATTCCCAAGCTGCAGTCTCAAGGCTATATTATTACGTGTACACGTAGCTGCCATTAGCTCTAATAATGTGTGCATTGTTCAGGGTGCAAAACGAGAGCTCTGCTGCCACCACCCATTACAACGAGTAGTGCTTTCCCACTTCAGTGGCCCCATCGATTGCCAGAGGGACCACGGCTTGCCAAAATTTATGCCTGATGTTTGTATTTTTCAAAGCACGGAGCTGCTCGGTCCCAGGGAGATTCTGCAGACTTAGGTAGCGGGAAGGATGACAGAAGCTGTCTTGAGCTGACAACAGTGTCCGGCTGGTCAGTGAGAATGATGCAGAAATGCCAAAGGAAAGCACTACTTCTTTCTCAGAAAAGACACTTGGTACAGCTGCCTGCATAGCAGGGACATATCTGGCTGAGTAAGTGAGGCTGGGTGAAACATCTGTTTTGTGTTTCCCAGGCTTTTGACAGCAAAACAGAGTTATTTTGGGGTTTTTACAAGTCTCGCACTCATTTTAAACAAAGTTTTTCCCAATCTTCTCACGTTTTGCTAAATAAGATTGCTCTTGATATCAAGACTTGACTTTATTTCAGAAAAAAATGTCATAAATGTCTGCCATTACCTACATTCCCTCCCCCTATCTTTTTTTTTGCTTTCCTAGCCCAGCTTTAAATATCCATTCCAGAACTTTGTGAGAATTTTTGCTGGTGAGACAAGGAGAAAGATTTCTTTCATGAACAAATGAATGGTTTCTCTTAGAAGAGAATTACGTATGCTGTTGCCTTATTTTCCCTCCCCCTCTGACTCTTGGTTTCCAGATGTAGCGAAAGCTGGTTTGAGCAGAAGAACATATGTTTTCAGCATGAATTCTGTTGGCAGGGTCCTGCTGCACAGTACTGCAGAATTGCTGCAAGCCATCCCTGACCAGCATACATGTATAATGCGCTCTAGAGATTATCGTGCTCCATTTTTATCCTCCCTCCCCTCCCTTCAGCAAGTTTCACTTTAATACAACACTCCAGACTTTGTGCTCTGTTTCACTGCTGAACACCTGAGTGCTCCCATCAATAAAAATGTTACAAACTGAGCTCTGCCAGATGCAGGGAGAAGGCAGCTAACTTTAATCCATGCCTTCAGCATCCCGCTTCTTTGATCTACGTCTGAGGCATGTGGCCATTCGTATTTGTTAATTAAAAAAATAAATTATGTTGACCAGTGTTCTAGTTTTAGGCTGAAAAAATCATAACAAAGGAATAGCCTTACATGTGGTCCTCAGTGTTTATAGATATCTTCCTCTCTGCATATTAAAAATTAATAGGATCCTTTATATTTATCTGGTGATATTTGGCTCCAGCCAACTTTGGACCAGCTTCTGGCTCGCTTGCTCTTTTTGAACAGTCTCTTGCTCCAGGAGGAGTAGATTTATTTTGAGATGAAGTACAATTCAGCAAGAGCAAGTGTGCCAAAATCTAGTCCTATAGTAGCATCACAGGGAAACTGTACTATAAACATGTCTTATCTTAGCAAGCAATATATCAGAATGATAACGTTTCCATTAAATATATTTTCAATGACAGAAGGTTAGAATCACACTTTGTTCAGTCATAGATGCTTGGCTGAGTCATCTGCTAACTTGCTGCTTGCCTTACTCCTGTCATATATTATCCATGAATGAACACAGCAGTTTCCATCCCTATTATTCTTCGGGTTCAGTCATTTAGTGCACTTCGCAAGGCAGCCGTGAGGCCATCTTTCCTTCATAACCTCCATTACTTCAGCTGCTAGTGAATTATCAAACCAGCAATCCACAAAGCCCTTAGAGCTCATATTAATTATCAGAAACTGATGAGATATAGGCACGTTAATTGATTCCTTTCATATGCACACTTTTGAATAAAAAAACAGCCCAAGATAGGAACTTTTTTGAGTTTTACTCTTATGCGTATTATGCTAGATTGCAGAACTGAAGGTGTTTGATTAATGACTATTATTTCACTTGGCTTAATTTGTCACATATTATAAATAACAGGAGACTCTGTATGTACATCACAAGACAACACTGTTTGTTAGATTAGTTTCCTCAAAGTATTTGATGCATCTTGAATAATAGTTCTGAGGAAACACAGTGTTACCCTTTTGAAACTGAGTGCTATACAAAAATTTTGTGTGTGGGGGTGCAGTTTATAAAATGAGGAAGGAATAATGTGGTGTATGGCTAGATATGGTGACAGACTTGGAACAGCATAAGCTGTTATCATCTCTGATTTGAGATGTGAGCATGTGGACGCATTTCCTCTACCATAATGCAAAAGCAAGACAGATGAGCTGAAAGATCTTCAGAAAACTGTCCTGGAAGTCAAGGCTTCTTTTAAACCCAAGTGCTGATTTACAATGAGAATGTGATGTTTACTTTTCACTGTTTTCCCAAAATCAAACAGGAAAATGTTTGCAGATGACTCCAAACCTGTTTCTGCCAGCAAGTGGCAGTCATGATTTGGGCCAGTAGGGCAGGGAAGCAGGTAAAGCAAGACATACGTACAACCTGAAGGCCCAAAATTTAAAATTAGGGCCCAGAAACCATGGTGCTGGGCTGGTAGCTGATCCTGTAGGCACAGATACTCCACAGGGACTTGGCATTCTGCGTGCAGGTTATTTCCTGAATGTCAAGTCAGAGCAGCTAGCTGCCTCTCTCACCCCTCAAACCAGTTGGGAGCAAGGCACTAAAAAAAAGGCAAGCAGGGAACTAAGCATTCTTGCAGCATGTCTCACGTTCATCAACAAATTCATGCTGTAAAAATCACAAGAGACACCCTGGCTAGACTTTAAAGACCACAATGCACTGGCTTTGCAGCCCTTTGCCTTTCTAGAATAGCCAAGGAGGTAGGATGGTTATCTGTGAAAAGGGAGATATGACTTCATTTCCCTCCTCAGCCTGTGTCAGGATAGACTTAACCCTGTCTCTCAGAGAGGAGAGCACACAAACATTAAGCCTTAGGGTGTTGAAGAGGAACTTTTCCAACTCTTGTGCTGAAGCCATGCCACCATGCAGCAGAGAAGCCATGTTTCCGTGGGATGGATTAGGAAAGCACAAACAGTGAGATCACAACCAACTGCTTAGATCGCTTTTATGGGGCAAGAGTGGTCTCAAATTTTTAGCTGACTGCTATTTTGAGATGCAGAAATGGAGTTTAAAGCAAGGATAAACAAAGGCATATTTTCAAAAAGCATAAGCTCTGAAACAAAGCCAGTAAGCCCCATTTAAAGGGAGGGTATAGACCGAAAGTGGATAAATAGACACCTACATGTACGTCCAACCTTGACAGAGCCACCACACCCCAGAGAGCTGACTGTGGTGGCTCCTCTGCTTAACACAGGGAAAAGGCTTGCACTGAGCCTGTAACAGCTCCAAAGACCAAACTTGGAAGACTGGAAATTATTTCTACCGAAGTTAATCATGCTAAAATACACCAGCTGCTTTACTTTCTTCTTGTACACAACAGGCAGGCAGACTAGCCACACTCTGGTGCTGGTAAGGTTGTCTGTGGGTCCCTGAGGGCTTGGCAGGCTGCGGAGGGCACAGGGGAACGTGCCACTTGCACTGGGAGGAGGGCATCCAGCCTCCCCGAGCAGACCTGCATGGCCTGGGGAAACTGGGAACCTGCTTTTAAAGCTCAAATCCTCATACAAAGCCAGAAATAATGAATAACCAAGGAGACCTCACAGCAGTTGAATTATTGTGTGAGATGTTTGGGGTTTTTTACCCTTAAAAAAAGAGAAAGGGAAAATGAGTCTCTGCTGCCCAAAGAGCATGTGGAACCTTTCTCTTTGAGGCTCCCACTGATGTTATAGCAGCTCTGGAGAAGGCCTGGGGCTGCAGCCTAAAACTAAGGGACATATCTGGGACCTTGTAGATGGGAGACAACTGTAAGGTTATTTCTGGCAAAACTCCCTCAATTTTGCCTTTACACCTCCATCCTTCTGTCCCTGCGCAGAGGATGGCCCATTGGAATAAGACAAACAAGCAGCTGTGATTAATCCCACAGAGAAGAAAGCATGACGATGGGATGCATCCACATCCTAAGTTACTGGGTACCCACATCTGGCTGGGCCAGTCCTTTGGTGCACCTCCTGAACTTCCATCTACAAACTGCAGCAAGTTACCACATCTTTTAAGATCACTAGGAGCTCTCCATTCTGTTGAAGACAAGTAAGGATCTGAGATCTCACAGAATGGATTAGAACATGAACAAAGACTTCTTTTGGGTCTCTGAAGTGCCAGGACTTGTACAGCATGAAAAAAGGTGTCACAGAAGCCAATAGAGTGGCTTAGGCAAGCAGTCATTTGTGTAATTCACAGAATCAGGAGCCAGAATTAGCCCCAGAACAAGAAATGGTCTCAGGATCTAATATTTATTCATAACTTCTGTTTAAAATACTCTCAAATCAACCTGAACATATTTCTTGATCTATCCCAAGTCCTGAGGTCATTTGGCTGCAAGAAGAACTGAGATATTGTTATGGCACAAGCTTGAACAAGAATCACAGTCTCACAATATTTCTTCTACTGTGAACGTGACAAAGAAACACTGCACTTGCTTCTTGATAGTCTGTTTTCTTATGTGAAATAGCTTTGCACTTATACCCAAAACAGACACTAAATTGTATCTATCAAAGGTATAATATAATATAAAGCGGTCATTGGGTCCTACTGTTTGTCTTCAGACTTAGTTGCAACATTTGGGGAGACAGCAGGCCATGACAGCAGCCTCCTGACATGACCAAAATTGTTGTCGATGCAATGTCAAAAGACGCAGCATGCAGTGGCGCCCTGCTTTAACAATGATCTGTTTATGCAGAAAAAGTAAAACGATGTCCTGTGATGGTGTGCCACAACAGCAAGACAGCACAAGAAACATCTCAGTCTGGACCTACTACTCAGGTTTGTTACATTGTCAGGTCTTCTTTTTTAGCCAATGACAGCAATTTTCACGTTTTGTAAAATGGTTAAGAGTCTGCCAAGTAGTCACCTACAAAACCACTAGATCTAGAAGAAAGGGATACTTCTCACTGTCATAATGGTTACAGCCCCTGATATCAGGTCAGGTATTGTTTCTAAATTAATAACCTATAGGTGTATTTTCAGGGTCAGTATTTAAGATCGAAGAATACCATTGGGAATGGTTCAATGATGGCAGGAGATGGGCCATGAAATTCCATGTAATAGCCTACCTTACAAGATAACCGTGTATAAATTAAGATGGGAAATTGGGAGTTGCTTAAAGTCATAAAAGGAGTTTGGTTCTTAAATAGCCTGAGAGCAGGGCTGTGGCAGCCCTATGAGATGGGGCAGGATGCTGTGATGCTGCTGTCCGTGGCAGCAGACGACAACATGGAACCCAGAAGCTCTCTTCCTCACTTCTTTCTATATTTGTATATTTACGTGAATGTTTTTCTTCATCTCTTATTTTTACCTGCTTGGATTTGGAAGCAGGATGCTAACTTTGCCAAGCTGATATCTCTTCTGAGTGGAGAAATAGAGTGAATATAAGATTTTGTCAGTGGAAGAAAGTAGAAAAAGACCAAGAATTTATGGAACCAATTATTTTCTTGATCAAGTCAGTTGAATGTAATAGATTTTAAGGCAAGGTTCAGCAGTTCATATAGCAAAACTATTCAAATAAATAGGTTTACCTATGTCACAGAAAACATCTCTAACAGTTTTCATTAGATTAAGGTCAAAAGGAACATCCCAGAAACAGTTCACAGTGATAATACTGGACTTCCTATGGGAAGTAATTTGCAGTGAGAATTTGGTATTAGGCAATTTTTTCCATTTGCATGAGAAACTATTCCTTGATGTCTCTGCACACAAATAATTTTATTTGCTTTACAAAGAACCCCAACCAAGATAAGTGCCCCAGTGTTTAAAGACCACAACAAGTTCATCATAAGGAATTGTCTAAGAGAAGCTACAGTAACCAGAGCAGCAGTAGCCTACTGGTGCAACAATAATGATGGAGGTCTGAGAGAGAAGTGCTCCAGCCTCCTAGCTAACATGGACCGGCAGTTGTAATCCTAATTCCTGTAGTTATAAGAATGTGTTGGATGGCATAGGAGGACAGGAAGAAATTTTTCTTCTGCAGATTCATTCTCTCGTTAAGAGCAGAGCTACTGTATAGGTAAAGATGTAAACACAAATGTGGAGACTGAGCAGCCAAGGCCCAACCTGTTGTTTGCCAACAGAAAATGTACTTTCAGCCTGTACTGTTTTATGCTTGTAATGACCTATTCTAATTACTTTTTAGCTCAATGCACTAGGAGCCATTTGCTAACTGGAATTTTAAATATTAATGCAAGAGTGTTTAAGATGTGTCCATTAAGGCTGGTAAAGTTGTGTTTGATTAACGGGCTTTTCATAAATGCACTGACACAAACTCCTTTTTTTTTTTTAATTAATTCATCCTGCAAATGAACATCATCCATTTTGCTATCATATTTTATCAGTCTGTAAAGTGCATTCTCACTTCAATTTTCAGCCCTGAATGCAGAACACTTTGTGAAAAATGACAGAATTTTAATGAGAAAGTGAACAACATGCCATCAACACCCTTTCGCCAGTAAAAATGGAAAAACATCAAGCTTTAAATCATGTTCCCTCCACACCTTTGGACATCTGCGATTCTGTCTGAGTCCTCAAAATCTGCTATATCTATCACCAGGTGCAGCCTTTAAACGCTGAGGAGCTTTCTGCTTCATTGGTTGGCATGGCAACAGTTGTCAAATCATCCCTTGATAATGCTCTTTAATTGATTGTATAAATTATTTCTGAGATATGTGATTGCAAAACGATGCACTGAAGCTCTTAAGTGAACTGATCAGAGTATGTACATTTAAAAATACACTGCATTCTCTGACCCTAGCCAAGAACCTGACCCTCTTAGAAGCTTGAAATTCTTTAGACGAAGCATAAACATTAAGCATTAAGAAAAAGTTCATAATGATGGCAAAGGTATGTTCTACTCCAAGTGCATGTTAACAGTTATACCAGGAAAGGTCACTTATAAAAACATCAACAGCAATAAAGCTATTGTTAATATGTTTGCTTCTGCACAGAGAGCTAAACGGTCAGGGAACACAGAGATGCTTTCTTACCGTAGAATCATAGAATCATAGAATGGTTTGGGTTGGAAGGGACATTATAGATCATCTAGTTCCAACCCCCCTGCCGTGAGCAGGGACACTGTCCACTAGATCAGGTTTCTCAAAGCCCTGTCCATTATACTCTTAAGCATTTTAGATCACTAACTAGTGTAAATTCTCATGCTAATAAACCTCTGGCCAAAAGGAGACATATGCAGTGGAAATGCTGATGTTTGAGCTGGTTGTCTAGATTTACTTTTGTGGCCAACAGAGAGAAACATGCATTTCTAAGACAGATTAGTAAATGTGTAAAGAAAATCAGAAGATATGCTAAACTCAAAGGGCCTCCTTTCCCTCCATTGACTATAAAGGGCTCTTGGTGTGACTAACTTAGATGGATATCTGAAGTTAACGGAGATGATTAATTTTTCTTCTGCTGTCTTTCCCATCCTATTTTTTTCAATATGAGACTAAAGTTTATTCTATGATAAACTCTTTTAAGCCCATGCTTACAACAATCTCTTTTTTCAAACTTTGTTTCCATGATAGTAAAACTTCTGAATATTGAGATAAAATTCTTATCTGAATAAAAATAAACAGATGTCTAGATCAATAGGTATCCACATAACTAAGATGAACATTTTCTTTCCCTATTGCTTACAAAGAATTGTGAAATTATTAATCTGTTTTTTTCTGTAAATTTCAATCTCAAAAATACCAATCGTGAACAGACTGTTGGTATCAGTGAATTGCAATTGGGCCTTAACACATTGAACAAGCTTTAAATCCCAACTAGCATTTCAACACATGGATGAGCACAGATGATCACTTAGAAAGATATGCAGAAGGAGAAGGGCTTATCTCTTCTGTAAAGCACAAATATTTCACTGACCCTCAAACAGAAATTTGGCCTCTTGCTGAGGGGCACCCTCTATCTCCACGACGCAGGGAAGAAGGTGTCTGTTGGTAAGAAAAGGGTCATTTAAAAATAAAACCAACCCTAACAGATAATTTAAATGTCTTGGTTTTGGATTTAAAGGACTTTTTGAGGCAATGCAAAATCCCACACCCGCTGATCCAGAAAAGACCCTACAGAAGAGAGGTCTTAGTGAAGGTAAATAGCCACACGTCTGTTGTATATTTGTCTTTCCAAAATGTAGGTCATAATACAAGCAGTGTCCCACAGAATCATAGTGGAATGGGCTCTCACCATACCGACAATTGTCTCATAGTCTATGTTCATCATTGCTATGTGTTACATCTAGTATAAAGTGATTAATGTGCCATAGACACACATACATATTTCTCTGCACGCCGGTAATGAGAAAATGGCAGAGAAATGGCTCGTTCATCTGCTATCTATAAACTTACAAGATATTCTGTTCTAAAGGAGTGTATTCACAGCCACCTAGTACCCTCAGCATACTCCATTAATTCACTGTTGCCGTTACACTGATTCTTCTGCCTCCTCTTGGTTGGAAAGCTTATCCTGGCTTTGGAAACAAAGAGGGAAGAAGACACTAAAGAGAATAAATGGTGGCTCCACTGTCAAATGTGCCTTCTTCCATGGGGAACATGCCCACCTGGGAGGATACAGTGCCTGGGCAGCAACTCCGGAGGGGTCAGGCTGCCTCAGGCTGTGCTTTAATGAGCTCACCACACCTCCCTGAGCCAGGCACGAGTGGTAAAGGATAGCTAACTCCTGGTGCAATGAAGAGGCTGGCAGGACTGCTGGGGTGGCCAGGCTGGTGGCCGTGCCAGGGCCTGCGGTCTCTGGTGTCTTCCAGCAATGGGGCTGAGCTCCCTGCCTCCCTGCAGCACACCAGGATCTGCTCAGCTAGGACGAGGACCTGCTGAGGACTTTTGCCCTCTGCATCGCCACCGTTGCTGTGCACAGATAAATTTTCCATGAGAAGAGCTTGCTCACTGATCCCGGCTTCCCTTCCCCAGCCAGAGTCCCTGTCACCTGGGTCCAAAGCTCATGAGCTCAACTGGGTTAAGAATATCTCCAGCGTCACATAGACCTGTGCAGAAAGGCATTCAATGACACTCCAGCTGCAGCCATGCGCAGAGCTCAGGGCTGGCAACACCCCATGCTCCTCACATCGCTTGGTGCCACACTTACTAGCTGACAGTGATCTTGCATTTATCTACTCTACGCCACAGCCCGTTTTGTGCCTGCAGTGTGGGCACTCTCTGAGTGGCAGAGAGGAATGGGGGATTTTCACTTGTGTTGTCTATGCAGTAATTGATATATTACTCTAATTTCTGAAAGTTGTAAGTTTTTCTAGCACACAAAAATAAATAAGGAATGTATAGAATTATCATAAAATGAAGGACAAAGAAGTAACATCTAGCTTTATGCATCTAGAAGATACGATCTATCCAGATTATAATCTAGATGAAGAGAACTGGGTAAATATCCCTTACTCTTGGATGAGGTAAGTATGCTCACTCAGTGAGAAATATGGGACTGGTTTGACTTGAGTTTATCCTTTTCAGCCTCAGACTGAAGACCTTCAGGAAATGGGTTGTGTTTCTTGCTTTTGCTGTCTTTTTAAATTCAGTTTTCATTTTCTAGCTATTGTCAGAAATATTCTAAATTCATCAAAACTCACACATTGTTCACCATCTAACCAGCGAACAGATAAATGCATATGTCAGGCCTTGTTAGCAAAAAACTGTGACTGACGAATGCCCGTTTTCCCTCCCCTGATATCCTACAATACCTCATGCAGCTGATGATCAACAACTGCTGCTGCTTAATGAGCCTGAATCTTCAGCACTGCCCCCTCAGATATGCCTGGTGTTGCAACACATCTGAAAACTTAAAAAACAAACAAACTGTCTACTTTATACCAGAGGAAAAGAATATTCTTGAAGGAAGGGGTCTGTCCTGGAGGAAGGTCCTTCTCAGCCAGACAGCTTCTGCTGAACTCAGCACAGGAATATTTCATGGCTGAGAGAGAAGGATTTTGCAAACTCTTGGGGCTCACAGCTGGAAGCCAGACATCCCACACTCCATCTGGCAGAGGTGGGCAGGCTGTGGAGATGCTGGAGCCGAGGTCACACCTGCCTGCACGTTGTGACTGCTGTGTTCACACTCACCGCGGTGCCACCGGGGTACAGGATAGCCGGCTGCTGTCCTCCTGGCATGTGAGTCGGTTGCCCTGCGTGTCCAGCAGCAACAAGAAGAAATGAGACTAAATTTAATCAAATGAGATTATGTTAACAATTAAACTTTTTTTTTTTTTTTTTTTTTTTAAATCTCCCAAGACCATTAAACTTGGAACTGATTGATGAAGGCAGTATTGCACCTCCAGCACTGGAAATCTCACAAAATGGGTTAGAAAAGGTGGGCACCACTGCAGTGTTACTGATCCTGCCTCTCCAGGTCTCCTTGACCCCTGGTTGTAGCAAGTGTGGGTCCTTTCCAGTTTAAGGCAGTATCTGTGCAGTATCTGTGCAGCGTGTGTATACCCTTACATACATACTTACATACACACACTTCAGCTAAAAAACTGCAGACCTCCTTATATGAGGAGGGATTTAACACAAAAAAAAATCTCTGAAGGCTGAAACAAGCTGGAAGCAAATGTTGTTAGGGAGGTCCCCCGTCCTCCATGTGGGTCCCTTAAAGATTTCTGGTTATTCTGAAATCGCATTTCCACTCCAGCATTTTGCCTTTCTTGGAGGCAGCTGTGAAATAGCAGCAGCAGCAGCTGATTAATGCCAGGTGTACATTCAAATCCACGCATCTGTATTTGTTGCTGCAAACTTAAGTAAACAATGACCAAATGTGGCTTTTCTAAGTGCAGTTTGAACTGTGTGTGCATACAGAAACTTAATCACTGTCAGCTGCTACGTCGTGGGCTCAGAGGGCCCTAACCGCAGAGGAAAGCTCAAAGGAAAGTTCAAAAGGTATTAACCACTTGACACGTCTTGTGTTTTGGGAGATATTTTTGGATGACTGGGGAGCGATAACAGTTTTTATTCTCAAGTCTGCTTTTCCTTGCTGTGGAAGAAAGATAGAAAGAGGATTTCTTTTTTTTTTTTTCAGTTGATCTTGGTTTATTGATTTTATGGCCCCCATCACTAGTCAAAGCACAGGAGGGGCTGATTCACCTAAGGCTTTTCTGTAGAATGCAGCAACAGGGCATCGTCAGGGAAATTCCGCTTACCAGTTAAGATCAATTCACCTTTCATTGTCCCTGTGACTGGGGGCTTCCTGGTGAGTTGTTTTAACAGCTTGCTTTGATTAAGACAAAACAGGGAAACAAACAAAGCTATTTTTGGAAAACTGGGACCCAACACTACAGTTTGTGTCAAAGATCATGAGGAAAGCCTGTCCAAACTGAAGTCAGTGCTGAGGCCCCCAGTGATTTCAACAGGATCAGAGTTTTATCCAGTATTTTGTGTGAATGTAGCATCTGTTTTATCTTCAGGTGTTCAGACAATAGTAATAATAATAAATAAAAACCATCATCCATCTCAAAACTGCCAGGCTGAATATAAAATCTCTTATCAAGTCAAAAAAGCTACTTTTTATGCCAGAACAAGAAAAAAGGAGGGAAAGGACTGAGTACATTGCGAACAAAACGTGTAACAGAGAGAGAGGAGAGAGGGAGTGGAAGTTAGTTCTGAAGCCATGCTGGTGGAGTATGCGGACTTGGAAAACAAGTGACATATGTATGTCATCAGTAACTTGAAGTCTCTGAGCAACATGAAGTTAGAGCAGATGCTGACTTGAAATCTCATTCGTAGCAGGCTTAAATCATGTGTGGGTAATTATTAAGTATTAAAAGCACAAGTCAAAAAGATTACCCAAAGAAGGAAAAAATTAAGTATTTCATAAAATTTCTTGATGAGGGTATGCTGATGAATGAAGACAGGCATAGGGATGGATTTAAGTGCCAGACCAAAACATTACCAATTTTGCATGCCAGGTGTTCGATAAAGGCTACAGAGTTCCCACTGTACAGCCCTTGTTTCAGGTACAGCCCTTTCCTGTCCTTAGACTCTATCTTTTCAAACCCTTACAGGGAAGGAAGAGTATGCAGGTAGCACTTTGGACTGGCAAAGTCTTGCTCCTCTTTAAGCTCATTTGTCTGTCATGACACAGTGGACAGGAAGGAAATAACTCTAAGGCCTCTGTCACTTTAGGCCCAATAAAAAAGCACTGTACTGAGCATAAAACCAGACTCTTAAGGATAAAGGCAGCTCTTAGACTATGGTTTCAGCCATAAAGAGGGTGGTAGCACTGATGGCATTTCTAAAGACTTTGGCAAAGGTCTTAACAGAGAAGGGTGTGAGACCGTCCAGCCCTCTACTGTAACTGGGTAAATAGGGACTAAGATCACTTGTGTGCCGCAGGATGGATTCTGCCCTTCAAGAGTAAGTCTTTACGTGAAGTCAAGAAAGATGGATGACATTTTTTTATAAAAATTGGCAAATAATTACCCAAATACCAACATCTCCACAAATGTCCATTCAACTGTAAAGACCCTCAACATTTTTAAAGTAGCGAATTAAGCTAAGAAGAGCTAGAACAGAACTAAATATTATTCAAATACTTGATATTTTAAGCTGATTTTTTTTTCAATCTATCTGCCTTACTATTATTCCTCATGGACTAGGTACAAGAAGGAGTGCAAAGAAAGGGGAAAGAATCCAACCACAACCCCCTGAGTACTCTTCATCAGGCCCACCCCTATACTTCTTATGGTAGTCCCAAAGTTCCTATTCAAAAGTCTCAATACACCTATAACTTACCAGTAACAGAACTTTTTTGTTCAGTCTTGGCTTTTTGATTACAACTTCTTGAAATCTAAACAAAAAGCTGTGTTTGAGCATGGTTCATAAGTTCATAAAGAAGTTAATAAATTATGGATATTCTTTTTATTCCTAGATGGATTTAATTTGTTCAATTGCAATGGAGCTTGAAAATTCAGAGTCTTATCCAAGTGCAGTATTGGATACCTGAATAATTTTCTGCTTGCAGAAGATCAAATACAGTGGTATCAGCCAGCCAATGAGATGTTGCAATGTTTATCAAATGTTGGGATTTTACTGTGGCAGCTACTGTGTTTCACAATTTGCAGACTGATATTCTCTTAACAGTACAATTAAGTTGGATTTGAGAGCAACAGCAGCTTAAAATATCTAAGCTACAGGAGAATGTTCTTAAATACAAGTTCTGCCCTAGCTCTTCATGTCTTAGCTCTCCCCATAAAAATCACTGAAAGTAATAATTAAAATTAAAGAGAGGGGTTAATTCTAGAAAAACAGTGCTCCAAGTTTAGAGAGTGCTTGAGCACGGAGGTTGGAAGAGGGTGGCAGAGTGGTGGCAGTGTACTTTTGCTTTGCCGCAGAGACCTCGCGAGCTCAGCTGACCAAGTGTAAAGGCTGCCCCTTCCATCGACATCCAAGCCACTCCTGGCCGCTGGCCCCAGCACCTGGATCCATTTGCAGCTGCACAACCTTCTTAGCCAAAGTCTCGAAAAAACAAAGGTCACATTGTGCTCTCTGCTGTGAATACATAGAGGTTGCTGCAGCTGCAGAAATGGAAATGGGAGCAGAAGCTGGCCAGAATTGTTGTTATAAAATTGCAAATGGGCATTTGGAAAATAAATCCCCATCAGAAGTTTTCATGAAGATTTTACTTTGGCTGATAGACTGCCCAATATGAGAATATAACCCCAGGCTTACATCTTTTTTTGCTATTATTTTGCTTGTATGTTAATGTAACTCCGTTAAGTTGGCCGCATTATTTCCAGACTCCCTTGGAGGAGAGAGACTATATTTATTTATCTGGTGCATCTGGGTGCAGCAATCCTTCAGCCCAGCCTGTCTGAGCAATGCTGGAGGAGGAGGTTGGACCTCGTCCTGAATTGGGCTGGCCATCCCACTGCCCAAGCCCTAATTCACTGTCATGCTGTGCTGTAGCAGTGTAGAGAAAAAAAGACCGTGCTTCACAGAGTAAAGATGGGTACATGAAGATCCACTAGTTAGCATAAAATTTCCTCATTATTCTCTGTTAAGAGCTCTTCAAGGAAATTGGCTAGACAGTGCAATCCTTTGACCAAACTAGAAAAAAATGTGTTAAGAATACACAAATATTTGTAGATATTCAAGACTGAAAGAAAATTTCACCCTGGTAGCTCAGATACTGTAATGAGATATGTTCTTTTAGAAGCCCACAGGTGCAGTGTCGTATCTGAGACCGGAGGAGCATTTATTCATTTTTCTTCTAGTCTTTGGTAAGAACAAGTTCATCCCCCTCAGCAAAATCAGGATCCAGTGTATTTAACTATATACTAATTATATACTACTGGAAAATTATTCAGGTCTTTTGCTACCCTGAACCTTTTTTTGCCAAGATTGTCCTTTTACCAGGCTTATTGCTTATTTAGTTTCAGGGAGCTGGGATGGGAGCTACAGGCAGGTTGCATAATTTTCGTTTACAATTGTGCCATTCAGCACCGTGGGTTGTCATAAGTGTTTTATTATCTAGAGAAACCAATGCAAGAGACCACCCTTAAGTCACTTCACATCTTACAAGACCACCCTGATGTTTCCCAGTGCATATTAAATAGGATTCTGGTTCGCCTTTATTACAAGTATACCTACATTAAGGTTTTTCTCAGACCTTTGAATTATTCCTGAAGACTGGTTTCATTGTACGGAGACTGCTGGAGTATGGAAGAAAAGAGTTCACAGCTGCATTCCTGTTTGGAGAAAGAAATTTAGCAAAGGAGGCAGGAGACCTGCATGGTTAAACAAGGAGCTTCTAGCGGAGATCAGGCAGAAGAGAAAGGTGCATAGAATGTGGAAAGAGGGACAGGCCACTTGGGAAGAGTACAGAAAAGTAGTGAGAGCATGCAGGGATGCGACGAGGAAGGCCAAGGCTCACCTGGAATTGAAGCTGGCAAGGGATGTCAAAAACAACAAGAA
>Ga0181612_105730_pt1 | contig 23814 bp, 35 predicted proteins | sample HoacroProtozoa21_FD_119630 | JGI IMG/M metagenome (GOLD analysis project Ga0181612, IMG submission 119630) | Hoatzin crop microbial communities from Cojedes, Venezuel. Combined Assembly of Gp0051906, Gp0051904, Gp0051908
CATTGTGCGCGGGGTGCGGCTGATTCAGGACTTTGAGAATGAGAAGCATCTGGCGGAGGTGAACCGTGACCTGTCGGGGATTGAGACGGTGCTGCTGTATACGCTGCCGGAGGACAGTCACATCAGCAGTAGCATTGTGCGCGAGCTGTTGCACTATGGCGAGGACGTGAGCGCGTATCTGCCGAAGGGCGCGGACTTGAGCCTGCTGGAGGAGGCTCAGCGGAACGGGTGAGCGTGAGGTGTGGCCTCGGGCGGAGTTCCCCTCGTATATATAATATATAATGTGTAGAGAGTAGAATATTGAAGCTAAGTCAGAGAATAAGGATGATGAGAAGAGTGATGAGTGGCGTGGTGGCGCTGTGCGTGGCTGTGGCGCTGGTGCCGGCTTGGGGCCAGCGGTCGATGCCGGAGGCGATGCAGAAGTTGCTGAATGCGGAGTTTGCGATCACGAACCTGTATGTGGACAGTGTGAATGAGGATAAGCTGGTGGAGGATGCGATCAAGGGCATGCTGGAGAAGCTGGATCCGCATTCGCAATATACGGACGCGAAGGAGACGAAGGATCTGGACGAGCCGCTGCAGGGAGAGTTTAGCGGCGTGGGCATCCAGTTTAACATGAAGCAGGACACGCTGTATGTGGTGCAGACGATCGTGGGCGGTCCGAGTGAGGCTGTGGGCATCCTGGCCGGTGACCGGATCATCACGGTGAACGACACCCTGATTGCGGGCGTGAAGATGAAGAACAGCGACATCCAGAAGCGGCTGCGCGGCAAGAAGGGCACGAAGGTGACGGTGCAGGTGAAGCGCGCTGGGGTGAAAGAGCTGATCACGTTCAGGATCACGCGTGACAAGATTCCGCTGCATAGCATTGACGCGAGCTATATGCTGGACGAGAAGACAGGCTATGTGCGGATTGCGCGATTTGGCGCGAAGACGTATGAGGAGATGATGGAGAGCCTGGAGGCGCTGGAGCAGGAGGGTATGACGCAGCTGGTGCTGGACCTGAGCGACAATGGCGGCGGATATCTGAACGCGGCGATTGACATGTGCAATGAGTTCTTGAAGCGGGGCGAGCTGATGGTGTACACCGAGGGCATGAACTCGCCGCGCAATGAGGCGAAGGCGAACGGATTCGGGCGTTATCAGGACTTGAAGCTGGTGGTGATTGTGAACCAGTATTCGGCGTCGGCGTCGGAGATCTTTGCCGGTGCTATGCAGGATTGGGACCGTGCGGTGATCGTTGGCCGGAGGACGTTCGGCAAGGGATTGGTGCAGCGTCCGTTCAGGTTTGACGACGGGTCGATGATGCGTCTGACGGTGGCGCGGTATTACACGCCTAGCGGCCGTTGCATCCAGAAGCACTATGACAAGGGCGACAAGAAGGCGTATGAGAAGGAGTTGCTGGACCGTGCGGATGAGGGAGAATACTTCAGCCTGGACAGCATCCACTTTAATGACTCGCTGCGGTATCAGACGCTGCGTCACGGGCGTGTGATCTATGGCGGCGGGGGGGTGATGCCGGACGTGTTTGTGCCGGTGGACACGAGCGAATATTCGACGTATTATCGCGACCTGATTGCGAAGGGTGTGCTGAACCAGTATGTGATTGACTATGTGGACAAGCATCGTGACGAGATCAAGGCGACGTATGGTTCGGTGAGCGAGTTTGACCGCGAGTTTGTGGTGACGGATCAGATGATGGCTGACTTTGTGGCCGCGGGCGAGCGTGACAGCGTGAAGCGGAACGAGGAGCAGTACCGGACGAGTGAGCAGGTGCTGAAGGCGATGGTTAAGGGGCTGATTGCGCGTGACGTGTTTGCGGACCAGAGTGCGTATAATGTGGTGCTGAATCACCGGAACCGTGACTTGCAGGCGGCGCTGGATGTGCTGAATGACGAGGCGCGTTATGAGTCGCTGCTGAAGGAGGGTAATCCTGAGTATGAGCGGCTGGTGACTGAGCAGAAGAAGTAGGCGGCTCGGGTAACCGTTTTAGATGGGGATCACTGGCGGGGCCGGTGGCGCTAGGAAGTGCGCTGCCGGCCCTGCTTGGCGTGGGGAGGGTGGGGAATGGCGCAGGAGGGGCGTTAAAGTTAGCTAATGTTTGTGAAAATAATAAAATTTTGCAAATTTTGGGAAGTGGTTGAGAGTGATAGTGTTAGGGCTGGGAGTGGTGAAAGTGTAACGTGCTTATTAACAAGAAAAAGGGCAAAAATGTTTGGCTGTTAGGAAATTAGTTTGTAACTTTGCAACGCTTTTGCGGCCAGTTGTGCCGGTTTTTGTTCACTAATCGCTTGATTTTGTGAATGATAGTGGTGTGTACGGGTGGCAGGAGCGATGTAAGAAATATTGTCAAATTCATTAAAAAACTAACAGAACTAAGATGCCAACTATTCAGCAATTAGTAAGGAAGGGACGTACGGCTCTGGAGAGCACGAGCAAGTCGCCGGCGCTGGACGCGTGTCCGCAGCGTCGTGGTGTATGTGTTCGTGTTTACACGACGACTCCTAAGAAGCCTAACTCGGCGATGCGCAAGGTTGCTCGTGTTCGCTTGACGAATGGCAAGGAGGTTAACTCGTACATTCCGGGAGAGGGTCACAATTTGCAGGAGCACTCGATCGTGATGGTTCGTGGTGGCCGTGTAAAGGATCTGCCTGGTGTGCGTTATCACATCATTCGTGGCACGCTTGACACCGCAGGTGTTGAGGGTCGCACGCAGCGTCGTAGCAAATACGGTGCGAAGCGTCCGAAGAAGAAGAAATAAGGAAGAGCGGCTGGCGCTGCCGGAGGTGCGCGAGAGTGCGTGATGAAGGCGGCGAGAAGTTGAATCCCCTTGACTTACTAAGAAAACGATTCAAACAATTAATTTACAAAAAAACAAACTTAGTTTTCGGTTTTATTGGATTGATTCGAATTGAAGGTTGAGTAAACGAGCCACGGCGGTGGTCGTTGAAGGACAAAGCAAAAGACAACCAAGCGGACTTAAAACTACAACAGTGTTAAAAAAATGAGAAAGGCTAAGCCAAAAAAGCGGGTCATATTGCCGGACCCGAAGTTCGGTGACGTTCGCGTGACGAAGTTCGTGAACCACTTGATGTATGATGGTAAGAAGAACACGTCGTACCGTATCTTCTATAGTGCCTTGGATATTGTAGGCAAGAAGATGTCGGGCGAGGAGAAGACTCCGCTGGAGATCTGGAAGGCTGCATTGGAGAAGATCACTCCGCAGGTGGAGGTTAAGAGCCGCCGTGTGGGTGGTGCGACGTTCCAGGTGCCGACTGAGATTCGTCCTGACCGTAAGGAGTCGGTGTCGATGAAGAACATGATCCTGTATGCGCGCAAGCGCGGAGGCAAGACGATGGCAGACAAGCTGGCGTCGGAGATCATGGATGCATATAATGAGCAGGGTGGTGCGTTTAAGCGCAAGGAGGACATGCACCGCATGGCCGAGGCTAACCGTGCATTTGCTCACTTTAGGTTCTAAGAGAGAGGTTAGGCGAGTGACGTGTTGAAGACGACGATGGGCACAGACGCTGATCTGAAATATACGCGAAACATTGGCATCATGGCTCACATTGATGCCGGCAAGACGACGACATCGGAGCGTATCTTGTACTACACGGGCCTGACTCATAAGATGGGTGAGGTGCATGATGGTACGGCCACGATGGACTGGATGGAGCAGGAGCAGGAGCGTGGAATCACTATCACGTCGGCTGCGACTACTGCATTTTGGTCGTATGGCGGTTCGAAGTACAAGATTAACTTGATTGACACTCCGGGGCATGTGGACTTCACCGTGGAGGTGGAGCGTTCGCTGCGTGTGCTGGATGGCGCGATTGCGACATTCTGCGCGGTGGGCGGAGTAGAGCCCCAGAGTGAGACGGTGTGGCGCCAGGCTGACAAGTATGGTGTGCCGCGTATAGCGTACGTGAACAAGATGGATCGCGTGGGTGCGAACTATCTGGACGTTGCGCGTCAGATGCGTGAGATGCTGGGTGCGAATCCGGTTATCATTCAGTTGCCGATCGGAGCTGAGGAGCACTTTAAGGGTATTGTTGACCTGGTGTCGATGAAGGCGCTGTACTGGCACGATGAGACGATGGGTGCCGAGTATGAGGTTGACGAGATCCCGGCCGACATGCTTGAGGAGGCGGAGGAGTATCGTGAGAAGATGCTGGAGGCTGTCGCCGATGTGGACGATGAGCTGATGGGCAAATTCTTTGATGACGCCAGTAGCATTACAGAGGAGGACATTAAGCGTGGCTTGCGGGCTGGCACGCTGGCGGGGGCATTGGTGCCGATGCTGTGTGGCAGTTCGTTTAAGAATAAGGGCGTTCAGCCGTTGCTGGATGCCGTTTGCGCGTATCTGCCGAGTCCGGAGGACAGTGACCATGTGAGTGGTCATGCGCTGGACGATGACGAGAAGGTGGAGGAGCGTAAGCCGACGTTTGAGGAGCCGCTGTGTGCGCTGGTGTTTAAGATTGCGACTGATCCGTATGTGGGTCGGTTGGTGTTCTTCCGTGTGTACTCGGGTAAGATTGATGCTGGCAGCGTGGTGTACAATGCTCGTACGCGTAAGCGTGAGCGTGTGTCGCGCCTGTTCCAGATGCACAGTAACAAGCAGAATCCGATGGAGTGCATCGGCTGTGGTGATATCGGCGCTGGCGTCGGTTTCAAGGATGTGCATACTGGTGACACGCTGTGCAGTGAGGAGCATCCGATCGTGCTGGAGGCGATGGATTTTCCGGAGCCTGTGATTGGCATTGCTGTTGAGCCGAAGACTCAGAATGACTTGGACCGGATGGCCGTGGGCTTGTCGAAGCTGGCGGAGGAGGATCCGACGTTCCAGGTGGAGAGTAATGAGGAGACTGGTCAGACGATTATTCGCGGCATGGGTGAGTTGCATCTGGATATCATCTTGGATCGCTTGCGCCGTGAGTTTAAGGTTGATTGCAACCAGGGTCGTCCGCAGGTGTCGTATAAGGAGGCTATCAGTGCTGCTACGGAGGTGCGTGAGGTGTTTAAGAAGCAGACTGGCGGTCGCGGCAAGTTTGCCGATATCGTGGTGCGTGTGGAGCCGAGGGACGAGGAGTTCGAAGGCGGCGCGCTGCAGTTTGTGAATGAGGTGCGTGACGGTAATGTGCCGAAGGAGTACATTCCGGCTGTGGAGAAGGGTTTCAAGAATGCTATGCGGAGTGGTGTGCTGGCGGGCTTTCCGATGGAGGGTCTGAAGGTGACGCTGCTGGATGGTTCGTCGCACTCGGTGGACAGTGATTCGCTGTCGTTTGAGCTGTGTGCGATGCAGGCGTACCGGAGTGCGTGTCGTCGTGCTCGTCCGCAGTTGCTGGAGCCTGTGATGAAGCTGGAGGTTGTGACTCCGGAGGAGAGTATGGGTGACGTGATTGCGGATTTGAATCGTCGTCGTGCCCAGGTGCTGGGTATGGAGACGGCGAGGAGTGGCGCCCGGATTGTGAAGGCGTCGGTGCCGCTGGCTGAGATGTTTGGCTATGTGACGTCGCTGCGTAGTATCACGAGTGGTCGTGCGACGAGCACGATGTCGTTCTCGCATTATGCTGTTGTGCCTCGTGTTGTGGCTGAGAAGGTGCTGAAGGAGTGTCTGGGACACGTTGAGCTGTTGCAATAATATAAAAAGATATTGAATTATAACTAATATATTATGAGCCAAAAGATTAGAATTAAGTTGAAATCGTATGATCATAACTTGGTTGACAAGTCGGCTGAGAAGATCGTGCGTACGGTGAAGAGCACTGGTGCTGTGGTTAGCGGTCCGATACCTCTGCCCACGCATAAGCGTATATTCACGGTGAATCGTTCGACGTTTGTGAACAAGAAGTCGCGCGAGCAGTTTCAGCTCTCGTCGTTTAAGCGTCTGATTGACATTTATAGCTCGACTGCTAAGACGGTGGATGCTTTGATGAAGTTGGAGTTGCCGAGCGGCGTTGAGGTTGAGATCAAGGTGTAGTACACTGGTGATTGGAGACTGAGAGCGTTAGAAACTGAGAAAGAGAGAGAGTTTAAAAGTTTTAGTTTTAACAGTATTTATTTAAATTTCTAGAGAAATGCCAGGATTGTTAGGAAAGAAGATCGGAATGACATCCGTGTTCAGTGCCGACGGCAAGAATGTGCCGTGCACTGTTATCGAAGTTGGTCCTTGCGTTGTCACTCAGGTGAAGACTGTTGAGTCGGATGGCTATGCTGCGTTGCAGGTGGGTTTTGTCGAGAAGAAGGACAAGCACACGACGAAGCCGATGCAGGGTCATTTTAAGAAGGCTGGAGTGAAGCCGCAGAGATACTTGGCCGAGTTCAAAGGATTTGAAGGAGATCACAAGGCTGGAGATGAGCTGACTGTATCGTTGTTTGATGGTGTGGAGTTTGTAGACATCCACGGCACGAGCAAGGGTAAGGGCTATCAGGGTGTTGTGAAGCGCCATGGATTTGGTGGCGTAGGTCAGCGCACTCACGGTCAGGATGATCGTTATCGTGCTCCGGGTTCGATCGGTGCATGTTCGTATCCTGCGAAGGTGTTTAAGGGTATGCGCATGGCTGGTCAGATGGGCAACAAGCGTTGCACTGTTCAGAACCTGCAGGTGATTAAGATTTTGCCGGAGAGCAACTTGCTGATGGTCAAGGGTTCGATTCCGGGTAGTAAAGGTTCAATCGTAATTATTGAGAAGTAATGGAACTGTCGGTATATAACATGAAGGGTGAGGACACTGGACGCAAGGTGTCGCTGAATGATGAGGTGTTTGCTATTGCGGAGCCGAATGAGCATGCTGTGTATCTGGATGTGAAGCAGTATTTGGCAAATCAGCGTCAGGGTACTCATAAGTCGAAGGAGCGTAGTGAAGTTGCTGGTTCGACGAAGAAGTTGGGTCGCCAGAAGGGTGGCGGCGGAGCTCGTCATGGTGACATTAAGAGTCCGTTGTTCCATGGTGGTGGCCGTGTGTTTGGTCCGCGTCCTCGTGACTATCGCTTTAAGTTGAATAAGAAGTTGAAGGCGTTGGCACGTCGTTCGGCGTTGACTTATAAGGCTAGTCAGAATCAGATTATGGTGATTGAGGATTTGCACTTTGACGCTCCGAAGACGAAGGACTTTGTGGCTATGACCCGTAACTTGAAGGTTGAGGGCCGCAAGGTGCTGGTGGTGCTGCCGAGTGTTGAGCGTAACGTGTATCTGTCGCTGCGTAATGTGCCGACGGCTAGCGTTGTGACGGCTAGTGATATTAATACGTATCGTGTTCTGAATAACCAGATGATGCTGGTGACTGAGGGCTCGGTAGATGTTCTGAATAACATTAAGTAAAAAGGAGGAGAATGTGATGGAGAATATTCAGATTATCCCTGTTGTTACTGAGAAGGCGAATGCGCTGAGTGAGAATGGCGGTCGCTATACGTTTAGGGTGTCTCCGGATGCTAATAAGGCTCAGATTAAGGATGCGATTGAGAAGTTGTATGACGTGAAGGTTGTGGACTTGAGCACGATGAACTATGGTGGCAAGTTGAAGCAGCGTTATACGAAGGCTGGCTTGATCAGGGGCAAGAAGGCTGCGTTTAAGAAGGCTATTGTGACTCTGGCCGAGGGTCAGACGATTGATTTCTATAGTAATATTTAAGATAAGAGATGTCAGTAAGAAAATTGAAGCCCACAACACCGGGGCAAAGACACAAGATTATTGGTGTATTTGATGATGTGACGAAGCGTACACCAGAGAAGTCTCTTACGGTTGGAAAGCGCTCGACTGGCGGCCGTAACAGTGAGGGTCACCTGACTGCACGGTATCGTGGCGGCGGCCATAAGCGGAAGCTGCGTATGGTTGACTTTAAGAGGAGTATGGACGGTGTGCCTGCCGTAGTGAAGGCGATTGAGTATGATCCGAATCGTTCGGCTCGTATTGCGTTGCTGTACTATGTGAATGGCTGTAAGTCTTATATCGTTGCGCCGAATGGCCTGGAGGTTGGCATGACGATTGAGAGCGGTGAGAACGTGGCCCCTGAGGTGGGAAACGCGCTTCCACTGAGCAAGATTCCTGTTGGTACTTTGATTCATAATATTGAGTTGCGTCCTGGCCAGGGTGCTGTGATGGCTCGTTCGGCTGGTACGTTTGCTCAGTTGACGAGTCGTGAGGGTGCGTATGCGATTTTGAAGTTGCCTTCGGGTGAGACTCGTAAGGTGCTGGCTGCGTGCCGTGCGACTGTGGGTGTGGTTGGCAATAGTGACCATGCGCTGGAGCAGAGTGGTAAGGCTGGCCGTTCGCGCTGGCTGGGCCGCCGTCCTCACAACCGTGGTGTTGTGATGAATCCTGTGGATCACCCGATGGGTGGTGGTGAAGGTCGCCAGAGTGGTGGTCATCCTCGTAACCGTAATGGTCTTTACGCTAAGGGCTTGAAGACTCGCTCGCCGAAGAAGCAGAGTTGGAAGTATATCATTGAAAGGAGAAAGAAGAAGTAAATTCTAAAAATCGAATATAACTATGAGTCGTTCATTGAAAAAGGGCCCGTTCATCAGCGTGAAGCTTGAGAAGAAGGTTGATGCCATGAATGAGAGTGGCAAGAAGAGTGTGATCAAGACATGGTCGCGTGCTTCGATGATCTCTCCGGACTTTGTGGGTCACACGTTTGCGGTTCACAATGGCAATAAGTTTATTCCGGTGTATGTGACTGAGAATATGGTGGGTCACAAGTTGGGGGAGTTTGCTCCGACGCGTACTTTCCGTGGTCATAGTGGCAATAACAAGAAGTAAAGAGTGAGTCGCTGCTGGAATTGTTAAAATAAATGAATTAAAGTATATTGTTAAGATACAATGGGTAAGAGAAAGAGAGAATCGGCAAATTTGCGCAAGGAGGCTCGTCGTAGCGAGAGCTTTGCGAAGTTGCGGAATATACCGAGTTCGCCTCGTAAGATGCGCCTGGTGGCCGACATGGTTCGTGGCGTTGAGGTGTTTAAGGCTCTGGGTCTGTTGCATTTCTCGAACAAGGCTGCAGCTGCTGACGTTGAGAAGTTGTTGAAGTCGGCGATCAGCAATTGGGAGCAGAAGAATGGCAAGAAGGCTGAGAGTGGCGAGTTGTATGTGAAGACGATTATGGTGGATGCTGCTCCGATGCTGAAGCGGTTGCGTCCGGCGCCGCAGGGTCGTGGCTATCGGATCCGTAAGCGTTCGAATCATGTGACGTTGTATGTGGATACTATTAATCAAGAAAAAGACGCATAAAGATGGGACAGAAGGTTAATCCGATCAGTAATCGTTTGGGAATCATCCGTGGATGGGACTCGAATTGGTATGGTGGCCGCAACTACGGTGACACGTTGGTTGAGGATAGTAAGATCCGTGAGTATCTGGGTGTGCGTCTGGCGAAGGCTAGTGTATCGCGTATTGTGATTGAGCGTACGCTGAAGCTGGTGACGGTGACGATTTGCACTGCTCGTCCTGGCATTATCATCGGAAAGGGTGGTCAGGATGTTGAGAACCTGAAGAAGGAGCTGGAGAATCTGACGAAGAAGGATGTCCAGATCAATATTCATGAGGTGAAGCGTCCGGAGCTGGATGCTGTGATCGTGGCGTCGAATATTGCTCATCAGATTGAGGGTAAGATTGCATATCGCCGTGCTGTGAAGATGGCGATTGCGTCGACGATGCGTATGGGCGCTGAGGGCATCAAGGTGCAGGTGAATGGTCGCCTGAATGGTGCTGAGATGTCGCGTAGTGAGATGTTTAAGGAGGGTCGTACGCCGCTGCACACGTTGCGTGCTGATATTGACTATGCGCTGGTTCCGGCTTTGACGAAGGTTGGCTTGATTGGCGTTAAGGTTTGGATCTGCCGTGGCGAGGTGTATGGCAAGCGTGACTTGGCTCCGAACTTTGCGAGCAATGCTGGTGAGCGTCGTGGCGGTGGCCGTGGCGGTGACCGTGGTGGTGACCGGCGTGGTTTCCGTGGCGGTAACAAGAGGAATAATAATCGTTAACTGTGGGCGGTGAGATTGATAGATTGAGAGATATCACTGCTTGATAAAGACTGAGATATAGAATGTTACAACCTAGAAGATTGAAGTATCGTCGTCCGAGTGACGGTCATCCGCGGAAGTATAGTAAGCGTGGTAACCAGCTGGCTTTTGGCTCGTTTGGTATTAAGACGCTTGAGAGCAAGTGGATCACGGCTCGTCAGATTGAGGCGGCTCGTGTGGCTGTGACGCGTTATATGCAGCGTCAGGGTCAGACGTGGATTAGGATATTCCCGGATAAGCCTTATACTCGTAAGCCTGCAGATGTGCGTATGGGTAAAGGTAAGGGTGATGTGGCTGGCTATGTGGCTCCGGTACATCCTGGCCGCATCTTGATTGAGGTGGATGGTGTGAGCTATGACATTGCTAAGGAAGCATTGCGTCTGGCTGCCCAGAAGCTGCCGGTGGCGACTAAGTTTGTGGTTCGTCGTGATTATGATCCGACGCAGAATGTGTAATGACTGTTATATGTTTAATTGAGTCGAGATTATGAAGAGAGAGAAGATTAAGGAGCTGACTGATAAGGAGCTGAAGGATCGTTTGGATGCTATGCAGCGTGAGTATATTGAGGAGCGTATCCAGCACACGATTTCGCCGTTGGATAATCCTGCAAAGATCACTCTGGATCGTCGTCAGATTGCTCGTATCAAGACTGAGCTGCGTGCTCGTGAGTTGAAGGCTGGTAAGTGATTCCAATGTTGATTGAATTTTTTGAAAGATGGAAGAGAAACGTAATTTGAGAAAGGAGAGGATTGGGGTTGTTTCCAGCAATAAGGGCGACAAGACCATCACTGTGACGGTTAAGTGGAAGGAGAAGCACCCGATCTATGGTAAGTTTGTGAACAAGACTAAGAAGTACCACGCTCATGATGAGCGGAATGAGTGCAATGTGGGTGACACTGTTCGCCTGATGGAGACTCGTCCGCTGAGTAAGACGAAGCGTTGGCGTTTGGTTGAGATTGTAGAGAAGGCTAAGTAATTTTTGGATTGAGATTATGATTCAGACTGAAAGTAGATTGACGGTTGCGGATAATAGTGGTGCCAAGGAGGTGCTGTGCATTCGCGTGCTGGGCGGCACGAAGCGTCGTTATGCGACGGTTGGTGACGTGATTGTGGTGACTGTTAAGAATGCCATTCCGGCGTCGGATGTGAAGAAGGGCACTGTGTCGCGTGCTGTTGTTGTCCGCACGAATAAGGAGATTCGTCGTCAGGATGGGTCTTATATTCGTTTTGATGATAATGCGTGTGTGTTGTTGACGAACACTGGCGAGTTGCGCGGGACCCGTATCTTCGGTCCGGTGGCTCGTGAGTTGCGTGCGACGAACATGAAGATTGTGTCGCTGGCTCCGGAGGTGCTGTGATGCGATGCGCATGAGTTTAAGAACTAGAGAGAGAGTTTAAAAAGAATTAGTATATTTTTAGGAATATGGCTAAGTTGAAGATTAAGAAGGGCGACACGGTGTACGTTTTGTCGGGTGACGATAAGGGTAAGACTGGTCGCGTGCTGGAGGTGCTGCCTAAGGCTGGTAAGGCGATTGTGGAGGGCATCAATGTGGTGTCGAAGAGCACGAAGCCGAATGCTAGTGCTCCGCAGGGTGGCATTGTGAAGAAGGAGGCGCCCATCTATTTGTGCAAGCTGAACGTTGTGGATCCGAAGAGTGGTCGTGACGCTAAGCCGACGCGTGTGGGCTTTAAGAAGGATGAGAATGGGAAGACCATTCGTTATGCTAAAAAATCTGGAGTGGAGATTAAGTAATATGAGTACGACACTGAAGAAGGAATATGATGAGCGTATTGCTCCTGCTCTGATGAAGCAGTTTAACTATAGTTCGCCGATGCAGATTCCGCGTCTGGTGAAGATTGTGCTGAATGAGGGTTTGGGTGACGCGACTCAGGATAAGAAGATCATTGAGACGGCGATTAATGAGCTGACTGCGATTACGGGTCAGAAGGCTGTACAGACGTTGTCGAAGAAGGATATTTCGAATTTTAAGGTTCGTAAGAAGATGCCGATTGGCGTTCGTGTAACGTTGCGTCGTGATCGGATGTATGAGTTTATGGAGCGCTTTATCCGTATTGCGTTGCCGCGAATTCGTGACTTCAAGGGTGTTCCCGGAAAGTTGGATGGCCGTGGCAATTATACGGTGGGTGTGACTGAGCAGATTATCTTCCCGGAGATCAACATTGACAATGTGTCGAAGATGACGGGTATGAATATCACGTTTGTGACGACGGCGAAGACTGACGAGGAGGGTTATGCTTTGCTGAAGGAGTTTGGTATTCCGTTTAATAATAAGTGATTGAGATATGGCTAAAGAATCGATGAAGGCTCGTCAGGCGAAGCGTGAGCGTCTGGTTGCGAAGTATGCTGCCAAGCGTGCTCAGCTGAAGAAGGATGGAGATTATGAGGCTTTGCAGTCGCTGCCTCGTAATGCGTCGCCTGTTCGTTTGCATAACATTTGTAAGATGTCGGGTCGTCCGAAGGGTTATATGCGTCAGTTTGGTATTTCGCGTATTAACTTTAGGGAGATGGCGTCGGCTGGCTTGATTCCTGGCGTGCGTAAGGCTAGCTGGTGATGAAAAAGCGAGCTCCCGGTTATATAAACAAGAGAGAGATTAGAAGAGTAAAAGAGTTTTTTTTAAATATTGTTTGGCCCGTGTAAAAATTGTAAGAATGAAGGCGTGGCGACGGTGTGTGCCGCGCTGGAGTGAGGGCTGGATTAATTTAAAGTTTTTATAAGATAATGACTGATCCTATTGCAGATTATTTGACTAGATTGAGGAATGCGATCAAGGCACAGCATCGTGTTGTTGAAATCCCTTCTTCGAAGTTGAAGAGAGAGATCACTAAGATTCTCTTTGATCAGGGCTATATTCTGAACTATAAGTTTGTTGAGGATGAAAAGTCGCCCAGTGGCACGATTAAGATTGCGCTGAAGTATGATAGCGTGGATCATGTGAGTGCCATTAAGTGCCTGACGCGTGTGTCGCGTCCGGGTTTGCGTCAGTATACGGGTTATAAGGATATGCCGCGTGTGCTGAACGGTTTAGGTATTGCTATCTTGTCGACGTCGAAGGGCGTGATGACCAATAAGGAGGCTAAGGCCCAGAAGATTGGCGGCGAGGTTTTGTGTTACGTTTATTAATAAGGATGGAGGAGAAGTAATATGTCACGAATTGGTAAATTGCCTATCGCCATTCCGGCAGGCGTAACGATTGAGCAGAAGGATAATGTGTTGACCGTTAAGGGTCCGAAGGGTGAGCTGAAGCAGGCTTTGAATCCGGACATTAAGGTCGAGATTGAAGATAATGAGGTGAAGGTGACTCGTCCGGATGATGGTCGTGAGTCGCGTTCGCAGCATGGCCTGTACCGTGCGCTGATCCACAATATGGTGGTTGGCGTGAGTGAGGGCTTCAAGAAGGAGATGGAGATCGTAGGTGTGGGATATCGTGCGACGAGCAATGGCCAGGTGCTGGAGCTTGCGTTGGGATATTCGCATGCTATCTACTTGAAGATGCCGCCTGAGGTGAAGGTTGAGGCGAAGACTGAGCGTAATAAGAATCCGCTGATCACGCTGGAGTCGTGTGACAAGCAGTTGCTGGGTCAGATTTGTGCTAAGATTCGTTCGTTCCGTAAGCCGGAGCCGTATAAGGGCAAGGGTGTTAAGTTTGTTGGCGAGGTTATTCGTCGTAAGAGTGGTAAAACGGCAGCAGCCAAGTAAATTTTGAGAGTAGATTGATATGAAATCGAAGATTGAGAGAAGGAGTAAGATTAAGGCTCGGATTCGTGGTCGCATTAGCGGTAGTGCTGAGCGTCCCCGCCTGTGTGTGTTCCGTAGCAATAAGCAGATATATGCTCAGTTGATTGACGATGCGTCGGGCCGTACGCTGGTGTCGGCGTCGTCGTTGGGTATGACTGAGGGTAATAAGAGTGAGATTGCGGCTAAGGTTGGCGAGGCTGTAGCGAAGAAGGCTCAGGAGGCTGGAATCGAGACGGTGGTGTTTGACCGTAATGGCTTTTTGTTTCATGGTCGTGTGAAGTCGCTGGCTGACGGCGCTCGTAAGGGAGGCCTTAAATTTTAAAGGAGTAAGACAGTTATGATTAATAAGAGTAATCGCGTAAAGATTGCGGCGGATGCTGAGTTGAAGGAGCGTCTGGTGGCTATTAATCGCACGACGAAGGTGACGAAGGGTGGCCGTACGTTTACGTTTGCGGCTATTGTGGTCGTTGGCGACGGCAATGGTGTGATTGGCTATGGCCTGGGTAAGGCTAATGAGGTGACGACTGCCATTTCGAAGGGCACTGAGGTTGCAAAGAAGAATCTGGTGCGCGTACCGGTGCATAAGGGTACGATTCCGCACGAGGTTGTGACGAAGTTTGGCGGCTCTCGTATTATTATGAAGCCGGCGACTGAGGGTACTGGCGTGAAGGCTGGTGGTGCGATGCGTGCTGTGTTTGAGACGGTGGGCGTGACTGACGTGATTTGTAAGAGTAAGGGTTCGAGTAATCCTCATAATCTGGTGAAGGCTACGATTAAGGGCTTGAGCGAGATGCGTAGTCCGGCGACGGTTGCACACTATCGTGGTGTGAGTGTTGAGAAGGTGTTTAACGGATAAAAGAGTTGAAGACTGCTATGGCTAAGATTGAGATTAAGCAAGTGAAGAGCCGGATTAATCGTCCGGAGCGTCAGAAGCGAACGCTGGACGCGCTGGGATTGCGTAAGTTGAATCACACTGTGGTGCTTGAGGCGACGCCTCAGGTGCTGGGCATGGTGAATGCTGTGCGTCACTTGGTGAAGGTGACGAGTGTTGATGAGTGAGATAGAGGATTGTAAGGACTGATATAATATTGAATTAAGATATGGAATTACATGATTTGAAGCCTGCTGTAGGATCGAATAAGAAGCGGAAACGTATCGGCCGTGGCCCGGGTTCGGGTAAGGGTGGTACGTCGACTCGTGGTCATAAGGGTGCGAAGTCGCGCTCGGGCTATAAGCAGAAGATCGGCTTTGAGGGCGGTCAGATGCCGTTGCAGCGTCGTGTTCCGAAGGGCGGTTTTAAGAATCGCTTCCGTGTGGAGTATAAGGCTGTGAATGTGTCGCTGCTTGAGACTATGGCGGAGAAGAATAATGCAGAGAAGATTACGGTGGCTGATTTGATTTCGGCTGGCGTTGTACGTAAGAATCAGTTGGTGAAGGTGCTTGGACAGGGCACTTTGAGTCATAAGCTGGAGGTTGAGGCTCATGCGTTTTCGAAGAAGGCTGAGGAGCTGATCACGGCGGCTGGTGGTTCAATCGTTAAATTGTAAAGAGCGATGAGACTGATTGAAACGATAAAAAACATCTGGAAGATTGAGGACTTGCGGAAGCGTCTGATCACTACTTTCCTGTTTGTAGTGGTTTATCGTTTCGGCTGCCATGTGGTTCTGCCGGGAATTAATCCGTCGGACTTGGAGGCGTTGCGTAATTTCACGAGTAGTGGTCTGATGCAGCTGCTGGATATGTTCTCGGGCGGTGCGTTTTCGGAGGCTTCGATCTTTGCGTTGGGTATCATGCCGTATATCACTGCGTCGATTGTGATTCAGCTGATGGGCATGGTGGTGCCGAGTTTCCAGAAGATGCAGCGTGAGGGCGAGAGTGGTCGCATGAAGCTGAATCAGTACACTCGGTATTTGACTGTTATTATTCTGTTGATCCAGGCTCCTGCGTATCTGATGAACTTGCAGTATCAGGTGAATGCGGCTGGCGGTCACGCTCACATGGGTGGCGTGATGATGGTGTTCTTGTCGCTGGTGCTGACGGCTGGTGCTATGTTCATTATGTGGCTGGGTGAGAAGATTACTGACAAGGGTATTGGTAATGGTATTTCGATTATCATCTTGGTTGGTATTATTGCTCGTTTCCCGGGTGCTATTGTTCAGGAGTTCACGAGTCGCTTGAATGCGAATAGTGGCGGTCTGGTGATGTTCCTGGTTGAGATTATTATCCTGTTTGCTGTTACGGCTGGTGCTGTGCTGCTGACTCAGGGTACGCGTAAGGTGCCTGTGCAGTATGCGAAGCGCATTGTGGGTAACAAGCAGTATGGTGGTGCTCGCCAGTATATTCCGTTGAAGGTGAATGCTGCGAATGTGATGCCGATTATCTTTGCTCAGGCGTTGATGTTTATTCCTATCACGCTGGCGGGCTTTGGCGCTCGTGCTAATGAGTCGGGTATTTTGGGATCGATTTCGCGTACGTTTGGTGACATGAATAGCTTCTGGTACAATGTTGTGTACTTTGTGCTGATTGTTGCGTTCACGTATTTCTATACTGCGATTACGGTTCGTCCGACGCAGATGGCTGAGGAGATGAAGAAGAATAGTGGTTTCATTCCGGGCATTAAGCCGGGTAAGAAGACTGCTGACTATTTGGATTCGATCATGTCGCGTATTACGTTGCCGGGTTCGATTTTCCTGGGTATTGTGGCTATTTTGCCGGCGTTTGCGCGTTACTTTGGCGTGAATCAGTCGTTTGCGCAGTTCTTTGGCGGTACGTCTCTGCTGATTATTGTTGGCGTGGTTTTGGATACGCTGCAGCAGATTGAGACTCATTTGATGATGCATCATTATGATGGCTTGATGAAGTCGGGCAAGATTAAGGGTCGTACCCGTTGATCTTGTGTGATGATGTAAGACTGTGTGATAATGTATGGATTGAGTGAGTCACTGAAATTATTGAGTTTGATCTAGAAAGTAATTAGGGCTGGAGACCTGTTAAGATTGAGCAATGATATATTTGAAGACTGAGGAGGAGATTGAGCTGCTGCGTGCCGCTAACCTGGTGGTTGCGGGTGCGCTGGGTGAGGTTGCGAAATGGGCCGTGCCTGGTGTGACGACGCTGAAGCTGGATCAGATTGCCGAGGAGTATATTCGTGCTCAGGGTTGCACGCCTGGCTTTAAGGGCCTGTATGGCTACCCGGCGACGTTGTGTACGTCGGTGAATGAGGTGGTTGTGCATGGCATTCCGTCGAACTATGTCCTCGAGGATGGTGACATTGTGTCGTGTGACTGTGGTGCCATCACCCCCGAGGGGTTCAACGGTGACAGCACTTATACGTTTTGCATCGGTGATGTGAAGGAGGAGGTGCGTGAGCTGTTGCGTGTGACGAAGGAGTCGCTGTATGTGGGTATTGAGCATGCGGTGGTTGGTAACAGGATTGGTGACGTGGGCCATGCGATTCAGTTGTATTGCGAGCGGCGCGGCTATAGCGTGGTGCGTGAGTTTACTGGTCATGGTGTGGGCCGTAAGTTGCATGAGGATCCGGAGGTGCCTAATTATGGTCGTCGTGGTACGGGCCCGTTGTTGCGCAATGGGATGTGTATTGCGATTGAGCCGATGATCAATATGGGCAGTAAGAATGTGGTGGTGGAGCGTGACGGCTGGACGACGCGTACGCGTGACCGGAAGGTTAGTGCCCACTTTGAGCATTCGATTGCTGTGCATCATGGTAAGGCTGATATTTTGTCGTCGTTTGAGCCGGTGAAGGCTGTGCTGGGCGATCGGTTTATTTGAGGCCGGACGGATGGTGTGACTCATGAGAGAGTATGTTATCGAAAGAAATTAAATGTAGCTATTGAGACGTAAATTATGGCTAAGCAGAATGCGATAGAGTTGGACGGCACGATTGTGGAGGCGTTGTCGAATGCGATGTTCCGTGTGGAGCTGGAGAGTGGTCATCAGATCACGGCTCACATTTCGGGCAAGATGCGTATGCATTATATTAAGATTTTGCCTGGTGATAAGGTTCGCGTTGAGATGTCACCGTATGATCTGTCGAAGGGCCGGATTTCGTTTAGGTATAAGTAATAATATAGATTTTTGTAAAAAATAATCTTTAGTTTAGATTAAGAGATATGAAGGTTAGAGCATCTATCAAGAAGCGCAATGAGGACTGCAAGATTGTACGTCGCAAGGGGCGCTTGTATGTGATCAATAAGAAAAATCCTAAGTTTAAACAGCGTCAGGGTTAAATAATTGTATTAACTTTGCAGAAATTTTGAATTAAGATATATGGCAGTGAGAATTGTCGGGGTTGATATTCCCCAAAATAAGCGTGGTGTGATTGCGTTGACCTATATATTTGGTATTGGTCGTAGCAGTGCTGCGAAGATTCTGGATAAGGCTGGTGTGAATCCGGACACGCGTGTGAAGGATTGGACCGATGCTGAGGCGGCGAAGGTTCGCGAGGTGATCGGTAATGAGTATAAGGTGGAGGGTGACCTGCGTAGTGAGGTTCAGATGAACATCAAGCGATTGATGGACATTGGCTGCTATCGTGGTATCCGTCATCGTAATGGTCTGCCGGTGCGTGGCCAGAGCACGAAGAATAATGCTCGTACGCGTAAGGGTCGCAAGAAGACTGTTGCGAATAAGAAGAAAGCTACTAAGTAAATTGAATTAAGTTATATTAATTGAGAGAGTATGGCTAAGAAAACAGTCGCAGCTAAGAAGAGGGTCGTTAGGGTTGACGGTGTTGGTCAGCTTCACGTTCATTCTTCGTTTAACAACATTATTGTGTGCCTGGCGAACAGTGAGGGTCAGGTGATTTCGTGGTCGTCGGCTGGCAAGATGGGATTCCGTGGTTCGAAGAAGAACACGCCTTATGCTGCTCAGATGGCTGCTCAGGATTGTGCGAAGGTGGCTTATGACTTGGGCTTGCGTAAGGTGAAGGCTTATGTGAAGGGTCCGGGTAATGGTCGCGAGTCGGCTATTCGTACGATTCATGGTGCTGGCATTGCGGTGACGGAGATTATTGATGTGACTCCGCTGCCTCACAATGGTTGTCGTCCTCCGAAGCGTCGCAGGGTATAAAAACGGATGTGGCGCTGCCGCGAGTGGGCTGTGGCGCGTGCGAGGGGGTTGCCTGATGGCTGGCTGAGCCAGGAGGGTGGCCGTGAGTGCGCGGGATGGCTTGCCTCGGGGCGGTGGAATTGAGACGATTAAGAATAAGAGAAAGAGAAGAAGAGTTTAATTATTGTTTTCGCGGATCTCTATCAGTGAATGGATTGCAAATTAAAATAACGACCTCTCTGCAATCGCGGCTGCACTGAAGCGATTCTAATTCACAAGTAGTTAATTATTATTTTATTTTAAGACTATGGCTAGATACACTGGTCCAAAATCTAAGATTGCCCGTAAGTTGGGAGAGCCGATCTATGGTGAAGATAAGTACTTTGCCAAGAAGAATTATCCCCCGGGCGTGCATGGTGCCAACAAGCGCAGGAAGATGTCGGAGTATGGCACTCAGCTTCGCGAAAAACAGAAGGCTAAGTACACGTATGGTGTGCTTGAGCGTCAGTTCCGTAATTTGTTTAATAAGGCGGCTCGCATGAAGGGTGTGACTGGCGAGGTGCTGCTGCAGTTGCTGGAGGCAAGGTTGGATAACATGGTTTATCGCCTGGGATTGGCTCCGAGTCGTGCTGCTGCGCGTCAGTTGGTGCTGCATCGTCATGTGACTGTTGACGGTAAGGTTGTGAATATTCCCTCGTACTCGGTGAGTGAGGGTGAAGTGGTAGCTGTGCGTGAGAAGTCGAAGTCGCTGGAGGTTGTCCAGGACAGTTTGTCGGGCTTTAACCACAGTAAGTATCCGTGGATTGAATGGGATGAGAGTGTGATGGGCGGCAAGCTGTTGCACATGCCTCAGCGTGAGGACATTCCTGAAAATATCAAGGAGCAGTTGATTGTTGAGTTGTATTCTAAACAGTAAAGATTAATATCCATGGCTATCTTAGCATTCCAGAAACCTGATAAGGTCCTCATGTTGGAGGCGAACGATTCGTTTGGCCGTTTTGAGTTCAGGCCGTTGGAGCCGGGTTATGGCGTGACGATTGGTAACGCGTTGCGTCGGATATTGTTGTCGGGCCTTGAGGGTTATGCGATTTGCAATATTCGTATTGATGGCGTTCAGCATGAGTTTGCGACTGTCCCTGGCGTGAAGGAGGATGTGACGAACATCATCCTGAACTTGAAGAAGGTGCGTCTGAAACGGATTGTGGAGGATACTGACTCGGAGAAAGCCGTGGTCAAGGTATCGGGACAGAGTGTATTTAAGGCAGGTGACATTGGTAAGGTGCTGAGTGGATTTGAGGTGCTGAATCCTGACCTGGTGATTTGCAATGTGAATCCGGAGACGAGTTTCCAGATTGAGTTGTCGATCAATAAGGGTAGGGGTTATGTGCCGGCTGAGGAGAATCGTAATGCGAATGATCCGATTGACGTGATTGCGATTGACTCGATCTACACGCCGATATTGAATGTGAAGACTGCTACTGAGAACTTCCGTGTGGAGCAGAAGACGGACTATGAGAAGTTGGTGATTGAGATCACGACTGATGGTTCGATACATCCGAAGGATGCGCTGAAGGGTGCTGCTGAGATTTTGATTCAGCACTTCCAGCTGTTTACGGATCGTGAGATTGTGCTGGACAACACGGAGGTGAATGGTAATGAGGAGTTTGACGAGGAGGTGCTGAAGATGCGCCAGTTGCTGAAGACGAAGTTGACGGATATGGATCTGTCGGTTCGTGCTTTGAATTGCCTGAAGTCGGCCGAGGTGGAGACGTTGGGCGAGCTGGTGGTGTTTAACAAGACTGACTTGTTGAAGTTCCGCAACTTTGGTAAGAAGTCTCTGTCGGAGCTTGAGGAGCTGTTGACGGGTATGAACCTGCACTTTGGCATGGATATCAGTAAGTACAAATTAGACAAAGAGTAAAATACGAGGATGAGACATAATAAGAAATTCAACCACCTGAGTCGTAAGAAGGCGCATCGTGATGCGATGCTGTCGAATATGACGACGTCGCTGATTATGCATAAGCGTATTGTGACGACGCTGGCTAAGGCTAAGGCGTTGCGTTCGTATGCTGAGCCGTTGATTAATCGTGCGAAGGATGACACGACGGCGTCGCGCCGCGTTGTGTTTAGCTATCTGCAGAACAAGCATGCTGTGAAGGAGTTGTTCTCGACTGTCGCTCAGAAGATTGGCGATCGTCCTGGGGGCTATACGCGTATTTTGAAGCTGGGCAATCGCCTGGGTGATAATGCGAAGACTTGCTTCATTGAGCTTGTTGACTTTAACGAGTCGATGCTGCAGGCTAAGGATCAGGAGAAGTCGGCGAAGAAGACGACTCGCAGGAGCCGCCGTTCGTCGTCGAAGAAGGCTGCTGCTCCGGCAGCTGAGGCTGCGCCTGCAAAGGCTGAGGAGCCTGCGAAGGCTGAGGAGTAAGGCGGACCTCCGGAGGACGGTGTGGCCTGTGACCACCAAAGCATGCTGATGTCTGCGCCGCGAGCGGGCTGCCGCGCGCTGTGAGGCGGATTGAGCGGCTGGCGTGCGGGTGGGATGGCGGACCACACTGTGGAGATGGAGATTGTGAATAAAAGAGTGCGCGCCCTGGCTGGGTGACTGCCGGGACGGGGCGCGTGAGTGATAAGGGCATTGGCACCCTTCGGCGTGTGTGGCCTGTGTGGGCCGGAGCACGGGAGGGTGCCGATGCTGTTTTTATGCGTTTTTGTGCCGTTTGAGGGTGTGGTGTGTGGGTTTTTTGCTATCTTTGTGGGATTGTTGTTTGCATCAATAAGAGATAATTATGATAAGCTTATTGAAAAAGTTTTTAATATTTATACTTATATTCGTATTCCTCGTTGTATGGAATCGCTATGTGCCGTCACGCAATCATCCAGAAGATGAAATCATGAATGAAATGTGTGATAAGGTTAATGCAACAACCATAATAGCCGTTGATTTCAGCAGACCAAGTTGTGAAGATAGGCTTTATATCTACCGCAACAGTTCTCCTGGAGCGATTATATATACAGGACCCGTACTTCATGGCTGCGGAGGTAAAAGTACACCACGCACACCAGAGTTCAGCAACCAAATCGGAAGCAATTGCTCAAGTCTTGGCGTCTATGAACTCACAGAAATCTCAAAAATGAACAATGGTTATCCCTGCATTAAACTCAGAGGATTATCCAAAACAAATTCAAACGCAGAAGCACGCCATATCTATATACATCCGAGTATCATGGTTTCGCTTCTGCCATTTGAAATATATGGCGCATGTTTCCCTCTGACAAATTCAAGCGAAGGATGCTTTGCTGTAAGTTATCAAGCGTTTAGAAAGATTAAAAAACTATTTGAAATAGATCCGAAAATAAAATTATATGCTTACAACGGAATCTAATTTTAAAGGAAAATGATTTAAATTACGCAACGTGATTGTCACTTGCAAAACATAAGTAATATAAATAATAAATAAGTAATATAATAATATGAGTGAGTTGAAGAAGATGGTGGCGGTGGTGCTGGGCGTGTGTCTGGTGCATCAGCTGGTGCTGTTGCTGTGTGGCGGTCGCGCGGCTGAGAGTGCGGTGGCGCAGACGGCGCGGGCGGCGAGCTTGAGTGAGATGCGGTTCCACTGCGAGCGTGACACGGCGCGGGTGAATGAGCTGCTGGCGCGCGGTGAGGCGTCGGGACTGAAGTCGGCGGGTGAGCTGGTGGTGTTCTACGGGCGTGAGCTGATGGGAACGCCGTATGTGGGGCATACGTTGGAGGGTGAGCGTGAGTGGCTGACGATCAACGTGGATGAGCTGGACTGCACGACGCTGGTGGAGACACTGTATGCGCTGGCGCGGACGACGCTGGATGGGCGGAGGTCGTGGCGTGACTATGCTGATAATCTGGAGAGTGTGCGGTATCGCGGGGGTGAGCTGGGTGATTATTCGAGCCGGCTGCACTATATCAGTGAGTGGATTATTGATAATCGGATGCGGGGGAACCTGATGGAGGTGACGTCGGATATTCCGCATGCGACGAGTATGGTGAAGACGATTAATTATATGTCGCAGCACCGGGGGAGCTATGCGCAGCTGAAGGATAATGACTCGCTGTTTGCGAAGATTAGGGAGTTTGAGATTGGTTACCGGAATCACCGGATCCCGTATGTGAAGCGGACGTGGCTGAATGCGGGTGAGGTGAAGAAGGCGTTGCAGAGTGGTGACTTTGTGGGCCTGGTGACGTCGGTTGAGGGGCTGGATGTGTCGCACATGGGTGTGATATATGTGGATGAGAAGGGTGAGCCGCGGCTGCTGCATGCGTCGATGTCGGGTGGCGAGGTGCGCCTGGAGGAGAAGTCGCTGTATAAGTTTTTGCAAGGTAGTAAGACGGTGGTGGGCGTGCGTGTGTTCAGGATGATGAAACGGTGACCGAAATGGGGTGAAATGGGGGGATTTGGTGGTGAAAAATGGGTTTTTTGAAGTTTTTTTGAAAAAAGTTGCTGAAATATTTGGTGGGTAAGGAAATTGGGTGTAATTTTGCATCGCTTTTCGACTCACAAGATGCAAATTGCGTGAGCGATTTTTTTGACGCCAAAGAGTTGGCGAAGCGGTCATTGAAATGTTTGCAATGAGGAAAGGAACAAGAGACAGTGCAGAGACACGAGGGAAGGCGGACTGAGGCTGGCTGAAAGGCTGGTGGAAGTCCGAGCAGGATCCCGCGTCAATGTATTCCTTTTGAGTAATGAAGTGACAGGTTTGTAAACAGACGAACACGATAGTCCAGCGGAGCCGGGCCGGGGCCGATAGCGCGGATGCGTTACGGTAAACAAAATCTATAGATAATGATTTTATCGAGTTTTGTTTACTCTTTTAATAGAGAAAAGACGAAAACAAGATAGAATTTCAACAACGAAGAGTTTGATCCTGGCTCAGGATGAACGCTAGCGACAGGCTTAACACATGCAAGTCGAGGGGCAGCGCTGG
>Ga0181612_154385_pt1 | contig 23814 bp, 16 predicted proteins | sample HoacroProtozoa21_FD_119630 | JGI IMG/M metagenome (GOLD analysis project Ga0181612, IMG submission 119630) | Hoatzin crop microbial communities from Cojedes, Venezuel. Combined Assembly of Gp0051906, Gp0051904, Gp0051908
CTCTCTGGATGGCAGCACAGCCTTCTGGTGTATCCACCACTCCTCCCAGTTTTGTGTCATAAGCAAACTTGCTGAGGGTACACTCGGTATTCGGGTGTCAGTGGGTACATTGCCAAGCCTAGGGACTGCTGAAGAAAGCTCTCAGATTGTGAGCAAGTTCTGGGTGGAGGGAGGTTTTCAGTATGGGATATGTTTGGTGTCTGGTTAGCAGGTGTACCTGATAATAATATAATAGAGAAACTGCAATCTTCTGACTCCTGTGACCTCCAGATAGGCTCAGTCTTTTCTGCCTGAAGTTGTGGTATGAAAAGAAAGCTCACTGATGATTTACAGCGACTGCTTGATTCATTCGTTGCTTCATTTTTATGTGTTGCCTGTGTTATTACTTTCTTAATATAATTTTAATAAAAATGTCCTTGCGGCCCCTCTGTTATAACATTTTGCTGGAAGATTTCTTCCCACTGTTGCATGGGTTTTTTTATGAGAAGCCTGCAATGGCTTTGCAACAATATATTTCGAAACGCAGTTTTACACAGGGGTGTCTGGGGAGGCAATTTGCAATCAAATTTTAAGCGCCTAATCGGAGTGCTCAGAAATGCTCCCTGGAGATGCCCCTCGCTTTCCATCTGCACGTTCACACCTTCTGCATTTTGAGCTTTGCCCAGCTGAGAGACCTAAAACCTGCGATGTGGATGCCTCCTTTTCGGAACCACAAATGTAGTACGCAGTGAGTATACACGAAGGTGTTCTATATGGTTTAAATGAGAAAGCTTCAAAACCTGGAGGTTTTTTGCTTTATACATGAAAAAAAACCCAACAACAATTCAAGCTTATCCCATCTAACCGTAGCTTCCATGACAGGGTGGAATTGCTTCTTTTCCTACGTGTCCTGATTTGCCTTGGGAGATTTTTTCTATTTCATGATAGTGTGGGAAACAAAGAAGATTTTCTTCTTCTGTGCCACAACACCCATTAAATCCTAACCAGCAGCAGTGTTCTGGGTAGGATATAAACTGTTGCGTTTGGACTTCATTGCAGTGAAACAGATGTTCCTTCTTGGGAGTTTTTAATCTGGGAGGACAGTGCTCTGAACCTTTTATGAGGATCTAGATCCAGTTGGTAGATGATTATGTGAGGTCTTGTTGTGAAAGCCATCTTGCAGAAGTTAAATGACATGTTTCTGGTGTGTGGGTGTATGCATACTTGCATATAAACACACATATATATATGCATTTTTTTAATTTGTACATAAAATCTCCTGTTTCTCTTAGCTTGACTGCGCAAAATTGATCTGACTAAACTAGAAGTGAACTGTTTCATGTACTACTATCCATGAGAAAGCTTGGAAGTTAGAGGAAGCTTTCGGGTGATGTTTTTACTTGTTAAGAAGGTCTGTCAAGGATATTTAGGAACAACATACTCCAGTTCTTGAGTTGTAAACTGGATTCTTGCCATGATTTGTTGTCTTAAGGACAACGTGGATGAAGAACAGTAGAAATGTATTTTGAGTCCTTAAGTGGCTAGAATGGAATTTGAATGTTTTGAGTAAGCACTACCGGTTACGAGGTGTCGGTAAAAGGGTGATCTCTTTCAAGGTGAGAGACACACTTTACATGTCGTGCATCTATTCCCAAACCAACTCAAAGAGCCCGAAGTACCAGAGACAGAAGATAACCACAACAAACCAGAATATTCAGGGAAGGGCTGATGGAATAACAAGCATGCCTAAATCTAAAACCACAAACGGTTGTTGGTCTCCTCCACCATGCTTAGTAGGAGTCTAAGTCTCCGTAGTTGCAAGACCATCCCTGAATGCTGTGAAGCTGCTTTTATGAGAGCCAGCTTCTTGAGGACTGTCCCCCTAAAACTTTCTGCACCTTAACATGTGCTCATGGTAGAGGTGCTTCTGTGGGAACAAATAAATTCTGAACTATACTCGTAATGTATGTCATACTACAAGACACGCTGCCCAGAGACCATGTGCATGTCTTGTTTAGCACTAAATTTACTCTTTTCTGCATCCTCAGATGCTGTAGATGTACAACAGCCAACGACTGAATACAGACCCCTTATTGCTGTTGGTCTTCCTAAGTGCAAATATGAAAGACAGAGAGATAGAGCAAAGCCCTGAGATCGATGCCCCAGCTTCCTCTGAAGATGCTAATTAAAGGGATGTCAGATTGAAAAAAAGCATGCAGAATCAGTCCAGGAAAATCACGCTGTCAGTAGCTGTTCCTGTGTTGAAATTCTAGACAGTCCCTGGAGAAAGTGGAGGAAAAAAATTCTGCTGTGGTCGCAAAAAGAAAAGAAAAAGACTAAATCCAAAAGTCTGCATTGAATGGGAATGTCACTTTCTTTCTCCAGCTTATTTTATACCTGAGTCAAAATTCTAAATTTCACCTTTGTATCTCTGTGTGTAGAAGAGCACTTCTCATTAATCTGCCTTGGCAGACACATGAAATTTATCCCCATGACATTGTTCAATATATAAAATCTAACTATATCTTGTCAGATTTGTCCTTCTTGTAAATTCCATTATGCAGAACGTGCACTGAAAAATGTACCTATAGGGTTTAACTACCTCCTTTATTATTGAATTGTATGATGGGAAAGGCATACCGAAAGATTTCCTGCATGCCATCAAGGAGACCAGTGACGATGTAGTGGCATTTTTTGCCCCTGCAATGTCTTTGCATTATGTTGGGATCTAATGGGGTTAATAATTACCGATAACATTAAAAATTGGGTAAAAAGAGAGATTTCTAAATTACATACCTGTTGCCAAGAAAGAAACACAAATGAAAAGGAAGGTACAAAGGAAGGTAGATGCAAGTAGGAATTCAGCAGATCGCTAACTTGTACAAAGCACAATAATCATCTGGGGTGCAAAGCAAAACCCATCATAAAGAACAAATGATTGCAAATAACATGTTTCTTCCCCTCTTTGCCAGGACAATTAAACATGAACAGACATGCCAACTTGTTCCCTCTGTATATTTTCACAAGTGCATTTTTGTTTGATATGGAAGAGATGTTTCTCCATGACGTGATCTGATTTTTATGTTACTGTACGTGACTTTAATCTAAGATCTGACGATTTCTGGGAAAAGCGAAAGGAATCTGCCCAACTGTGTCCTTTGTAGAAATAGAGAAGACAGTCTTGTTGGGTTCCTCTATTACTCCTGTAAAGGGTTTTGCTGACTCTTTGAGGTCCACACCTTCCCTCTGCCACCCCTTGGAACTGTCCTGGTTGCTGTTGTTCATCCTTTTAAATGGTGGAAGTGGTCTACTGGCTCACATGAAAGCTTGTTCTGTGTAGATCATCTGTTTCTGCCAGGTCTGTTTAGCTCGTTGTAATAATAAACCACAAACGGGCTCCAAAAAAAAGTGCCTCTGCATTTCATTTTGTTTTCTTTTAGCATAATTTCAGCGATCAGAATGTAAGATGAAACACAAATCTGCTTTTGTTGGCCTGTATCCTCGGTGTATTATGACAAGTGAATTATTGCAGGCTTTGCAGGAATACATTATGAGATATATTATGGCCCTGAGAGTCTGAAGAGATCTGGAGGAAGAAAGAGATTTAGCTATTTAGTCTGTGAGTCGCGTCGGGACGCGCCGCTTGTGGCGCAGAGTGTCTTCTATGGGGACGTGCAGGAACCACAGCGCCATACGAGCTCCTTCCTGGCCTCATGCTGGTGGCTTGAAATATTAGGAGCGTGGTCATGAAACCCGTCAGCCAAGTCCTGGTGTCCCCGCTGTCTGCTGCTCTGTCGTGGGTGACAGTCACCAACTTTAGGCAGGTCTGCAGCCCTTTAACCCAGGCTGCTCATTATTTCCCACAGTAAAACTCTGGTTTTCCTTTTCCACAGCATTTCTGAAACTTCGTTTAGGCGCGTTTTCCATGCCTCGGGCAGGTTCTTATTTCTGAAAATCTCAGTCAGAGTAGTTCTGCTGTTTATGAGAACAAGGTGAAGGGTACACAGCGCATTGGTTTCCAAGGCTAAAAAGGGTTAGGTGACCTTTTCTTTGGGAAGTTCAAGTGCCTTGGAGCTTAGCAGTAGGGGCTTTTGGTTTGGCATAAGAACTGCCTCTGTGTCAGAGATGTGCTTTTTGATCCTTTAGGGAAAATCCACTTGTGCTTTGCCAATTTATAAACAATTGAAGAATCACAATTTATTCATACTCGGAAGAAACTTGCTAGAATTTAGCAATGAACATCTCTGTGGTGTGTTGGAGCCTCCACAGCTTCCTGTGCTGGGAAGGCCTGGCGTCGCGTGCTCGAGGCTACAGGGATGGTGCCAGCAGGACATCGTGATGGCGGTCTCCCACTGCTCGGTCAGTAGGGTGGTCAGAGGTGATGCACACCTCTCTTTCTTGTGACTCCTCTGTCCTTTGCACCCAGATAGACTGGAACAGGAGTAACAGCATAGACAGAGCGACTGTGAAACGTGTTGGGGACGCTGACCTGCCAGGGTGTACGGCGAGGAAGGGACTAGCTGAACGTGGAGATTAGGATGCATGCTGGGGAAGTGAGAATACCGAGGAGGTACTGGGTCCTGACACCAAGGGCTCGGGTATGTGCCTGTGGGAGATGTCCACTTTTGCTGCCATGCAGATATATTTCTTCAGCAGAGAAAATTGTACTCATTTATATTCCTTCCTGAAGCATCTTCATGTTGCTGTTTGATGTCAGGTTGAAAAGCAGTATCTAGATTATATTGTTATTGTTGTTGTTGTTATTATTATTCATCATTTTATTCTAATACTACCAGTGTTCCATAAGTATTCACAAAGGTACAGTAGCCAAGTTATTTTTATTGCTGCTTCTGTCGTTGACATGCATATGACTCATACGACAGACAGAAAGGACTCCTTGCTTTGCCCTCCTTTACACAGTGGGAGATTACGTTCATACATGGCTTACTTGGCTTATAATTAGCCACTGATAATTATCATATTCACTGTTGCAAGAGCATCAGCAAAGAGCAAGGTCAATAAGCAGAGTGTACAGGATCTGCGTGTATATGATTTTCGCCAGCACACATTGCAGGCTTGGGAGAACAGACGAGACATTGCACCTACTTTCGTAAATTCTTTTGTGAATTTATAGCAGCAAGGATTCTCCTCCAGCCCCCACATTTACTCGGGACACCTGCACACTGGTGTGTTTATTTTGTGTAGGTGCTGCAAGCTCAGACCCTCTACTCGGGGATGCATTTCACAGGGCTGTGTTAGCAACCTGCCGGACCTTGCTCTTTGGAAGGACATCTCCTTCCCAGTCTCTTCTCTTCTCCTTCGCCTTTGTGGGCATTTTATAGCTCTTCATGGCTGTTTCTCAGCCTGCTCTTGGCCACCAGCAGCCCACAGTCTGGAATCTCCCGGGGCCTTAGGGGGAAGCATTGGAGAAGCATTGACTGGCTGCTAGGGAGCAGGATCAGACCTGAGCACGCAATGTCGGCATCAGCAGCACCGAGCGAAGCTGTCGGTGGGCAGAGCCAGCGCGCTGCTTAAAAGTCCGTGGGGCCTTGTTCAGTCAAAACAGAGCCGCTGCCAAACTGCTAATTGTGGCTCTGTTTTTTCTCTCCTGCCTTAGCAGGTTAAGAACGGAAATTCAGCACCCTGCCTCCCCGTAGCTCCGGGGGACTCTGACCGGCGATCACCTCCTGCGGTGCATGGCTAGCTCTCTGACGGTTTTCAGCATCACTCTCTAAGACATTTTTCTTTTTTTCAAATCTTTCCCTTACCTTGGCCTGACATATGGTTTTGCTTTAAGAGCAAAATGGATTTCCATAGGCAGCTGGTGAAGTCCCTGAACACATGTTCCTCCAAAACACAAAACCCTAGAAGACATCCATTCCCAGCAGAAAGGTTACTTGCATACAGCTGCAGAGCACTGCTTTAAAGTTTTGGAAAATAATATTGTAGTCAGCTGACATCATTTAGTCACTTTGATTAGTTTCTTGTGCCTGACTGCGGAGTGTCCTGAATAATGACAAATGAGTTTCCTTCGAAGAGCACATCTATATGCACTTGAGTAACAACCAGAAAATAAATCATCATTTGTTTCAGAGCTAAAACCAGGGAAAATGGCCCCAGGATATAACCAGTTTAGTCGAACAGCATTTAAAACAAATGTAATTACAAAATACATGTAGCCAAAAGTATTGTTTGAAAAGAGGGTTCTCCTGTGCTTTCCAGACTTCAATCAAGTGGGGAAAATGTTCTTTCTGAAAAGGAAACAAGGGGATTAAGGAGAAAAAAGCCAGCCTAAGGAACAAAACCGCATCCATTCACACACAAGTTTTTTTACTTTTTGCATGGCTGCAGAAGAATGGGCAGGTTGTACAGTCAGAAGAAAACGATGTGCTTCTTCCTGAGAGCAGGCGCAGGATTTGGGTAAGTTGATCTGATTTCTGTGTCTGTAGACAGAAACTTGCTCTTTCCTCCACGAGCTCTGTCGCTGCCACTTGCGCCCTACCCTGCTGCAGAGTCCATCAGCTCCGGCAGCACGAGCTGCTCTTTGCCAGACCCTGAGCTGAGCTTGGGCAGGGAAGGCTGGAGAGGCAGTGCTGGCTCCATGCCAGTGTTTGGCGTGGAGCATCTCAGGAGCATGATGTGGGATCTTTTCTGTAAAGGAATGTCTGACCTGGCTATTTTAGAAATCTCTATTTTTGGTTCTTCCCCCACATTAAATAGAGCCATTCATGACAGTCTGCCTCACATGCTGTGTCTTTCCTGTCCCAGTTCCATTTTTAAGCGTCTCTTTAAGCACTGTTCCTTTTCAAGTGGAGGACTCTTGGTTTTCCTGTACAGTTTCTTGCGGTCTTCAATGTTTGGACTTACAGTATATGGCTGAGTCGCTAACTAGAGTAACTAAAAATAAGAAAGAAAAAAAGCTCAGTGTCCATGGACAGCAGTCAGATCTGAGGGAACACCCCAAAGGGCAGGAGATCACTCTAGCGGTGCCCACTCTTCCTGCCTGCAAGCTGCAGGGACCTTGTAGTAACCTGAATGTCCACACTGGTGAAGCAGCTCAGGCCAATGGATGACGGTCAAAGTACTGGTCAGAAGGCTTCATGACAGCATGATTTGCTCCTTTCCTTTCTCCTGCACTCCAGGTGCAGGAGACTGTGGGAGGTACGCGGCTGGGCTTTTGTGGCAGATCGTGGTCACGGTCGGTTCTGCTGCAGCTGCGCTCGGCCACCAGGAAATCTCATGACAGCCATGCATGGTTTCCTCACGTCTTTTCTTCTTTTCTGGGCCACCCTGGATGGAGAGCAGAAGTCATTCATAAGTTAATGTGTTTGAGTTTCTGTCCTGCTCTTTCCAGGGTCTTCTCAACTTGGTGAGTTACTATCCAAGGAACAGCAAAGCCATACTTGCTTTTTTTCATCATGGTTTTTTTCATCTACTTTTTTTCATCACGTTGCTGGTGGTGAGAAGGCTGAGAGCAGCCCTAGCTCAGGTCAGAACTGCAATGGGAAGATACTTTCAGTCTGTGACTTAATTGTAACCTGGAGGCCAACGCACCCAACAATGAGAGCCCATAAATGCTGGCTGGTACTGTTGGGGTAGTACCTTAAGCTTGGAGCTAGAGGCTTTGCTCAAGAGACCGTGCCCACTGACAGAAAGAAGTGGTTAGGAGCCTCTGTAAAGGTGGCATTACTTTTTTTTTTCCTTGTGTTAAGCCTGATTTGAATTTTAAAAGAAGACATGAGAAAGCAAGTTAGTATTTTTCTCAGCGTTCCAATACTGAACTTGATTTCTGTTAAAACACTCCTTTGAGATAAACTGAGTCTTCTTTGGTTTTAGCTGAAGACAATTTACAAGTATTGGTAAAGGCTTGCTTGGTATTTTGATGTTAGTAATTTGGTATTAAACTCTACGGGGACATTTTCCTCCTAATGCCAAAGGTTCATGTATTTATCTTTATCCTGTCTATATGTTGGAGAGTGATTTTTGCCATGGGCTCACGGAACATGTCAACAGCCCAATGATACATTTCAGAAAAACAGATTTTCTGCCTTTATCTTTAACAAGGATATGGATCTGCTCAGCTTCTTCTATTAAATAGAAGCTCGCATTTTCCTGAAATGCCTAAACCTTATTGCTGAAAATTGTGGATGAAATAGCTAGCAGTTTAGCATTTTAAAATACTAGATTATGCTAATCGAATGTCAGTTTGTCTTGAAATAGGCAAGAATCATAACAGATCTTTTTTATGAAAAGGCAGATCCTCATTAATTCTAGAGCAATATTTCAGTTCAGTGGTGTCAAGCTCAGGTCCTGAAAGTCTCTTCTTGTCAAAATCATGGAGTTATACAAGGGAAAATAGCAAGAAAAATGTACTGTGATTTCTGAAAGTGAACGTCTCCAAAGAATGGCTCAATGACTTATCAATCCTCTCTAAGGTGAAACAGCCAGCCAGACTGGACTGGATACTTGTGTTTTAAGCTTACAAACGGGATTGCGAGGTGATAAAATCTGCAGGATGATTTTTGGACAGGAAGCTGGAACTGCTTGCATCTGAAGTGCTAAAACGTGACAACCTTTGCAAGTGTTTTTAAAACGGGCATGAAAAATCACAGCTATCTGCTTTCAATAAAGAAAGAGCAGGAAACTCGCAGCAAAACAATAAAACCATAAACCTTAAAATATGCACATGCAGCAGGTGCTGATATGTACAACAATATTCGAATGCAATAAAATGTCTCGCTGTTGTCCAAAAAGAACTGCAGCCAGGATACCGCACTTGGCTACGCTCTGCCCTTGACGTGAATTAGTTCGGATATCCAAAGCTAACACGTGTTAGATAAAGAGAGGGGATTTCTCTGGGAAAGAGGATGGAAAGCATGTTCTGGTTCAAATCACTTGCTTTACTCTATGGAGAGGTCTCTATTATTTTGGGGTTTTTAAGCTCTTTTTTCCTAGCGGATGATTTACCTGGAACATGGATTTACGACTCTTTCATTCCCCAGATTTCTGAGACTATGGTTAGCTCCCAGAGATGCTGGCGAGCTGAGGATCGTATGCATCTTGCCCACTGCAAGAAGTGATGGAAGAAAACCAGCTTTGGTTTCCATGTCTGTGCGAGCCCTGTCCCTCTGCCCTGCTCCTTCTGGAGCTGGTCTGCCTTCCTGGCATCCTCTGCAACAGAGAGCAAAGCTCGGCACCTCTCGTGGCCTCCCTTTTCTGGGACAGAGCACAAGAGGGGTGAGAGTGGAGAGGAGGTCTGCTCAGCGAGTGTCCAGGTCAGTCACCATCCAGCTGCTGGGAGCTGGTCTTGGAGGGGTGAAGATCCGAATCCCTGCTTGGCTTTCTCTCTGGATTTGGCTTAGTATGTAGCTGAAGGGGATCTATTAGATAGGGATGCTGAGTAACACCCAAAGGAAGACTGGAAAAGGAAGACAGTACTGCAGTCTCTTCCTATCCAGCATGATTAATTACCACAGGAGTACTGTTAAAATTGTGACTAAAATATTCAAACTGTCCTTGACCCTTTATCTTCATGGCATCGCTCACTGAAAGAACAAGTTCTCTGCCCAGACCCTCATTTTCTGGGCTGACTGTGACAATATATGGAAATGTCTGGTTTTAGGAATCATGCTGGTCTCACCAGATGTTCTCTTGCAGATCTCCATTCCAGACTGCTCTGTTTCTCAGATGTATCAGCTGGTGCAAGGTTATGGTTTAGGTGAACAGCAACCTAGAAGCAGATCCATTTCTCGTTCAATGGGAAGCTCTACATATAGGGTGGGAGCAGTTGGAAAGCTTTTGTTTGTATGTGTGTTTACTGCATGTTTACTTATAGAAAACTTCAGTTAAGTTTTTAGGCAGTGGGATTATCTAGATCCCCTAGATATAGAGTGGAAGCTGTGGGTCCTATCCCTTTCTCAGTAACTTCTTCTGAATTTGTAGGCTTGCCTTCTGGGCTGCACCAGGTGGAGATACTCTCACTGTAAGTACAACCAGATACCACATAATAATCAGCCTCTTATAGCCCCTTGGTCTTGGGTGAAGAAACAGCCCCTTTTGTGAACATTGTGTTTTCTAGTGATCATGGCCAAGATGTTGCAAATTCCCTTTGTGATGAAGGGAAGTTAATGGAACACACTTAAATAAATCCAATATTGTAGTAAACAGAAACCAAGAAAAGGAAAATGCTTCTAAAATCATGTATACATGTCTTTACATTTACACTGTATACCCGTTTCCAGAATTTTTAAAAAATGTTTTGGTGAAGTGATTGGGATCTAATGCAGTAGGAATTGAGTAGCTGGGTTCACTTCCTTGAGGGATGCCGACAGTTTCAGGTCCTGCCCATGAGAACTAGGCTTTGCGTTACAGACATTCTTTATCATAGCTGGAGGGGTCGTAATTACAACATAAATATTTTTTTCAGTTTTAAATTGAAGTCTGTTGGTTTTGGAAGTGCTTCTAAAATGTAATGTGCATGTTCACATGAAATGAGGAGTATGCGTATGCAAAGAGGTCAATGATGAAAGAGGTGCCAACAAGCCGATTCCTGCATGCAGCATTGTTGTCACACAGGGGCCAATCCACTGTTCTCTGAGGTCTATCGAAGAGCTCCCATGTCAGTGGACCCTAACTCCTCAGTTATGAGGTCTGAAGGGATTACAGAGAGAAAAAGAGACTTTGACTTGATACAAAAAAATCAAGTAAGTTCAGAAGATGAGGGATGACAGGTTTTGCCTTTTGTTAACTGAAGGAGACTTCAGCCTTTGACTCGCTGTCAGGAACTACTGAAAAAAAAAGCTGGTCAAAAATACTGGGTTTAAATTTTAAATGTTTTTCCTTTCTTTATCTGAATGACCTACTCATGATCCCTTGTGCAATTGCAAGATGGAGGCAGTGCAAAAGTGTGCACATGAGTACTTCACTACACGTCCTGCGTGAAGATCCTCCACCCTGCTTGTCTCCCTGTGCCTGCATCCTCGGTTTCCCTTGACCCCGAGTGAAACGAGGCTTTCAGGCCACCTCACGCTGCACTGTTTCAGCAGCTTGTGGCTAAAGCAGCTTGTACAGATGGAACTGTAAAAGCTCTTGTGCCTTCTCGCGGTTTTTGGTGGGAAGCCACGCTTGTCTGAGCGCAAGTACTGCGATAAAACAGCATCTACACTGGAAACTCTGGCCAGCGTAATTATGCAAGGCAACAAGACCGCTCTGCTGCAGACTGTAAATAAGACTCAACAAGTATTCTATATCATAAACAGATTGAGGACCACCACAGGCTTTCGCCCCCCCCATGGATTTGTTCATTGTTTCTCTGTTTCGGTTGCCAAACCACTGGCTGCAGAACTTCCTTCAGTCCCTGCTTTATTTTCACGGTGGGTGCCTCAGCCTTATCACCATGCGTCACGCACAAAGGCGGTCGCTGTCGCTTTTTTTGCCTTTCCCTACTCTTCTGCTACCGAAATCCAGCAGCGGTGTTACCCTCTGTACAGGAGCGGATCTGTGGTGTTTTTCTGATCAGCCAAAAGGAAGGATTTTTCATGAGAAAATCTTTTTGAGAAGTGAGGGAAGGGATGTGACACCTTATTAAGAAAAGAGCTTTAGCTGAGGAAGAGAGTCTCACATTTCTGTTATTCCTTAAATACATCCAAAACTGTCTGCGCTAGCCTTTGTTGGCAGTGAAACCCAACATCACTCCTTGCATTGGACTCCGCTCCGAAGGCTGCAGCAAATTTGTTTGCCTTTTCCTTTGAAATGTTAACGTAACCCATACTTTCATTTTACAAGAGCGAGAGCAGCATCACAGAGGCTGTCCCTGTCGGAGCAGCAAGCTGGGAAGTGCACCAGTGCGAACCAGCAGCCAGTGCCTCCGCCGCGGGGTGGGTTTTGGCAGGAGGGGGTGATGCACATCTGGTCTGCAGCTCCTCGCTCTGGGAACGGCTCTAGTCACACTGCTTACACTCGGCCTGTGTTGACTTAGAGGTTAATTTGACACGTACATCTGAAGGGCAGCACTGATGAAAAGGGCAGGGCATATTTTAAATTAAAACCAAAAAGATGGGAGCTTTTTTTACCTGTTTTTTTTCAATACACAGCGAAAGAACATGTATGTTGGCTGACCAGTTTGAAATTCTTGCATCAGGAAAGCTGATGCAGTACAAATCAATTAAGGTAACGACAGAAGATCATACTCATGGCTTTCCAAAATTGACAAGGAGCAGTGATACATTATCAGAAAACAGATATACAATATTCACATCTTATATTCCATATTTTCTTCATTTGTCTTCCTATCACGCTAATTTTGAAGGTTGTTTAATATCTTCCCACAAATATCCATTGCTTTCTATGCATTTTTTGTTGAAAACTTCCTGCACATATGCCTCTCACAAAATGAGGGTGAACTCCTTGGCACAGGGGAGCAGCTCCCCTTGGTTACAAACCAGGACGCCCTCACTTCAGCCTGTGCTGCCAAAGTGTTTAAAGCTCCTGGTCTGTGATGTTAGAGCTGGGGAAAAAGTATGTTCAGCTAAACAACACCAGCGAGGGTGTAAAACTCTAATTTCATATGTAAGTTTATTTTATTCTCTCTAACTCTTTTTGGTTGAGAAAGGGGATTTTTTTTTTTTTTAATTAAATTGTGGATTCGGCGAGTCAGTTTGGGAGACCTGCATTGCACCAGCAGCTGCTCTATTCCTCTCTGAAAGAAGAGGAAAACGTCAACAGTCTTCTCCAGAAATATCACATTACTTTTTATTCTGGAGACTCAAATGGACAAAAATCTTCTTGTTCCTGTACATATTATTAATGAGAAGCTGAGTTTAAAGGAAAATACTGGATTTTCAGGATCAGCTTGTCAGCCTTCATTCACCGCTACAAGTCCAAAGTCCTATGCGCCATGTAATCTTTCTGACCTTACTGTATGCTCACTCTGGGCAGAGGGTATTTGCTGTAGAGCCACTGAATTGCTAGCATTGGTTTTATAAAGTGTGGAAGAACTGCTGAGTCACATGTGGGGTTATTTGAGATGACATTGTCTTTCCATCCGGTTAGTTTTGCCCATCAGTGTGGTGTGGCATTGCAAGCAGGACAGCATAATGGAAATATGAGGATGGTTTCTGACTTCTGACAGTGTAAACCTTCTTGATTTCTTCTGAGAAATAATTTACTGGCGTGGACTGTCTTAGATAAAAAGGAGGAAGGAATCTGCTAGACAAGTGCATCTTTTTTTTTCTCCTTGTACTTCTTAGGTCTTGCACTTCCAGTGGTCTCTTTGGGGTGTTTCCCCATGAACCCTTGTGCTGAATACTGACAGGCTGAAAACTAACCCTGAGTTTTTTCTTCTGGTTCTATTTCTGGCAAAATTCCTCTCTCCACCCCATTTGCCTTGTTCGACTTCCCAGGCCACGTCCAGTCCTTTCTCCCCTCTTGCACATGGAGGCTATCATTGAAGCTTGCTTATTTAACTTCATCTGGGGTGTGTGTGGGGATGAGTGTGGTGTGTGCAGTGTATTTCCTTCCAAGCCCATCTCCACAATGGGATCTGTCTCACCTGATTCTTTAGAAGTTAGATGTTTCGTCTCCTCCCTCTAATCAGCAGTCATCCTTCCAAAACTTCATTTTTCCCATCCTAGTACAGGAATGGTGAACCAGGCTTTGCAGCTTGCCACATGAATCCTGTTTCACATGCCTCTGCTCAAACTTTGGCTTTGAACACCATGTAGTGGCAACCAATGCCCTTTGCTGGTGTGGTAGTCCCCTTGCCACCCCTTGCTCCCTTGTGTCTCTGCTCCTCTCAGGTCCAGCTCTGGCTCCTGCTCACATTGCCTATTAAGTTCAGTCTTATTCTCCCATGGACTCTGGGACACCTCTTCTCCCACCTCCATTTCAGATCTCTTCTCTTCACCCAGCACTGCCTTTGCCCTCATCCACATGTGATCCTTTGCTCTGCTCAAACTCAGAATCATCCCACGTCCCGCATAGTCCCAAATCCTCACAGAGTGCCTTCTGTGCTGGGGTGGCCATCATTCTTTTGCTGCATATTATTCCCAAAGTGTACTTCTTCCTGGCAAGTGCGGTGTCATTAATTACCATAAACGAGTAGTTTAGGTGTATGCTGAATATAAGTGAGTCTGATTTCTAATGGATTTGAACTTCCTCACTGATCATGATTTCAATGGGATTATATGAAGACTGTAGCAGGAATATGCAGTAGCAAGCTCCTATGGATGAAAACTTGATGAATACTGCAACACATTGGAAAAACTTCAGTCTGGCTTTTTGCACACCAGAAATCCAGAAGGGTGAGCAACTGGAAGAACTGATTTCTCTGGTACGAGTGATTCTCTAGCAATTTATAAAATGTAAACCCCAGCCAAAGATGTGGCTGAAGTTAGGCTGCTTGTAACCAACTTCTTTTTGTTGGGAAGCTCTGGGTTATGCTGAGGGTCATCCTTACAGCATTCTTCTGTCTGCGAGAGGTCGGAGAGGGACTCTGTCCTCTGGGCAGCTTCCACCTCTCGCCAGCTACCAACAGCTTCATTCTTGTGTTGGTTAACGGGGTCAAATCTGTTGGGATGAGATGAGGTGAAAGGGTCACCTATTATAAACAGACAGACAAGCAAATAGAACAGGATTCCTTAGGAAACCAGGCTGAAAAAGTAAGAATGACCTAGAACTGCAATGAAGTGACCTAGCTCCAGCACTTTGGTTTGCGCGCGATATTTTCTGTGCTGCTTTCTTACTGTAAACTTCTTGGAACAGAAATGTCCACTTAGAATTCCACAGAGCATAGCAGAGTCTTTGCATTCATTAAACAAACAGAAATATAGCAAAGTTAATTACTGGTCATTTTCAAGTATGAGGATTTCTAGCTTAAATGAGAGGGATGACAAATATTTGAAGGTCAAAGCCAGTATGAAATCCTTTTTTCTATAATACTTACAACTGACTCCTTAAAAACATCATTGGTAGCTTAGAATTACATTTGAGTTGGATGCCAGCTTCTAATTTGGTGGAAGTTTTCTGTGCTTCAGATCTTGGACTTGTGGGAAACTGATTTTTGATTAATCACCAATGATATTTTGAAACACGCTTTGTCCACTTTTGTCTGCCATCTGTTTTATCAAATCTTTACAGCTGATAAATGCTGGGCTTGATATCTTCAAATCGAAAATATTTAAAATGTCTGGTATAGTAGTAAAAATGCACACCCCTTTACCAGTTATGGTGCAATACTGAAACTCAGAAAGTGTAACTTTCAAAGTCCTTAAGCATCTAAAAATACCTGCTTGATTGAAATGATTGATGGTACTTGTCTTAGAAAGTGTATCATGGCTCACTCCCACTGAGTTCAAAATTTTACAGCCAGCTACCTCCCAGCTGGAGAAGGCCTTGAACAATAGTGGAATAAATCACAGGAAAAGCACAGCTTTCCTGGAGGATTTTTATGGTTTTTTGTTTTGGTACTTTTTCGTTGTGGTGCAGAATTCAGAAGCAGTTGCAGGACCAGAACATACACGACTGGGTTGATTCTTCTTGTTCAAACTTGGTTCTTTGTGGGTTTCAAATGCATGATACAACTCAAGGCAGAGTTTTCCTCTGTAAAATATTTCTTACTGAGGAACACTGGGAAAGAGAGGAAACAGTTTCCTAATGACTCTTCTAAGCCAAATAAAACCTGTGAACAGCATGGCTCCTGCTGGAACGAAATTGCAAATTAGTCATCAAAACATATGGCCTTTTCAGTAATCTACTGAAAAGAAAAGCCTTAAAAATCTTATGTCATAATGTATACAAACATTCCAGACATTATTTCACATGACGGAGAGAAAACCAGTCAAATCCTGCTTGCTTTGCAAGCAGTTTATATTACTGGGATAGAACCTAATAGCAGAACAGGGACAAACTCCCATGTTCCATAATTCATGTCTTAAAATTATATTTGGGGGATTTTTCCTTTGAGACAAAAGGATGCAGTTGTTTTCTTTCACTTAAGAGTTCTTCTTCACTTCCAATAGGTCAGAAAGATAATTTGTACAGAATTACATTATGTTTCTGACTCCTAATTCTGATATAAATAGGGAGTAGCTGCACTTGTTTCAGACTTGCACCAAGTTGAACGAGAACATCAGAACGCCGCTCTTCTGTTTGGTCATTGTTAGATATACGGCCATCTTTTTGTATTAATTTTGTAATATATCCTCTTATGCAACACTGGTGCTGGCGTGAATCTGAGAGTTCAGATGCTTCTTTCAGGCTTGAAGTACTGTCATGCTAATCTTAATTTACCACATCTATTCACCTGGGTTTTAAGCCTTAGGTTACTTTGACTTCTTAATGATCGACTTTTTAATTTTGAGAAAATCCATTCATAAAAAAATCGCTGTTGATTACATAATTGCAAATGAAAATGGTGTCATGAAAAGTAATCAGTTTAGATCGAATCTGTAGCATTTAGATGTGCAAATGGTCCCTTTTTTTGCATGCCTTATCTTACTGAAACTACCGATGCAAAGGTATGAATCTTAAATTAGAAAACTGTGAACCTTCTGTAAATGAGTCTGTTTGGTATTATCACAACGCATCAAACTACCTAACTAAAACTACCAGTAAAAAGCTGTACTGCATATAAACTATACCACTGTAAACTACCACTACAGAGGCATGCAAGTCTCCTGTCCTTAACAGTCCAAGAGAAAACGTATATGGCAGGTCAGAGAGGTGCATGAATGAAATTGTCGCTAAATTAGGTGATTTGTACTTTTATCACTACCTTTGCCTGCCCATTGTATCTCTGCCCATCAAACCTTGCCTTTGAATTCGGATCCGCAGGCGTGAAATGGATACTTCCTCTCCCAGTAAACCCCTTTGTAGCCAAACAAAACGGAGCCTGAATGGGGAAACACAATCAGGGCTCTTTCAAGAATAAAACCGCTAGCCCTGCCGTATTTCTGCCAGCTCAACAAACAGCTGAGCGGGATTTGTTTGCTGGCAGATGGCGGTGACTAATGATGTAAGCAGAACTTTTTTGCACGGGCGACCTCCAAATGCTTAGCTAAATGATGCCTAGCAGGAAAGGCAACCAGCATCAGACCCATTTTTAAAAAGCAATGTTTTTTACCATTTAGTACTTTGCTCTGTATTTTTTTTTTCCTTTTGTTTTAGTCTTTGTTTTTTGTTGGTGATATTTTTTTTTTTTTTTAGACTGGGTCCTAAACATCTCCCTTTAGGCAAAGTGTCTGCTTAATACCAATTCTGTGGCACTTATCCATCTCCAGTTGTAGCTGCATGCAGTTACTCCATTTGAGAACAAAAGTGAGAGTGTGCTGATGAATTAGCGCTGACTCGGCTTGGCTGAAAGTTCCGGAATACATTACGGAGATCACCGGGTGTTATTGCCTGTACTAATCCCCCTTAACTAAACCCCTTGCATAAGACTGGTGTCTCCAAATTTGTGAATGTGTCAGTCAAAACAGGACAAAATGAGGTTTCCTGTGATGGTCAGACATCTCCGCCCAGGACTTCAAGCCACTAAAATGAGCCAAGCTCCACGAATTGTGCTGTTTGAACCCATTTTGAAGTCCTGGCAGCCTTCTTACCCTGTATCTGATTCTGAACCTTGATCTGGCTCTGCTTTATAATTATTTTTGGAGACTGTAGAATCTTTTCGTCTTTTATCCAGAAACTTTATCCTCTCTGTCAGCAGAAGCTGAGCACTTTCCTCAGGGGTGTCCTATTTTCTCCCACGATATAACCTCCTTTTGGAGGCTCTCCTGGAGAGCGCCATTCTCCTGAGATGCTGACCAGGTCCTCTGGAAGAGAATATGCTGTTTTTCAAAGGTGCTGTTGACCTGTCGCTGTTCAAAGACCACCTCAGTGGGCTGGGGAGGCCACCCCACCCCTGCCTGGCTGAGATTTCAGCCCTGGGATGGTGGGAATGAGAGCACCTGAATGTCCGTCCTCTGGCAGGGTTGTGGCTCATCGCTTTCTAGTTGTGAGCAGCCACCCTGCTCTGTACTTTGCCCAGTGTAATCACCCAGAAATGGTTAAGGATTTTTTGAAACAGAAATATGAAGTGTTTCAAGTCTGAGATGTGACCATGTATTTTGAACTTGCTTACCACAGTGATTATCAGAACTGCAGCAAATTTCATCAGGACTGAGATCAATGGTGCACATGTACTTTAAGTCCCCCCTGACTTCTTGAATCTCAGCACAATATCTTTTCTTGAGGCTCCATAGATTGTTCAAAACCACTGCTTTCCTCGGTTCTGACCTTCTCTCTCCTTAGTTTCCTCTTTTTTGAGCTCTCCTTTTATGTAGCTTAAGACAACCCTAATCAGTTTGATGAACACGCTGAAAGCATCTATGCTGCAGTGAGTTTTCCTTTGTGGTTCAGCTCTTGCATGTCCTGAATTCACTTTTGTGCATTGTTGATGAGTAACTCCATAGCAGCTGCTCTGGGTGACCATCCCTGTATTTGCAGCACCTATGTGTGCAGTTGAGGCCAGCTACATCTACGTTTTGATGTTCTTGAATATTGTACACTGAATATTTTCTTGATTAGGAGATTAGGGAAAAGAAATCTATAGGTATATTTGTGTTTTTATCACGTCTTTATGGGGAAATAAATCCTTCCTGCACAGCCTGGGAATAGATTTTTAAATATCCCTCTGTTCTTCATCCTCACACCCTTTATCAGAGTGTCTGTCATCTCAAAGTCTCTGTCATCATTAGATATTTTAATCTCCAAATGTTAATTTATGATTCAGATGTTATTTGAAGGACAATTCAGCAGATTATTTTTAACTGTTTCTGTTCATACTGCATTTTGAATTGGCGTTCAAATAATTCTAATTTTCTGTGATCAAATGCCACTGAAGTGTATCCAAGTACTTTCTGTCTCAAGTCTTCTTGGCAAATCACTTGTAGTGACCCTCAAACACTGGCTGAATAGGCTTAGTCAGGCAGAAACAGCATTAGTTTTTTAGCTCTTCAGGCTGTCTCTGAAGTTCTGCAAGAAGGTCTGTCCTGAAATGATGGAAGAACTTCATTCAATTATACAAACTTCCATCTGTATCTAGAAGAAATATACGGCCTGTATCAAAACCTATTACATCTGATGAGTATCTTTCCGTTTCCATTGCATTTTTGATCTGGTGGTGACAGATAGACAGGAATCTTTCAGTCCATTTCCCTAAGTGTTTTTCATTTTCTCTTTAGGCTTATAAGCCTGTATCCTTCCTTAGTGAAATAAGGTCCTATCTGGTTTATTTTTTGTTCGCAGAAAATAATTGAAAACATTTGACTTGTTTATAGCTCTACCTCATGGACTGACCTTGTTGTGTGACATCTGAAAGGGAACTTCCCTCAGAACAAATCCCTCGAGCGAAGACTTTGGAGAAATAAACATATGGCAACACAATGATATTTCCACAATTTTTATTTACCCAAGAATGCAAGTTCCTCATGAGTCAGAAGCCTCCTTCCCAATTTATTTCTTCAGACATTTGTGGCATTCCTAGAATGGCACTGGGTGATAAACCATTTCAGTTTCTTGCTCAAAGCTGGATGAATGGACTTAAATTAGAGCAAAATCCAGCTTATTAGTAGGTGAAGATAGTCCAGTCAGCAGACTTGTCACATGTCAGCTTTTTAGCGTAGCCCCAGGCTGCTCCCTCATTAGCCCTGGCAGTGATTAGAGGAGAGCCCCTCAGTCCCCCACTAACGCTATCTCAGGGAAGAATTCTTTAGGACAAGGTGGAGGGCAACACTGATGCACTTTCTGGGGAACCTTGAAAATGGTGCTGTGCTCAGCGCAACTGCTTAGGCAGTCAGGGAAACAACATTTCTGAGATTCACAAAGAGATGAAATACCCTGTGCCATTGGAAGCAACATTTTGCAGCGGCCACCTTCTCTATCTGATGAGAGTGTGGTGTTTTCTTCTTTTGTTTCAAGTGGAAAAGCAACATTGAACAAGTGTGCCTAGCACGCATAGTACTCTAATAACACTCTAATTTAATTTTAATGTGAAATCTTCAGATGGCTCCAATGATACTCTTGGCCCCAGCCCAAAATTTTGCATAAAAATTAAATGTGGAGAGAACACTCCAAGCCGCCGCTCTACCGTGGCACAGCTTCGAGTATCCTGAAGGTCCTGAGAGCAGCAGGAACAACTCAGCGGTGCACAGCAAGGCTGGGAGCGTGCGGGCAGCCCTGACATGGCCGGGGAAGAGCTGCAAGGCTCCAGCCCCATAATAAAAAGTAAGCCTGCATTTTGCTCTGGCACGTGTTTTAGGGCAGAGAGATTGACCTAAATCTCTGCTGTGCACTCCAGTTCTGGTTAATCCATGCTGGGTCATGCTCATGTGACGTAAATAAGCCTGAAGGTACAGAAATACTTCAGGGTGTTTGTAATCTATGTCTGCTGCTGGTTTTAAGTGAGTTGAGTGCGGCAGGGATGTCCGTTCATGATGGCGGGAGCTCCCTCACCAGAGCAGGAGGGGCAGGGGTCCTTTACAGCCCTGAAACCCAAAACTGGAAATCAAACCACTTGCTTTTTCCTTAGAGAGAAGAGTGACTCCGAGCCAAGTCCTCAGCTGGAGAAAGCTGGTGAGATCCATGTTCTCGCAGGGAAGTGGAGCGATTGTTGATGCCAGCAAGGCTGCCTGGCCCGAATGGCTCGTGCCCAGCTCTGCTGGTGCCTCCAGCCAGAGGGAACAGCTTCGGTGACCGCCGTGGGCCCCAAAATAATTGGCTTTGGTCCCACACTGCTTTCAGTCAAAGATATCTCGCACTCACTTAATCCAACAGAACAGAGGTGGGAAAGAGCAGCTCCTGTCATCTGCTATAGATACAAAAGAGGATTTAAATGCATGAAGGTGAGAGACACTGTTTTACCATTTCCTTTCCTCCTGTCAGTACATATCGCAACGAACAACAGGAGAGGTTTATTCTTAAAATACTCTTTCATGTGAGAAATTATATTGATACATAATCAACGATGTCTGGCAGCTGACCCATAAAAAAGTCAACCGGGTTCCAGAGCTGAGACCAGCGGAGCTCTGGACACAAGGGTTAAAAATAGTGAGCCAGAATATACAGCTGAATGAAATCAGGATAGAATCTGACTGCCTTTGGGCCTCAAGTAAAACCTCATAGGACCCAAGGACCCAAACAGCAAACATAGACTTTCAGATACAGGTATGCATGAAGGTTTAGATATTCAGAGTTCAGCTAGAAGACATCCCTGACAGCAAAAAAGAAAAATAATGCTTATTCAGTGGATACCGGCGAAATGTAAGGATTCATTCCTCAGCTTGTACTGATTGTACCACTTTCCCATTGCAGATTGTGGCTAGAGGACATGTCTTTGCTCTGTCACATACGTTCAATGTTCAGATGTGCTTGGTTCTTGTGGGTGCTACCCCAGTCAACATATTGCCAGGAATTTCTACATTTCTTTTGCGTGTTTTGCAGCTTGAGGAGCGTATACACACATGGGATTTAAGAGAACTTTGTTTAAAATTTTAGATGTAATTTAAACAAATGTCTTGTACACTAAGAAGTCTAAACAGCCTATTTTTTTTGAGGTCTAGGTGTTTCCTGGGGGAGGTAGACAAGGGAAGAACCTAGCAATGTGAGACTGCATGCAGCTACTCTGAAGTATTATATCTGGACACGATCTCTACATGATGGTAAGTGTATTTTATTTTTATTTTAAAATCAATCCTTCATAGCAGCTTCTTACTCTGAACACATGCTGGCCTTACAAAAAAGATGTAGTGCCAGGGTGATGCGTAATAAACACGCTAACTGTCAGAGTGAGGATCCAAGAACAGGGTTACAGAAATAGAGGGAGAGGTGATGTAGGTATTATAAGAAGAAACCAACAAAAATCTTCTCATCACAGAATATAACTCCCAAACCATCTTCATTTGGAGCATTCACAGTATCACTGGAATTCAATAACAATAAGCCATCAAAAATTAACTTACTAAATTCAATGATTAAGCCATATAAACCATAATAATACAACGGGTCTGCCTAATAAAATGGTTACAGCTTCCTACAGAAGGAGCTGAATATGAACTGAAAGCAGGGCTCACATTCTTTTCCTGCTGACCTTAGGTCCCTGCTCCTAGTTTGTGACAAAAACTAAGGCTTTAGGGAGGAATCTCAGCGTGTCCTACCGCAGGGTCAGTATTTCCCCTTCACAGCTGCGGGAAGTGGGGATGTCGAGGAGTTGAGTCACTTGGCCGGGATCGCAGAGGTCAATAGCGTTGCTAGGAATAGAAATGAGATCTCCTGGTTCTACTCATTTTTATGGATTTCTATGTTGCCTTTTCAGAAGGGGTTTAACGATGTTTTCACTGCTCTTAAAGCAGTGGAATGTGTAGAGAGAGCAGCCAAGGCAACTTTATTCACAGCACCTCTTAGCTGTGCTGCACCTGTGTTTAAGCCAATACAAACCCAAAAATAATAAAACCAAAATCTCGGGTGCCTGATCTGAGGACACTTCAGTACTTTTTTGTCTTTATGAGCCTTGAAGCATCTCAGCCTGTGCACCCAAAGTGATAACTGAAAAGAGGCAGGGAAATGATGCAGAATGAAGTCCTATTGCCTGCAGTAAGAGCTTTCAAAAGCCACATTTCATGACTTCTTTTTCACCTTCAGTGAACTGTAGCACTGGTGAGCAGGATAACAGGAGCTAATTGCCAGATACTGAGCTAAGAAAGCTCTCCTGAGGCAGGGAGTCGAAAACAACGCTATATATTACCCTTGAAGATTAAGGTTTTCTAACATCAATTCTTTGTGCTAATTAGAGTTAAGTAGTGGAATGTGCCACTTTAACTTCTACATGACAAGCTGTAGCTCAGCTGAAGACCCTACAACACTGCACAAAAGAATAATTGATATTTTTGCTTAAAAAAAAAAAAGTCAGAACCTGAACCCTTTGGGAATCCAACATCCGTTTTGAAAAGGGGCCGCAGAGGTTACCCCCCACCCCTGTCCCCTGCAGGTTGGGATAGGAGAGGAAAACAGGAAGTTTTATTCATCTTACTTTCTCGATTTTCCAAGTTACAGTCTCCAGCTGTTTCCATCAACTTTGTTTTGTAAAAAAAAAAGGAAAGAAAAAAAAGAGACCTCTATAGAGCTCTTTAGCTTTCTTGAAAGCGGCTCTTTGTTGAAACCTGCACTGCATTTTTTTTTTACCAGTTCCAGAGTAGTCTTCTTTCTTCTTTTCCCAAAACAAACATTTCTTACCCAGCTTCTCCTCAGCCTGAAAGAAGACAAACGAAAGCAAAAGGAAAGCAGTGGGCTGGGGGCGAAGGGAGAGGAATGGTGCCTACAGCCAGAGGTGCGGCCATGCAACATCAGCCCTTGAGTGTCCATCCCGGGTGACAAGGGAATGCCCATGAGTGGGCGAACAGCAAGGCTGCCTTCTGCTGCCCCCCAAACCAACGGCATCTTACAGACTGGTCCCAGATAAAGACTGGCCGTAACACAGCGTTCAGGGATTTCGGGGCTGCTATTTAAAGTGGTGTTCATCACATACCCCATATCCCTCTTACAGGGTAAGTTCTCCCAGGAATCTCGCTTCCCAGGAGTGCATTAACCTGCATGGACTGTAACGAGCATGGTGAGGGGACTGGAGCATCTCTCCTACGAGGAGAGGCTGAGGGAGCTGGGCTTGTTAAACCTGAAGAAGAGAAGGCTGAGAGGGGACCTTAGAAATGTTTATAAATATCTCAAGTGTGGGTGTCAGGAGGACGGGGCCAGACTCTTCAGTGGTGCCCAGTGACAGGACAAGGGGCAACGGGCACAAACTGAAGC
>Ga0181612_109657_pt1 | contig 23813 bp, 25 predicted proteins | sample HoacroProtozoa21_FD_119630 | JGI IMG/M metagenome (GOLD analysis project Ga0181612, IMG submission 119630) | Hoatzin crop microbial communities from Cojedes, Venezuel. Combined Assembly of Gp0051906, Gp0051904, Gp0051908
AAAACGGCTTTTTCATCTACTGACAGTGATCCCAGAAGTGTGCGACACTTTCCCCTGGGCACACGCCGTGCTCATTTACATTCTCCGGCTAATTAATGAAGCGGGGACTTCTTTGTAGTGTGCAAAGCCCTGGAATGGCTCCAGGGTCCCTGGTCACAAGCCATGGGCCTGTGCTGGGACACAATGCTGGCGCAGGGTGGTCGTGGACAGGGATGAAAGGACTCTCTAAGAGCAGAGGCTGGTTGGTTCCTGCGGCAGAACACAGACCCTGCAACCACCCAGCCTCCTGCTCTGCCTCGAGCGAGATTCATTCATCTGGCTGTGGCAGAGAGGCTCTCCCCTACCTGCCTCCTCCTCTCTCCCTGTGTCTGGAATATTGATGGAGTCCATCTCTCCCTGCTGCAGGATGCTTAGAGCCAGCTGACACCAGGAGGCTTTGCAAACGCATTAAGTGAGGCACAGGAGTATCTCCTGCCCTGAGCTGGGAAGATTTGTCTTCTGGGGCCCGGCGGAGTGGGTGAGAAATGTATTTTTTCCTGCTTCCCCATAGCTGCCGGGCTGTATCGCAGTACACAGACCTGCGGCTCTGGTGGGGATGTTGCCTGCAGACGGTGCCGGTGCTGGATGTGCCGAGGTCAGGGAACGGGTGGGGAGCTGCCTGACTGGGGGCTGCTCCGGGTTTGGCTCCTGGTGTCACCGTGAGCTTCAATTTAGGGTCTGGCTGCACTGTGCGCTGCACCCTTGTGCTGAGATACTGGCTCACGGCAGCAGCGTGACCATGTTGGCCTGGTGCTGTGGCTGGGTGAGGGAGCCCTGTGTCTCTAACAAGTCCACAGCCCCCTGCCAGCGATGGTGGTGGCTTCTCTTTCCGGCTCTAGCCCTGGTGTTGGCAAAAAGCAGCACAATATGGGTGCTACTGGTTTGAAAGGGCTTTGCCCATCCTCAGTGTCAACAGGGGTTAGATGTCAGAAAATCCAGGCTTTATCTCTTTGTCCCTAAGCTTTCCTGTTGATCCCTAAGCTTGCCACCCTCACCTCAGCCATCAGGTCACCTGCCCCAAATGAGAAAACTGAGGCACCAAGTCCTATTTGTTTGTTTTACTGGAAAAAAAAACCCAAAACCCCACAGAGACAAAAAAACAAACAAACAAATAAACCAAGGGATAATGACCTTTGCATCAGCCAACTGCATTTTTCCAGGCAGCAGTTTGATCCCAGATGATGCACCAGCTCTGCTGCACTTCTGGCATATGGGGGTAGCCTGTGCTAATGGAAGAAGAGCATGGTTATGCTTTCTGGGGCTAAGAATGGTAGCTCAGGTTTAATGTCTTTTTCTGTCTTAGAGGTTTGTATTTGGTTTAAACATAAAGGAGTAGATAGTGTTTGATGGTTAATGACATGACTGGGGACTTCAACTTGAGTTAGGATTTTTCCAAGGCACCAAAATGGGAAGATGATGGGCAAGGAAAGCTGCTCCGTACCAGAAATACGTAATTCTGATGCACAGGGATTCATCTCTTAGAGTGAGATTGAAACTATAAACCCATGGATGCGTCCTGATCCTTTGCTAGAACAGGGAATGATCAGATTTATGTCGGCTGCAGGGTCTGCCTGCCTTCCCAGGACCAGTGCTGCAGCTGGAGCTGAAGGCACAGCATCTCTGGTGGGACGTTTGCTCCTGGTACTGCAGCATACGAGGAACTCTTGCATGTAAAGGGAACAGGTTACAAATTGCTAGCAATGTTCATGCAACCCTGCTGCAAGGCAGTGGAGTGGGTGGAAGCGATGCACCAAAGGAAGGATTCAAAGTGGAAAGCATCTGAAGATTTCAGCTGTACAGGAAGCTCTTTCCAGTTCACTCGGGCAATTATCTGAGGCACTGCAGAAGGAAAGCTTGTTGGTCTGCAATTGTGTTTCCTCGGTGTGAAATTTTTCTCTGTGTGGTGGGAGAACTTTTAACTAGAAGGTTTTAGCAGCAAGGAAAGATCCCAGTTTTTGCAGAAATCAGGCTTGGGTTTATGAACCATTGTCACTTGTGGGAAATGCTGTCAACTGTGTAAACATGTAGGTCTAGGATGGTGACAGGAATTAACCTAAATACAAATGCAGGGACATGAGGTGGGAACAGAAGATGCTGAATCAGAGAAATGATCAAAGAAGTTAATATCTTCACCAGGGCAGAACTGGAAATATGGCTATGACATTTACATTTTGCCACTGACCTAAACTATTTCAAAGAACAGGGTCAGATCCCCAGATTTGTAGGGGTATTTTATGGTCACGACAGTCTGGTCGGCCTGCCCAACACGGGCTGATTTTTCACAAGAAGATGAGATGAAGGGGAGAACTGCAAGCAATTCTCTCCCTCCAACTTCTGTGTTGCAAATTACTGACAATCAGCGCAGAAAGTTTTGCAGCAGAATTGATGATGTTGTGAGGCTCAGAACTGGAACCCTACCGGTGATTTGGAGAGAGCTGGAAATTGCTTATGATCTCATGGTGTCAGGTGTCTCATTTACAATAAATAAATACAGAAAGTACACCCCAGACAATTGCTGTCAGATACCGGGAGTCATCAGCCAGAGAGCTCCCTCGGAATTTGGTATTTTAGGTCAACGGGGTTTAACTTATTGGAAACTGCAGGCAGATAAATATCAAGGACTTTCTGAGTCAGAGCTGCAGTACGCTGAAGACATTCAGTTGGCCATGTGGGGTTTGGGTCAGTCTGTAAATGAATAAATGAAGTGCAGAACCGAGCAAAAGCCACTTTCAAAATTTCCCATGAAATTAAAAAGCAAACCTTCAGGTTTCCTTCTTTCATTTCCCGTGAATATCAAAGGCAGTGAGCTGTACTGGCGCGCCTGGCACTGTGCAGAGTGTTCCTGGGAAGGGCAGGGCTCATTTGCAGCAGTTGAAATGGAAATGTCGAAATCCCACTTTGTTCCCGTTTGTCCTGCGGGGCTGGAGATGAAACGTGCTGGCAGAAGTGCTGCTGGAAGCACCAACGCGATGTATCATCGCATCTCAGCAATTTCAGTCCCTGTTCCTTTGTAAACATAAGTATTCATGGTGGAAAACCTGATTTGCAGAACTCTGCTCGTCTTATGGAAGAGAGAACGGGACCGTCCAGCCTCTCTGCTCTGCCACAGCTAATCAGCACGGCTCAAAATCGAGAGACCAAATCCTCGTGATGAAAGGCTTGCGGACGGCCCGTCGCCTCTGAACCAAAGCTCCCGCTGGCACTAATTCCACTGACGTCAGCGCCGATGTCCCCAGCAGAGAATCTGCTCCCCAGAATTATTCCAAGCAATTGTTTAGTGAATAATTCTGGATAATGAAAATGCAGAAGGGAGGATTTGGAAAGTTGTTCACTGTCAATTCACAAAAGAGGAGAAACGGAGGAATTTATCATGTCAATGGCTCGCCTATGAATTATTCACTCACTTGACAAAAAACAAAAAAATCCCTTTCCCCCCCCAAGCTCCCACCCCACCCAAGATGAGGTTTGCTGGCTTTGTTGTAATGGGTTTTTGATGTGCTGGTTGCTGGTAATGCCCCCCACCAGCTCCCGCGTGTTGAATTAGACATCGCACACAACGCATCAGTCCCTCTGCTTGAGGGGAGGTCGTCCCCGAAGCAGTGAGAGGAAGTAAAACAGCAGTGCTAAATCCAGGAATGATGCCAGAGAAGCTATAAACAAGTGGAAAGGCTATTAACAGCGTATAACCTGATGCTGCTATACCAATAATGGGAGGAGACTGCGCATCCGCAAGGGACATTAGAGCAATGCTTTACTGTCTCCATGCTCCTAAGCATCCATTTGGCAGCAGGAAGGGAAATGCCATTGAAAAAGGGTTGACGGAGGGAGGTAGAAAAAAATATGACATCGCAGAAGATGGAAGGTGAAGGAGAGTGGGATGGGAAGGGGTGAAGGGTTGCTTTTGGCTGTTGTCTTTGTGGTGTGCGTGCTCAGAGAGAAAACCTTAACCAGAGACTGGGCAGAGAGGAGTTGAGGCTATGGTCCAGTCTCTCTGAGAGGGGGAAGGGGCAGCACCAACCCTGGTACACACCAGCGTTGGACTTGCAGTTAGCTCCATGCATCTGACCTTGCTTGGGGATGGGTGAGCCTAGAGCCTGGAGCATTTTGGTCCCAGACTGGGGCTGGGAAAGTAACCTGGGGTGTGGATAAATGGCCAGGAGGAGTGGGTGTTTTTTTTTCCTGTGCTGCTATTTAACCCTGCATAGATTTATCTAAAGCTGCTATTTAATACCCCATTTAAGTTACAATAGTAAGAAATGTCCACAGAAGGGCTTTCAGGGTGTTCGCTGAATTTGTCTGAAACCTCAACTAGAAAGTAGTATAATTTACTGGAAGAGGCAAGATCTTACTCTCATTTTCGTGAAATAATGGTGCTAAAATTGAGCCAATTTCTTAAGAAGCTAAGCTTATAATGCTGAGCTGAGTTTTCACTAAAGAAAGAGGCACATTTCAGACTAAGAAATGAGACTTGAAAAAAACCCCACCAACAGAAGCAGATTGTCATCCATCACCTGCATTACGTTTGTACTTTCATGCCTTTCTTTAGATCTTCTCAGAGCTGGTCTCTATACAAGCATGGAGTGAGATGTTGCTCCTGCCTCACAGCCCATATAGAGGAAAATTGAATGAATGCAAAGGGACAGGACCAAGAAATGGCTCTGACAATGTTTTTACAGTGCTTTGCATTTTTTCTTATGCCCAGGTTGTGGAGGAGATGCTTCCCTGCATGAAGAGTAAGAGCAGAGGTGGCTCCGGCACTGGGATTCCTCCTGCTGAGTAAGTAAAGAGAAATACAATCGCACCCATCATTAATTCAGAGAGCAGGGGAGTGCCTCATGTTGTTTTTGTAAATACAGTAGCCTCTCCTACGTGGTAACAAATTGTGGGAGAGGTGTTGTATTGCTCCTCAGTGACTCTGGCTGTTATTGGATGGAGAATTTGGTTCATGATGGGGGAAAATGTTCCCAGGGAAGCCTTGCTTCTAAGTGGCTATTGATCTTATAAGATGCTGCAGAAAACGTGTGCCTGAGGTTCATGTTCATTTCTGATGTCTCTTTTGATGTTGCCCTGCATGCCTGTGGTTCAACAGAAGGATCCTGTGTGTGTCTGAAATAAATATTGGGAAATATGGTTTCATTAGGGTTCTCATCCTTGGGAAGGCAATTGAGGAGGCTCAGGTGGTCCCTGGGCTGGCAAAGTTTATTCTTTCTAGTTTAGACCAAAGGTGAAAGGATTCATTCCAAATGAGCATGTGTGAGCAGGGCCAGCATGGGAGGATGCTGACAGGCAGGTCAGTGGATCAGTTTTACAGTCACAGCCTGGGGTTAAATGGGCTGAAATCAGCTTTGCAGGCTTTGCTCAAGGCAAGAAGAACCACTGTTTGTTGATGCTCCCATTGGCTCTATCCTATTTAGCAGCACCTAGGTGTGAACATCTAGAATTACCAATCTGGAAAGAAAAACACATGGTGCCTGATTTCCAAGAACCTTTTTCTGTGTTCCTTTAGTCAAGGGGTTGGCCTCAGGGTTGGGTAGGAGCTGCTGGGGTCAAGCCTGGGGGGTCTGTCCTGTTACTTGGGGCTGCAGCTTGGGACAGGAATGGCGGAAACGTGTGTTCTCATCTGCAAGGCAAGCAGCTGGACCCTCACAGTGAAGGCTGCCCTTGATGCGGGCTGAGTGAGAACAAAGCGCAGCAACTGAGCCAACGCTGCCTTGTGCTACACTTTCATGGTATGTCTTTTCTCTCCACGGGTGAGAATAGGTCATGGTTCTTCAATTATATCTGGCATCTGAAGACAGTACACCCTCCTCCCATTCCTCTTGATTCAGCCTTGATAACACAGCAGAAAATGAGAAATAACAACAGGTTCATCTCAGTCTGCTTGACACAGTTTTGGTGCACTGCTCTTCATGGAAACTTTGACCTGGCCAAGAGCAGCGGGTGCCGAACTGGTTCTCTTCTGGGTGCTACCCCACTCCGTCTTCACAGCAGAGGGTCACCTTCTGCTCCCAGGATCAACAGGGAGTATGTCCTTTTGCAGGGGAATGTTTCTGGGTTTGCTCTAGACACAACTAGGAGATGAACAACAAGGGTCCCTGCTGCGCATTAAAATTTCCCTTTTCCCTGGGACAGGATTTCAGGGCGTATCTTCATACAAGGCTTGCCCATCTTTCATGAAGATGCTGTAGGACAGCCACAGAAACCTTTCTTTCCCCGATAGAGTAAGAATGGGGTTGTAGAAGGCAAACAACTTTATTCTTTCTTTTTTCCCCAAATTTAGTTTTCCATTTTGAAGGATGGGGCAAGAGGAGAATGGATGAGATGTCACAGTGTGCAAGCAGCAGCAGAAATCTGTGGATGGGGCTGAATGCAGACCTCCATACATAAGGAAGATCTTTGAGGGGTGTCACTGCTGTGTATCGTAGACCTGCATCTCCACACAGCTGTGTACGATTGAGCATTTGGATTTCGTGTATGAGGAAAGCGAAAGGTGCATAGAGATGTGTGCTTTTGTTTCCCTGTGCTGGGAGGAGCTGAGCAGGGGAGGCTGGGTTTTGTGCGGGCAGAAGTGTTAAAAGGAAAGTGAATTCTGAGGTGTAAAGATAAAAATAAGAAAATTTATGGGGTGCCTGCATGTATGCATGCATGTGCATGCCCGGAGAGACCTCACAAGGTGAGAAATAACTCCATGTGTCATTAATTCGGGAATACGCTGGGCATTTGGTGTGAATGTCTATCCGGGATTTGTGTCTTTGGATCATGCAGGGGAGGGATGTTGTGCCCCAGTGCTGTACACAGGGTTAAATGGTGAGAAGCGCACGATCAGAGATAAAAGTCTGAAGGATGAGCTGGTTTCCCTGGGAGTCCCCATTCTTTCCCGCTGTTTCGCCATGGCAGGCTGCGCAGTCTTTTATTGGTCCCATTAAAGCCAGTTGTCTGTGCAGGGATTGATTTCAGAGGAGCGCAAAGCTAATTAATTTCCAAAACGAAAGACTCCGTATACATAAACCAATCTCTGTCTCTTACCCCTCCACACCTCTGGATAGGTGAGCCTGAGTATTTAATGCCTTTTCCTTAGAGCTCTGGAAGCCTTTACTGAGATTACAGTGAGGATAGAGACAATACTTTGCCTGCATGTAGATTCAAGGATAAAACGACAGATGTCTTTCATTAAACATCTCCGGAACGAGCTGTTCAGGAGGCAATATGTATTCAGACGCTATCAATATTTCATAAAGCCGTAATAGATGTTATCATAGATCCTCCATCCAATATTTATTGCACCGTAATCACTGATACATTGCACCAAGGCTCTCCATCCACCCTCCCCTGCCTGTCCCCCCCATAAGCCATGCACCCAGGTACGCAGGATTGAAATGAAGTGCAAACCTAGTGCCACAATAAATTTGAAGGAGTTTGAAGTTGTTTGTTACTTCAGGCACTTTCAGGCCGAACGATAATGAAACAAATCTGTTTGCAGAAGGCGTTTTTATGGAAGGGTTTCAAAGTGAGTTGGCTCAGTGTAAATCTCTGGGTTGAGGCCATTAGAAAGCATTTAAGCTGTAGCGAGGCAGCGAGCTGTGTCTCTGAGTCTGTGGGTGTTGAAAAGCAAAGGCCTAAAATTAGAAACGTGGAAAATATGAATCCTTTCGGGAGTCTGCTGCTGGGTCAACACAGGTAGAAGAGACCTGAGTACGGCTGGAGCTGGACCCTTCCCCTCCCTGACCCCACCAGCATCCCATCTGAGCTTTCTGAGCAGCTGTGGTGCTTCCAGGGGAGCTGTGTAGGGAAAGGATTGGACCTGAAAGATTTATAGTTGGGATTTTCAAAGGAGCCTAATGGATGAAATATTATAGCCAGCATTGCTCAGAAGGTCAGACCCCTGGTTGTGATAATCCTTTTTGCCCTCAAAGCCCATCAGTCTAAGGGAGGCCAGCAGTCACCCTCTACACTTATTCTGAAGTCGGTCAAACTTCTCAAAAACATTTGGCTTTGTATCACAGGACATCCTAATGGATAAAGTGGGCCCATCAACATGGTGCACATTAAATAAATTAAATAAATAGGGTTTTTAATTGGTTTCCAAATGGAGTCCTAAAAGGAGGTTCCACATCAAACAGCTTTGTTTCTTGTGGAGACCCTAAATGGCTGCTCTTGACCCCTTCCCATTTAATGTCCCCAGCAATGAACGAGGGAAAAAAAGAGAAGAATCTGTTAAATCCTCATTGATAAATGTTGAAAGTGACACAAAGACTGGGGAAGAAAAGCGGCCCTTGCAGACCCCCAGTTAATGATATGGAGCCTTGTGTTTGCTTGGCAGCCCTGGGTCAAGTAAACATGGTATTTTGTTATGGTCAAATGTCAGACCATTCATCTCACTTAACGGAGGCCATCTAAATGTTAGGTATGTGGGGTCCACTTCTAGTCATAGGCAGGGTGGAGGCACCTCCAGAGCATGAGTTATTCATTGTACCTGAAATGTCCCTTAGAGTGGGATGAATTGCCTCTGGACAACGCCTATTTCTCTCTACTGACAGTGGAGACAACTGAGATGAGTAGTTTACTTAAAACATGTAACTCTTAGGTGGCTAAAGCTGGGGCAGGAAGCCCAGCTGTGGAGCCAGGGAATGCACAGACTAATTGCAGGATGGGGTAGATGATGAGGCAGGAAAACCCTGGAGAGACAGCAGGTCACTGATGAGCAACTTGTGATCCTCCGGCCAGTTTTGCCTAGGAAAGTTATGTTAATCCTCTACTTGGCACAGTATACATAGTTCAAAAAGGGTGTGGAAATATTGGAGTAGATTCAAAGAAGATCCAGAAAAAGACTAATGAATAGGAAATCACACCTTTCGGAGCGCAGATCAAGGAGCGTAGTCTGCTCAATTTAGCAAAGAGGGGGTAATAGCTGGCTGACCATTACACCTGCAGGGAAGAGAAGTGGTTGTACTGGGGAGCTTCACAACATGGCAGGGAAAAGCTGCACGAGTGGCTGCACAGCTTTGCCAGGACAATCCAGCCCAGGAGCAGGGTGGTGTTTTTTAACAGCGAAGGAAATGATTTGGTCATATTGCTGGATTTCTCATCAATGGCTGTTTTCGAAGCAGTTAACTGAAAAACATTCTTTTTCAGGGTTATGCGTTGCATTCTACTGTGTTTCTCACAAGGGTTTAAACAGGGTCATGAACTGTAGAAAATGCCTAAGAAACACCTACTTTATTGAAATTTCATCGTCTCTTCAGGCTCGTGGGGCCCTGAGGGGAAGCAGAACATAAGGCATGTGCACACGTGTGTGCAGAGGGAGGGATGATTTTTTAGGATGTGTGAAAATATTAGCCTAAAGGCTCACAGCAGTCTTGAAATTTGGAACAGAAGGGAGATAAAAGTCTTCCCTTCAAAATAAGTTGCCCATGAAGACACTGGGTGCTGAATGGATTAGGGGGTCTGGGAGAGGCTGGAGGTGCTGGAGAAGAGGAGGTTTGGGTGGGACAGGCATCCCAGGCAAGATAGGACTGAGGAGCACTCGTCTCCACGTCTTACTCCATTGCATCCCTGTAAAACACCACCTAAAGCCAAACATCACGTCTGTAAACAAATGGGATTTTAGCTTTGATTCTCCATAGATCACAGGAGCCCTTTTCACTTTGGAGAGCCGTGTGAGGGCTGGAGTGTAATGAGCTGGTTCATGGGGCAGGCAGGGAACGTTTTTATTTGACTTTTGGGCCCTGGGAGCCCCCAGGTTTGACTTTGAGTTTCTGTGGAACAGAACACATTTGCTGATGTAAGGGAGCCTGAAATAACTAGGAAAGCTTCGGGGCTGCTGACACTTGAATAAATCCAAATGTCCTAGTATTTGGTTAAACTTGAATCTGAATATTTGTGTATGTTTTTTACAACATTTACTTGCCTCAGGGAGCAATTTGTGGAGCTGAAGTAATCCAAGAGCTTTTTTCTTTTTTTTGTTTACCCCGCCCCACCTCCCGCCTGGTATTTCCACCCTCCAGGAAGTGAAAAGCCTTGAGAAGATTGGATCATGCATTATTTTTACCCTTGCAAATAGTTCCCAGATGCACGGAGCTCAAGCTGTGAAAAATGCACAATGCAAGCCCTCAGCGTGTGCCGGTTCTTGCAATGCCAACCGCGGAGCTGAGGCTGGACCGTTCATCTCACGGATGGTCACAGTGGGCACCCAGCTGGGGCCCCATCACCTCGAGGTATCTTGGCAGACACACAACCCCATTTTTCCCAAACCTCACCCTCTCTGCGTTGCTCGAGTGGGAAGATGCGCACACCTTGGTTCCTTTGCATTGAATTTCAGATTTCTGAGGCAACCTGGCTTCCTGACAACTTGGCTTCATCTGCCTACTATATGTAACACATAACCTCCTTAATATTACACATGGCATGTTTAACTGCTTAATTTACTTCAGGAAGTATTGCCAAGTACAGCTATTCTGTTGACATATAATTTGCATGATAAACTAGTATATTTTAAGCCACAAATAGGATGCTTCTGTGAGCTATCTGTGTACACTTCTACAAGCTACCAGTGGTATAGTACCTTCACTCCATGAGTCAGAGAATGTAGCCCCACATCATGCCCGGGGAGGGAATGAATGATCCTTCCTTCCAGGAGGAGAGTGGAGACTCACGGCTGGTCTGCATCAGGGAGTCAGATGGTGTATCTCTTCCGAGATAAATTCTTGGGCAGACATTCTCTTTGGACTAAAAATGGCTTTTCCCCCCTCAGAACAACTATTCTTGTTTGGGTGAGACTGGAAGTGATGCTGTTTCCCTAGACAAAGCTGTGTGACCAGGGCCCCACAGAGGAGCCTGCAGCCACTGGCTCTGTCTTGGGCAAACCTTTGCACATGCGAGCGTGTTGCTGCACGGGAGCAGACCCACGCTGCCTCTCCGGGATCCCAACCCCACCCCCTGACCTCTGCAAACTCCTTTTTCTGGCATCATGCATCTGTGTGTCTGTCTGCACCCTCTCCTATCTGTTGGCGGTGGCAGACACTGCTCCGGTGTTTGGCAGCCGCTAACGAGCGCGAACCGCTCCCTCTGTGCCCTGCTCGATGGGGCAGCGTCACCTTCCAGCTCTTCGTCATATTAGGCTCGCAGTCACACAGCACCCCGTAAAGCTTCGAGGCCTTTGAAAACTGAAGGCTGACGTCTTGGAGTCTAATTTGACACATTTCCAACAGGGGAAGCATTTATTACATTAGACAAGTTGATGCAGCTCTCAGGTTGGGAATTGCACTTATTTGCCATAATAATGGTGTAAAGTCCTCTTCCTTTTATTGTGTTATCTCTCTTTAATCATGCAGAGACGCTCCCCAGTAATTTTAATCAAAGGCTCAAGCATCACTTATCTGAAGACTAATGACTCAACTCAACGAGAGGAGAAACTTTGAAGAGCTTGCAGTTGAGCTGGGAGGAGCAAAAAAAGGAGAGTTTATTTGAAACTTTTTTTCTCTCTTTACATGTGTCATTATTTCACCTGATTTTAGCCGGAGAACCTTTGTGTGTCTGGTGAGCGGGGATGAGCTGCGTCTTGCTGCTTTTGCTGAACGTGCTGTGTTGAGGAACATGGCTGAGAGAACGAGGCATACTTTCACAAGAAAGATATTCCCACCGAAAAACGGTGGTGTGGTCAAACCTGTTCTTTTCCATAGAGAAAAATGCCATATTGCCTGATTCTCTTTCCTTGTTTGATGAGAATATTTGAAAGGTATTTGTCTTGGAAAGAACCCTTTTACCTTCAAATGCCATTTCTAACAAGAAAAGAAAGGGTCTTTTTTTGGCTTAAACCAGAAATTCTTGTGGAAGCCTCAAAAACTTGTAAAAAAAAAAAACCTGAAAGAGAGGGTATAAAAGGAATTCATGTAAAGTTTGTAAAGAATAAGCTTTCTGGTGCTCATTTCTGCTGTTTTCACTGAAGTAGCTCATTGGCTATGTTGGAATTGAACTGTTCTGCTTTAGATTTCTCCGTGGGCAAATGCCATGGAGCTCGACACAGAGACCGTCTCTTTCTACTTGGCACAAAGGCTCTGCTTGGGATTTGCTGTGGTATAGCCCTCTAGGTCAAGGTTATCCAAAGTGGGCGCCCAGCTTGCCATGAAGTGTGTCTCCAGCTGCCAGGGGCTGTCAGTTTTCCAGCAATCCGGCCTTTTTAGGTTGTCTTGGCTACAGCAAGTAAAAGTGAATCTTCCAATATTGCAAGTGCCTTTTGAGTGACTTGCCTGGGTAGAGTAGAGGGCTTCCTAATGGCAGGTAAACAGCATCGTCCCTTCTTTCTAGCAATGGAAATAAGTGCATGGAGTCAGTGTATTGTTTGAGGATCTCAGTGTTGGAAGGAAATTGGAGATTTCCAAGGCTCTGTACAAGCCAATATGCAGATCCTGAGCCTTCTCAGGGGCTGGTTTTGCTGCCACATTGTCTGTCCCTGCAGGACCTCCTGCCTGAGGAGCCCAAATCTGCCCGTGCATTTTTTTTCTACAAGCCATTTTCACGCAGCTCTGCACAGCCATGGCAGGAGCAGAAGTCCTAAATTCTTCCCTGGAGGTGTTCAGGGGTTGATGAGAAGCAGGAGTGAACATTAATCTTTTGACTTACTCTTCCCAAGAGCCATGTTGCTCTGTTGGGAGACCTCCCAAGAAAGTCCTGGATTGAAATCCTGCTCATGAGACAGTGGTCAACACCAAAACTCCCCATCCAGGACGCTACTGCTGCAGCTTCAGTGGCTTCTTCCAACAGTTTCTTCCTGTGGGTTTCGTTTGATGTGAGAACATGGACTAACTATTCTTCCTTTCAACTTCAAGCTCTTGCTTTGGTCACGGGGGTGAAATAAAAAGGGAGACACTGAACAAGCTCCAGTTTTTGAGTGGTTTTAGCCATTTTCACCATGTACTTTGCATGCTCATGTGTCTGCATCCATAGAGAGCCAATTTGTGGCCAATTCAGCACACATGTGTTTTGTGCATGTGGATTCCTTGCAGGGACCCAGGATTTTTGTCAAACCTGCACCCCCTGCCCCTTCCGTCAGTCTGATACAGTGATGGGGGGAACTGCACAGAGGTAGATGAGGATGTTTTCCAGGCAGTAAATACAGCCTTGATAGCAGCATCCAGTGGGGTGCTGGGTTTGCTGTGCAAGGGCCTCGTTGGCACAGTACCCACCGGCCCGGAAAAAGAGGGATTCCTTTCAAAGCCAAAACCACGCGAGGGCTACTTTTAAAAGCAGTTGAAACTGAACCGATAACTCTCTGAAAGCGGCTATGCTTTTGCAACGACGCATCTCTCCTTATCTCACTGTGGGTTTGCAGATTCCAGGCCTCTCTGCACGCTGCAGTAAGAAACTCTCTCGCTTTACGTCTTGGTGCTCCCAACTTTAGCCTGTGGGTTCCCGTCTTCCTCTCCAGGGAGCGGCTGCAGTTGAGGGTGATTTACAGCTGCTGGCGAGTCAGAACCAGTGGGAGCTGCTGGGATGGAGACGGCTGCCTGATTTACCACACTGATGAGTACGAGCCAAACGCACCCAGCGATGCCAGATGGTTGTAGCGTTATCTGTCACAATGGATCTCTGAGCAGATGGATGCTATACAAACATTTCACAACTGCGGTAGTATTATTGATGCAATTACTATTAATACTATTTATAAGTATTATATTAACACAAACATAGCACTATAATAATGAACACAAAGCACGCTTAGCGTGATTGCCGGTCTAATAATTAATGACGTCTTTCAGTAATGCTATCTGCTATTACAACTAATGATGCAATGGCTGCAAATCTTGATTTCCAAAGGAAGGAAGGTTTGGGAAAAGGTTAATGATGCATCAGAGCCCAGGGAAAGCTGTGGGAGCTGGAGAGGGCACCCAGATTCAGAGAAAATTGTCATGGGAGTTGGAAAAATGGGGATGTTAATGAATTGTGGGTCTTGGGAGAGGCAGTTTGGGGCTGTAATTGTTTTCAGGCATTATGGCTCTGTACTGGCTGTCTCTGAAACAGGCTTTGCAGCTTTCTGGGCTCTGAATTCAAGGTGGCCAGAGCATCTGGGCTAGAGCAATTTGAATTGTATTGTTTGTGCCTTAGTGCCAAAGAAAAAGCATTAATTGAGGGGTCTTCGACCTGTTACTTGCCTGTGCTCTCATTTCAACTCTGATTCTGACCTGCTGTATGACTTTCCGTAAATCTGTGCCTCCGTCTGTCTTGTCTATTTTTATTGCAGTCTTTTTCGGGCCAGGACTTGGCTATGTGTCTGTGTGCAGCTCCTAGCACAACAAGGTGCAGAGGCTAATCAGGACCTCTAGATCCCGTAACAACATTGATAATGAGCTGACTGGAGATCCTGGGTGGAGCTCAGGGCTTGAGGGTGGTCCAGGGATAAGATTTGTCTGGCCCAACCTGAAACACTGATATGTGTTCGAGTCTGAGCTAGTTTCCAAGCCCAGTGTTTACCTTTAAGCTGACTGCAGTATGAGGTAATTCGCTGTTTTATGATTTTTTTTTCTCCACAAGGGTTATGGAGAGAGCTGAAGGTGTAGAACTTTAAGTGCTTAATTTTGCTATGCTCACATTAGGGTGAATGAAACTCAGCCAAAGTCTGGGTTTGAGACATGAGCCCATTTTCCCCTGAAGGTGTAAAACTAATACAAAGAGTTTAGAAGTGAATAATTTTGCTGACATACAGAGGTAAAAAATCAGGCAGGTCTTTTAAGTACTTTCTTGCCCGGCATGTCCTCTGGTGTGTTGAGCCCTAGGAGATGGAAAGGACTCAGCGCAAGCTCTCCGTGGTGGAATGGGCATCCTTTGAATGCCATTGCATGTCATCAAGCCCCTAAAGCTACCTAGTTCCAAGGCCTTCTTCCTGCAGGGTTGTGCAGCCCTGGGACAGAGTCCTGAGAGAAGTGGCGAGCTGCCATGCCTGGAGATATTCAGAAGCTGACTGGACACGGTCCTGAGCTAACAAGGAGGCTAGCTGAAGTCCTCTGAGAAGGAGGTCAGACTAGAGACTTCCAGAGGTCCATTCAACCCAAAACTATTCTGTGATTCTCTGACATATGTAAAAAAATCCCTTTTTGTATGCACCTGAATGTTCAGGCATTTATATACCTTAGCAAAATCAGGCCTAGACATTTCTGCTCCAGTAGACCTCTTTGAGAAACCCAGGCTAGTCTATGAATGGCTTTAGAAAATATTTCCCATGCATGTATGTCAAACCCAGTAAGGGAGTTGGAGGTTCCTGCCTGATAAAACAACATGGGAAAGATTCATGGTATGTGCTTTGCCCCCCTGTGAATGTCTTGGCTTCTCAGAGCTTTGTTAATGTGCATTGATTATATTCTGAGGAGTTTACTGCACCGTTAGAAAGTCATTTAGGGATTTATTGGGCTGACTTTAAATACTGAAATTGAGTCATTACCCTGACCCACATGTGATGTGCCTGAGCCTAATGCCTAAGTTCAGGAGGGGGAGACCACAGTCCAGTGGTGAAAATCCTCCCAGGAAACTTTATTTTGAAGGTAACAAATGGGTTAAACAGAGCTTGTTAAGGCACATGACTGCAAGCCTAGGAGTGCACAGGAATCTCCTAATTTCCTCTTCCACCCTGCTTAATCAGAGATAATAATAGGATAGTAATAGGAATTCAGACCTGATGATGATGAGTACTGTAGAACAAAATAGGCTGTGCAGGCAAAGCCCAGCTCTTCACACTGGTGACAGGGGATGAGGGATTTTTCACTGAAGGATTTTCATTGAAGATCAATGGGACTTGGCTGTCTGCCTCCCATCATAAATCTGAATGCCTTTCCTTAGATTCAGACGATTATTGGTGAGACATGTTGGCAGTTTCCCTTCAAACAGAAGGGAGATGCTGGAGATTTTCTTAACATTTAGGATTTGGCTCAACCTGAATCATGGGATGGGCCATTAGCCAAGAAAAATGTACACCCTTTCTGGAAGGACCATTCATATTTTTGTGTGCATTTTTTCTTTTTTTTTTTCCACAGTGCATTGCTGCAGGGGCGTGCTTGGGGTTTCTAGCTGATATAGTCAGAGTAATAATAATAACAAGGGTAAGACACCGAGATGCGCACTGGCAGTTTGCTTCCGCCCAGCACACAGGCCAAGCTGTGAAGCTTGACTCCCCGTGGTCCAGGGAGCCAAGATCTGTGGTTGTGCTCACAGCACAAACCAACCTTAGCATTTCCATTTGCTTTTGCGTTCGGACTTTTGCTGTGTTTGGAGCATGTCGAGTCCCCATTTCCTGCCGGTGGGTCTCTCCACCAAGATGTGCAATGAAATAATTCAAACCTGGGAAGACTGAGGTGGGCTCAGGTGAGTCCAATGCTGTTGGAGATCATTTGGATGGCTTCGCATTCCCGTGCCAGCACTGTTTTGGTGGCAAGTCCACTGTAATCAGGCCAACTTAGGGTCTGCTCTAATTTACATCACTTGGCTACGGCTCCCTTTATCCACACAGTGAGCTTGGAAGCGCTCCTGCTTTGCCAGTCCAAAACGTACATCTATGCCAAGTAAAAACATCTCCACAAAGGACTCAATAATGTTCTGCAAGCACCATCGCTCTCTAGGGTAGGGATTTCCTTTAATGCAGATACCCCAGCTGTGAGTCCACAGCTGGGGAGTTGAGTGCCCCTTCCCTCCACCCCACAGAGACCTGGGCTGCAGCCAGTAACAAGATAAGCCAAAACAGACTTGCAGAGAAAGGACAAGGCAAGCATAATTTAACTTCGCTAACGTAAAGGAGAAAATTTTTAGCAGCAGAAAGAGATTAAAAAAAAAATCTCAATCTCAACAAGGAGTTAAAATAAGCCAAGCAAAGCCAGCAGTGTGAGTGAAAGCTCTAAGACCTCTGGGTCCCTCAGGTCTCATCCCCTTGAGGTCCTGCAGGAGAGGAGCACATCTTGCCGCAGCGCAGGATGGTTTTTGGATGTTGTTGGAGCAGGTCTGACCCGCTGAGGTTGGAGGGCAACAGCTGGCCTTGACATCTCAGAAGACTTCAAAGATAAAAAAGGGTTTTATTGCTCTGGAGGGGTAAGCTCAGGATGGCTCTCCTGGAAAGCGGGGTTGGTGGCAATAAATCAGCTCTCAGCTGTTTTGTAGCGGGGATGTGCTGCAGTGCTGCTGCGTAGCTGGGAGGTGGTCCTCCCTGCTGCAAAAGCTGCGGCTGGCACAGATGCTTACATCTCTCCTTTCATCCCATCTGAGCAAATAACCCCTCTTGGAGACAGAGAGGGACATACGGAGGGGACAGCACAGGATTTACCCAGGGCCAGTGCTCAGCGCAGTGCGGAGCACAAGGAAGGGCTGCTGGCCAGGCTCTCAGCTGCTATAAATTAACGTCACTCCATCAATGTCAGGAAACACATGCTGGATTATACCAGCCCTTTGGTTCCAGCTCCTGAGGCCCCGCTCGGGTACTGGCAGCTGAATGCAGCCTCCAGATTTCTGGAGCTGGGGAGTCTGCAAATGGTTTTGCGCATTCACCTCGGTGCCTGCGTTTGGAAATGCTGGCCCAACACTTTAAAACAGATGCTTTCGTCTGGGGAGGGAAACCTGGAGATGAGATCATGGAATACATTGAATTTGACTGAGATTTTTCCATGAAAACATCCTTGTTCTACCGGGTTTCTGTAAAAACTGAGATTTCTGCAAAATATCTCCCCTGGTAAGTGTCAGTTTTGTTGGAAGTGTTCATTTCTTTTCTTCAGGAAAGTAAGAATGAAATACTTCCCTCTAGGTTGATGTTAAACTGTTTTGTCTGAGTTGCCGCAAGTGGAGCTTTCTGGGTAAAAATTGTCACCTGGAATGTTTCTGACAGAAAAATCAGAACGGATTTAGTCAAAGTATTTTGCAAATTCACACTGAATTGTGACAATGAACAAAGAAACCTCTGCACAACACCTGGCGTTCTGCCTTTTAACATTTTTAAAATGAAATGAGCCTTAATTCAGAAGGGCTTTTTTTTTTTGACACTTTCACTGAAAGCACACACACACTTATATAAAAAAAATCAGATCATTTCAGTCTAAAGAACAGATTTTATTCCTATCAAAATGGTTTTCTCCTCGTTATTTGTATTATAGCCAAATGAGAACTCAGGTATCTACGCACCCCAAGAGAGGTGCTCAAGACCATGACCTCCTGTTTGGCTCCAGGACCACGATGGTCTGTTTTTCCTCTACGGCTCAGGCTCCCGGGGTGCCAGCCCAGCCTTGGTGCCTGTCCCACAGCTTTCCCGGGCTGAATGGCAGCGTGGGCAGAGGCAGGTTGATGTCTTGCTGTGCCAAAATGAGCTGTTTTGACATATCTGAACGGAGATCGCATGGGATTCCAGTGCTGCCATTTTGTTTTTATTCTGCATGTTTCAAATTTTCTGTCCTCATTTGGGACAAGCAAATGTCAAAACATCGGTTTTGGATTTCTATTGCCTCTTGTCTCTGAGTTGCTCTGACGATGCTCTGATTTGCTCCCTTGTATCATCCAGGCTCGACAGATCGGGTGCGCTTTGTGCTGCAGCGAGACAGACAGCATCTCTCGTGGTTCCCGACTGCTCCCGGGAGAGCTTTTGCCACACCAGCTGGGAAATTGCCTGCTTTTTACTCATTTATTGAAGGCAAGTGCTCTGCAGACTTCCTCCCTGCTGGGGTCTGGCAGCACACACCTACCTAGAGCTGCCCACCGCTGCCTGGTCTAACTTCTGCCTGCACCTGGAAATGGTGGGGGAAAAAACACTGCCTGAAGAAGCCCCAGTGAAAACCCATCAGGGAGATGGGATGAGGAGCTGGGCAGGTCTTCCTCAGGTGGCTCTGGCTTGAATCGGTCCATCCCCATGGCACGGTGAGCATGGGATTCCCAGCTTGCTTCCACTGGCAGCCAACCTATTTCTTCCAGAAAAACTTTCTGCACAGTTTTCCTCTGTCCCCCAGTAAAACGTGGGGACTTGAAATGTCCACACCACGGCACCCAGTTCCCCAGATTCATCTGTTTTCAAGCTGGGTGGAGGCAGCTGTGGGTAGAGAACTGCCTGACCTGGATTTTCACTCTCTCTTGGCTGGGGAGTTTTGCTCTGCTGATGCCTAATTACATCCAGGCAAATGTTATTCATGGAACTGGGCTCCAATCTCAGCTTCTAAATAAAGCCGTTTGCGTGGTGTGGAGGAAGAGGAATGAACGGCCACAGGACCATTAACGCTGGCATGGGAGTTAATGAGTCCTAAAGAAATCCTGCATTTCACTGGCTGCTTGGCAGAGTGGACCTGCTTGTAACAGTGGTCTATCGAACTGCGTCCTTTTCCTCCTCTTTTTAAAGTTACTTAATATTTTATGAACATCTATAGGGCAAAGCATTAGCTTCCTTCTCCACGCCAGCCCTTGATAACTTACTTGCCGTTTTTACTGCGCATTAAATGCTTTATGGGAGTGACTGTGAAACCTTTAGAGGTGCTTCCAGCGCTATCTTTGTTGATGTCCCCTCTGTATGGTCACAGCCAGCAGTGGGATGTGTAGCTCAGTGGTGTACTCTCCCTTTATGTTGCAGGTGGCATCTAAAAGTCTCCGGCGGGGACACCCCGTTCAGCTGCCCCCGCGCAAATGCAGCGACGTCCCTGCTCTGGGTGATTGCCTGGGTTGGGTCTCTGTGGGCAGGCAGTGGTAGGCAGAGGAAGATGTGGTGTTTGCTTGATGCCAGCTTGTGTTTTCTCAGGAAAGGCTTGCTGTCGGAGGGGCGGCGTTAACAGGGATGACGGATGGGCGTAGTGGCGTGTCCTGACACACCCGAAACTGCGACAGCCAGGGGAGGGCTATGCTGGGGTGCCCGTGGTGTCTCGGCTTCCTCCTAAACGAATCCTAAATTGGCAGTGATGTAAAAGGGAGGGAGACAGGGATTTCTGGTTTGACCCCTGTGTCTGCGAGGTTATTCTGGCACTCTGCAGGGAGCCCCGGTTTTGTTACTGCTTCAGCTTTGAGGTGGTTATGATCCACTGGGCTCTGCTCTGAAATTACGGGTGGGGGAACAGGGCTGTGATGGAGGAAAGGACCAGAACAAATGCAAATGCCAACATCTGCCTTGAATTCTAGAAGATGGCTTGTTTGATTGTTTGAGTCTCTCCGACTTCACTTTCCAGCTTCAGGGATGCATGGCAGGCAGGAGCAGCCAGGAAAAGAGAAGCTCCAGGAGAATACTAAGAGAACATGGGAGAGTGGAGAATGGCTTTTCAATATATAAACACAGGTATTCACACTGGAAATGTCATCCTAAGTGTTACTGCATTTCTGTTTAATACTGAGTGTGATGTGTGCCCAAATTCATGTCCCACTGCTTCCATGTATTGCCTGCAAGACCTTGCTGAGAAAGGGGAGTCACAAAGGGACCCGAGCCTGCAAGGACGGGTCCCAGGGCCCAAGTTAGGGGCTTTATCTTGTTGTGGATGCTGTACCCCAAATCTGGCATTCCGAATTTGCCCCTAAAGGGTATGTGAGCAGAGCCAGGATCCAATGAAAAGCCAATTTGCTGAGAAGGACCCCGGCTTCTTATTGTATCTGGCAAAACCTTCCACAGCACCTCAGGGGAGACACAAGCTTGAAATCTTAATTAAAAAGCAGAAACCAGGGTTTCATGCTAGGCTGATATTGTGACTCTCTTCCCTTTATGGACAATTCTTATGCAAGCTCCTACTGTGTCTGTGGAATTGCTAATTTAAAGGAAGCTACAGATTTGTGCAGTGCAGGGCCTGTGTCAGCAGTGTTTAACATCAGGAGAACGAGGTGTGTGCTGATCCCTTTCATCGTTAGGAACTTTCTTTTTATTTCTCCCAATCCTTCGTTTCTTGTCATCTACTTCAGAAAGCACCCAAAGGAACATTGTCACCATCTGGGGTGTGTGGAGAAAGCACAGATAAAAGAAAGCCTCACCATTCAGCACTAAAACTATGGCCAAATAGTGGTAAGGTCTGTATCAGCAAAAGATATCAAACATAGGCTTCCCAGTGCTGCAGTCTCCTTTGGAAATTTGCAGGGGGAAGGGGACAGAGTGGTTTGGACAAATGCACAAGCATCCCTGAGAAGGCTGAGAAGAGCACTTGAGAGACCTTGACTTATTTTTTCCTTTGATACAAGCCGGGTGGAGCCCTTGGAAAGCAAGGGTGACATTGTCAAATCTGGCCCTGTCCATAACCAGCCTGATGTGACAGAGCTGACCCATCACCAGCTGAAAATGGGCTGAGGATACCAGCCTCTAGAAAGGGTTGGCTTTCCTTTCATGTCTCATAAGGGAAGTAAAAACTCTTCTTTTGATGCATAACTTTGAAAAACGTAACTTCATTGCTTTAGTCTCTCCATCTCTTGGAAGAAAATAAAATCTTCTGTCCCATTAGATCAGTGGATGAAAGAGATTTAGAAGGAACCCGGTAGTGATGGGAAAGCTGAACAGGGCTGAAAGTGCAGTTCTTTGGGATGGTCATAATAGGCACATATTTACCCAGAATTCAGGAGATTTTAAGGACAGGCTGTGCCTTATGAAGATGGATGGACCTGGGGAAACCAGTAGGTCCTTTGTGGGTCCCTTAGGCAGCCGGACCCTGCCACACACCAGCCTTTGGCCAGGCACGACTTGCACTTCCTCACAGAGATTCAAGAAAGATTGGAGTTCAGATTGATGCCAGCGACAGATGAAATTCAAGATAACTTTATCTCTCCCCTTATGGAGGCAGGACTTTTTCAGGCAGTGCCTAATTCAATTGTGAAACTCACTGCCAGGGCCAGTGGAGACCAACAGCAGAAATGGGTTTGAAAATTCATTAGACAAATACATACAGAAAAGGGCCATCAAGGGCTTTTAAATACAGGTTACTTACAGATATGTCTTCTGGCTCAGGAAGGCCCCGAGCCCCAGATTGTCAGAATCGGGAAGGGTTTATGGCTGCACGCCTGTCCTGTTCCTGTGCTGGCCATAAGGAGACTGGCCTAGATGGACTTTTGATCTGATCCAGGAAGCTTTTCTTCTACCCTTATCACAAATGGCCTCTGCTAAACGATTAGAGATCGATCAAAATGGGAGCTGGAAGGAAATTCAGATTGGATCTGACTTTGTTGCTAGATCCTTGCTGGAAGGCAAGCCACCGCCCCAGGTTTGGACACAATTCAGGTTTTTCATCTTGTCCCAGAGATGCTCAAACTTCATCCCTGTGAGGATACAGCCCACACGTTTGCAAAAGCTGCAGATCAGCGCATGGAAGGGAAACCCTCTCCCTTTAGCACAGCGGTGGGGCTTGTGGGCACGGTACTGCGTGGGTTTTCTCTGGGAACTGTCAGTCACAGGGGTCCCGGAGTACTTGAGCATCTCCAGGCTGCAAAGAGAGTGAGAAGACAGGCGCAGGCTGGTGTTAGGTACTTGTACTCAGCGATACCGTTTCCAGACAGAACAGGCCAGCGGTGAAGTAGGTTGATGGATTAGTCTATCATCTCGGTGAAGCGAGGTTTGCGTCTGCCTAAGGGCATGGCTGTAAATGAGCCCCTAATGGATTCTGCTCCTAAAACTTCCCTGTAATACAGAAATAGCTGCATCCTTTAGATGTGGGAAAGGGGGGCAGAGATAAGCTTTGAGTTACACCGGAGGGAAGGGATGATGGAGCCCCGAAGCGGTTAGGATGCAAGGAAATCTCTGCTGAAGCAGCCTGGGTCAGCCTGGGTGATGTGGAGACTCGTTAGAGACTGTGAAATGGGAGAAGTGGGCATCTCCCCTCCCTCGCTCCCAAACGCTGCTTGCTAGTATTGCTGCTGCTATAATAACCCCCCCTAAGTTATCGGTCCTGCTCTTATCTCACCCTAAAGGAACACCACACTTGGGTTGAGGGGAATGTGCCTTCCCCTGCCCTGACCACCCGACCCCGCTCCCCTCCCCTCCTTCCCACATCCCTGCACCTCAGCACCCCCAGTTTGGCTCAGATACGGGACAGGAACAGGCGGTGGCCATGGCATGTGGGGGACCACATCCTTCACCAGCCAGGACGCCGCTCTCCCTGCGCTCCCTCCTGCGCAGCCACCTCCTCATCGCCTCCCTGTTAAAGCAGCCCTTGCTCTCCTGCTGGGTTAAACAGAGGGAGACGCGGCGCTGCTATTTCCCTGCGCACTCGGCATGGCTGAGGACCTGAAATGCTAATAGTATTGCATCGTTTCTCAGTGTCTGCAAACAAGCAAATAAACAAATAAATGGCGTCTGCTCCATAATGAGTTCAGCCTCTTAAAGTTTTCGTTGGCTATATAGCTCCTGGATGGACAAAGATGATCCCGATCATGCAAAGGTCCCAGCCTTGGAAACACCACCACCAGACACAGCGGAGGCTGCCGGGTCCGAAACTGCAGGAACAGGTACGGGGGTGCTGGGGGGCAAGTTGCTGTGCTGGGGAAAGGTGTGTGCCTTATGTTAGCCCTTCAGAATGGATTTGGTACAGCTGGGTCTTTATTGCTGCCTGTTTTTCTGAAAATCTCAAAATGTGTCACAGAATCACAGAATCACAGAATGGTAGGGGTTGCAAGGGACCTCTGTGGGTCATCTAGTCCAACCCTCCTGCCGAAGCAGGGTCACCTACAGTAGGCTGTAGAGGACCTTGTCCAGGTGGGTCTTGAATATCTCCAGAGAAGGAGACTCCACAACCTCCCTGGGCAGCCTGGGCCAGGGCTCCGTCACCCTCAGAGGGAAGAAGTTCTTCCTCGTGTTCAGCTGGAGCTTCCTCTGCTTCAGTTTG
>Ga0181612_112503_pt1 | contig 23808 bp, 24 predicted proteins | sample HoacroProtozoa21_FD_119630 | JGI IMG/M metagenome (GOLD analysis project Ga0181612, IMG submission 119630) | Hoatzin crop microbial communities from Cojedes, Venezuel. Combined Assembly of Gp0051906, Gp0051904, Gp0051908
CCCCGCTCCCGTGCTGCAGCTGGCTGCGTGGGTTCCCCGGGTGGTGGGCGTCCCCCTGCCCTGGTGCCCCGGTGTGCCTGCACCCCCGTGTCCCGCCACCCCCCGTGCGGGCACCCCCCCTGCCCCGGCACATTGTCAGCATCCCGGTACCCCGGCGCAGCAGCACCCCGGTACCCCGGCACTCGCCTGGTTTGGCAGCACCCCGGCTGCGGGCAGAGCAAGGTGTGGGGGGCAGTCCAGGGCAGGGGTCCTGGCAGGGCTGAGGGTGGGGAGCTGGGGGGGATCCTGGTGGGAAAGACTGGCCTCCCAGTGAGAGTCGAAAACGGTGCTTTAGGGTGTGAGGGAGGGGAGACAGAGGAGGGAACCTGCAGGCAAACTGTGTAATGCGGTGCCTTAAGCCTTTTGGTTATATTCTGCGTGCTGGTTTTTTCATTCCCTGTCCTGGCTTTGCTTATCAGCTAGGCAGCTGCTTAATGTAGATTTTTTTCCAACGCTACAGAACCAGCCTTTCACGGCCCCAGACAACACAGATTTCCCACAGCGGGAGCGGTGTCGGTGCAAGGGACGCTGCAAAACGAACCCAGTCTTTGGGTGGCTGCAGCTGAACTGTTTTGTGAACAAACAGCCCCGGACTCGGCAGCGGCGCTCACGCTACGGGAAATCCTTCAGATCCAGTGGAAGGCTGAATTTCTTTGTCAGGAGCAGGCAGAAGAAAGAGAGAGAAGGAGAGACAGCGCAGGCACTTTCAAACTTTTTTTCACGTGCCATGAGAGTTCATCCCTGTCCTGAGGGATCTCTGTGCACGGGACGGGGGGAAGTTCAGTCTCCATGTCGTTCAGCCCTTGTCCTCTCCCAACTACAAATCAGCAGGAGCAAGTGACACCAGTTTCAAGGACGAATATATGCTGGAGCGATTGCACAGCTACTCCTCCAGAAGTGTGTGCATCGCAGGTGCTGCTGGTCGAGGGCTGAGCTGCAACAAGGAGCAGTATTTATACCATCGGCATTGCAAAGTTTTGTCCTTGCCTTTCGTACCTGTCATGTTGATGGCTAGTTCAGCGATGGGAGCACTAGCAAAGGAAGAAAAAAATCAGATATGAGCAATTGAATGTCACAGAACAACCCTGGGACAGCAGGCTTCATAGCCTTGGAAAAAATCATCCTCCTTCGAAATCAAAAAAGGGCAGGTTCCTGAGCACAGTCACGAATCCATTGTAGGAAAAAGAAATGCAGAGTACCCTGCAAGCATCCTTCCGTTATTTCGTTGCAAACGACAAGTCGATCTGCTCTTCAGCACAGGAAGCGCATCTCCTGGCCACGTATGGAAAACACGGAGCACAGCATGGATGAAACGGGGGCAGCGCCGACAGCCAAGCTTTGGCGAGGCAGGCAGGGCTGAAGCGGAGCGTTGTCGCAGCAGAAGGCCTGGGACAGAAGCACGTCACAGGAAAAGAGTAATTCCGTAGGTGGTGCTCGCTGCCAGGCGGCGGGGGCTCGAGAGGCTCCTTGAGCATTGCAGGTGCGGTCTCTCTGCCGGGCTGCCCAGCGCTCGAGTGCATGAAGACATTTTTCGATGAGGGAAGAAGGAAGGTACTTCCCCGAAGAAAAGATACTAGTTCCAAGCTTCTGGGCAAGCCCTGGTTTGGGTACCGCATTAGGTCTTCCTCAGCACTGCAAATTGTCGTCTTTCAGACTGCATTTCTCCACAATTATTGTAGAGCTCTGATTATCAGTCGTTTCCTTCTTTCTCTTTGCAGTGTGGTCCCCATGGCCCTCTTCACAAGAACCAGCAGTCATCCTAACACCACCGACCCCATTCCCTGTGGGGCAGACAACACTACAGAGCCTGACCTGCCACACTCGCATGCCTACTACGCCCTCTGCTACTGCATCTTGATTCTGGCCATCATCTTCGGGAACGTGCTGGTCTGCCTAGCCGTGCTGAGGGAACGCACCTTGCAAACCACCACAAACTACCTTGTGGTGAGCCTGGCGGTGGCGGACTTGCTGGTGGCTACTTTGGTGATGCCATGGGGAGTGTACCTGGAGGTGAGTACATCTCAGGACTAAGATTGGCAGTACTTAACCCCAGTACGAGTTCAGCAGCATTAGTGCACGCTCTAAGGACAGGCCAGCACTGGTACAGATAAAGTCCACTCACATTTTAACCCCCCAGCTAGCTCTGGGGCACTTGGAGGGGGGGGGGTGGCAGCCCACAATGTCATGCAGTGGCCCTTGTAGGCTGGGCACATGCTGGACAAACACACCACAGTCCCACCTGCCAGCAGATACCCTGAGCCTTGCTCTTCCTGGCAGAGCACAGCCTCTTTGGGCTGGACTACAGCCAGTAATGTAGATTGTGGGTTTTGATGTGCTAATACACGTTGCATCTGAGCATCCTTGAAGCTGACTCCATCAGCCGGAAGGGTTGCCAGTGAGCTCCATGATGATTCAGGAATGGCAGGGGGAGACAATAAGGTGGAAATACCTTATAGGAACTCATCTCAGAGCCCAGATCAATGCCTACTCCTGCTGGCCAGCAAACAAGCGAGTGCAATCAACCCCTCGTCTCCTGTGGAGTTTAAGAGCCTTGACATCCATGATGTTAGGTCAGCTCCAAGCAACAGTCCCCAAGCAGGCTGACAAAGAGATGAAGCTGAAGAACATGCTCCAAAAATCTCTATAAGTCATGTGAGCATTTTCACAATAACTTCAGAGGACTCATTAAGCCCTTGCGGTTTTATTCTCCATTTCCCTCATCTCTGCACATTGGGCTGGTACAAAAATGTACTGGCATGATGGTGCACAGTGTGGACACACCACCAGATACAGGGCAGCAAAGATGGAAACCAAATCCCACACATTGGCAAAATCCTGAATTACTGAAGACGCTCCTGGGGCAAACATTTTTACCAAAGTAAATACATGAAGGTATGCTACAGCTGACATTTTTATCCATTTCCTTCAGCATTTTTACACTAATTCACAAAAATTGGTAAGTTTAGAAAAATTAGAGCGAACGTGTATCAGCCATAAGCTTTCAGCTGAGCCCTAGTACCCTGTTGTCATGCTAACAGAGACAGAGTAAGCCTCTGAGCTACGATCTCGCTGAAGCCTCATGCTCTTTCTGTAAGGGGCAAGCCAGGATCAGGCTGCAGTGTAAGGTAAATATTCTGCTGGCGGCTGCCCACCTTTGGCTGACCTCTTTCCCGCAAAACAAAGCAGAAGCAGAGAGGAATTTTGACTTGTGCATATGGACTGCGCAGAGCACAAACAGAAATCAGGACAAGACAGGACACCACCAGCAAATGCCAGACCTGCTATGTGGGTACAAGGAGGTTTGACCAAGTAGGAGGGGACTGGCAGTGGCCTACAGCCCTCCTCTGCCACCGGAGTATGTTGAATAGGCCACACAGCTCTAAGCTTTGGCACCCAGCCCAGGCATTTCCCTCGTACTTGTGCACTCTCCCAAACTGTGCCCACTGCAGTCTCGGCAAGGCTACAATTAAGAGAAATTAAGGGTGTTCTCTGTGCATAAGCATTATTAATAAGGGAATTGATGGTTAATTATTTATGTATAGCATCACTGTGGAGTGAAGGAACAAAGAGAGCACCACGATACTGCATGTGTGGTCATGTTCCTAATGAAGTCAGTAGCAACATTTAGACTAACCTGTGTGGAGAGGTCTTGGAGATGGCCTGCAGGACATGTACAGCTCAGTTGTGTTACAACGAATGATTGAAAAGCAAGGAGACGCACCCCCCCCCCCAACAGGACCCCATCCCAGCAAGACAGAATTAGACCCTGCAATTCAATAGCAACTAAAAAACATTATTAAAAGTTACATTTTATTTCAGACTGGAATAGCCCATCATCACCTCAAGCGTATTCCAATCTTTAATGAAATCACAATGTGCTTTGCATTAGAAAAGACTTACCACTCGCTCTCGCTGTGGAGAGGGTAGGAGAGAGGCACAGCTGCGAAGCAGCCTCTGCCCCCGTGCAGTACTGTGGTCACAGTTTGTGAGCACCACAGTAGGTCCATTTTCTAGTTGTGTTTGTAGACCCATTCAAGATTCATTTCCATCTCTGGAGCTTGGAGAATCAAAGTAGCTGAGTCAAGAGTCACCCAAACCACAGGGAGAAGAACTCATACACATCCCAAACCCAACCTACCACTCCCAGCATTGGGAAATATCTCCCAGAGAACTGGGCTGTAGGACTCCAGCAAGATGAAGATTAATAAAACAGTCCAAAACAGCCCCAAAGCCGTTTAGATATTTTCTGCTGTTTATGGATCAACGATGCTACCAGTGAAGTGGAAATGGCATCATGCTTCAGTACATTATAGGCCTGGAAATTGCCAAGAAATCAGTCAGTCCCCAAAACTGCATACAATACCTATTCATCTACTGAACGTCTGCCGAATCAGACACCTGAAACCTGGCCAGTATTTACGGAGAAGCTAAAGGTGGATGAATACCTCAGATTTAAATGTCACTTGTGAACTTTGTGTTATACACTCAATTTTTAGAGCCATCTGTGGCCTGGACCTTCTCCATGAAATTTGTCATTTTATCAGTCATGCAGACCAGAACTGTTTCTGAGAAGTCTTTTGGGAAGGCTGTGACAGAGCAGCAATAGGAACATTTCATAACCTCAAAATCCTCGTCTCCAGCTAATGAAGTGTCTGGAACAAAAATGCTATCCAGCACTGTGTCTAGCAATCTTCTGGAGTCAGCGGGTAGGTCTAATATACCAGTACTGCTACCCCAACTCTTTACTGACCTCTGATGCTGTGGCTGCTGCGAATGCTGAAGCTCACCAAGGTTTCTAAGACAGTGGCATTAGAGCATCATGCCCACTGGAGTTTGATGGCATTAAATGCCCTCATGCTTTATAGTCATGGTATAAATGGAGGACGACATGTAGCAGCATGGCCTGGAGCATCCTTCTCAATCTTCTCATAACAACCAGTTCTACCTCCAAAGGAAAAATATCTTCAGAAGATGATTGCCACTGATGTCTCACCTGCAGCTCTGTTCAGAGTATGTGAGAGTAACCCTATCTCCTCTTCTGTGGCTCTTAACACCAGAACAGTGAGACCTACAACTGCTCTTTGAGCTCAAGGAGCTCACCAGACTCCCATCAAAGTGAGGGCAGACAACGGAGTTACTGCAGCTCAGCAGTTTACCATGTGTCAGCTGGCCTGACCTCACACATGCTCTTAGTTACTCTTGCTGTGCAAAAGCACAAGCAGCCATTTCACAGCTGCGAGGAGCTAATGGCACCCCCAAGAAGAACGCTGTCTTAGACACAAAACACTTAAGTGAGCATGCTCAGAGCCACTGCTAGTTACATGCTTGTCATCACCTGATGCAACTTTGTGTTCATACTTTTAATCTTTTCCATCCATGTACTGCTCAATACTGCATCACTATACAAATCTGATTTACAGAGATTCTTTTAGGGTTTTTTCTAAGGATTCAGGATAGTGATGGATTTGAATAAGTTAGGAATGCACAATGATTTAAAAAAAAAAAAAGGAAGACTTTCTGTAGAGTTGGAAAGTTAAAAATACTAATACTGCAATTTTTTGGATAAAGCAGACAGGTCATCAAGAAAGATGAGGTGAGAATAGTCTATAGGGATCTTTAGCATTGTCTTTGACAGAGCCAGGATTTCACCCTGAAGTCTATTCCCACTTCTGCTGCACACGCACTGAGTGGTAATGAGAGATTGTATCAGCTCGTCTCTCTGTGGTTTTCTCTCATCACCTGTAAGAGAATAATATTTGACCATCCACCTAACCCAGGCAGTTGTGAGGGTTCATTCAATTAATACCTGTGATGTGCTTTGAGGTTCCTGGACAAAAGGCACTAGAGGGATAAAGCATATGTACCCTGCCAGCACAGGAAAACCAGAAATGCACAGTGGCAGGTTGTAGCTGCTGTAACAAAGATAAGCAGAACAGAGCAAGAAAAGGAAGAGCAGAAATAGAATTTTTAAAATTATGAATGAGGCCTGTAATAAAAAGGCTTTTCTTCAATGTTTAAATTCTGGAATAAATTCTGGGTTTGCATACCCCACAGGTAAATAATATCTACTTCAACAACTTCACCAGAGCTGCTCCCCATTTTAGAAGTTGTGGCTGGTGGAGAGGAGGATGGGGTTTTAGCCCAATGTTTTGATCTGTCAGGCATCCTCTTCATACCAACTACAGCTTAGTATGCAAGTGGTGTGATCTGAATCCATCAGCCTGAGAGGGTTCATTTCAGAGCCATTCCCACCACCACCTTCTTGTTTTCATAGTTCACATTCCCAGTGCTTCTTTTCAGGCTTAGCGTTTGAATGTGCTCAGGACCTTGGAAACTCCCTCAGTTAAGTGCCTGTACATCTGCTGGGCTGGTGCAGCTGGCTTTCATGCGAACACCTGGCACCAGCTCTTGGTGAAATACTCTTCAAACTCCACAGATCACATAGGCACTGCATTGCATTTTGCCTCAGACTACAGAAACACCCCTTACCAGGTCCCACTGCAGAGCCTTCCAGCATTTATAAGGCTTTTTAATGTTTTGAGGTGGTCAAGCAGATCTCAAAATCTGCAACTAAAGCAAAAACAGCTTGGGGTTTCTTTGGAGACTGAACCTACCTATTAATCTGCCTGATTTCAGAAGGACAGCCTTCAGTTTGCACATCTTGTAACCTACTTAATTTTGCAGAAAAGCTCTAAGAGTTTGGTCTGTTTTTTTTTTCATTGCTTGCTTTTTTTAGAAGAAAACAAAGGAGCCCCACAAGTATCAGAGAACTGAAGATGAAAGCACAGTTCCCCACTGCACTTTGCAAGCGAATTCCCATTTCTTCCCACTGCATTCAGAGTCCGGGGGTCTAATGGAAGACTGACTCATACCTGACTTCTGACACACAGCAGCTGGGTCCAGCAGAGAACACCCTAAAGACACAGCTCACCTCAGCGAGTTTCTCTGCACATGTGCAGGAACACGGCCACAATCAAAACCAGTTAAATTTCTCAGGATTATTTCTTACACAACTCTGAAAACAACTCACACAGAGTGAATTCTGTATCTATACAAGTGCTTCTCTCTGCAGGGAGCTGCATCCTTCCTAGGCGTTGACACTTGCTGCAGGGTTGACCCACTGCCTGAGAAGCCAAGCTTACTTGTGGCACCCTCTCCAGCCTGATCTGCAATGGGTATTTTTGAGTGGGTCTTGAAAACCTCCAAGGATGGAGCCTGCACAGACTCACCAAGCAACCGGCTCCACTGCCTCGCTGTCCTCATGGTCAGAAAGTTTACCATCATAACCAGTTTGAACCTTTCTGCTTTCAACCTAGGCCTGTTGCCTCTTGTCCTCTCACCACGCACCACTGTGAAAAAACTGGGTCCGTCTTCTTAGTATCCTGGCTTCAGCCTTCTTAGTAACTTCCTATTCGGCACTGGGGAACTGCTGTTAAGTCCTGCCCCCAAAGCCACCTCTTCTCCAGGCTGAACAAGCCCAGTTCCCCTAGCTGCTCCTCACAGGACAAGTGCTTCAGCCCTCAAGGACTGTCTCGGTGGCCCTCTGTTGGACTTGGTCCCGTTCATCAATGGCCTTTCTGTGCTGGGGCCCCAAAACCAGATGCAGTACTCCAGATGTGGTCTAAATGTAAGCAGAGAGACGAGGAACTAGTGCTGGTTCCTGATAGCTTCCCAGAGTCCAGCTGAACCAGCAGGATCTACAGGGTTAAGGGCTAAAATCCAGGGCAAGGACTTCCCTCCCTTTTTTCTCTCCTACCCACCTTCTCCAACCAGTGCAGCATTAGGTTGATTTGCTGTAGTCATCCAGCGGGCTTGCCTTACCAACAGGCTGCCTCCTTGTTGATGTCCTGCAAGGAGCGGGTGCTGCGGCAGACCCCCTCGCTCGGAGGCAGGCTGTCATCCCAGCCTCTGGAAGAGCAGTGCCACACGGTGCTTGGAGCATGTTGTTGTCAGCTGAAAAGGTCGTTGTCATGAACTTGATGTCTGGGCCAAAAAATGCATTTCTCTGTCACAAAGATTGGCCACAGCTAAGCTGTCACGATTACATACTTCAGATTAAAAATGCAAAACAACCAGAACAAAAGCTCGACATGGTAGCAAGCCAAAACCCTTTATCTGAAGAGCTTGTGAGTTCTCACTCAGATCTAATAGTCAGAATCTGTAACTGAGATAAGAATCCAAATAAGATTTTAGAGAAGCCTCTGGTCTCAGGTCTCTGTTTCATACATAAATGCATAAAATTTGCAGCACTTTTCCAGCTCACTGCCTGCAAGACAACTCCAGCAGCTAAGCTGAGAAACACTTTCAGCCCTTAGATTTCCTCAGATAACCCTTAATCAAAGGATATATACAATGATATCAAATTTAAATCAATTTATCATGCTAGGCCTTAAGGGAAGGGATAGCTGTTATCTATTTCTTCAGCCTGCCTCTCTCTGTAAGAGTAACTGAAGGATTGAAATCAAGGTGTGTCTCTTTCTCCATGACCTACCACTGTGTTGTCTTGCACACAAGATAGGTCCCTCAGTTTCCCTCTGCACATCACAGTGGACATGAGCTCACCTAGCTGTTGACATGCTTGGAGGAGGGCACCTCCTTATACATAACTCATCAGGACACGGTGCAGAACAGGGCTGACCGTTTTGTGGTTGCTGGTGCAGGTGACCGGAGGAGTCTGGACTTTCAGCCGCATCTGTTGCGATATCTTCGTCACCATGGATGTAATGATGTGCACAGCCAGCATTTTAAACCTCTGTGCTATCAGCATTGACAGGCGAGAGCCAACAGCACCCAGGGGGATAGATTGGAGATGAGGGTCGGCCCCGTACCCCAGCGTGGCAGGGACAAGGAAGCGGGGTTTGCACAGGCAGCGTCAGTGTCTTCTGGAACACAAACCTCCCTGCAAGTCTGTCACTGCCACTACTGCTATTAATATGTCTCTGCCAGCCATGTGCTAGAAGATGTCTGCACTTAAGGGCAGAGGCACGAGCCAGAAAACATCACCAGTAGGTAGCCAACCACATTCTCATGCCTTTTAAAGGCGGGAAGCAGAATTCCCACTGAGTCTCAAAGAGGGTTTCTCCTTCTGGAGACCTCACCCATGAAGTTTAAATAAACAAAATCCTGCCATATACATAGGAAAGGGTGAAGATTATTGCTGTGTAATCTTCTGCCTTAATCTGTTCTCCTGCATCTTAAAACTGAGCCTATTTTAAGGAACGCTGAGGGCTGGGAGCCAAGACCTTGGCAAATGTGGTGCTGTTAGGACAGAGGAGTGGGGGAAGAAAAAGCATTGCATGCTGTAGCTTTGTAGTATGTGGTTCAAGGGTAATCATATGAAGCAGCTCTGAACTCTGGGTTGATCCAGTGTTCCTCCATTGGAATCTTTATCCCTGCTTCGTTTCAACTCTGTCTGCAAGGAGCAGCCCCTGGGCTATCCAAAAGATGAGACTCCTGTGCCTTCAAATCAGCCTTGCTGAGCTGCACCCCTGGGGCACCCCGGCAGCCAAAGGCCCTGGACACCCACTCACGGGCGATCCTCTGACTGTCAGTGAGACCGACGCCGGAGCGGGCAGCTGAGGCACAGAGTGTGGCTGGCTGTGGTTGCTCCAGAGGCTGAGCTTTCCCACCAGTGCACATATAACCTTAGGGGCTTGGGTGATGGGGGTTTCCTGGGGTTTTGCAGGTTGTGTAGCTTCACAATGCTGGCAGTTCTGCAGAGCGTTTCTCCGCAGTGCTGCCAACTAACTGATTTGCTCTGCTCCTCCTCCCAACGCCCCACTTACCATTTCTACAAATTGCTGATCTCATCATCTGACCTTCTCTCTTTTCTCTTCCATTTCCTCATCATGTTCCCCATCATGTTCCCTATGTGGCTTTCATTTCTCCTTGTAAAACCTGGTCCTTTTCCTTTTCCTCCCTCCATTCTTACCTCTCCTCTTTCTGGACCTGGTTTGGTCCGCAGATATACTGCAGTGGTGAAACCAGTTCAGTACCAGTACAGCACGGGGCAGAGCTCCTGCAGGAGGGTCTCTCTCATGATCGTGATAGTCTGGATGCTGGCGTTCGCAGTGTCGTGCCCTCTCCTCTTTGGCTTCAATACTACAGGTAGGTGACATCCCAAACAGTAGCACGCAGAGAGGGGTTGGAAATGGAGCTGCCCTGTGTATGGCCAGGTCATATAACGTAGGTCCTGCAGACTTTCCAAGTTACAGGAAATTTTAGGGAACTGGAAAGCACACTGTGAAGGGTGAGAAAAAATCTCCAGGGCTGGAGAGCAGATGTGCTCTTATCTATAAACTTGCATTTGCTCAGGCAGACACTGACTATTGCTCTGAGGACAGACCTGCCGGCTTTACTGCCAAATCAATGCCCATCAAAGTGTCCAGGTCTAGAAATCCCCCCAGTCACTGTGCACACAGAGCAAATCTCCAGACATGCAGCACTTCCAGCACATACATCAAACTTACTGCATCTTGCCAACAGCAACAGGTCCAGATACACAGTTTTAAATCTGATACAAGACACTTTTCTAAACTGCAAGGACTGCATACTGGCGCTGCTTGTGAGAAACCTCCTTCCCATCCAACTGGCTGTCTGCTTCCTCAGCTAATCCCTTGAGGAGAGCCAACAATTTAGCCTCCTCCTTGGAAGCAGGTTGGTCTTTCTCCTTCCCCTCGCCTAGGGCAGCCCATTTTTCCTGGAGGCAGAGGGACAGGGGAGCCTTCCTTGCTGCGAGCCATAGGCAGAAGTCCTCTGCTCCCCATCCATCCTCTGTGCAGTGCTTGAGGCGAGAAGGGGACAGGGGAGGGAAGCGCCACGCTCCCCCAGTGCCTGGTCCAGACAGATGGGGATGAAGACACACCTCTGCATCTAGACAGTTCAGAGGCCGTCAGAGGAACAGAAGAAAGGATGAAAGGAGAAAGGATCCTCTGAGAAAGGATGGGAATAAACATGAGAGAAGAGGGCAGAGCTGTTGGCCAGAAAAGCAGGTGGATGCATGCTGGGTCATGCTAGATGGCCCTAGGTAGAGTCCATTTTAAGCATCAGTTAGGTGAGTGTGTAGGCCACGGTATGATTTGCAACAACAGAGATAGGAGATACTTGCAATCCTTAGACTGCCTTTCTCCCCCAGCCACCTTTCGGCTTGCTTTGCCAACGTACCAGAGCCTCCTTGTACTAAACTGAAGCAGCTCAGCCACTCCTTTCTCTCTCTCTTCTCCTCCCCAGGGGATCCCAGTGTCTGTTCCATATCCAACCCTATTTTCGTCATCTACTCCTCTTTGGTGTCCTTCTACCTCCCCTTCATGGTGACCCTGCTGCTCTATGTCCGGATTTACCTCGTGCTAAGACAAAGACAAAAGAAGCGAACCCTCACCCGGCAGGGCAGCCACAGCGCCAGCACCAAACCGTGTTATGCACACAAAGTAAGACCCACATGATTGCAATAGGAGCTGTCAAAAAGGACAGGGCATGCATCATCTCTTCTCCTCAAAGGGTCAAAGTGCAGAACAGAAAGCGTAAAGAAGGGACATGTCATGTTTTCATCCCACCCCTCACTCATACACCATGATATCTGAGATGCAGAAGCTCCAGTTAAATCCTTTTCTGCCCTCTAGAAAGAGGATACTCCCTGGGTATCTCTGCCCTCTAGAACCAGGCAATTAGAAAAGAGCACAGCCTACTTCAATATTTCTTCAGAGCAGGGCTTCCTCAGCCATGCAGAAGTCTGGCTAATTTCTTCATTTATTGATTTTAATTTATTGATTTTTGCTTGATGAAGCTTTGTTCTCAGGCCTTCACAGGATTTTAACCTAGATTGTTTAAAAAAAACCCTCTTCATCTGACAGACTTAAGAGGTCAAAATGCTCATGGTGCATGGAGCATTCGTTCCACTGACCTTTCGAGATGAAATATCTGCAACCATGGGAACCAGCACAATGGTTTGAAAGGGATCGCCTGGTCACACACATCTGCTGCTTTTACCCATTTTCTCACAGTGAAGCTACATTTTAAAAGGGTGGGGATGCTGAGGGGAGCAGGGCCAACACAAAAATACAAGTGAAAGGTTAGCAGAGTGGGTGTTCCAGCTCTTCTTGTTCTTATGCTTCTCCTTGGTGGGATGGAGAGAGAGTTTTCCGGTGCTGGTTCACCCCTCTGATAAGCCAAGGTCGGTCCAGAGGATATGGTGCAAACCTAAGAAGCAAGTGGGGCTAAGGATGACTCCTACAACTTTCCTCATCTTCCTTTTACCCAGTGAATGGTTTGGATGGTTCCGAGTTCCTCTGTGGCATCCTCTTTTGCAGGAACACACGGACAGAAAAACTTTGCCAAACAGATGCCAAGGCACCTTTCCCCACTGTCTTCCACTCAAATGCTCCGGCCAGGAGATGCCTACCAAAAGGAAGCTGCTGACAGTCTTCAGCCTGCAGCGGTACCGCAGCTTCTGCCGCGAGGCATCCCTCACCAGGACACCAGGGACTACACAACACAGCAGGCTGGAAGAGAGGAGGAAGAGTACGAAGCCAGGGCTGGAGGTACGGAGGCTCAGCAGTGGCAAAACCATCAGCTCTTTGAAGCTAGCGCACCAGCAGCCCCGGCTGATCCAGCTTCGGGAGAGGAAGGCTACACAGATGTTAGCTATTGTCCTGGGTGAGTGAGAGCCCCTCTCTCTAGTGGGGTGCATGGGGGGGGTGGTTTGGGACTCACAAGAGCAAGGAATCTCCCAATACAGTATTGAGATTAAAAAAATGCAAGCCAGGCCCAAACTTCAGCTGTCCCTGCTCCACAAACTTAGGAGAGAGAACCATGGGACATTTAGGGATCTAGGGTAAAATGCTCTCAAGTGTGGAGAGCCAAGTATCTTAGTGTTTTGTTTGCTATGCTTTGTTACCCTTTTGTTTTAAATCACTGGCCAGCAAGCCCTGCTAGAGGCACCAACAGCCAACACCTTTCCTTTCCCTTTTCCATTATTATTATTATTATTAAGATGGAAAAATCCTAACTTTCCATACATGCAGCCGCTCTTAGGTTCAATTACAGAAGGGGAAACTGAGGCAAGGAGCAGCAGAGGAATCAGCTCACACAGCTGGATGGAGAAGCCAGGAGACTGGTGCCCCAGTCACCTGCCACGGTTGCGAGACGCTCTGCTTCCCCTCACTAACTCAGCACTAGCAGGGAAATAATGCAGCCCTCATCGTAACTGGTTAAGGCAGCTAAGGCAGCAGTCTTTCCCTCTAGGTTGCGGCCGCTTGCTTTTGTCTGTCCCCAGGCCACTTCTGAAGCCCCATCCGTCCATTCACATAACTGGTCCCAAGGAGCCTGGGCTCTTGCCAAGTCCCTCTCCATCAGGAATAAACGTCACCTTCAGCATTTACCGAATGCAGACACGCGCGTGGAAATAGTGAGAGGATGGAGGGAGAGGACACAGTTGCAGGCCCCTTTCCAAGCAGTTGCTTCCCTAAAGTCATGGACTGTTTTCTCTCTCTCTCTCTAAACCCAGGGACATTCATAGTCTGCTGGCTGCCCTTCTTCTTGATTCACATCCTCAATGCCCACTGCCCATCCTGCCATGTGCCCCCAGGGCTCTACAGTGCCAGCACCTGGCTCGGCTACGTGAACAGTGCCCTCAACCCCATCATCTACACGACCTTCAACACCGACTTCCGCAAAGCCTTCCTCAAGATCCTCTGCTGCTGACCGCGGGGCCAGCACCGGGCTGCACGGGCTGCGGTTTGCACCAGACTCCTGGGCTGGGAACGGGGTGCGGGGCCCTTCCCTCCCTCCGCTTGACAGGCTGTGGGGAGCGATGCTCTCCCCTCGGCTGTGAACGCTGGTGGTCGGCGTGAGGTGGTCGTTGCTGACAGCCGGGCACCCTCCGCACCAGAGCGCAGAGCAGGAACGCACCCCACCTGCACGGCTGGCTTCCCACACCCAGCCTCCTCGGCGCTCCTGCTGAGGACAGCGCGAGAAGTCCCCAGCTTCTGGGGAAGGGGGGAAGAAGACACAGAGGCGAACCAGGGAGTCCCTCAGCGCTGGGCACAGCGGTGCTGGGAGGCAGACCCGGGCGCGCAGTGGGAGGTCAGCAACCGCAGCACACGGGACGCAAAGCGGAGAGCATCTCTCGTCTCCTCAGCCCATGTGCTGGGAGCACAGCTGCCTTCCCCATGGCTGGAGCCTCCGCCTGCAGAAGGCACCCAGCTCGCACACAGCAGTCCTGATAAGGGGGCAGAACATGACCTCTTTGACAAGGACCCTGATCCCTTCAGTCAGGACCCACGAGCGAAAAATGTGGCAATGATCTTAGAAACAGAGCACTGATGGAGAAATTACAACACTCCTGTTGTCTCCATCAAAAGGTTTGCCCATAGAACTGGGTCAGTCTCAGTCCTTGAGAAAATTGCCCCAGTTGCGAATGAAACCTTCCCCTGTGCTTCCAGCTTGCATTTTGTTGCTCCTTGCAAGGTAGAGAGTTGGTTACCATCCCGCTGGTAGGTCAGATCGCATGAGGAGTTCAACGCTGTCCCAGCGTCCCCTCTCTTCCCAACCCAAGGACCAGCGACAGATTGGTGACTACTTAACTACCACGCACCCAGTCATCTGCTGGGGCCACTGAATAACGAACAAGGCCCAGGATAGCTCCAGTCATGCCTGCAATAGATTCAAACCTGTTTTTTCAGCTGGGGCAGGTTGCATGCACCCTGTCTCAAAACTTGTTCGTGGTCTCTTTGGAACCGATCTCAGTTTGTGCTCCTCTCCTCATCAGGAGCATGTTGGATTAAGGGTTTGTCCCGTCTGACTGCTGTGCTATCTCCTGCTTCAGCCCACTCCTGGGGGAGAGCTGTTTCAGTAGCATCCCTCCCAGCGAGGAGGGACGTGTGCCTCGGGGTCCAACCCGGGACGCTCCCTGGCTCCCCTCCCCAACACAGCTGGCAGCACACAGGTGCCCGCACATCCCAGCTTCCAGGAGCTGGCCACATGCAGCCCTGCCATGCTCTCCTTTCCCAGCAGTGTTTTACAAAGCCACCTCTGATAGTTCCTGGGTGAAAACACCAGACAAGCCCTGCCGTGCCATGCAAGCTGGTCTCATGTCGGGGCACTGTGATGTTCTTCTCCTTCTGTAGACAAACTTGACCTGAGACAGCCTCAACGTGTTTCTCTCATTCCCCAGCCCCTCACTGTACGGGGTCAGAGGCTCCAGCTCTTGCTCCCACGACTAGGCTTAGCTGTGCTGTTGGCCGCGCTCGTTTGACAGCTGTGGGCGTAACTGTGCGTGCTGTCTCTGCCTGTGCCCATGCCACAGCTCCTCCGTCTGGGAAGGGCTTCCTCTCTTTCCTAATATGAAGCCAAACCCATCATCTCTGCCATAGCTAGAGCTCTAGCTTCTACTTTTGTCTGGGTTTTGGGAGGAGATGCTCGTGGCCAGCATGTGTTGTTTGCCTGGGGAGATGCCCTCTGTACTGCATTGTAACTGCATTAATCCAATAAAACCCGACTGTAACTGGAAGTTTTGGTACCTTTGTAGCGAATGTAGCCCTTCCATAAGCCTTTTCTCACCTGTAGCCCTCTTAACACTTTCCCTGTACAAGATGATCAGCCACCCGGACACCCACAAGAGGCCTTTATCATTGCTTGCATTTCACTTGCAACTGGGAAAAAAATCCACGGCTGCTTTAAGCACTTCTAGCATGTGAGTTCTGAAAATATGGTCCATTTGTTTCCCAGCTACACTAAGCAGGCGTGCGGTGGTGTTACTGCATCTGCTCAAAGGTGCTGGGCAGCACAGGAGGTACTCAGCACACAGCATATTGGGGGTACCAGTCAAGTGAATCAACCTGTGGACAGATTGCTGCTCAAGTAATTCTCATTAAGATGCTTCATAACACAGATCACCAGAGACCAGTTTCAGTTGCTTTACATACACAGTTGCCAGAAAGGCAGAAACAAGGAAAAAGTTTTTTTGAAGGGTGACTCGGTGCATTTCAAGCCCTGGCCTAGCGTCTCTCAGGTGTCATGTTCAGTCTGGCCTTCCTTGAATTTGAACCTGTTCTTTAAGCAGTGATTCCCAAAGTGATTCAGGATAGAGGTGAGGAACAGGAGGTGTGGTGGAAGACCAAGCACTATATGGTACCCACACAGCTATGAGGGATGGGGAAAGTTCTATACCTAAAAATATGGACCTTTATTTACTAATTAAGACTTGAGCTACCAGCTCACAGAACTGACAGCAACCTCTTGAACTATAACTTGGTATGGACAAAAAAAGAAAAAAGGCACCACAAAACCCACCCACCATTACAAGAACTCAAGTCCAAAAGAAAACAATCTCTCTCCCCCTCCTTCCAGCACTGCTTGAGCTCCATGTCCAGTTTTACTGCAGCAATGTGAACACTGGTGGCCTCACAGGAAAGGCCAAGGAACAGAAGCAATCAAAGGTGCAACCAGTTGATGCCCACCACCCCTCCCCAGCAAGCCAAGGGGACAGCTGAGGGCCCCCCCCAGGAGCTGTGCTTCACAAACCTCCACTCATAATTTGCAGTAGAATAATCTGCACTCCCTCGTTGTTTAACTGAAATGCTTCCTCCTAACCTTTGTTTTCTACAATGTTTTCTTCTTCGCTGTTTTTCTTTTCCCCTGGCTCCATGGCTAGCTGGAAGAGGAGAGGTGAGCTGTGACTCTGTGCTCGGCTGAAGAACCACAGGCGTGGTACAGGGGTTCATTTACATGCTGATGATCACATTCGAAGAGCCTTTGGAGAACGCAGAAAGGTCCTCTCCCGCAGAGAGAAAGACGGAGCTCAGAGACTGCCGCAGGCTGTAAATAATTCTGGGTGTCAGGAGAGCGGCTCTGACAGCGGCTGGGCAGATGTCAGCGAGCGGTCCTGGGGTCTGTGCTCAGCTTCACGCCGCTCCACCAGGCAGCAGGAACGGGACACCGACGGTTCCCTGTGCTGGGTATCATTTGCAAACAAGCCGGCAGACCAAACAGCCAGGAAGCTTCTCTGCTGTAGCTGAGCAGAGTTAAGACCCTTTGGAGGCGAAGGCGAGCTGGCAGAACCCCTGGGAAGAGCAGCCTCCCCTGCAAGGTACAAAGCAGCCATCCAAGCACCGCCTGTCTAGACGCAATGACAGCACACTGGAGAAATGGACTGAAAAACACCATTTATCCCCTGCCTCCACTGTTTCTCCAGGCGGACGTGTCCCAGCTCGCAGAGCCGTAGGTTCTGACTGAGCTGCAGGAGCCCAGACGACCGAGCCGCTGGGCCCGTGTTCCCCCACGGCTTGCTCGGCAGCCGCGCCGTGGGCTGCGCTCGCTCCGGTTCGCAGCCACACGCAGCTCTCTCACAGCACTGAACACTGGCTCGGGCAAAGCCACAGAGCCCCTGGTCTCCTCCACACGTACCTGGGGCACCCAGGGGTACGCCTGTGGTAGGTGTGCCCCACGTTGCGTGCGTCAGGTTTGCTGCTCCCGCCTGTGACGCTGCTCTTTGGGGCTCTGAAACAGCACAGCCCACCCGGGGGGGGGGTGTGTGCACCTCCCAGTGCCCTCCCTGGAGGGGCACGGGGGACCCTGATGACGGCTGCAGCTCTGAGGTGCTTTTTTTTAGAGCATAAAACATGTAAATAAAATGGATTATGAATCAGCAGTTCAGATCAAGAGGTTTTTCAGAATAAGTGGCAGGACTCAGGGCTGGAAAGGACAGCTGGCCAGGCAGCAACCTACTCTCCATGGTGCCTCTCAGCCTGCAACCTCTCCTCAGGCTGCTGTGCCGTAGCTATGATGGTAGAGAGTAGTTAAGGTGGGTACCAATCATCTGAAAACAAGGCAAGACGAGACAGCCCACCCCGAGCAGGTCTCAGTCACTCACTCCTACAAGCATGGCGGGCAGAAGCAAGCAGCAAGCGTCTCCATATCTCACTGCCACCCCTTCAGACCAACAAAAATTTCTATTTATTTAGGCTGCTCTATGGTGGTTATTGCAGCTACTTCTGTGGCTTATTTGGGTGCAGGTAACGCAAGAGATGTTCGTCACAGATCAGAGCCCCATGTGTGTCCCATGGTTCTCAGCTGTGTTCTCCAGGGCCGCGACTTAAACTTCAGGACCAGCAGCAAAACCACAGGTTACCCACATTACTAAAACCTGAAATGGTACCAGGTAGCACACTGAAGCTATCCAGAGCTAAAATCAGCAGTTCTTATGTTGAGTTTTACATTGTGAAACATAAACAGAGAAGAAACCATAAAAGACTCTTCCCATCGGAGGCAGCAGCAGGCACGACAGGCACCAGGTCACGCAGGAGTCTTTAATCGGCAAAGCACGAAGGCCCACAAGGGAGAAGGTAAAAAATATCTCCCATGAGGGAAAGCTGCCTGCCGGGAAGGCGAGGGAATGATGGAGGAGGAGGGTTTCACCCGCTGGCATGGCCCTGCTGCTCTGCAGGTGACACTGCTCAGCTAACCTGCTCCAACGCACCTTGCAGCAGCTGTGGGACGCGTTGTCTTCACAATCCCAGCTGCAGACAGACCTAAAAAAAAATGCATCTGTCAGATTATAACAAGGACAAAGCAAAGTCTTGCAGACAATCTCGCTTCCCCAGGTAATCCTCACTGGACTCCTTCGGGGATGGGCAGGCCAGCTACTCAGCTGAGCTTGGCCGGACCCTGCTGTGGGGCTATGCATGAGCAGCTCCCCCTTGGCAGGGGGTACAGCCAGCGTCTGCTGTCCTGCAGCCTTTCTGAGGGGCTCTGGGGTGACCTGGGGACCCGCTTCCCCAGGCTGGTCCTCTGACCACAGCTGGGGTCAGCACAACCTGCTCAGGCGGGCAGCTCCTCTGGGAGGGCAGCCCTACGTGAGACGCAGCTGGGCTTACGCTTACTGCAGAGCACAGCCCTGTCTCAGCCACCGTTACTGACGTGAGGGTTTTTGAAGAACATCTAATCAATGCCAGCACGTCGAGGAAGGATCAACAAGCTGCGGGCTGCTGGTATGGTGATGTTCAGAAAACTGCAAATAGGAACTGCGGTCACCCAGAGGACGCTGGTACCAATCTGATTAGTTCCAGCCAAGTGTGTGATGGTTTGTGCACAAAGTGATGACAGGCTCTGGCAGGCTTCAGCCTGCAAACGCTCCTGGCTGTGAGGTGTCTCATCTCCCAAAGAGAACGGGCACATCAGCTCCGTCTCAGACCAATGCGAGTACCCCAAATCTGAGTTAGCCTTTGACTGAACAATTCAAGTGAACTTATCCTTCTCAAATCGTAATAACGAATTAACACAGTTGTCATCTCCTGGTAGTATCTTACCACCTGACCTGCTGCCTTAGGAGCAAAGGAAGGTTGACAAGGCTGCAGCCAATTCAAGATGTGAGGGATATGAAACGGTACTTCTTCAAAATCAGCATCAGCTGCTACGTACATCTTGCTGAATGACATTGAACAGGAGGTAGAAGATATATCCCAGACCAGTCCTCCCTTTCAATCTCAAATGCCACTGATCCAGCTGTGCTCTGTTACTCTCCAAACAGCCAATCTCAACCCAAGACAGAGCTGTGACCTTTCTCGTTCTGCTTTCCTGGCACCACTCATGCCACCCTTCCTTGGTTTCATACTGCCTCAAGCACCAGAGCAGGAGCCCATCATCTCTGACACCAACCACACCTTTCTCCAACAGGGATGCTCTTTCTCCCAGGCCCAAGCGACGAATTCTCCTGAGTCTCCTTCATGATTCTGGCCACATGTCAGTGAATCTCTTCCTGCCAGACACTGGTCTCATCTCTTCCCTGAATTCCTCTGGAAATGTGAGGCAAAGAAAAAGAAAACCCCTAGAGCCAAAGAAGAAAACCAACATAATAAAAAATTAATTTCAGCATAATGATTTAAGCATTTCAGCGAGACAAGCACCAGGCTGCTGTATGTTTGGCGATGTGGGGAGGAACCTCCTGGTTCCCTGCCCTAGGGACTTTTGTCAGGTTTAGCAAGTTCTACCCTGCAGCTGTGAGCATGGTGAATTGAACAGCACAAATCAAGGCTACTTCTCACTGGGCAGAAGCACACTTGCCATGGAACCTTACGTCTCTTTCTGCCAGCCTGTGCAGTGGTGGCAGGGCTGTGAGGCAGGTGCCTCAGCTGAGAGGAAGCAGCGCTTCTGTGAGGGCCAGGCAGGGGGAGATGGGTGGATCGTTAATGTTGTAGGACTCTCTTGAATGTTTATGGTGGCACCGGCTGCAGGCAGAAGGCGAGTCACATATCGGGGGTGAGTCCAGCTCTCAATTTCCCCTCAGCCTCACATCTGAAGGCCACCAGCACTACCCTGCAGCCTTTTGCCTTTGTGAGCAGGAGTACAGCAGCCATTGCTAAACTTCCTGAACAACAACAGAATGCTGCTTCCTCCTCAAGACATGCGCAAAACAAGAGATGTAAACAGGCACATGCCAGCATCTGCTGCAGCTCAGTGTTGGCAATGCTACTTGTGGACATACTGCACAGCTCCCACTCCTTTCTTTGCTGGCCTTGCCAAATCTTCATCGTCTTGTTTGCCTCTGCTCCTTCCTCCCAGATGCTCCATCTCCTGCTCCCTTCCTTGAAGATGCTGCATCTCTTTGAAGGCTTTGGCTGCCTTCCAGTCTCTGTGTTCTCTCCCATCCCAGTTCAGTCAGCTTTGCCCGGAGAAAGCTCCTGGCTTTCCCAAGGGTTGGATTCCTCAGCCGTTTTTCAGCACATAGTAGCATTAAGTTTGACATTACATTGTAGACGGTTCCATTCTGGTCTGGGAAGGGCAGCGTAAAGAGCTCAGGACAGATTTGTAGCCTCAGCTCTGCTGACTCCCTGCAATGTTTTGGCTACATCACATCAATACCTCCCCCGATTACCTTGGCAAAAGGCAAACCAACCGTTCTCCTGTGGAAGGAGGTAGCAACAAGCACAAAGCACTGCTACAAAGCCACCTTGGTGTCATGCTTTGCAATACATGCCCACTACCTCGGAAAGGGAGTCAAGTCAAGAGGGGAAGGTGTCATACACATAGCGCTGGAATGGGTCCAGGAACTCTGGCCAAGGAACCTTGAAACCAATTTTTTCTTTTGTGAAAATCTCTCTTGGACCATCGTATCTAAGGCCATAGTTCTTAGATATTTTCTTGACCAAAAATCTTGAAATCAAGCTGCTCTGCAAGCATGGGTGGATGAGATGCACCTCGTCCTGTAGACCTGCAGGCATGAACCACAACCACTGCCTTTCCCAGCACACTGGCCATCCCATTGGCCAGAAAATGCTTTACCCAGCAGCAAGGGGATAGCAAGACAGGCAGCTGGCTAATCCAGAACTGTCTAGTGGATCCAGATGCCTCCAGTTACAATTTCTTTACATATGGCCCTGTCCCCACTATACAGCTTCTTAAATTTTCAGTTTGAAATAAGTTTGAAATAACCCTGGTTAACCACGTAACCCCTTCTCATCCAAACCTGCTCCCCAAAGACTTCTGCAAGATGTTCAGACACACAAAGAGCTGCTGAACAGATCAGGCTTTCTCTGAAGTGTCTGAAATGATGGGGAGTGAGCGAGGCCAGGAGCTGGAGAAGGTACATCAGAGCTGTGACAGAGCATCCCACTGTGTTGCACCTTCACCTGACCAAGTTAATTAAATCGTACAGATGACAGATGTAGAAGTAACCAGGCAGCTCATCATCACCTCGCTGTGAGGCAGGGAAGGTATTGCTTTTCCCAGCCAATATGCAGCCAAGGAGGAGACCACACGCTCTGACAGACGCCATTCACACTGGCAACATCAACAGGGAAACAAGAAGAACATTTTGCTGCAGGAAGACGTTAACCACTTTTGTGCCAGCACCAACTTTGCCAATCTAGCTCCAACTTCTCCAAGGGGTTTAACTTCACTCTCTTTTTGTTCTAAAAGTCCCATCACGTCTACAGAATGTGCTTCAAGAAGCATGGTAACACGTCCTCGAACGTCTCGAATAGTCTGGAGAAGTGAGTGCTGCATTACCAGAAAGAGATGAAGTTCCTAGTGAATTATGTAGATCACCCCAGAGTACCACAAATAAGACCATTAAACTGGCCTGCAGCATCATCTATTTTGTGTATGCCTTCCATATCGCAGAGGAAACCTCTCTGAAATTACCGAGAGGAAGGTTTAAACATTTTATTGGGGCTATTTTTTTTAAACAGCTCTTGGCCTGCCAAGTCAGGTTATGAATCAACAGAGTTCAGGAAGAAAAAAAAAGCTACCCGATGCTTAAAAGCACCTCTGAACATACCTGGAGCTGATTTTTCTATGCATGATCTGAAGGCCCTCTGGACCTCAGAGATGTAGAAATAAATTGAGCTCCCTGCTGGAACAGTTCCAGTCTTGGGCAGCTCCTGCAATCTCATAGAGCCACAGAAGAGCAGACCTAGAAGCTGTCAGACAAGGCTTCATACAACCTCTCAGGGACACCGTGTGCTAGTAATTCAGAGGATGGATAGGGTGGGGGAATGTGTGGGGGAAGAAATGACAGCCCTGGAGGGAAGGAGAAATCATTTTTGTGATAAACGGATTTGATTTTTTTCCTTAACACATTTTAAAGCAGACCTTTGACATTGCTAAAGAGCCTGCAATATTAAAACAGCTCTGAAAGGAGTAAGTTACTGAGCAGAATACTGACAAAGTGGTCAGAAAGGCACAGGACTTCACATTTAACATGTGGCCCTGCCAGTTATTCTCATCAGAACGAGAATAGCATGAAAGATTTTTCTTTATTGAGGGGAAGGTTACACTAAAAGTTGCTAAGGGAAAGACGTTCAAGGGGCCAATGTTTTTGTAGCACACCATCTCTTTTGTGTTCTGCTTTGCTCTGTTGTATTCTGCCATTTGGGGATGGATGGCAGTCAAGGATGGTTTTGGACTCCTAGATAAATTTAATTTAGCACAGAAAATTTTCCACTCCTTATTCATTTCAGTTTTCACTTCTCCATGAAAAGTTTAGTTTTCTTCCCCATATAAGGGCGAGAATTCTGGTTTTGAGAGAAATTAGATCTCTGCTTGGAAACAAAATAAAAAACTTTCTAAGTTAGCATGAAAAATGTTGCTGAATTTTTACGATGTGAACTAGGAGGACTGACAGATTGAAAACTCGTTTATACAAAACACGTTAGGGATGTTTTAGGGTTAGAGCAGTTCGTTACTGTGTTCGTTAGATAATAAGCATCTTTACCTGATCAAAACATGCCCAGCAGGAAATTGTTCCCTTTGTGCAGCTCTGTAGACACACACACAGGTGCTAAGCAGAGAACCCTAACAGGAAAACCTGATTGGCGTGACTGGAGAATGAGCAGGAACACAGCAGCATGGGAAGACTGGGAGGCCAGAAGGAAGAGCAGAAGGGTTACTGAGAATATACTGGCACTTGTTATTGGCATGCCACCCCTGGGCTCATCTCTAGTAAGGCTGGGAAGAGGATCTAACCAGGCTCACTAAAGATGATCCCAGGTGTGGTGTGCTGAGGTCGGGGTGAGATCGATGGCCCAGCTCAAGTGCATCTACACCAATGCTCATAGCATGGGTGACAAACAGGAGGAGCTGGAAGCCATTGTGCAGCAGGACAGCTATGACTTGGTTGCCATCACAGAAACGTGGCGGGACGACTCTGATGACTGGAGTGCTGCGATGCATGGGTATAAGCTCTTCAGAAGGGACAGGCAAGGAAGGAGAGGCAGTGGGGGTGGCTCTGTATGTTAGGGACTGCTTCGATTGTATAGAGCTCGACAACTGTGATGA
>Ga0181612_125292_pt1 | contig 23799 bp, 20 predicted proteins | sample HoacroProtozoa21_FD_119630 | JGI IMG/M metagenome (GOLD analysis project Ga0181612, IMG submission 119630) | Hoatzin crop microbial communities from Cojedes, Venezuel. Combined Assembly of Gp0051906, Gp0051904, Gp0051908
AGGAGGAGGAGGAGGATGAGGAGGAGGAGGAGGATGACGATGATGATGATGATGATGAGAATACAGTAGAAAGTATTGCTGATGAAGAAGAGGAAGAGGAGGAGGAAGATGAAGATGAAGAAGAGGGTGAAGAGGAGGAAGAAGGTGAAGGTAAGTGAAGTTGTAAAAAGTTAAGGAAAAAAAATCAGGCTTGTGAAATTTTGATGGCAGTATCGTTATGATGACTGGGTGTGAAGAGAACTGGATTTCTTTCCTTTGGTCGTTGCACCCTTGCCTGCCTTATTTACGGTTCTGATGTCTTGAGAACAGTATTTTGCTGTGGAATATTTATTCCTCGATAGTAAATCTTCCTGATACTTTCCGTAAATAGAGGAAAATAGATACAGCTTTTATAGGTGGGAATGAACATTCGATCTTCTTATCCGTTTTGTTTAAAAATTTAGGAAAGTGGCGAAAGAAACTATTTCTTAATTAAAAATCAAATAAAGTTGTTGATATTATAATGTCAGTGGTCATCTTCTTGTATTACTTAAAGTTCCCACCCACGCCTATGTAAAATTTCAGGCTAGAAGTTTTATGATAGATGCAATCATAGGAAGAAAATTGGACAATAGTATTTTAGTACCTGGTTGTACCCTAGTTAAACTTTTTTGCTTTATGCTTGCTGTTAAATATCTCCATTATTACATTAAGAAAGTCTGTCAGCTGGGGCTTTCACTTATATGTGGAGAGAGAAAGCTTTCTGTATGTTAGTGTATGATTGTTCTCTAACCAGTAATATTCGTATTAAATAAATGATTCATTTTTCTTTTGAGCAGGTTCTCAGCAGTTATGAACTGGTTTATCCGTGATAGATTTTATCTTCCAACTGAATCTTTTTCTTTTTAGGAGATGATGGATATGAGCAGATTTCAAGTGATGAAGATGGAATTGCTGATCTGGAACGTGAAACATTTAAGTATCCAAGCTTTGATATTGAATATACTCCTGAGGATCTGGCATCTGTGCCTCCTGTGACATATGAACCTTTTGAAAGGGAGCTTGGACCTCTTTTATACTTCAGCTGCCCTTACAAGACTATATTTGAAAATGAAGTTGGCAAAATAAAGGACCAAGACCCAGAAAAAGAAAATTCCGGGGCAGTGGAAGCCTCACTTAAATTAACCGAACTCTTGGAATTATATCAAGAGGAAAGGGGTGCAAAGTGGGTCACTGCCTTAGAAGAAGTTCCGAGTTTGATAGTAAAAGGATTGAGCTACCTGCAGGTGAAAGACACAAAGCAAGAGCATATTACCCAGCTAGTAGACTGGACCCTGCAGGCTTTAAACCTTCAGGTAGCTCTCAAACAGCCCATTGCTTTGAATGTCCGACAGCTCAAAGCTGGGACAAAACTGGTATCGTCATTAGGAGAATGCGGGACTCAAGGAATAACGGCACTCTTGCAGGCAGGAGTTATTAATGTGTTATTTGAACTGTTGTTTGCAGATCATGTATCATCCTCCCTGAAACTTAATGCTTTTAAAGCTTTGGATAGTGTTATTAGTATGACTGAGGGAATGGAAATGTTTCTAAGGGGTGGCGTAGATGTACATGAAAAAAGCGGTTATCAGAAACTCCTGGAACTCATACTGTTGGATCAGACTGTGAGAGTAGTAACTGCTGGTTCAGCGATTCTCCAGAAATGTCACTTCTATGAGATTCTGTCAGATATTAAAAAGGTGGTTGATCAGTTAGCAGAGAACACTCCTTCTCTTCCTAATCACACGGAGACAGAACAGGACCAGGACTTGGCAGGACTTGAAAGAACCAACCAAGAATATGAGAATGATGTGGAGGCTTCTATGGACATGGATCATCTTTTGGAGTCTTCTAATGTAAGCGAAGGAGAGATAGAAAAACTCGTTAGTCTTCTCGAAGAAATCTTCCATTTGATGGAAACTGCTCCTCACACAATGATTCAGCCACCTGTGAAATCTTTCCCAACCATGGCACGCATTACAGGCCCTCCAGAAAGGGATGATCCTTACCCTGTCCTGTTTAGGTATGGCAATTGCAAGTTTGTTTTTCAGAGTGTATTTCATCCAGCTTGATAGAGATATTTCTTAGGGATGATGTTGCTGACTAACGCTTTTCTAGATGTTTTACTTTGTACTTCATTGGAGGATTCTGGATTGTGCTTATACAGTCTGAGAAAGTTTGAAGTTTGGTCGTTAATGTACCTGTCATTTTGTTGGCTTTCAATCAAGTTAACATGGCTATAACAAGAAGTTAACCGCTTGTTATTAACTGGTACTGTGCTAGCACATCAGTCGCATTCGTAGATCTGGTCAGTTGTGCTAGGTGCTGCACAAGCACGTATTTGAAAATTGTTACAGATCTAGAGCGTTTTCCCTTTGTCATTTTGGAATGCATCTGTGCGGATGGTACAACAAGCCCGGAATCCCTCTGCCTGTATGCCACGCAGGCAAAGTACGAGCCAGCCCTGGTTAGAAGTCGTGCAGTTGTGTCGGCGTAGGTCACCGTTTCACAGCACGGGCAGAGGAGCTGAGCCCTGTCTGCCTTCAGCCATTCAAAGGATCCTGTGGGTTATTTCTCTCTTAGCAACTTTCTGTCTAGAAAGTATTTCTTTAAACGCTAGCAGGTTTCTCTGAGGCAGTGGTTTGGGTCATGGCTGAATGTAAGTATCTACATGCAGAGAGATACAGCAAGTTTAATAAAATATAAAGTGTTATTTTGTTTGTAGATAAGGTGAGGTTTTTTTGGTTGTGGGGATTTTTGGAGATGAGAACTTTGTATTTAGTGATTTATTTCCTGTAAATATTATAGCAATTATGTTTTGTAAGATTAAGGTTTTGTACTACTTCATAATCGGTTACTATTTCTCATAGTCCACAGAGCAATAAGTACGGAAGCTGGGAGCCGTGTAACTTCACATAATGTTATTATTCAGTGTTGACAGATGATTGTAATATTACTGATTATTTTCCTGTTAATTTTTTGTCAGATATCTTCATAGTCACCATTTCTTGGAATGCATTACGTTGCTACTGTCTATTCCGGTGACAGGCGCACACCCAGGTGTGCTTCAAGCTATACGAGATATCTTGCGTTTCCTGGCACAGTCACAGAAGGGTCTTCTTTTCTTTATCTCCGAGTACGAAGCAACGAACTTGCTGATTAGAGCACTTTGTCAGTTTTCTGATCCGGATCAAGAGGAGGGTCTCCAGTCAGATGGTGCCAATGAGGATACTTTTGCCTTGTGGCTCCTGCATTCGACACAGACGTTACAGTGCATTTCAGAATTATTCTGCCACTTTCAGCGGTGCACCGCCAGCGAGGAGACTGACCATTCAGATCTGCTGGGAACACTTCACAACCTTTACTTGATTACCTTTAACCCGGTGGGAAGATCTGCTGTGGCTCATGTATTCAGTCTGGAGAAAAATCTCCAAAGTCTTATTACTTTAATGGAGTACTATTCCAAAGAAGCTTTAGGGTAATTTATGCATTTATTTATAACCATTAGGCTTTTACATTTTAAAAATATCTATCTTTTATAAATAATTCAGTAAATCTAAAATATTATTTTCTTTTAGATCATTATGTTTTTGTTTATAAACAAAACAACTTTTAAGTAGAAGAACGTAATAGAAAATCAGGCCTGTCATTTGTAATCAAGTACTTAATACCCAGAATCGGTGTAGGTCATCCACAAAGGTGCTGTAATATAGATCAGACTTTTGGGTATGTGGAAAAGTCAGTAAGTAGGCAGTTCTCATTCAAGCGTAAGTTTTCACTGTGAAACAAGCAAAAGATTTGACCAGGGAAGCTGGACTCTGCACACTTCTCTGGGGTGAGAATCTCTCTTTAAGTTCCTGTAAGTGTTAAAAACAGTTGCCATTTTCTCTGGACCCGCAGTTTTACTACTTTAGGTAGCAGTGCTTTTAAAACAAGATTTGTAAAACAGACAAAGTTACGGAAGAAGATTTGTGTGCTCCTTGACTTGCTATCATCTTTTGTGTATACTGAAATAGGAAGTCAATGTAAAAGAAAACTTTCACTTTTCAAAAAGCATAGGGGAAAATTGAGGTTTTTTTGGTTGATAATTATATGGGGCAATCCTTGGTGAAGGTAAAAGTTCTGTAGGTAGGTTTTTTTTAGGGGTCAAAGAATGAAAATCTAACAGATATCCAGTTGTATTAGCTGAGATCTGAAGAAAATCCTTATTGTTGTTTCAGGGACTCGAAGTCTAAGAAGTCAGTTGCTTATAATTATGCCTGCATCCTTGTTTTGCTGGTGGTTCAATCTTCCAGTGATGTCCAGATGCTGGAACAGCACTCTGGGCCTTTGCTGAAGCTTTGTAAAGCAGACGAAAATAACACCAAATTGCAAGGTACAGTATGTGTCATTATCAACTGAATTGTTTGAATGTATAGAAGAAAGCTTTTATATGTGGGTAATTGGTGCTTCAGATCATCTGGTTTGGTGAATGTGTATAACGAAATTCCTTTTCCAGCTGCATCTGATTAGTTGAGTCACTGAGATAATGTGTAATTTTTTTTTCTGTTAATGAGACTTAAATAGGAAATTCTTTATAGTTAAACTATTTATCAAGTAATATTAGCTACCATGAATTCTGGATAATTACAGGAAGTTTGAAATTATTTCTGTGTTGAAAATAGGACAGCAACATTTAGTTAAAATGGACTAACTAGTCAGTGATCTGACTCTTATTTTTGGTGTTCTCTTTAGTGACGTAGCCTTATAGGATCTTTATATACTAATAAATAATCCTGGGACTGTTTTCTGACACCTAGGCCAACTGGCATAGAATAGTCCATGTTACTCTGTTACTGAATCTTTTGATCTCCAAACTGTGTCTCTGTGATCCCTGGCTTCTTGCAGATCAGGCTTAGGTCATTTGGAAGCAGCCTGCTGGGGGCTTCCCGACACCTGAACGTTGAAATTCTGATGTCTAGAGTTGTGCTCTGCACGGCTTAACTGGCTCGTCTAGACATACCAATAATATCTTCCAAAACTTAAATGCACTGAAAGAAATCAGAATTCTTCCAAGTTGTAGTTTATTTCCCTCCTGTGCCATGTTTTTATTTCTTTTCTCTTCACCTGATCATCAGACAGTTTCATGAGAAGTGGGGCTAGCTTATTAAACCGAATCGTGAAATCAGTCAAAGGATAGTTGTCAGTTCATATCCAGTCAACCTTTGAGCCTTCACATTCTGTTCAATATTTTCAGCAACAATGGGTTTTAGAACTTTAAATCTTTTGTCCCCCAAAATTGGGACTGTTGGGTTATTCTGGACTAAGAGAGAGACTGTTAATAAGGACTTCCAGAGTGAATATGTGGTGCAGAGATCGGCTCCATTTGGGCATGTAATAGGAGTTTTGTGTTCAGTTTGTAATAGCCTGTTACGTACGTTAAGGGGAGTGTGCTTTGGTCCATGTTCTTGATGGCACTTTCTTTAGCTGACAGTGGGACCCTTAGTGTCTTTTATGAAATACGTTTAATTACAAATAATGCAGATAATAAGATGAATATTATTTGAGTGTTTGGGTTGACTTGAGCAAAATTTTGTCTGTGCGTGTGAGGTGTATTGGCTGTTCTGAAGTCTTATATTTGTTGATGCTTTTCAGCTGGCTGCAGCTGCAATGTGCGCCTCACAAGTTTCACACTTGGGCTTAGTACCTGTTGTGTAAATTGAGTACATTTTTATTGGAAAAGAGTTTAATGTTCATAAATGCACTGACAAGTTATTTGATTAACTCTGTCTCTTTCTTTCCCCCCTGCAGAGCTCAGCAAGTGGCTTGAACCTTTGAAAAATCTTAGATTTGAAATAAATTGTATTCCAAATCTCATTGAATATATCAAACAGGTTAGTAAAATACAGATAGATGCTATCTTTTAGTTGTGCTCTCTAAGCTTAGGCCTTTTGTACTTTGATATGTACTAACATATGTTATTTAAAAATGCATACTATTATCCAAAACAGATGCTTTTGTTAAAGCTTATGATCTAGGCCAGTTCTTGCTCTCATTTATACTTATTGAAACAAAATCTAAGGTAATTACATGATGCAAAGATCCAACTATTTAAATCTTTTAGCTTGCCATAACATCACAACGCAAATGCTGACCTTCCTTTTTTACTTCTGCTGTATTTGTGACTGCTTTCCAAAAGGTGGAATAACTGAACTTAAATTTTGTGGAACACTTACAGTAACTAAATACAGAATTTGAATATTACACTAGTAATGTGCTTGTTGTAAAGTGCCTCCTTGTAAAATATTTTTTTCCCTCCTTCAAGAATATTGACAGTTTGATGACCCCAGATGGAGTTGGTCTTCCTACTGCACTTCGTGTTCTTTGTCATGTTGCATGTCCACCGCCGCTGGTAGAAGGTATGGTTGATATATTTGTACTGCTTAACATAGAAGTCTTAGTTTTCTGAGCCTTCTACTTAAACATGTCTAAAGTGTAGCTGTGGTTGCCCAGGAGAAATTAGACATACAGAAATGTCATTTCTTTTACATATAGGTCAACAGAAAGACCTTAAATGGAATCTTGCAGTTATTCAACTCTTCTCTTCTGAGGGGATGGACACCTTCATCCGGGTATTACAGAAGCTGAACAGCATACTTATTCAGCCTTGGCGACTCCATGTCAACATGGGCACCACACTTCACAGAGTTACTACTATTTCAATGGCCCGCTGTACGCTTACTCTCCTGAAAACAATGCTAACGGAACTCCTGAGGGGCGGATCTTTTGAATTCAAAGACATGCGTGTTCCATCAGCGCTTGTTTCTTTGCACATGCTCCTGTGTTCTATTCCTCTCTCAGGCCGCTTAGATAGCGATGAACAAAAAATTCAGAATGACATTGTTGATATCTTACTGACTTTTACACAAGGTGTTAACGAAAAACTTACCATTTCGGAAGAAACGTTGGCGAACAATACTTGGTCTTTAATGCTGAAGGAAGTTCTCTCTTCAATTCTGAGAATTCCTGAAGGCTTTTTCTCTGGACTTATACTGCTTTCAGAATTGTTGCCTCTTCCACTGCCCATGCAGACGACTCAGGTATAATTCAGATTTATTTAGTTTTGGAAGAATTTTTGTGGTTGTAGAAAAAATAGATATGTGAAGGGATGAATTAAAGTTTCTGTGAAGCATTTATGTTCATGTAGATCCTTTTCTTTTTCATCAGAAACAAAATTATTATTATGTGGACCATCTTTTAAAATTATCAATCGTATGTTGTTTTTTTGTCCCTTGTGAAATTATCTAAACTGCCATTTGACTAATTAAATGGTTGGCTATGAAGCCTTTGGAATGAACCATCAGTGCCAAACTCTTCATATATTAAGGCTCTCCTTTCTTTTGGCATGGATCTTGAGTTTGTGGTCTTCAGTAAGTAAGCATGAAAGGTGTGTGTGACAACCCACGAAGGAATACCTAATTTGCTGGAATTGTGCCCTGTTATTCAGTGATAATAATGCAGGTGGCATTCCGTGGTTTTGATGAGGACAGTATTAGTCTTTGTTTATATCTTGTGATAGAATTCAAGTTTTATGGTAAAAGTTAAAAGGAAAATCCTCCTGTCCTTCTGTTCCTGTAGGTAATTGAACCACATGATATTTCAGTGGCACTGAACACCAGGAAGCTGTGGAGTATGCATCTGCATGTTCAGGCCAAGCTGATACAAGAGATCGTGCGATCTTTCTCCGGTTCATCCTGCCAGCCCATTCAGCATATGTTGAGACGTATTTGTGTGCAGTTGTGTGACTTGGCCTCACCTACTGCTCTTCTCATCATGAGGACTGTATTGGATCTGATTGTAGAAGACCTACAAAGGTATCTCTGTTTTCTGTTGCAAAGATTTCTTTAGTGAACTGTTAAATTCACCTTGGTTCTGTGCAGATTTAGCAGGAGGAAAACACTTTCAGAAATACTACTTATCTACTATGAACTGAATGAATTCTTAGTCCAGTGCTACGTACTGTGTCCTGATGACGCTTAATGTTGCCAAGGAACCAACTCGTACTTTTAAGTTTTGATGTAGACAGTTTCACATTGTATGTTTTTGGTAAGTGTTTTATGAAGATTTTCTGCAGGCTGCCCCTACAAAGCGTTATCTCGCCTGTGAAGTCCTTGTAAAGGACCTATTAGATACAAATAAGAGAATTAGGCCAGTAAAGTTTGCTATACTAGGATTTGCATACTAGCAGGAAAATGTGTAGATGTTTAATCTGGTGGAAGTTAAATGCTACAAATTCAGGGCATTTTGAAACAATGAGTACTGTTTATTTAAAAGCATAATTACCCACATAGAATTAGATAGTGTTTGTATGGAAGCGTATTTATCCGTGTACAGTTAGATGCCCTGTAGTATATTAAATGCATAGTAGATTAATTAATTTATGATGCAACCAGAAGTCATTTAGTGAAAGCTGAACAGTTTTCAAAAAGTACATGAAACTGTAAGTGTAACTGTGTAAACTAAGTGTTTTTTTAAAAATGCAGAATTATCACTCCTATAATGGTAGTTTTTTATAGTTTTTAGATCACTTTAAAACAGCTTTTCCTACATATTCAAAGTGCATTAATATCCTTTCAGCAACATGGAAGATAAGGAGAAACAGTACACTGGACAGACCACTCGATTGCTTGCTTTATTGGACGCCCTGGCTTCACATAAAGCTTGTAAATTGGCTATTTTGCATCTGATCAATGGAACTGCTAAAGGTGATGAAAAGTATGCAGAGGTTTTTCAGGAGCTCTTGGCTTTGATGCGATCGGCTGGGGACAATGTCACTCATCAGCAGTGCTCTGAATATGTTACTTCCCTTTTGCAGTCCCTCTGTGATCAGGTATCTACTATATTTAATGCATAATGTGTGTTCATCACTGTAGGAGACAAATAAAATGAGGTCATTTCTTAGGTGCCTGCTTTTTTCCAAAAGAAAAAAAAAAAACGATGAACACTGTTAAAACACAGAAAGAAAAAATGTGTATGTTGGCTGTTTTGGCAGACTTGCTGTTGTGTTGCTCTTGAATGTAAATCCTTTTATTTTATGGTATCCCTTTTGCATTATGTGTACTATGCTGGTAGCTCATCAGAGACCGAAAACGAATGGCACAAAGATTGATTATTGCCTCAGCTGAGAGGGGGATGTCATTTCTCTGTACGGGCCACCAGCAAAACTTGAATTGTCACTGGTCACCTTTTACCTGGTTGAATAAATATGTATCTCTTAGCTGTCTGACTGAAACCTCTTAAAAATATATTCCAAATTTAAAGATATATATGATATGCTGCTACCATAAAACTCCACCATTTAAAAAAAAAAAGCCTAAGTTACTAGAGCAAAGTAAGGAATGTTATCTGAAAACTGATTCGTAGACTAGTCCTGGTAGTTTCTCATTAGTTGCGTGCACAGATTTGCATGTCATTATTTGCCTTACTAGTTGCATGTATTTGTTTGCTTTAGTGCTTACCCACTTAGACAAAAGACATTTGGGTCAGTAGCGATTGATCAGTCATTTGCACATAATCAAGAGCTCTTTGCCCATACAAATTCATTGTGAAAGTCAGGCTTGTTTTGTTTCATGTCAAATGTGGAGGAGGCAGTAGAACTTAAACCTCTTCAGTGGTGCCTGCGGCCTCTGAATTTTGATGAATGTTTTGAGATTAAGGCACAGTTTGACTACCCAGGCAAGAAACTGTGTGCAAGTGTAAGATACTATCCAGTGACTGCTTGGCTTTTAGTTGTGGCTCTGCTATCGCTTTTCACCCTTTGAAGCTTTTGTTTTTGAAAATGAGTGATGGTTTGTAACCCTTAACAGAACCGCTTTTGAAAAGATACACTGGATTAGTACTGCGCTGCTCAGTAGTAACTGTGAAAGAGTGGAGTAAGATGATAAAGCGGTAGTGAAAGAACCTAATGTTTCTGACTTAATGTACGGTTTATACTTATTGTTGGTATATAGAATGCATTTTTTACTGTGTATAATAATCACTTTTTATAGGATATTGCACTCATTTTGCCAAGTTCATCAGAAGGCTCTGTCTCCGAATCAGAGCAGCTTTCCAACTCCTTACCAAGCAAAGAGCTGATGCCCTTAATTTGTGACTGTCTGATGGAAACGTTAATGAATTCAGAGAGCAGTTACAGTTGTCTGCTGACATGTATCCGAACAATGATGTTCCTTACAGAGCATGACTATGGCTTCTATCACTTAAAGAGGTATAGTATTTTAAAGTATCTCTGACAACTTAGAATTATTTTAAAACTACTGCAATGTGAAATCACTTCCTACTCATCTAGTAGGAAATGTGAGGATAAGGCACTCGAGCTTTCACTTCTCTTTGGGACTTCAGTGTTTTGCTCTGTGTTTTGGTCTTCCTTCACTGGAGATTTTACCTCTGAATCATTTCTGCAGTGTGCACACAGGAGCACTTTCTTTCAAGAAATAAACAAAGCATTGAAAAAACTCCAGGCAGTTAAGGCATTTGAAATTAAATTTATTTATTTTTTTAACTACTTATGTGGACTCGACTCCTTTTTGAGCAGAATATATACATGCATTGGACAGTATTGTGTTGTTTTGACGCTTCATTCCGCTGAAGGTGAGGTGCAGAGAGGCAAGATGTTTGTGAGGTTCCCAAAGAGAAAAAGGTGGTACCTGGATGGACCCCTGTCAATACTGGGTTGTTCAAAACACTTTTGTAAGCCCTGCTACAGAACTGTGCTGCTCAGACTGCAAGCAGCTATACAAACAGCACATGAAAACCAAGCAGGTGAAAGATGCTGTTGTTTCTATGATCCCACGTGTCTAGCTGTCAGCTTCAGTGCATTGATGATGACCTTGCTGGCTTGTTTCTGCAGTTAGGCATCATGGGATGCAGTGAAATTGTAACAGCAAGCATGATCCTGCTTTATACATGAGGCCCTTCTGCAAGCAAATATTTCTGTACTTCTGTCCCTTTCCCGCCAAAGGTTGACATTTAATTTCTTGCAGTTGTAGAGGTATTGCTCTGGTACGTGTGGCTGTGTGTGTGCAGTCTGAAACACCCGCAGACAGCACTGGTGAGAACAGGAGTCTAGCACAGAGAAAAGAATGAAGCTCCAGCTCTGTAATCAAAACTCAGCTGGATAGTTACAAAATTTAACAAATTTATTTTGCATATGTGTTTTCTTATAACAAGTTACAGTGGAATGTTAACAATGTATGCACTAATAAAGTATTTTCTCTCTTTTCTTTATAAAAACAGCTCTCTAAGAAAACACAGCAGTGCTTTGTACACGGTATTAAAGCGAGTAATAACTAGTTTCAGCAAAGACACAGGTGAACTGGCCTCTTCCTTTTTGGATTTTATGCGACAGATTCTCAACTCTGATACGCTGGTAAGTGAAGATGTGTTGAATACTTCGACAAACACGGCTGCGTCTCTCTGAAATCTGCGGTGTGAGACATGTTCAGGAATGATTGTTTCAGAAAGCAGCTGACTATGCAGATTGCTGTGTAAGGCCTTCCATCACTAGTGTTAGTGCCATCTTTAGTTTTTAATGAAGTCTGTGAAGCTGGGCAGAATATATGTTTAGTAAGTAAGAGGGTTTTTCAGTAGGAAGAACGGCGTATTGATTCATACTGATTTCTGAAGTGAATGGCATGCTATTGTGTGCAGGTTTGAGGTTCATTCCATCCTGTTAGAGTTGCTGTATTAACATGTAGTATAGAAAGGAATTGAAAATATTTGTTACTTTTGTGACACAAAGCTCAGCTTATATAGGAAAGGATTGCATTCATCTTTATGCTGCATCTCAACTTGCCTATTGAAGTGTACTTTATTAAAATATTTTGTATAATATGTTTTTAAACCAAGAGATTATTCTTGTTTTGCTAGATTTGTTCTACTGTACGTTTGAATTCTAAGCGATTTGCAGTCCAGAAGTATAACAAGTATTTATGTGTACTTCTCACCTGTCAAATATTTCAGGGATGTTGTGGAGATGATGGAAGCCTTATGGAAGCAGATGGATCTCATCCCGGCAGAACACTGGGTTTAACTACTGCAGAGTTAAAACATCTCCTGCAGAGCAAAGAAGAAACCCCGGAAAACCTGCTGCTTGATCTGGAGAAACATGTTATGGTAAAGGAACTTAAGTAATCAAGTTGATGTGATCAAGTTGATGTTGCAGTCTTGTATCTGAACGTGTTTTTAAACCAATGTAGGCTGTCCCTCCTGGACGAGGAGGGTGTGTGATTGTGTGGCATACCTTGCAGAATTGGCAATAGCTGTTGCCACTGTTTCAATACTGATGTCCAGAATCCCCTGTTTTGATGCAGGATGGATTCGGACTTCATTGTTTGTATTGTGGTAGTGGTAAGGAGTTGCGGGTAGGGTTGGGACCCTTGGTGCTGAGAGTATTTGCACAGCATAAGAGCACAGGCAGTTAACTGTGTGATGAAGGGCAGTGAATGCATACAACAGAGCGCGCTGGATAGTGGTGAGCAGATTGTTAATGTAACAGGCAGCAGAAACCACTGCTTAGCAGTGGCTTGATGTTACTGGATACCAGTAACGAGTGGAATACCCAGCAGTCAATACTGGGGCTGATATTGTTGGATGTTTTCACCAGAGACCTGAATGATGGACACATCTTCAGCGAATTTGTGGATGACAGTTAGCTGGGGAAGTGGCTAAGGTGACAAACGGCAAAGCCTCAATCCAGAGGGACCTCAATTAACTTTTTAGGGTTGGTTTAGCAGAAAGCTTATGTGGGTTGTTAGGAAAAATGCAAAGTTCTGCAGTGAGAGCAGGATAACCTGATACCTTAATGCAGGCTGGGCTGAAAAGGGCCAGGTGGTTATGGCAGATGTTAGGTTGAACATGGGCCAGAAGTGCATGGCCACGTCAGCAAATCAAGAGACCTTTCTGTCTTCCCTCCACAGGATGCTGGTGAGCTCTCGTGTCGAGTGCTGCGTTTGCCATTGGCCAGCTTTTCCCTCTTGCCAGTTCTAGACAGATCTAGGGAGACTGAAGCGGGTTCTACCAAGGTGGTCAGGGACCTAGGGCACACGCGCTGTGGAGAGGGGATGAGGAAGCTGGGCTTGTTCAGGCTGTTGAAGAGAGCTAAGGAGCTATCTCCTAGCTGCTTACAGCTGTTGGGGGGATAGTAACAAAGGTGACATAATCAATCTCTTCTTGGTAACTCCAGGTGATAAAACAAGGGGCAGTGGCCCGAGATTGTGGCTTCAGAGGTCCAGGCTGACATCAGGAAAATACCCAAAATTCTAACCAAGAGAGAGTGGCACTGGAACAGGTTGCTCAGTGGCTGTGATTTTTTTAGATGTGGCTAGATAAAGTTATGGCTGATCTATCTGGCTTTCATGATAGTCCTGCTTCAAGCAGGGGTGGGTGTTGGACTTGAGGACATGCAGAACTCCATACATCCAGCATCTCTGTGATTCTAATTGCAGACCCAATTCTGATATTCACATCTCGTCCTGCATAATTGATGGCAGCTGTGCAGTAAGTAGATGGCTAATTTGGAAGAGTCCATACAACAGCTGCTTCACAACCTGTTGGTTATACAGATGCCTTTCCAGTGCTGTACTCCCTCCCGTCCCTTCCCCGGCTGCCTACCTCTGTGGTAAAAGATTAAAAGCTACAACTGTGCTTAAGGAGAAGCAGCAGACCCTTAGGACGTTGGAGTGCTCTAGCAGAGAGCTTGTTAACTAAAACCTGGGGTGATGTCATCTGCGGGGTTATGTTACGGAGGTTACTGTGTCAACTGGAGGCGAAGACCAGAACGTGCATGTGGTTACATGGTTTGTTTTATGGCATACTGAGGAGCTCTCTGCTGTTGTTTGTGTACTTACGTGTCTTAGTTTCACCATTTCTGAAGACTGAAGACTCCCCTCCCCCTTTTTTTGTTGTGTTTTTTTTTGTTAACAAAAGCATATTTCCTTCTCTTAAGAGGGGAAAAAATTCTGATTTGTGATGTGTTGACTTAGGATCGTTCTAAGGAAGACGATGGCCTTGAATCCTTACTGGACAACATCGTTGGAGTGAGGCAGATGTTGGAATCGGCGGGTGATTCTTGTCCGCTGAGTGACCAAGATGTAGAGCCTATTCTTTCTGCACCAGACTCTCTTCAGAATTTGTTTAACAACAGGTAAAATGGTTAAATGTGTGCACATACTACCTGCAGTTTATTTAAGAAAATGCAATAATTTATGCACGAGTACGTTACAAACAGGATCTAAACAGCACTGTTGTCACTACTACTTACTAGTCCCAGTGTATTTAATTTCATGCAGGCATCAAGGGTAAGGCAGCAGCACTCACCCCTGGTCCTGTAATGCCGCGTATGCTTGCAGTTGGTTGTAGTTCAGAACCAAAGAGGCATTTGGCATTGTTTTGTTGCAGGACTACGTACGTGTTGGCAGACGTGATGGATGACCAGCTGAAGTCTATGTGGTTCTCACCCTTTCAGGCTGAAGAAATAGACACTGATCTGGATATGGTAAAAGGCTCCGTTAACACGACTGAAGTGGATTTAAAAATGAGGGCTAACCTGAGCTAGTAGCATCGGAGATTCATACAGCCAAGTGGTTTGTTTGCCTTGGCTCACCCTTGTAAATGACCCAGATACAGAGGCTGGCATTTGTTCACGGTTGTTACCGACTGCCTTCAGGTTCACTCAGAAGCAGTCATAAATTGGCACCTTCTGCAGTGCTCTAATGCAGGAGTCATCTCCTTTAGTGGAACAGTCGTGGCAGTCCTGACCTGCTTTTGCATTGCTGCTGGGGCTTTTCAGCAGTTTGTGTTAAACACAGACAAGGGACGTGATTTGTTTTCCTCTCCTTCCTTGTCTTCTGTCATTGCAGTAATATCCAAAGAGCCTGATGGCTGCACTCTGCTCTAAAATGTTTTAAATGAATGCTCTGATGTGACATAAGTGGATAAAATGGCAGTAGTAAATAGAAACTATTTGCACACAAACTTTTCATAGTATTTGCACCTCATTTTTGTAATCTAAACTTTAAATGACATTTTGAAAAATACACAATAATGTTCCTATTTTATCCTTTTTTTTAATAAATAAGCAATTGGCAGTATCTTAACTTCTTATGTGAGAAATAATCAGTTTCTGTTGACTTCACTGCCTTCATTCTTTTTTAGTTTTACTCTTTTTTTTAATTTACATGCAAAGATACTTGTATTTTAATTTCTTAAGCAAAACTGTTGATTCCTGTGTAAAAGCAGCATTGATAGATTTATAGGACTGTAGCTTAAGCAAAGGAGTGTGCCTCACTGTAGGTCACTTAGTGACAAGACAGGCATTTGTACTTGAAAGCTACGCCCTTGACTTCGTTGAGATTCAGAGCCGTTAAGACAATTTTGCTGCAGCTCCGCTCCTTTTTTTTTGTTATTGCTGCTTTTTGTTTTGAGCCACAATACTGCATTAAAAGGTTGGAGCTTTTTGCTCTAGTAGATGACACTCTAGCTGAGTGTCATCCATCCTGGTGCAGCATGTTTTCTTCGGAAGTGCTGGTAATGCTTGTGATAAAACTAAACTCTCTCATTGCAGGTAAAAGTTGACTTAATTGAACTGTCAGAGAAGGGCTGCAGTGACTTTGACTTGCAAGCTGAATTGGAGAGGTCATTTTTGTCAGAACCATCATCTCCTGGTCGCACAAAAACCACAAAAGGGTTCAAACTTGGCAAGCACAAGCATGAGACCTTCATAACTTCAAGGTAAGATGAGTTTATTGAGTAAAGTGTGTGTTCAACACTGTTTCGTATCTTCTCAAAATGTCAAACATCTTTCAGATTGCTTCTCCAGTATGGAGAATTCCTGACCTTCGGTATGAATAAATTTTTACATTAACTAAATAAACCATGGTTTGTCATGACAGTGGAAAATCTGAGTACATAGAGCCGGCAAAGAGAGCTCATGTTGTGCCGCCACCAAGAGGAAGAGGCAGGGGAGGATTTGGACAAGGCATTCGACCGCATGATATTTTCCGTCAGAGGAAACAGAATACGAGCAGACCACCCTCCATGCACGTGGATGATTTTGTTGCTGCAGAGAGCAAAGAAGTGGTTGCTCCAGATGGGATACCGCCAGCCAAAAGGCCACCGAAAGTGTCACAGAAGATCTCTTCACGTGGTGGGTTCTCAGGGAATCGTGGAGGACGAGGAGCTTTTCACAGTCAGAACAGGTTCTTTACACCACCTGCTTCAAAAGGTATGTTGTTTCCTGTATTAGAATTGGAATAAATGCATGCTAAAAGGCTTCAGTAATACTAACGCAATTTACTGGCAATTGATGATCCCTGGCATGAGATGTTCCTGAAGCAGTGTTGTTGAAATAAGTTGTTTGGCACTAGAAAAGGTTCTCCCGAGTGCTGTGGAATCGAACCAAGGCTGCGGGTTCCTGTGTTCCCTCTCTCTTCCAAGGAGTTAGCTGGTTTCTTTTAGCAACTGTTGGGGTGCTTCAGAGATGCACTCAGAAAAATAAAAAGCCCCCTTTACTGTTTGTGACATAGTAGTTCCAGAAATCCAGCGTCACATCTGGGCTCAAATGAGGCTTTTGAGTCAAAGCCTGGAAGATCCTGAGGAGAGTAAGGTGCGATTATCAGTGAACTGGGAGAGTCTGGCTACAGAGTGTTGAGTGTCTTTCATACAGAGACAAAGCTGCGTTGCTTTCCTTTCCATCCCATAATTAGGGCAAGTCCTTGCACAATAGAAACAGAACATACTGCTATTTAGTAACATAAATGCTAGGATTTACTTTACCAGAAAACCTGAAAGTGTAGGAGTCTTTATCGTAATACGCTAGATAATGTGAATTCTTTTAAACTTGAGTTCCTGTCTGAAAAAGAGATATTTTTCCCTGATTCTGTGTATAATATGGTAACTCGTAGCCTTTGAGTTAGAATACTGAGGGTATGTTGAAGCAGAGTAGCTTTAACTATTTGAATTATGTAAATGCAATGCTTACCGCCCAGAGTATTGTGATGATTGGCATGGGGATGGGAAAAAAAAGTGATGTTTGCTCAACAGTGCGTGGGTTTTTCTCTCCCTGTCTAGGCAATTACAGTCGTCGTGAAGGCACTCGAGGCTCAAGTTGGAGTGCACAGAGTACGCCCAGGGGAACCTACAATGACAGTAGAGGTGGTCAAAGCAATTTTAACAGGGGCCCACTGCCACCACTGAGACCATTAAGTTCAGCAGGTACATGGTATTCATATGGGCATCGAACTATACAAAATTCCTTGAATTTCATTTTCGCTTTGCAAATGAAACCATGCAAGGATGCTGCAGACACCTTGAAATTCAGCAAATGTTTTAAGCATATATGAACAGTTGTCACTGAGACTGTGTCAAATACATGCTTTCATACGACCTGCCCTGTAACCTGTAAAATTTGCTGAATTGAACGCTTGATCGCAGAATCTTAACTTTGCATTCAGATTTTTGCAATTCAGTTGTCTTCGTACCTACATGGTAATTATAGAGCCAGTCAAAGCAAAAAACGCTTGCCTAAAAGAAAAGTGAAAATTAAAAGGAGAAAACAGACCCTGTTTGTGTCTCATCTTGTTTTTGTTTCTTATGCTTTCACAGCAGCTGCCACGCCTAGGGCTTTTTTTTTTTTTTCTTTTTTTTTCCAACTGAGTATACTTTTCTTTGCTTTAAGGCTACCGACCGAGTCCTCGCGATCGTGCTTCCAGAGGCCGGGGAGGAATTGGACCGTCTTGGACAAGTGCTAATAGTAGTAGCAGTGGTGGCTCAAGAGGAAAGTTTGTTAGTGGAGGCAGTGGAAGAGGTCGTCATGTACGTTCTTTCACACGATAAAATGAGACCTAACAGAACAGCCCAACCGTGTGGACTTCTGTGAAGATGACAAAGGAAGCAGCGGCACTAAAGGACCAATTCAGAGTTACTGGTATCTGGAGGACACCAAGAGAATATTTTTGTCTGAAGAAAAGTTTTTGTTTGATACAAGACTTGAAATTTCAATAAAATGCAAGACTTTTTGTGTACAATTGTAAATTTTTTGTTCCTTTTCAAAGAATGTTTTCATTTTTTTGTGGACTTCAGTAGACAATACTCAGTAAAGAACCTCTTTGAGTTAAGACTTGAAGGACTTCTAAAATATTTGTTGTGCCAAAAGAAAGGTACAGGTGTTTTGTGTGACTTATTACTGCAAGAAATTTAAAAAAAAAAAGGCAACTTCAGTTTTTTCTCTCAGGTTTAGAGCCTTTAGCCTTTTCTTTTTTCCTTTTTTCACCAGTCTGAGTTAGTAATGAATGAGATCCATCTGACAGCAGTTGGAAGTAGCAGGTGATAGAAGATTGGCTGAAACTAATTCATCTGTGAAAGAATACAAATGTAAATGTAATTTATGTAGATTTTGTTGTACATCTTTGGTGATGTGATTAGACACATAAATAAGATCCCACACCCGGTAAAGTTGGTAGAAAAACTGTCACTGATTTCAGGGAGAGCAAGATAACATTTGAGCATTTATTTATGTTACCCCTCCAGCTCATGCCCGAGGAGCACAAGGGTTACTTCACTGGAAAGCAGAGTATGCCTTCCAGGTAAAAGGCAGGACAGCCGTAGCCCTGGAGAGCCTGGAGCTGATCAGTTGCCTGCCTCTCTGCTGCCTCCCGTCGCGGAGGAGAGGGCATACAGACAGAGGTATAAACTGAACAGCCACGCAGTGAGTCAGTAATACTGAACCTTCCCTTTGAATACATGGTTTGGATTTTTGTTTCTCTCATTAGCCTGAGGTAGAGCGCAAGAAGAAAAAGTTTGAGAAGTAGGAGTTCATAAAGAAATGTTACCCCTAGATTCACCTCTAAATTTGTTTTCATATTAAATTCGGTGATTGAAGTAAACTTTTTACGTGTTTGCATTCCTTTGGGCTCTGTGGGATTTCATAGAATTAACCGATTCTCACTACCCTGTCATTGCATTTCTGGACGGAGTGAGGAGCGGTAGCTTTTTCTACAGGCCACATACAGTTGTTACCAATGAGCTCCACTGTCAGACTCAGCTGAGCTACATTTCCACTTATGCTTTGGTTTCTTGACATTAGGAAAGTGCTGTACAGAGCTCTTCGTCTACTATAAAAAGGCCTAGTTGTAACGTTGTTTTACATAATCTTAACTTACTTTGAACAGCTCGTCTGCCTAGAATCATAAACTTTACCACCCTATGTTAAGTGTTTCTACAGTATGATAATACTTTGGATTTTTTTTTTTTTTTTTTTGTTAGCTTTTTTACTGCCTGGCTGTAGGTTTTTATTTGAAGCACAGATGGCCCCTATTATGTGTATGTTCTCTGTGTGGAGATTCTGGGAGTGTTCCACTGTTTGGGAGGTGATTATTTTGCACAAAGTTAATTGACATAACCTATGAAATAGTAAACTTGTATTAATTGACCGGGTGCCATTAAAGGGAATAGTATCGCTTCACAAAGGTGTGCGTTTTACCATTGTTTTAAAGTAATATGAACAAAGATTTGGACTGGAAGCCAAACAGTTTTCTGAATGGTAAAATAACAGGAAGATGTAATTTTGCTAATAATACAATTGTAATGACTAAAATGGGTGGAGCTCTCGGGCATTACAGGTATTAATGCTATATTTTTAAGGAGCACTGCATAAATATTTTTAAATCTGACTAGCTCTTTAGACCATGTGTTTAAGGTTGTTTTATTTTTTTAGAAACTTTACTGTGTTGGAAACTAGCAGGGATATGAATTTGTTTTGTGTCAGGGAATTTGAAATGAAAAATAAGTGTCAAGCATGGCAAAAATAGGTAAATGTTCAGTACTGGTGCTTGAAAGTTTAGAATATGTGGAATGTCACATTAGTCATTTTCAAATTAGGAGGAAATAAAGGGTTGGTTAAATTGTTTCATGTATGGAAGCTCTATAAATTTAGTTAAACTTGAAAAAGAAGTGCATGTCTTATCATGTTTTTTGTTTGTGTTTTTTTTAATTAATTTAGTCCTGTGACCCCTCAATGCAAAGTGGTTCGTTTCTTGGATAAATTCAACTTGAAATAATGCTGTTTAAAATTTGGAGTTACTTGGTTCACTCTCTTAAACTGGATTCCTACCATGAGTAAATAACACTTTAAGCATTAAATTTGGCTTTTCATACTCTGCCCAAAAAGAAATTTTCAAGTGCTGTTTCCTTACGGGAGAACCAGAATGCTGGAAATCAGCATACTGTGTTATGAATCATACACTGACCTGATAAGCAAAGCCTTGGGGAGGATGGAGTGGGGCATAACAGACCCCCAGTGCAATACCGCTCTCCCTCCTAACAATGTGCGACTGTAAGAAAAGGAGAGGATCTGAAAGGCTGCACCTCTGGCGAAATGTGTAAGAATTGCCTTGGTCCAGGGACTGGCCTCGTTAACAGACAGAAAAATGCATAGTTTGTGTATGGGACAAGTTTAATGCACTTTTTGTTTTACTTCCAAAATCTTTACCAGCTGTGGAGTCTTTATTACTCCATGCTGGCTGAAGGCCAGATGCAGATGGATGGGTGTCAGCAGATAAACAGGTTATCTGCAAGCTGCTGTGCTGCTCTCTGTAGCTGCGCTGTGCAAGTTTTCAGCCTTTTTCCCCTGCTGCGTAACTCCTTCTGTCACGTAAAAGAATATGCTCGAGACAGTTACTGCCAAGTGCTGCAGGCAGCGAATTCATGTTCTGGAGTGCCCCGTGTCCAGATGGGCCATGTTTAATTGCAGGCCTAGACTGCATTTTCCTGTTCCTACACATTCACATCCCACATGGGCTCCCTGCAGTGGATGGGGAAAACCTGCATTAGGGAGGAGATTCCCTTTAGTTGACAGACAGTGATTTTTGGTTTTTTTTCTGTTCTTGCCAGTTTATTATCCTGCTGTCTGTGCAGGACTGGACTGTCATTCTCTTGTAGTTTGGGAGTTTTCAGCTTTTGCTAGCTCTTTTGCCTTCCAAGTGGCTGCTCGTCCCATTCAGAAACTCCCGTCTGTGAGGCAGGAGAAAAATCCCTGGGGGGCGATACTGTTAGATGGAATACCTGCCTTGTTTATTGCTACAGCCCCTCTATTTGGCAAAATGCAGCCTTACCTACTCCAGTGCACTGACCTTACAGTGTAGTTTATTCAGGACTTCCTGCGCTGTGCAGCCAGCACACCTAAATTTTTGCTATTTCATCTCATACAGCAGGTACTCACACTTCTGTAATAGAAAGAAGTGAACCAAACTGCATTAATTATGGTATAGACCCTTTATTAGTTCAACTTTTATACAAAGTGTACTTCAAAGCGATACAAATAGTGTTACTGTTTCTCTTACAGACCAGAGATTCAGATCTGTTAAGCACTGTTTTACCCTTCTTGCGTATATAAAGGTAGAAAATGTAAATAGATTGGCAGTGAACCATAATGCTGGAAGACAGTTCAAAGTTTGTTAATAGAAAGTTGCATAGAATTGTAGGTCTTTATAAAGGCATCTGTCTATGTGGTAAAATCTCCCTGACCTACCGTACTTATCCGACAAGCAGTACGGGAGAAAGGCAAGGCCGGTACTGCTCCTGTTAAACACGAGCCAGCACTTTGACGTAAAAGGGCTGTAGAAAAGCACCATGCCAGAAACATCCAAGAGGACAGCACATGGGAAATGTACATTGCAAGGCTACCCATTTCCGTATCTCTTGGGAACTGCTTGCCACCTGGGATCTAGTATTACATTACACTTCTTAAAAACACCTAAGAACATTTGACATTAAAACACGTTTGGCCAGTTGAAATACTTCACTGTATTAGGTATTCCGCTTGACTATGTAATTCCATTCCCTTCTGTGCTGACAAGAAACTCTTGTGTATGTGTGCTGTTAAATTAATTTATCTCATATCAGACTGTTAATCTAGCACTAGCATCATGCTACTTAAAAACTGCCACCTTAATTAGGAAGTCCAGCAAAATTCTTCCTTGCCCCTCCTGCACCCGACTCAGATGCACGGTTCTCAGTTCAGCGCCTTTTGCTGAATCCAATCGAAACCCACCGGAAGCTCTCCCCAAAATTACTGTTCCCGTTCCAAATAAAGTAACCTGAGCAGCAATGGTGCACGCTGGCCCTGGCCACTGACAATTTTTTGCTTTGGGAGAAGTGCAGGAGAACAGAGAATGCAGCTTTAATGCTGAAGGAAACAGAGGAAACAGTATTTTGTCTTGAATTTGACTTTGTAAGTGGAGAAGTCAGTTGAGGGAACTAGTTTAAATGTATTTGTAACTGGCCTCTTGGGTCATGAGAATAAATATGTGAATGTTCATTTTCTTTCTAAGACAAGCTTACCATTCACTTTAAAGTATTAATTGCTTTAAATACATCCTTAGTGTTACTCTTTTTTCACTCAGTTTAATGCAGGACAAGGATTTACTCAACACTTTGTAATACCTTGTAATCTCACACCCATTACTTAACAGCTTGCTCTCTGAGTCTTGCTTGTGACTCTCCCCGGTTTGGTACTATGACATTTCTTACCCACTTGTGGCTAAAGATTTAACCTCCTCTTAATTCGAATGCAGTGTTACTTGTAGCAGTTTACACTGGTAAGCTTGCTGGTGCCAGGCCGGTGCAGCTGCATCATTGCTCTCGGGCTGAGGGAAGACAGTCAGATCACACTTACTCTTTCTCTCCACTCTCCCTGCTCCACAGTTTTGCTCTCCCTTTTCTAGCTGCAACGTGCTATTAGAAGCAACTAAAACTACAACAAACTGCTTGCACCGTTACTGGTCCACCTGTGTAACTGTTCCACTTGCTCTCAGCACAGTTCCACCTGTGAGGAAATGGAATTCATCAGTGTGATTTAGTATGAGAATATGAATACCAGTAATTCAGTGCTGGAACCCTCCCATCACACACTTTTAGCACTCTCTCTCATATAATCCTAAAATACAATCATGACTAGGGAAGTAGCATTTCCAAGTGAATGTCTTCTCTTACACCAAGTGTACTACGTTTGGACCCTTAGTTTTTATACAAAGGATTAACAGACTATTTGAAAGAAAGAAAAAAATTCCTTGCTTCTGCCAACTGCTGTTGAGAGCTGTGTAATACATGAGACTGGAAAAGCTAAAACTAGATAAAATATTAACATAATGGGCCTATTTAAGTTCAGCCTAGTTAATTATAAGGCAAGTAAAATGATGACCACGCTTAAGCATACATGTTACGTACGAGTGTTAGCAGAGGAAAATCTTAAGCGCAGAACAGTTATCAACACCGAGGAACTGGATTAGGCTTGAAGTAGCTGGAGGGATCTGATGCTATGAGCTAGCATGTGCCCACTTAACAGTATCTCTGCAAGTGCTGCTTCGCTGCTGAAGGAAACCCAGACTGACGGGTTGCTCCAGCAGCAAGTGGGCCCAAAGTGTTGCCATGTTTCAACACTGGAAGTTCAGACCTTCCAGAGCTGGCAACCAGAAGCTAAACAGACTGCGCAGCAGAAAGTCCTTCCTTACGCGTTTTCTCATGCAGTTTCATGTCTGTTACTTAGGGGACAGACAGCAGACCAAATGCAAAGTAACTGTTAAATAAACCCCATTTCCTATACTAGAAGGGATTTAGTCATCGATAAGTGGGTGAAATTCCTAAAACCAACAAATGCAGAGATCCCATTATGGCGAAAGCACGGAGCTGATAACTGACTTTTTGTTGTAGTCAGAACAGAAAAGACTGGGTGGTTATTACTGCCCTCTA
>Ga0181612_109644_pt1 | contig 23798 bp, 12 predicted proteins | sample HoacroProtozoa21_FD_119630 | JGI IMG/M metagenome (GOLD analysis project Ga0181612, IMG submission 119630) | Hoatzin crop microbial communities from Cojedes, Venezuel. Combined Assembly of Gp0051906, Gp0051904, Gp0051908
GGGCACGATACAGGCATAGGAGTCTCCTGTGTACTGCCTTGCAGCCAGATTGCTTTAGGCAGTCTGGGTCTCAATGGGTGGGTGACTTACTCCTCCACTGTGGCTGTTACTGAGCAGCAACCGTGTCAGCAGGCTGCAGGTGTGAAACTCTCCATCCATCCATCCATCTGTCCGTCTGTCCATCGCTAAGGCGTCATACCCAGGCTCTCTGAGGGTGTTTTGGATTAATTTTTGACATACTTTTCAGAAGTCTGCAAAGCGCATGTTTAAACCATAGCAATCGTTGGTAATCAGTTTACTATAGATTTTAATGGATGTTAATACAGTTTTCCCTCCAAGTGCAATAAAAATTGCTCCTAATTTGATTTTACCATCAAAAAAGCTTTCCTGTGCTTTGGTTTTATTTTGTATATTTTTAATCACTTCCCATTTCAAAGTGCATAATTTTGCGTTAATATACTACTGGGGAACTTGTTCTGTCCTAAAAACATTAGTTGTTTTAATATCAAACTGTTTCACTTGGTTTATTTCCACCACTGGAGATTAAGACATTTCCCTAGTTCTGGCATATTTCATACTTTGAAAATATTTACCTCAAGCTGTTTTCTCTGTGTTATTTTCTGTCCCTGGGCATCTCATGTGATAAGTGAGTCTACGTTTCGTGAATTTTAAAATGCATTGTGAAGATTTGGTTTTGAAGCTCCAAGATATTTTCTAGCCATAGGACAAATTACAGAGGTGTGTATGTGTGCGTGTGTAAATGTTTCATACACTTCAATCTTTTTGATTTCACGTTTAATAATTGCACAGGCTAAGGGCACAATACAGCTGTAAGAAAGAAGTGCAGAAATTCAGTGCTGACTTGACAGTATCAGCTTCTGATTTGAAGTGCCAACCCTTCAGCCATGCGATGCCTGGCTCCCTGCTTGACCAAGGTACCACCTGTCCTGCAGCCACAGCTCCCTTACCCAGATGATCTCACCAAACCCTTATTCCCAGTATACCACTGGGTTACTTCCATCTTTTTTCCGGTTGGTTAAGCTACCCTTTAATTTCATAACTGAAATCTTAAAAGCCTGCCCTGTTACCTTGTTTGTCATCGACTTTGCTGGAGTCTCACATTTATCCTCCCACTTTCTCCGTAGCAATTACTTTGTTCTGAGGCAATGCCTTCACAGTTGGCTCACTCTTCTAAAAATGGCAACAAAATCCTTAGGTGGTTTGTCCCACAAGCAAGTTGTTTATTTGAAATCACTTTTCAATTGTCACTGTCTAAAGCCAAGTATCTAGGTCTTTGAGGGGCTTAGGCATGTAAATGCAGATGTTAAGACATCATTTTTCCAGGGCTGAGCACTCCCATTTGATGGTACAGTTATGGTGGTATTTGGCACACTGGAAGATCAGGCAGTTTAGACATACTATCTGAAGAGGAGGAGGAAAGCTGGACCCTCAGCTAATATGGAGATATCTTACCAGGCTTACATGGTGATTTTACAGCAGCTGAACGTGTCAGGGAGGAACACCATGCTGATAGAAAGCTGCAGAGAAGGTTGTGTTGTTCCTGTTCTTTCTATTTGCTCCACTGGGTGTAATGCAAAGAAGAGCACGACTGAGATGTTGCTGGTTAAGAGAGGGAAAGGGAAGTCTCAAAGGTGATGGAAGAAAATTTTGCTGTGCCTTCTAGCTGCATAAAAAGAGCGTGGTTTAAATAGGGCCTGACCTTGTGAGCTGTATAAGCAAGGGATACAGCAGAGTCAGGTCTGGGTATCTGTTTGAGAGCAGAGACCAATTATCATGTATATTTGTAATATTTATCCTAAGTATCCTGTATGTCTTGCGACATTGTGTTTTCCATTGGAAAGGAACCCATCATTTCTCTTCATAAGCAATTTCATCCTTCTTTGTGCTTATTAACTTTTTTCTCAATCTACTGTTCATCACTGAAACATACTCTTGTAATCCTCGGTAATCACCTATTCATGGCCCATCAGTCTACTGATCATTATTTTATAATATTATTAAAATAAAATTAATGTTATATCAATTCATCAACAGCTGGTTAAAAGTGATTCACTTCCACTGTTTAAATAGCATCTCCCAAACTTGCTGTGTTTGAACGCAGTGTTGAATAGCTTCAAACAAAGTCCTAGCCTGTATTTCTCTGTGTTTAAAAACTGCTCGGTCACAGCAGACTGCTCCTCAAAGATCTATGTCATTGCTATTAACTAATTACAAAGAACTGTAAATACTTACAGTGCTCCACAGATATACACAGGGCTTGGACTATGAACCAAGGCAAAGATGCTCCAAATTAGACATGGCACAGCAAGAAATTGCTATCAATAGACAAGGGTCTTTGTGTACGTTACATGGCATTCACCGCAAAGGTATACCAGCATTTCATGCGAGCTGCTGGGTTGTATTCTCTCCGTGTCATGTGCGGTGGTGCATCTGTACCACTTCTGCATCTTCCTCGTGAAGAGGTGTCTCCCCACTGGCGCTGCTGTAGCGTTGTCGGTTTTTGGAAGATTTTATCACAGCCCTGGCAGGAGGTGATGAGATTTAGGGGGAATCAATCAATATGCCCCTTCACAATCCCGTATCATCTCCCTCAACTGCCCATTCTCTGCTATGTCCCCTCTGCCCTGCAGCTGCCTTAAGCGTTGGCCGGCTCTCTGGAGCGATCCCTGCAGAGTGGGGAGTAAAGGTGTGAATGATGTGGTGCCAGCTGAGCTCCTAAGATAATGGGAAAGTATTTATACAGAGGGCTCTTGCAGATTCAACAGTCGGGGCACGTGGGACTTGCATTTTTTGTAACTTGATTATGTATTTTCTGGAAAGGAAGCTCTGTCCAGCTGATCGGCCAGCTTCACCGTTTCTTCTTGTAGATGGCTTCCAGTTTTCAACTGTCCTGGCTGATTTTGGCACATGTTAGCTGATGGTTATTTTGTTGTCACTTATGGCTAATGTTTTTCAGTTGACTATTAAGAAACACTAGGATTTCTTCTAAATGACTATTTTGTCCAATTTCTTAGCTACCTAGTTGTAATCTGTGAAAGTTAATACTCCATTTAATAACTAAAATCCTATTTTCTGGGATATGATTCTCACGGGTCAGTGAGGATAGTGAAGTAATCACTAAAACTTTGTTTTAATCTCAGCTGGTACAGATGAAGTTAGCTACTGATCTTTTTTTTTTTTTAAAAAAAAAAGGAGGAATAATGAGACTCGCCGTTTCTTATAATATCTTTTTTATTTAAGTAAAACTGGTCATTGCCATCCCATGTTTTCGCCTATGTGAATAATTGGTTTATAGTGTGGCATATAAAACTGCAAGCGTTTTGTGACATACCTGTTCTTTTAACCTCCATCTGCCATTCTCTCTGTTCTCTCTGAAATAGGAATTAAAAAGAAAAATTTAGAGAGGAACAAAATTTGATGAGAAATCCTTGTCTAGCTCCTGTCCTCCCTGCCATGGAGGTCTCTTCGCACATCTCCGGCAGGCATTGTGCGCACATTTGGTGCACCCACATGCTGATTTTCCCGGGGCGGTTGCTGAGCACTGCTAGATCCGAGCCCTCGGCTTTGCTGAGTTGCCTGATCCTGGAGCTGGAGCAGCTGCTGTGCTCCATGCTGGGAGCCAGATGGGGCATGGCGAATGCGAAGGGAGATATGCAGGAGGGGGAGCGGGCAAGTACCAGCGAGGGCAAAGAAGCTGGTTCCTCTTGTACAGAAGCAAATCTTTAATTTGCATGAAGCGAACAGCTGTGGGGTGCAGAAGTGAGTTAGGCTTTGTATTTCTTTTCCCGTCACTGTTCTTTCATAAATATGGAGTTGTTTTCCATGTTTTCCTTTTTTGTAGTGGTAGTGAAATAGTGAAAATTGTGTTTCAAATGTGATGCAGAGGGCAGAGGGGAAGCCAGACAGGTTTGGCTGTTGATCCTTCTAGCTCTGCGTGCTTCAAAAGTGACAATCTGCAAGTGTCAGGATGCAGAGAGGGCCAGGGGCTCACTGGGGCAGCCAGGCTGAAGCCCCTGCCCCAGGGCATCAGACACCTCCATGGGGATAGGGATGGGCCAAGGTCAAGCTGGGATGTCAGCCCCGAGGCTGGGCAGGGCGGGAGACCAGCATCCTACAGTGCCACTGGGGCAGAGACTGATGGCCCCAGGCGGGACAGCAATGGGGTCGCGGGCCATAGAGAAATGATATGAAGGTATTGATTTAAATACCCTGCTTTGCTTCTGCTTTACCAAAACTCTTGTCAAATAAACTAAATAAAAAGGAAACCTCAGTCTTGCCAAAACAGGATGGAGCTTTAATTGTGTATGGACCTGAGAGATTAATTTAGTGTTCCCAGGAGCTAAGAGCATGAGAATATCAGCAAATAAAACTGTGGTTTGTGGACCAAACTGGATAATGAAGTTGCTCCCGTATTGGCTTGTCTTAATTGAACCAAATGGTTTACCTACTTTGCTTCCCGTATTACAGAATATATAGTGTACTTTCTGTTCTGTTCTATTTCTCGAGCTTGTTCATTTGTATTTGTTCTTGAGGTGGTTATAGGACAAAAGGCTCTCGTCACCCACAGGCTTAACAATGAGCTGGTTTTATTCCAGATGCTGAGTTACTGGTCAGAAGTCTTTGCAGTCAGCAGGAGGTCCAGCTTTCAGTACTGTAACCTCAGCCTAATCAGGGAGAGAGCCCATTAACAAGCAATCACAGTTTTTCAGTGTGGGGTAATGAGCACACCTTTGTCAATGACTATGCTGGGTATGAAATTACGGATATCGCATAGAAACATCTGTGCTAAACTAATCCTTCCTTCAGTTGGTTTTCATCTGTTTTCTGTCTACCATTTTTTCTTCCCCCAGCCTCTTGAAGAAAATATGTGCAGGAGTACTTTAACACCCTTCCTCCCCTCCCCTCCCCTCCCACAGTGCCCGCTTCTGCTGACAAGTTTTGTAGCACTCTGAAAATAAGTAATTCCTGGAGGGTTTTTTTTTTCTGACTGCAGAACAAAAAGAGAATTCTGCTTCCGTTTAAAAAAGATGTAAAACTTTTGCTGTATCACCCATGGGCTAGGCTGATGTTAAGCAGGAAAATGGCCCCTCTCTGTTCAGCCCAACTTGCCCCTCCACAGGATCATCCCTTTTCACTGCTCTCTGGAGAAGAAGCTTCTTCTATAGATCTGGCCCTAGCGTACTACTCTGCTGAAAGAGAGGAAGAACAGGAGAATATCAGTAAGAAGAGCAGTGTCTGTGAGTGCAGCTTAGAGGGTCTCTCTGCTAAACATGAAGTGCTTCCGACAAATTTCCTGGCTTTTCTGTTGGCATATGCGGAATAGCTTAGAAATTGCAGTGTAAGCTGCAAATTAAAGGTATTTAAAAATATATTGTTTTAGAAATAATAGTTCATGCTATGTATGAGACTGAATTAGCCTTACTTTCTAGGCTGATATTTGTGGATTGTGCTTTAATGGCTCAATCCTACAAGCTACTGAGCAAATCTGGCTTTATCCGCTTACAGACAGGTTTGCACATGGTCTTCAGAAGAATAGGACTGTTTGCATGCTCATACACAAGCTTCTATTGAGGGTTTTTTTTTGAGCTATTTAAGGTCTGAACATTGAGCCGTGCAGCTGAAGTGCTTTAGTTATTTACCTCTCACACCGCTTCCTTTCTCTTGTCCAAAGGGCAAATGAGCTACCTTACTGGCTGTGGTGACATACAATGCTGAGTTTAAAGTTAAACAGTAAGAAGTCTGGATTACTATTATTTGTAGTACTTTCTGAAATATTTCCATCAGTTATGTACACAGCAGTCCCAGGACTGAGTGGGTAAGACTTGCAACTCTCAAGGCTGCCTGTGCGTATGCCTGTTTAACAGGGCCTGTCGCCTCCTCTTGGGAAGTCTCGTGGTTCTGGAGACCTCAGTTAAAGTCTCTCTGCTGCCTTGAGCTTAGTGACTGTGGCTGGATCCTGTACTTGCCCAGGGATATAGGGTTGTAGCACTTTCTCTCCAGGCTGTTCCTCTAGGGCTCACAGCTACAGGTAGTCTTGGACTTATGTGGGGTATGTTGAGACCAGGTTCTGGACTGATTTTGTGTAGGGTCTTATGTCTGTGTCCCCGAAGGTTCATGTAATACTTGTCATTTTGTAACGCCCAAGATTATAGGATCAACTGAGTGATTTGATTAATTTAGACTTATCTTCCAAATAAACCTCTTAAAAACCAGAGGGTATATTTTAGGAGAGAGACTGCATAAGGCACCTGTCTGAATGCCTTCAGTCAAAGGAGCAGTGTATGAGGTAGCTTTCTGCCTGGGATAACTCCAAAGCTTCTTCTGAGTTTCAGCATAAGTCTTTACTTTTGTCATTTGTGTTCACTACTTGTTGCTTTGCTCGTCATATATGAGGAGAAAAATTGCTCCTTTTGCAACTTCCATTTATTCAGTTTGTGTTTCATTTGTCTCTGCTTTTTTTCTCTTCTTTATCATCAGTGTCTTTGTCCCACATCTTCAAGTGCCCATGGAACGAACTAATCCAGCGGAGTGAGGCTCAAGAAAGGTTGTTGGTTAACCCTTGTTTTGTGGAGGCTGTGGTCCTATGTATATGTTCTAGTACGATGTCTGTCTTCTTTGCGAACAGCCCAACAATGCTCAGTTCATGACACATTTAACAAACTATAAAAGACTGAGCCCCCCACCCCAGTGAGATTCCTGAGTCATGTCAGGTGCAGAAAGGGAGACTGGACTCGGGAGGAAGCCGAATGTGGGTGGTGAACATGTTTCAGGTGCTAATCCTCGAGCTCTGGCACCTCCAGAGACACTGAATACCCTTGCCCCAGCAGGATGCTCAATAAAAGTATTTCTTGGAGAACAAAATATCATCAGCTTCAGAGAGGGTAGGCTGATCTGACGCTTTGTGCCCCAATTTGTAGTTGGCAATTGTTAAACACATTGTATTTTTAAAGAAAAATGCTGAATTTGAAACAAAACTCTCCCTTTTTTCCTTGCACTAAGCCCCTCCCAAAGACCCCCAAGGTACTCACCCTTCTTCCAGGGTGGTATTCAGCACAAACCCCCTCCAGGCAAACCCCAGGCCTGCATAGCCTCCCCAGCAAGCGTGGTGTCATGGAGCTATGCGATTAACTCCTCTACTGTAAAACCTGGGTCTTCATTTTGGCGCAAGAATCAGAAAGTGACAACCCAGGGGGAAGAAGAATTCAAATTCAAACTTCTCACATTGCGATACAGAGACTTACCACTGAGTCAGTGAAGCTGCTTAAGAATATCGTTATAATACTTGCTGAAAACCACATTCCTACCTGATAAAGCTGAAAAGTGTTCAGGCCATGTAAAATTCAATTCCCTGTTTGAAGTATTCGTTTTCAGCCTTCTTTTTCTCACTGAATTTAGGAGACGTCTTCTGTCTCCAGTAGAAGTGTTTTCAGCCAGGATATGTAACTCAAATAGATGTTTATTTTTCGGGTCGGGTTATATTCTAGCTTTAGATGCTTGAGAAGAATGAGGTACAAAGGGGAGGAAAAGGCTCTGTTTATGGTCTTTTGAGAAGAAAAAATAGTGGAGACTGTGTTTCGTTTGCATCTAAGATACAGAAGTCACAGCGTATATTCTACCTCATCTTACTGTCACTGAATGAATTTCATATGAATCCAAAGGAAATATTTAAGTGCTCAATTTCTTTGTCTCAGAAGTTGTTTCTCAGGTTTTGATTTATTTAACGTAATAAGTTTGTGTTTTGCTGTAAAAGACAAAATACAAAAATTGAGCGGCATCAGGCATTCACTGGTTTTCAGTAGTTTAATTGCGTTATGCTATAAAATCTGGGGTGGTAATGATTTATAATAGTAGATCTGTACTTAGAAATATCACTTGGGTTTTTCATGAATGAGCCAGCAGACCAGCTCACTCTGCGCCATCTAGTAGGGGACATTCGTGAGTCAAAAAAAAAAAGAGAAGGAGAAAATGCGTTTTCATTCATACATTTAACACGTATGTGGCTAAGGGTCATCTGATACGAGTATGATCTAATCTGATTTCAGGTGGTTGTATCTTTAGTGCTTGGGGACTGACTTTTGATTAACTGCTAATTATTCAGGCTCTGCAAAGTGCACACGCGGGCCTCTTGATGCAACTAAAACTGTTATACTTGAGGGTGAAACATGGCTGAACATAGCTACAGCTTTCAATAAATGCAGTGTGGGGGGGAATTTGGTGCTGCTGCTGCTATGAATTAGGACTGTCTATAAAGTTGTAAAGAAAATGGTCAAATACGTTGCTGAAACTCAAAATTAATTACACTCAAAATTAATATCAGAAGTACTTCTGCAGGATTCAAAGCCTCTACTTAAATGGTCAGAGGACTGATGGGTTAGCTTTTAGAAAAAGTTCACTAATACGCCTATTTATTTTTCAGACATATCTCCGAACATTAGAATACACAACACAGGAATTCAGGATTCTTTGTCTTAAGCCCTGGTGCAGCAAATTTTGATGTAGCTTTACAGATTTGCGTTCTTGGCATAAGTCTGTGTCACGATACAAATAAAATCAAGCAAGACGAGGAAAAAAGAAAAGGAAATGTCAAGAAATATTTTGTCTAAAAATATTGAAGTATCAGTGTTTCAGGGTGTGTGTTGTTTTTTTTAAACCATGGCTGCTATTAGTGTCAGCTTTGCTTGCTAGAAAAGCCTTTACGTGTTAGTAGAGTGCTTTCTCCTGTTAATTGCCCAGTGAAGTTAATTCTGACTTACATGACTGACCTTTATATGAGTACAAAGACATCCAGAATTTGCATTCCACTTAGGACCAGATTCGTTGAATGAGACTTACACCTAATTGCACTATGAATTGCAAAATACAGTCCTGTCTATGAGATGCTTTCATATGGTGGCCGCTTTATAATAGCGTGTTAATGGCACAGTGCATTGAATTGATCTTGGTAATTACATTTCTGCAACTCCACAGAATCTTGCTGACTTTTCAGGTGATGCGAGGAGAGCTAATAGGGAATAAATTTAAACTGTGTAGTAATAATTACATTGTTCTTGCATGCACCCAATATTTATACTTTATATTTGAAAAATTCAAGATTTGTACTATTTTGTTTCTATCTTTTACATCATGGTTTCGTATCACCTTTCATTGCAATAACTCTGACAATTATATATATAAGTCCCTCTGGATCCCTAATAATGATCCCTAACGTTCCCAGGTACTGTATTTTCTAAATGATTTAGAAAAATTGAAGAGAATTGTGTTACTAAAGCTAGGCTTCAAATAAATGAATTTATGATAGAAAACCAAATTAGATCCATATAGCCTAAGATGTCTTGATTACAGGAATCATTCTCAGTTTGACAGAAGCAAGTGCAGCTGCAGGTGTTAAAACAGCTGCTCTGACTGGATTTTATTTGTTCTGCTACTCCAAACTGTACAGCAGATTCTTTCCTGTTTAATAGTTTCATAGCTCACCTGCAGAGGAAACCTCTGTGGATTTTCAGTTTTGGAATATGGAGATGGCTGGTTTAAAGAGTAATGCCTAAGAATTTTGGAAGACCTAAGGGGTTTATGTGCTGAATTCCAGCAGAACTGTGATGGAAGTTGACTTCCCTAGTCATTAATTCCTAACTCTTTAAATTCTTTATCATCTATGTATTTTGTTACCAAAGAAAAAAGTTAGAGGTTATGCAGGTCACAAAGTAAGTGTGAAAACTGGGAAGTGTCATTTTTTTGTTGCTCGTTTAGCTGCAGTGCTGACATTTTCCCAAGAAGCAAAATGAGGAGGTTTTTAGCACTTCATAATTTAACTAAATCTCATTGAAATTCTATAGAAAAAGCGTAAAACATTTTTCTAATGTAAGGAGGATCTCCTTATTTCCTATGAGAAGGTTTTGCAAGTGATGGAGAGCATCAGTACCTGGAGTAGTTAGCTCTAATTCACAAAATAGGCTGCGTGTCAAACTGGGGAGAATTTGACGTGGTCCCTTGTGATTTGGCTGTATCTGTTATTCTGCAAGAGCTGGCTATTGCAGCAGGTAAATCCAAGGAAAATTGTTACTCTGAAAAGTCACATTAAAAAAATAAAATCAGTTGAACTGTGAACAGGAAAAGCCAGGTCCTTTGCGGTATTAAGTTAATGAATCTCTCTTGATTTCAGGGGTTGTATTGTCGTTTATACCATCCGAGGGATTCTAGTCTGCAGTTTTTAGTTAGCAAACATTAAAATTTTCCTTGTATTTGTCTGGTTAGATGGTATAATCTTGATCAGGCCATACACCATTGAGAGTGGTGATACTCATACAGGGAGTAGCGGTAGTTGGCTTGGCTATGATAGTGCTCTTATTGTTGAGGAACTGAATGCTCGTGTATCTCAAAACTCTTATTAAAGTAATTGCCCTTTGAGTTATAATTAATTTTCTTTTTAAAGTATCTTGTCTGCATAACTCTATATTTGCTTTTTGTAAGAGGTTTTTCCCTTTTCTGTTTGAGAAAGAAAAAAAAAAAACAAACAACTTATCTTCTCTGGGGATTTACTGTAGTAGCTGCAGTTTTATGTTTCTCATTCCTTTCCCAAAACCATGTTTCTCCTTCTCCGTTGGAAACTGTACTTTTGTGTGCTCCAGTGAAAAATAAATTAGTGAACAAAACAGAAATTACCTACAGGCTGGGCTTTTTTATTTTTATTTTTTAGAAGTGTACTTTTGAAAAAATCTTGTCATCTGATGGAGAGACTTCTCTGGCATCTCTGAGGAACTGCAGGTGCTGAGATGTCGCTGCCTTTACAGGACTGGCGAGGAAGGCACTCAGCTTGAAAACAGTTATTTAGTAGTAGCAGTAGCACCATTATTGTCATTATGTTTCAGCGTGTGAGACCAGGATCTAATTGTCCTAAATTATATCTAAAATGATGAACTGTAGCACGGTGAATGTGTGTAGGAAGTGAGCGAAATACCTGGAAGTTTTTAAGCTAGCAAATAGGATGCACTTTTTTCCCAGGGAGTTTCCTTGTAGATGTGTGGGTTTATTAGATCAAATCAGTGCATGTTTAGAAGACTGTAGGGAGCTTGTTCTAGATATATTTTGTCAAACTCAAGCTGCAATAGGGCATGTTCTTGCCAGGACAGTTGCTCTGCAACTGCTTTCATCCACCGTAAATCTCCTGATGGACTTCAAACATTTCTGTGGCGTTCTGCAGTTAGTTACACTAACGTGTGGTTCTCTATCAAATCTGAGCGTCAGCGAAGGGAAACACTTTTGGGTAAAGTAGGCAATCAGCCACAGGGTGAACTAATGTTACCTCCTTAGCGGTTTTTGGCTGTATAATGTATGTATTGGGGAAAGAGTTATTTAAATGTTCTCAGTTTATTTTGCTTTGTCTTAGCTGTGAGGGTTATTTATACTGGATTATGTCCATTTGAAGGAAAGTGTAATCTGTAAAGATAATCATAAAGTCAGCTTTAAAATACCTGAAATACGAGAGGTGCGAAATGGTGCCTGTGCCCCTGTTGAAGCTCTACAAGCTTTCATCCTCCCTGTGATACATGATCAGGTAGTTAGATGTAGTGCTTGGACATAGTTAGTTCTTTCTCAGACTAGGCAGTTATGTATATAGATGAGGTGCAATACACAATTTTTCTTAAACTGTAATTTCTAGGGGAAAATCTTCAGTCAACATGAGAAAGGTCATATTTGTAGAGATTAAAAAATAAAGTCCATCAACGGAAAGGTGACAGTCCTTCGAGGCAGAATCAGAATGAGAAAAAAAGAGAAAGTTTATCTTAATAGAAAAGTGCCACTCCTAACACAGGCTAACAATACTAAAAGCATTTTGTAGAAAAGGATCAAGAATTCATGAGGGTTTAGGAGATTTGCTGTGTTGAGGCCGTAAGACACATCATCCTGATTGCCATTTTGCCTCCTGCTCTTGTTTTCTTTTGATACAAGTTTCTTTACTAAGAACAATGAAAGAATGAACCTAGTGCTTGGTCTCTTGTTTTTCAGTGATTGAAAACAAAATAGATTTGTAGAAGAGGATGAGACAATATAGTAATCAGGAAGAAGTCGTATAATTGCATAGGTTTCTTCTGCTTTTGTTACGTGATTTAAATACTAGATTTGCAGTTCTGGCTCCTCTTGAATGTCAATATCCTAGTAGTGGCAAACAGATGTATTTCACATTTTGCCAGAAGACAGTGCTACAGCAGAGGGGCAAATACAAGTTTTCCTTTGTTTAATAACCCGAATGAAGTTTTACTGAGGGGAAAGAAATCAGTGACAACATAAAGAATGATAAATATTTTTAACAATTCAGAAAATTAACTGCCACTGTCTTTTAAGGTATGAAGTGGCACAAAATATAAAAATACTAAAATTGAAAAGGAGATGTAATTTTTTAAGCAAATTGGTGAACCCTGCCATGGTAGTTTGCATTTTATGTGAAAGCTTGAGAGAGCTAATTTTGAGTCTTTTATTTGGTCATTTCAAATTGGTATTGTACCACTGAATTCTGTTAAACTGATTTGCTGTAGATATTCCAAGAGGTTTTATTGATAATGGGTGGTTTTTTTCATCTCATTCACCATATGGTCCTGCTTTGCAGTTACTGAATCAGCTGTCTTTTGAACTTAACATGTATCTGTTGTTCAGAATGGTCCTTCAACACAGAGCCATTGTAAGTAAATAAATTTACATCTGACAGTCTTGAAAGACAACAGTAGTCTTCATCGCGGATGTGCACAATGGGAACATAATGATTTAAATTCCCTCTTGTGCTCAGCATTGTGTTACGTTTGTCATGCTGCCTTACCCTTCTGTCTTATTAACAGTGTTTTATTACCTGGTCTACTCAACTATTTGCTTTAGTTCAAATAATCTATAAATTATCCCATTTAAAACTCTTGTGTCTCTTCAAAATGACTCCCTCAAGCTCTTTCCATAACCATTATGATACACAACTGAAACTGCAACCCTTAAAGGATTAAATGAGTCTTGGTTAGGCAGTTTTGCAATGAAGGGGAGTATGGCTTGTTTGCAATAAACCGGAGAAGAATTACCCTGAATTACTGAAGCTTAAAACCTGAAGTTCCTCCCAAAGTTCGAAAATGTCTCCTCATTTCCTACGTGAAGGAAATAAATTTCTGGACTCTCTTAGCCCAGTGAATTTTAATTTTGAAGGCTGTAAACATATTTATGTTTTTCGGGGATTTTGACAAGCTGGTGCTTATATGACATCAGATGGTGCTTCTACGAGCCGTTCAGAAGGAGGCCTCGCAAAGACAAGTACCAAAATATGAACTAGTCAATCCCCTCCAGGTAGATTACATAAGCAAAAGAGGTTTTCCTGGGTCTGTTAAGGTTTATGTGGGGTAGGACGCCAGATCTGTTAATTGCCACTGCAGGATTCTCCTAACTAGCAGCTGTTACCATATTCATTGATCCAAAACTTCAGATGTCTGAATTCTGAGCAGGTACAAATTTTCCATTTTAAACACCTCTCAAACAATGTGTTTTCTTTTTTTCCTTATTGTTTATTCCTGTATATGAGACACAGGTTTTAAAAAATATGCTTGAAATTTAATGTTTTGGATTTAGTTTGGAAATAATTTCTTGCACCTAAGTTTCTAATTTGAAGATCTTAATTACGGAAAATAGGGTCGTCTCTTGCAGAACGTCTTTTGGGTTTGTGTAAGCAAGAACAAGGTTGGATGGAGCATCTGCCGGTGATTTTTTTTTTGTGCCACCTTCAAAATTTACGATCTGAATTTTAAACTCTTTCACCTTTTTATTACTACTGTTAGAGCCAAATAAGTCTGTACTTTGGGCTTTCTTCTTGGGCGTTTACTTTTATTCTTAAAATTAATGCAAAGGTTGTGGAGAAGCTGGCGGAGATGAATATTTTATTTTTTTAAACCTGGAGCCACTGATATCAGACGAAATAAGAAAGCATTATTTACACCTTATATGTATGCTTCCTTACTAAAAACGCTATCAATTTTCCAGGCAGTTTTTGGTACTGAAAATATTATATACATCTAAACAGGAGCATTTGTCATTTATTTTCTCTCTTTTTTTCTTTTGTTTTTTAAACTTCAGCCCTGGGCAGGTGGCAGAGGTTACGTAGTTATAATTGGTGTGAGTTATCCATATGGTCAAGTGAGTTATATGCTTTTGTAATCCCTTCGTAATGAAGCATATGAAAATTTTAAGCTTGTGGAATGCAAAATGACCCAGTGTTCCTGAGAAAGCTGAATTAAGAGGTCTTCAACATGCTCTTTCTGTATTTGTTTACCAGATAGATGAGCAGCCATGTGATCAATAGAGCTGTGTTGAGTTATTCTGGCTGAAGGTCTGGCCTTTGTGGTTTTGAGTTTAATATGAACTGGCGAATACTTACAGTGTTGGCAAAACTCAGATGTATGGAGCTTTCTGTAAATACTGTCAGTCTAAAAATAATTCTGAAGAATCACTCAGAAGATAATGTTATAAATATACATGTGCCAACAATATTTAAATATGCTTTGTGGAGAAACTGAACTCCAGATTATACATCTCAGTTCAGCTTTACCACAATTCAGGAAAATGTTTGTAGTTATTACAGAGCTGCTAAACAACAATTAAAATCTAATTGATTGAAATGGATCAAAGGTTCAGTTTTGCAAGTAATCATTGAATGAATTAAGTTCTGATGGCTGAATAGTTTGAGAGCTTTGAATAATCTTTTGTGGATAGAAATAATTCCGACAGATATATTGGTAATTAAGAGGGAATCTTTGCACTTTTAGTATAGAAAGAAATTAAGCTCGTTTGTTACAAATTTGGGAGATCGTTTGAAAGAAGGAATAACTCCTGGGAACTAGGAAGTAGCATTTATGCATTATTAAAATGAACGTATGTGAATTGTTCTGTATTTGAGAGCTAAATAGCCAAAGAATTTGAGCTGGATGTACATCTTCTTAATTTTTTATTGTTCTGGAGAGAAGGCTGTTGCTTGGAGCCATTGTTACAACATGTTTCTTATGAATTACATGGGTTGTGATACTAGGGGTTGTGGGAAAAGGAAGAAGACAGCAAGGCGTTTTTGCTGGCTGCCGGTGCCAGAAGAGGTTTCTCCTAGAGCAGGTTGCTCTTCTACCAGATGAGCAACTTCCGCAGGAGCCGGCAGGTGGGAACGTGTCTATGTGTTTTCACAGAAGTGCCCCAGTAACTACTGGAAGGTCTGTGTAATAGCAAGTTTTCCAGTTGTGGAGGCTTTATGGTATGGTTCAGCAGGATTTGGCCTCCTGATGCACACACACACAGATTTAGCTGTGGCCTTTGCCTTATCTGTCTTATAGCTGTTTGTGATTGCTTTGAAAAAGTGCAGATTTTTATCTGTCTTACTCTGCTAAGGAAGTTTGAACTGAAAATCTGTTAGATGAAATCTAGAATTATCTTTTTTTTCCTTCACACACACCCCCCTTCTTGATTTTCCACATTTGACAATGCTGTGCATATCATCACTTTGAATATTTTACTGATAATGAAGCAATTTCTCCCTTGTTGGAAAGCTGTAATCAACAAGACACATTTTCAAGGAATACATAAATGGCACAATGCAGAATGTGCTGTATCAGAAATTTATATCTTTTCCAACCGCCCCAGTTATTCTAAGAAAAGATTTTTTTGCCCCTCCAGACTTTGCATCCTTCATATCTGTCATGGCTGTAATTGTGTTAAATTTTCACACAATGTAAAAAAACACTCAAAATATTTCCTTGTTCCCTGAGACCCCCTCCCTCAGCAAATAAAGGCACTCTATCTAGAGTCATGGATTTGTAGGCCCTGAGTGATATGCTAAATTCTGAACAATAAAAATATAAAATATTTTTCATGCATGATCCAGCTTTAAACATCAGCCTTGTGTCAGCATGGGGCTGTGGGCAGGGTTGCTGGAGATATTATATTTGGATGAAGTGCAAAAATAAAGTTCATTTTTTTTCCAAGTCATGTTTATCTTTTCTCCCAAGAAATTAACAGAATTGTTCTTATAAGCTCACTTCATAATATTTGAAAATCATCCATCATAAATATTTCTTCCTTGCACAATGTTTTCAGTTTGGTTTGTTTTGCAAGCTTTTTAGAAGGATGATAGTAAAAGGTACAATAGAAGAAGTAACACACTTCAAAGCAGTTTCATACACACATTGGGTTAGTTTTAAATGTTACTGTGTAGATCTGAAACCAAAGCATCTTGAAGACTATTTTAAAGAGATGTGTTAATAGAAATGGCATTAAAATGGTGTCAGATACTGCATTCAGCCTACTTAGAATGCTACTTGCGGTTTCGATTCTACTGAGTTATTTTCTTCCTATCTAAACTATAACATCGTCTGCTATTCCTGTGTGTGCAGCACCATCAATATTGTTTTCTGCTTTATTATGCTTTAGCTCAATCCTAGCCCCATGGCGTAAAATTGTTGATTGTTTTTCAGAGCATGGAGCAAAAAGTATGGAGAGTTTTCAAGGAGTAAATAAAACACGCTGATCATTCTTAGTTGAATGCCTCAGAAAGCCTGTTTCTGATAGGCAAAGGGACAGGGGACTCTGAAACTGAACTACTTTGCTAACAAAAACATGGATTTGATAGCTTGTGAGTTTGACAATGATTTCCAGCTTCCTTTGTTTGTGGATCCCTACACATTTTTCCGTGGAGTAGCATCCACTTTGGAAACTGCTCAGTTGTGAGTTCGTATTTGGCATGTGCTCCTTTTTCGTCACCATTTGCAGACGTTTTAGAGACTGCCTTTAGTGCGAGATGAGTCACACAAATGTAAGAAAGCAAATAAATCTTTTAGAGAAGACCTCTTTTTATTTTGCCATTCACATTTCTGGAGAGGGAAGTACGGTGTAGTTCTTTTTGTTTCAAACAGAACTTTCTTTTTTATTTAGACAAGATAGTTGGATTCTTTTCCTATCAGTGAGTTGCAGAAAATATGGAAAGGACGTTACCTAAAATGATATAAATGTTGCTGTGATTTTGCTATGTGATAGTCTCTAGATTTTGAAATACTGTTTCTTAAATTGTATAAAGGTCTTTTAAATTTCTTGAAATTTTGCACGCACTTAAATTTTTCTCTATGTCTCTTTTACTTCTGGAATTTGCTTGATAGGCATACCTGTGCTGCAGGTGGAGGAAGGACTAGAAATTGTTCCCATTTGAGCGTGGTCAGCTCCTGTTAAAACAGGTCCTGCTGACTCGGTGGCTGACCACGCCCTTAAGAATTTTGTCAACGTGGACCTGTCACCTGAAGTTCATTATAGTCAATTGGTATGAGACCAGTAGAAGAATTTCACTGATGTTAATCTTAAAACTCTTCATTTCTCATTTATTTTCTTATTTCAGTGCAGTCAGAGTTTTGACCATGAGGCAGAATTCACTGATGAAATTGTTTGTTCCATCTGATTAACTGTTAATATCTTGGTTTTAAAAGCGCTTTTTGGAGAGCAGTGCTTTGATGCTCAGGAAGCAAGAACAAGACCTAATTAGTGGGTATATAAAAAAATATGAAGTTTGTTCTTACGATTAGTCACATAATTAATTTGGTAGACTGTTCTGTTCCTTTTGAAATGCTTTACTGTAGAATGTTTTCATTCCAACTTTTGATACTTTATTTACAAACTATAAAGACAAAGAAATCCATAAATGCAGATAATTATCTTCATATTAAATTATAGTCTTTATAGAACAAAAACACCCCACAAAAACTAAAGAACCTTATTGATTCTTTAATGAGCTTGTAATCTATACAGTACAAGTTATATTAATTAAATGTCATGTTACAGCTCCGTAGCTATTTTTTCCAGAAACCTAACAAGTGATTTTGTTTTCTTTTGGTTTTAACAGTGGCAATAACTTCCTGGTAAGACGTTTGTCTGGAAGCCCAGAGACCTCTCAGGACTCAGTTTAAGTTATGACAATGTTGCTGAGAGCTCTGGAATTTTCAGTTTCCATGATAAAAACACAACTGGCATAGTCTGTAAATTTGAACAGAATAGTGCTTCTACAAGTAAAAGTGAGAGAAAAATAAATGCATTTTTTGCCAAGTGAAGAAGGATTTGCAACTAGTAGAGAAATGTGCATTTTATTTTCAAACTCCTTAATAAAAGCTGCTACAAATAGTGAACGAACCCACCATTGATGGGGCAGGATTTGACACCAGGTACGTTTTAGGAATGCTCAGTGGGGAGGCACTGCTGCTTTGAGGGACCCATATCCCCTTAATTAAAGTGTTGTATCCTGACACTGCCACATTTATTTATTCCCTTTACGCTGCCATCTCTTTCCAATCAGGTAATAAAGGGAAACGGTTAATTGTTGCCCACTCTTCATCTTGCTGGTGGTGGAGGAACAATGCTGAGGCAGATCCATAGGCTGGGAAGCTTATCATCCCTCTGGCCAGTGAAAATCCTTTCACTTGCTGCTGTTTGTAACAGGGATGGGGTCTTTCCCTGTGTTTTTGAGACTAAATGCCAGATTCTTATTAGCGCTTTGTGAGTTTTCAAACCTAGCTGCTGCCTGTTTTCCGTTTGCTAGACAGTTGAATAGAATAAGCGCCGAGTTTATCATCTGTTATTAGAACCTGTGTTTTCACTTGAATTTCTATTGTTGCAGTTGCGTAAACAGGGCACAAGGATCTCACTAGGCTCTGTGTTGGCAAAGCAAAATAAACCATTTTTATACGTTATTTAGGGTGAAATATCAGAGGAAAGTCAAACTTTCACTGCCTCTGCTGCTAGCACCTGGGCCAGATTCCTGACCTGCTGGCGGCATATAACTGGCCTGGTAATTCAGAAGAAAACAGAGAGCCTGAGTGTTGCTCTGACTTTGTTCTTTTAGAAATTCTTCTCCAAGAACGACAGTAGCTCTTCAGGACACAAAACTAACACCCCCAGGTCCCTGTCAAAGCATTTCCTTCAATTACCATCCAGCCCATAGCAGTATGCAAACAGTTAACAGCAACATCAGCACAATACCTTGTAATGATGATCTCTTTTTCTTTGGTAACATCAACTTTCTGCAGATCTGCCTCGAAAAAGAAGACCAGAACCTATGCAAGTCTGGGGCTTGAGGCTCAAGCACTCATGTTTTTTGCATTGCCGAAAGGAGGGTGCTTTAAGAACTCTGTATTTCAATGGACACTTCAGATATTCACGCACTATACCTAAATATGTGATGCATCCTGAAAGGTGTGATTCAGAGTACCTAATTCTGGAAGGGTAAGTTCTCCATGTGTCAAAAAGTGCACATAATCTAGGGGCAACCTAGGTTATGTACCTAAAACCAAGGCAGGATGAGCGATCTCACCCCAATACAGAAGCTAGAAAATGCATTCTCTGCTCATTGATTGTTTAGTTGCTTGGAGGGTTAACAGAACTTACCACACATGTACATTTGAAAAACATTTCCAAAGAGTTTGGGTTTTCTGAAAGTCATTTCTGTTTAACTGTTTCACTTCTGTAGTTTTTTTGAGCTAATTTTCAAAGAGCTATTTGGAAGTAAAACACCACCACCAAAACCTCCCTCAAAATGCTAATCAGAAAAAAACCTTCCAGTCCTTACGAATAACATTTTTCACAGAAGCAGTGTTCCTCAATGTGCAAACAACAGATCTTTTCTGCTCTTGGAGTTGTACACAGAGAAAGGAGGAAATAAAAGGTGCAGGCACCAAGGAGGGAAGAGGGAAAAGGAATTAAAGTAAAATAAGTTACAGGAATAGCCAAGACCACAGTTGTGAGGTAGGGCAGTAGTTCAGGGTCCTGGAGCAAAACTGTTTTTTACCAGATTGAAGTGGCATAGGAGGAACTGAGAAGCTTTTGCTGAGAGCATTTTGAGTAAGGGAAGGAAGAAGGAAGAGAAAGACTTACAGGGGTGTTTGGCAGCTGGGCAAGAGCTTCTAATTGTTTTTGCCAATTGGTCTGGTAGGATTTTGGAAAGGATGTTGGAGAAGAGGCAAAAGACATTGAGTCTGGCTGAGAGTAACTGCGAGAAAGACTCGGCTGATGAAGCTCTGAGGCTAAATTTGGGGCTGGGGATAGGACTGCCGGCAGGGTATTGCTGCGGGGTGCTGCAAGAAAGAAACAGCGTCTGAAACCAAGAGCGTGAGAATTGGTATTTTGTAGCAGGGCGAGGAAGGAAAGCGGAGTTCGCCTTTTAGTTTTTGTTGGCAGAAAAATAACCATATTGTGATGGCATAGGCACAGTCAGGGAACTTTCACTGTGTGTTTTTTTCCTGTGCCTTCTGTAACCATTGCTCTTCCCACTGCAGTGAATGTCTCCTACGTCAGAGCTAGAGCCTTTACCATCTTTGCAATACAGCGGTATCCTTTCAGAGCATACCATGCATGTAAATGGTGCCTATAGAAAGCCTATTTTTTCATACTAATCTTGATGTTTTTATGCCTTCATACATTTTGTGTCAGACTCCAGTGTAATTAAAATTGTCAAGGATGTTCCCAATATTGCTTTATTTATGCATGTATTTAAAATTGTCTGAATTAATTTAAATCTGAAAAACTGTGTGACATTTTGTATCATACACTGCTGGAATGAGCCCTGAAATGTCTTTTTAAAAAAAAACTCCAACGGAATGCCATGGATTCATCCAGCAGTTGGTAAATTACATCCTACAGGCATTCAAAACCCTCAGTTCACATGCATTTAATTACAGTTTACGGTATAATCTAAGCATCAGTATCTCTGATATTGTCCATTGACCTTCAAGTTTCTGCAGCTTGGCATATATGGTCCTATTAAATCCATAGTGAAGCGTGCGCAATATTTTCTGCTCCCACAGCCACTGATTTGCCAGCAGGTTTCCAGGCTGCTCACAGCCAGGACTTTGGTGTTCTTTGGGACACAGAGAGCCAGTCTGCTCCTCTGCTTGCAGAATTCAGCCAGAAGTCACTGACTAAAGTAGTTTTTCCTTGATCCCCATAAAACTTATGACATTATGAAGGAGCCACCATTCCTTTTGCCCCCCCTACACCTATTCCAGCACCTTGTTATATGAAGAAAAAGCCTAGAGAACTGTGTACAGCTCCTGCAGGTGTGAGGGACTGTGGCAGCGAGAGGAGAGGGAGGTGTTGAAATGTATGTATTTCTGAAACTAGTCCTTGGGAGGTGCTGAAACCTGTCTGTGGTGGGCATCAAATAAGTATGTGAGAAGAAACCAAAATGCACTGCTGAGATGTGCAGACCCAGGAGAGGTCCAGGAGGCACAGCTCAGCAAACCGCACCATGCGGGTGCCTGACCTCTTGGCTTGTGTGCCCTTATCTGATTTTCTCCACTGCTTCCCTGGTAGGGGTTTTGCACTGTGCAATTACAGAGCAAGAGAGAAAAGACTTGTGCTGTGCTGACAGATCTGCAGTGGCTGATGGTGGGTAGGCTGCTTCCTTCTGCCTTAAAGGCTTTTAATGACCTTCCAACATGAGGTCGTTAGCTGCAGGGGAGAGAGCCGCACTGATGACTGCGTTCCGGTGTTCAGTGGCACATATGGCACAAAGAAGGTTTTAGAAAAAACCGCACAGGTATCATTAGCACAAGCTTTAGAAATATCTTTGGCAGCCTGCAGCTCTACAGGGTATTTCATTGAGGCTGTGCACAGCAAAACTCTTCTCTTGGTTGTCAGCTGTCAGAGGTTGCTGGTGAGAAGGGGAGATGTTCATTTCACCCTCGCCCAGCCAGACCGCTCTGCTTGCTGCTTCCTGGCAGCGGGTAGAGACATCCATTCTTTTTCGGCCTTCGCTAAGTGACGGCCAAAGCAATATGAGAAATGAAGGGATATATTTAGTGGAAATTTTCTGTAGAATGAAGTTGTACAAGGCTTGCCTTATATTTTTCTTTGGAAAATCAGGAATTGCTACTTTTTAAAGGTCTCTGTACTAATAGTATTTATTTTTTGTTTCAGCATCCTCGCGTCCTGCAGCTTTAGTATTACTACTTTGTGGCACTTCCTTGGTAGTTTGCACCTCTTCTAACCGCTGGCAACCACAACGCTTTCAATATATAATAACTAAGCAAGGTACTTTTCTAAAGGAAAATAAGCAGATGTCAAGGTTGTGGTTGATCTTGGGACGACAAGTCCCTGGTAATAAGCACTTTGTTCTAAAACACACACTCAAAGAGTTCTGCAGGATATTTTAGCATTAAGGCTTCTGTCGTGAGTCACAAAAGCTATTGTTTTATCTGAGGCAGTCGATCTCAAAGCCGTGTTATTTCCAGGGCACGGCACAATTGGGCTGTAGTTTATTCAAGGGTTTTGGACTCAGTGCAGTTGAGAGGGCTGAGGTCTCCTTACGGTTGTCGTTTCCAGCTCCCACCTTCTCTGCGGTCTTTATTTGCTGCATCTCATTTTCTTAGTAAATTAGTGTGATTTTTGTGGATTTTTAAAATTTTTTGTGTTGTGCAGGTCATTATATTTCTGCCATTATTACTACATTCAGAAGTGTCCAGGCTAGCATTTGGGGAGTATATGCGTGCACACTCAGACCTGTCACCTTCTCTACAATTCAGAGGCAGGACAGAGGCTCTCAGCGGTTACCTGGGAAGATCCTCCTCATTGTCTCTCTGTTTTTTCCCACACATTCACCCATGAGCTGCCTCCTCTCCATGTCTTCTTCCCACTCCCAGCCCAGAAAACTTGTCATGCTGTGTGCATCTCAACTCCCACACAGCCACAGCTGTCAGCTCCGCGTCCCCTGCACTGCCAACGGCAGCATCCCATCCTTCCTCCAGCTTCCAGAGTGGGATCGTTTCCGTGCAAGCGGAGCAATCTCTTCTGCTAGTCACAAGCTGTGCAGCCTCCCACCCTCCAAAAGCACTGATGCTTGCATATGTATTTTGTTGGGGTATTTATAAAGTTTGTTTTATTTATCAGAATCAAGAAGAAATGTGAAACAAGCATTATTTGGCTTCTTAAGAAACATTTACAAAACATTTTCCATCTTTTGAAAATGAACATTTAACAAGACACAGTTTGTTTTGCTTATTTGATTTTAATGAAGAATTAAATCCAGAAAATTCAATTAGAAGTATATATATGAGAGTAAAAAAAAATGACAAAAGGACAGAAAGACATTTTTCATTCAAATAACGTTTGGACAAAACATTTCAGCTAGTGACAGGTTTATGTATTTTCCCAGCTTTAGATATGGAGCTATGACAGAAGAACAGGGTTTTAAAAGCCTCACATGGGTGTCATAGGAAAGCTAATTTTAGAAAAGTAGACAACTAGGTGTAAACAGATAGGATACACACTGTTTTCTAGCAGGTGGTTTGCCAGTCAAGAAAGCGGCAGTATATAACATTCTCTGTGTCAGGGTAGTTCTATTTTTAGTAGTTACCCTGTAGGTGAGTGTGTCCATCTTTAATTTCACCACCAAATTCTCACCTGTCCTGTAACAGTGTAAATCAGGGGAAAACCTGAATGTGTTTGGACTTGGTATGGATGTAATCAGTATGATGGGAAGCTGTTGGACCCCTGTCAGAATAAGACAATTTGCCTCTACCTCTTTCCCCTTCTTGTTCTTCCAAATATCACAGAATGGTAGGGATTGGAAGGGACCTTTGGAGATCATGTAGTCCAAAGCAGGTTCACCTAGAGCAGGCTCCACAGGACCTTGTGTAGGTGGGTTTTGAATATCTCCAGAGAAAGAGACTCCACAACCTCCCTGGGCAGCCTGTTCCAGTGCTATGTCACCCTCAGAGTGAAGAAGTTCTTTCTTATGTTCAGATGGA
>Ga0181612_171718_pt1 | contig 23791 bp, 18 predicted proteins | sample HoacroProtozoa21_FD_119630 | JGI IMG/M metagenome (GOLD analysis project Ga0181612, IMG submission 119630) | Hoatzin crop microbial communities from Cojedes, Venezuel. Combined Assembly of Gp0051906, Gp0051904, Gp0051908
GAAAACCGCACTCGGGAAAGGGGATATCGAGGAGTGCATGAGGCGCTTGCAACTGCTTGTGGCTGAGACGCCTTACGCGCGGAAGGGCGAGAAGGCGCTCGAGGACCGCTATCGGTTCATCCTCAAGCATGCGTTCTACCTTGCCGGCTGCAATGTCGAGGAGGAGAAGCAGGTCAACGGGGGCATCATCGACCTCGTGGCTCACTTCCGCAAAATCACGCTGGTGATTGAACTCAAACTCGAAACCAATGGCGGTCTCGAGGCTGCAAAGGCGCAACTTGCGACTAACGATTATGCAGCCGCGTTCACTGAGCCTGGTCGCGAGGTTTATGCCGTAGCCATCGAGGCGGGTAGCAAGCATCGTGGCATCATTGACTACGATATCCAGCGGGTGTAGTGTGAACGGCCTGCGACGATGCAGTAGCGGCCTGCGCTCGGGGGACGAGGGCAGGCCGCTGCTGGGTTATACGGGGGAGGGAGTTACTCGATGCCGACGATGATGGATACCAAGGCTGCGATGTCGCCACTGTCCACCACGCCATCGCTGTTGACATCGTCGCGGATGCCGTAGGTGCCTGCGGGTTGGAGGCCAGTGATAATCGATACCACGCAAGCGATGTCACCAGCATCGACCTTGCCATCGAGGTTCACGTCACCCTTCAGGGGCGGCGTGGTGTAGTAAACAAACGAGATGGTGTCGCCATAACCGGTGCTGTGCGTGACGTTAAGTTCGTCAACGTAAGAAGCACGGGCACGCGCGTAATAGGTCTGGCCGTTGACCAGCAAGTTGCTGCTCACCTTGATTTCGCTGGCAAGCTTTGATGAGGTGGTCACGCCCTCGCCAAGGGTCTCGACATAGCGGGTGCGAGCCCACACGGTGGGCGATGCCGAAATTTCAATAACGGTTTGCGTAACAGCGATTTGCGGAGCGATGGTCACATAGTCGGTGCCATAGAGGACGCCGCCATCGACGGGCGTTACAAACGTGGGCGGCACATGGGCGCACACAAACATCACGATGGGCGAAATCAGCTCCACGCCATCGACCACGAGGCGAGCACGGATGTAGTAAGTCTGTCCGGGAACCAACAAGCCTGGCGTAACAGCCAGCGACTGCGTGGCACTTGCGCCCGTGAAGACGATGCTGTCAAAGGTCTCGGTGGTCGCAATTTCTATGGTCACCTCGTCGGTGCTACCCACGGCATACCACTCGGCTGTGAACGCGGGGTCGACATCCTCGGCGCCATTCTCGGGATAGGTGATGTGCAGCAAGCGCGGGATGATGGCACGCGCCTCGCTCACGCCGTCGTAGTGGTCGTCGGCGCTGGCACGCACGCGCCAGTATTGCTCGACGTCGGTCGTCAAGCCCGTGAACAGTGTGGAATTAGCAACCGTGTCGGTCACGGTAACGCGGTCCTTCACGACGCCGAAGTCTTCACTATCGCTGGTTTCGACGGTATATTTCGTGGCGTCGGCCACCTTGTGCCAGGTGAAGTCAAAGGGGCTGTCGACCGTGGCTCCTGCAGCGGGCGCGATGAGCACGGGAGCCTCGAGTTGCTCGAGGTTGAGGCTATAGAACGCTGCATCGTACTCGTTGCCCACGCGGTCGAGCACGCAGATGGCATACTGGTAGCCCTTGGCATACTCGTCGGGGATGGTGTAGGTCGTCTCGTAGCTCATACCCAGCAGGTATTCCACCTCGTGGTTAAAGTCGGTGGTGGCAATGGTTGCGGGGAAGGCATAGACGGTGTAGCGCACGTTGTCGTAGCCCTGCCACGAGAGCGTGTTTCCGCTATATTGCACGTTGGTCACCAGGCCGGGGTTGTTGCCCTGTTTCCACGTAATCACGGGGGGCAATGCGGCGTGGGTGAACACGGTGTTCTTGAGGTGGTGAGCCAGCGTAGTCTCGGCGTTCATGCGGTAGAGGTACTTGCACGAGTAGAAGATGGCGCCGGGGTTGCCGTCCTCGCTGCTGGTGCGGTTGAGTTCCACTTGGTTGCTATACTCGGTATAGTCGCTGGTCGTGCTCTTGGCGCTGAGCGATGAGATGGAACTCGAGATGTAGACGTGGCGGCCAAATTTGGCAGCTACGGTGCCCCACCACGGGGTGATTTTCGAGTAATCGGCTTTGCTGTAACCCATCTTCCAGTAGACTTGCGGCGAGATGTAGTCGATGCTTTGTGCCTGCAGCCATGCCAGCGGGTCGCTGAAGATGCCGTTGTACTGCCAGTCGCTGCCCGAGGGGCAGGTGGTCACGCCATACTTGCTTGCCACGGTCGAACTCGTTGCAGCCACGCCGGCGGGCGAGATGCCAAATCGCACCTCGGGGCGCGTTTGCTGAATCATGTCGTAGACCGCTTGCACCATGCGGTTGACGTTGTCGCGACGCCAGTCGCCAAGGCTGAGCGACGTGCCCGACGATTGCCACTCCTCGTAGTCGCCAGCGCTGCTGTCGCTCGAGATGCCATCGGGGTAGAAATAGTCGTCATAGAGGATGCCATCTACATCATATTTCGTGATGACTTCCTTGCACACGGCCACGATGCGGTCGATGGTGCGCTGCTGTCCCGGGTCGAGGATGATGGTGCTGCCGTGGGTGAGTAGCCAGCCATCGTTCTTGAGCGTCTGGTCCTGTGTGGTGTTCCAGTTGCTACCGGTGCTGAAGCGATAGGGGTTAATCCAGGCGTGACACTCCATGCCGCGCTTGTGGCACTCCTCGACGATGAATTGCAACGGGTCGTAGCCGGGGTCCTTGCCGCGGGTGCCGGTGAGATAGCTCGACCAGGGCTCGTAGCTCGACTGGTACATGGCGTCGCACATCGAGCGCACCTGAAAGTTGACGGCATTAAAGTGATTGACCTGCAACGAGTCGAGCAGACGTGTCAACTCGGCTTGCTGATATTCAGCCGTTTGCCCTATCGTGGGCCAGTCAAGTGCCCACACGGTGGCAACCCATGCCGAGCGGAACTCGCGCTTGGGCACGCTATAGGTCGTTGCCTGCATCAGCGGGGCAACCAGTGCCAGCAACAGTGCCAGCAGCAGCATTTTTTGCGATTTTCGGTTCATGCTATGTGAAAATTTTATAGTTAATTCTTAATAGATATTAATCGCCAACAAAGGTACGCGTTTAATTCCACATTTCCCTCCATCGCATCTTTAAAAAACTCTAAAATGCTCATTCAAGCCGAAAAACAGCAAAAAGAGCATTCACACACGAGGCGTGAATGCTCCCTAAATAATTACCTAATATATTAACCTCTAAACTTTATCTCACTACAACTTTTTTACCATTGATGATATAGATGCCAGGCATCAAGTCGTTGATATCATGCATCTTGCGACCCTGCAGGTCGTAGATTACATTGCTTGTCGCTGCGGGCTCGGTAGTGATATCGTTTATGCCCGACGCATCACTGCCTTCAATGAGAATGGGGATAACGTCAACTGTCGATGACATGTTGCTAAAGGACAAGAAGTAAGCCCGGAAGGCTTCAACAGTGCCAGAGTTCAACTCAAACATGTCACCAGCTTCCCTGAGGAGATAGACATCGTTTTGTTCTTCCTCAACGGTTGTGCCGATGAAGACAAAGTTGTCGCGACTTGTCATTGCCGTTCCCTCGGCCACGACTGCGGCGTTGGTGGCGCTGAAGGTGATGTCGGTGTTACACAGGTCACGGTCTTTACCCCACTCGCTGTTTCTTACAGTAATGATGTAAGGATGATTTGCCTTGAGTTCGTCAACGTAGGTGAAGTAAACCTTTTCGCCATCTTCAATACCGAAGTCGTGAATCCACAAATCTTTATCCTTCTCGCTATTGTTGTGGTACCAGTCGAGCGCCTTAGTGCCTTGCTTGATGGCTGTAGGTGCAAACGGGAGCGACATTGTGCTCCAGCCAGCATTGTCGGTCTTGCCACGGCCGAGTTTAAACTGGCGGGTATAGCTAATGTTTTCGGCGGTGAAGGATTGTGGTGTGTAGAAGTCATTTCCATCGACGAGCGTGATGTTTTCGGCAGTTTCACCAATCACAACGTTTTTACCATCGAGTCCACTGACTCCATTGATTGCGTTTTCACCATCGCCGAAGAAATAGAGCGTGTTGGGATTAGCATTGGGAGTAACCGAACTGATGCTTGAAGCTACGCCCTGGAACGAAACGGCTACCGCTTCGTCGCTGATGGTCATCGCCGACTGGGGTTTCACGCCCACACGCGTGCCATCGCTTGTCCACGTAATCACACCAGGCTTGATGGTATAAATCTTTGAAGCGCCCCGCGCTACAAGGTTCACGAGCTCATCGTTTTCGTTGCGGGCGTAGATGTTAAGCGAATAACGCGAGTTGAAAGCTAAGTTGTCAAACTCAAAGTAGAGCGTCTTAGTTTCGCCGGGTTGAACGGTGAGCGACTGATTCTTGTAAGTAATCATTGAGCCACCTTCGTCGGTGACGATGAACAGTGGCGCGAGCACATATTTAGCATACTCGCCGTCGCCATTGTTGGTAACATCAACTTTAAATTTCACATGATTGTCATAGATGGTCATGGTTTCCTCGTCGGCACCCACGGCACTGATGTTAACGCTCATGTTCATCGTCGACGTCGTTGATTGTGCTATCGTAACAGTTCCCGTTCCCGGAATCTTTGCACCGCCATAGCTGCTGTCGTAGAGCGACAGTTGAGCCGTCTTTGTACCTGCATTTTGCGGTGTGAAATTGAACGTCACGTCCTTCTGTGCGCCGGCAGCAATCTCGGTTTCTACCACAGTGAGATATTCTCCAAACTCATCTATCTGCTCATTTGTCAAGTAGTAGTAGAGTCTTCCGCTGAATCGGTCGGCACTTTGGTTAGTCACTGTGACGGTGCATTGCTCCTTGGTGCCCGTCTTCTCGCCGCCAGTGAATCGGAAGTTAGATGCGGCAAGGTCGTTCAACGGATGCTGAACAAACGTGGCCTTCGTGTCGGTCATCGTAACCTCGATATAGTAGCGGTCGGTTTCTTTCATTGGCTTCCAGTCGTCACCGTCGGCAGTCTTGCAAACAGGAACAATCTTATAGGTTCCCGTGAGACCTTTAGCAAACGGATAGGATTTTGAGTCGGTCGTCGAGGGCCATGAATCGGTGATTGAAAGCGTGCTGCTGGCGATAGTAGTGCTCATGATGAGCTCCTGGAAATTATCGTTCATGTCGTAAAGGGCAATACCACGATAATACTTGGTACCATCGTTGATGTGGTCTTCCGACACCATCTTTATGTATTTACGCTTGGTAAGCTTAAAGGCTTCGCTCGCCTTGTCGCGCTCTAAATAGGGTGAGCTGCTCCATGCATACATATTAAATACCGTCATGCGATGGTCAACTTCGGTGGTGTCGCCACCAGGAGTGACAGTACCTGAATAACCCGGTTTAATGCCGATGATAGCCGTCTGGTCGATGTTGTAACCCTCGCTACTCGACGAGCCGCCAATTCCGCTTGTACTTGGATTCAGAATCGAGAGCTGGAAAAAGCCGTTGCCCATTCCGCCCCATCCCCAGTTGATGTGGAAATAGTCGCCGTAGCCAAAGCCATCGCAAACAAAGCTGTGTCCGCCGCCGCTGCCAGCACGACCATTATAAATCATGGGGCGGCCTGCAGCCAACTCTTGATAAACCATCTCTTCCCACGTCTCTTGGTCATAGTCGGAGCGATAGACGAGGTTAGCTTCGTAGTCAAAATATTGATTAAAAGCGATAGGAATCTTGGGGTCGGTTGTTCCCGATGCCGACTTGCCATATTGCATCTCGGCAGCACAACCAGCATAAAGCATCAGCCACGACACAGCCTCGGTATATTCTTCACTTTCGGCACCTGTGTAAGTATCGCGCATGTGAGCCCAATCAAATTGCTTCACGGGCAATTCATCGGTTGTAAAGGTGCCATACTCGTAGGTATCGACGAGATATGTAACCGAGTAGGATGGGATTACCTTAGTTGTCTGCTTGGGATGCTCATAATATTTCATGATTTGCGACATCGCTGTAGCCACGCAGCCCGTGTAGGCGAGCTCGTAGGTGGTATCGGTGCCGTCAATGTCGACAAACTCGGGGCAATGATTCCAGTAAGGCGTTGCCTGGTCCCATTTAGCCGTAATTAGCGGGCTAATTGCATCGCGCGTAGCCTTCGGCTCAAAACGGCGCGCAGCAAGGCGTGTCGATGCCATCGCATCGTCCATGCCGTCAAGCGCCTTCAATTGCTCGGCATAGCCGTCTAACCAGGCTTTCATGTTGGAAGGAATCTTTGCGGGGTCATAGCTTCCACTGTCGACATAGCCGAGAATGGGGGTCGTGCGGCTGTCACCACTGACGATAACGTAGCCATTGTTGCCAGCCGTGTTAAAAACATAGTAGTAGGCTTCGGTGGCCGACTCGGTTCCACTCACAACTTTTGCAGCGCGCTTGGGCTCGCCTTGCAAAGTCGCGGTGGGCCTGTGCTGCTGCAAGAAATCGGCAGCCGCACGCTTAGCCTCCTCTTTATTCACAGGACTAGCAAAAGCCACCATGCTAAAGAGCATACTTGCGAACAATAGTAGGTTTTTCATAATTGCTTGTTTTTTTAATTGTTTAGGTTATATCGTATTGAGTTTTAGGGGCGATTGTGTTTTAGGTTCTCCAGGTTTTTCAAAATCCTAACGCCAATAAACTGCAGTGTTTCAGAAATCTCACCGCAAAGATTTACGCAACAAAGATATGTATTTTATTTTATAATGCAAAAATTTTGTAAAACTTTTTTCAGCTTTAATGATAGTTTCTTCGTTTATGTAATAAAAAACTGGATAAACGCAAAAATATTAACAAAAGCGACAAGGGACATAAAAACGTCCACAACCCGTTTATTGATGGGGGTTGTGGACGTTATAGAGGACTGTTTATTGCTAAAGTCTAAAAAGGGTCTTGGCGTTGTGGTCGGTGGCTTGTTCCACTTGCTCGGGGGTCAAGTTCAGCCACTGGGCGACGCAGGCGCAAGTTGCTGTGATAAAGGAGCTTTCGTTGCGGGTTCCGCGGTGTGGGACGGGGGCGAGATAGGGTGCGTCGGTCTCAAGAACGATGCGGTCGAGGCCGATGACGGGCAGCACCTCGTGAACGCGGCTTTTCTTAAACGTCACCGTGCCACCCTGCTACTCATTTCCTGTGCATTTATGCAAGATGTCTTGAAATTTCTCCACCATGCCTTCTAAATCATAAGATTTACCATCAACCAGATATTCACCATCTTTATCCGCCCAGCTAATATCTGTATTGCCAATCTTCAAACCATAGGAACCATCTGATTTCGAATCGCGCATTGTTACTTCTATATTTGCATCTTTCGCAAGTTTTTGCAGATATAAAAACACTGGGTCAAAGCAACGGCTTTCGGTTGTCTTTAGTCGTGCGAAGATAACGTGACCTTTCTCCTTAAAAATGCGCTTACGCCATGATTCCCAAATCATTTCAGGATATTTGAGGAAGTATTTCACCCATCCTTTCGGTTGAGCATTATTGATGGAATACTCACAGAACTCTTGGAACGACTTCTTCGGATTCCAGTCAATCCACTTATCAATGAGATTTTTTACAGATTCGCCATAAGGTTCGTCTCGCAAATAACGCTTTAGGCTATTATCGCGATTTTTGTTAAACTCATACAAGTACAAATTGTCGTTTTGTTCCAAACAATCTGGTTGCGAACAAAGCACTGCGGTATAGTATTTTTCTTGTACCTTTTCATCCTTTGTGTTAATCCATTTGGTCAAACGATCACTATACTGTTTAAATTTGTTCAAATCACCATCTGCCCAATGAATCAGACAACGTATTTGACCCCATAGGTATGGGTCTTCTTCTGCGACCTTAATAGCCTCGGTCCAATTCGCTCCATCTTCGGGTATCATTCTTAATTGCGCCTTGTCTTTTTCTTCATTCAGAGATTGGTTGTCAATTCCGGTATATGTTTTATTACATTGGCAGAGGAATTTCACTACGGCGTTGGCATTTGTATCAACAGCGGGATTAGTGTTCTGAAAATCAGTGACCATGTCTCTTATTCCGCCAAAAGCTTTTGCTACATCTTGACGATTATTTAATCTATCAGTGTTATTGTCGTCGTTAAAGACATTTCGGGCCATCCGCGTCCATTCCTTGAAATTAATCTTCCAAGCATCACTCTCCTTCTGATAGGGGAAAGCTTCGAGGAAAAGTTGTAACGCATATAGTGTCACAGTAACACCATTCGCGATTTTATCGTCAACAAACAGGTCGAAATACGATGCCTCTCGTCTTGAACCATCAAAGTAATCTTCAGGGGCTAACAATGTTGTTATATCAGCGTAAACGCCCGCCTCTTTTTCAATAATCCAGCGATTTATGGAGTCGATGATCTTTTTGAAATCAATTGTCAAACAATCATCTGGCTTTTGTCTATTCTGTTGATTGCTTCGCCAATCCGTTAGTTGATTTTGATAAGCAAGCAATAAGTCGTCAAGGTCCGATTCATTATTTTTATAAGCCGCCTCGTAGAGTTTGTCTAAAACTGCGCAGCCTTTATCTTCGCTTTTTACATTTGATATAACGTTACCCATTTCGGCAAAAAGTTGCATACCAATCATACGCAGCAAGAAGATTCTAAATTTTCGCTCTGTTCTTTCTGCCACTTCCAACTGTTCTTCCGACTTCTTATTTGCGATATCCTCCGCCTCTTTTTGCCAAAAAAGGTCAATCCATTTGCCGTCCATCAATTTACGCCATTCTTTTTCGATTTTGGAATCCGCAAGTGGTGTCTTTTCCGAGTTTTGCTCATTTTGTTGAAGTTGAATTTCTTCTTCCAACGTCGATTTGAGCTTATCAAAGCTAGAGAGTTGTTTGCCACGCGCATTCATCTTGATAAATAACTCATCAGACATACCGAGTTGACCAAGGTCCAAGTAATTGAATTTGATTTTTTCGAGTCGAGGGCGGCATTTTTCTCGTTCGAGATTCCAATCCATTTGTTCACAGATGGTGTCAATCATAACGAGCATTGAACTTACAGTGGGATCAAACCGCCATGCCCACTGGAACCAATCTCGATTTTGGATAATTTCTGAAACTTTATATATATGCGGCTCTAATAGGGATTTATCACGTTTTTCCTCGGGCTTCTTTTTCTCTTCCTCTGCTAGTTTTTTTGATTTCTCTGTTTTTGATTTTGCTTCATCAACGAATTGCTTCGCATCATGAGTAATTAGTTCTTTGCAAAACGCCTTAGAAGTGTTGCGCGTCTCATACGTCAATATGGGCTCATCATTATCATTCTTGCTCTTAAGGTCAACGCCAAGCACCCAATGCAGCAAGAACAACGTAGTCAATCGTTGTTGACCATCGAGTGGCTCGAAAGCCCCGTCTCGGTCGCTGCCATAGACAAAATCTAACTGCGTCTCCGGCTTTTTCCCCATAACGACCAGCAAAAGACTTCTCACAAAATTTTCGCGTATCTCGTCAACCATTTTGTTGCGCCTGCCTTGCGCATAGTCACGCTGAATTTGCGGGATGCGTATTTGTCCCAGCTTTATTATTAACTCTTTAAAATTAATATCATTCATTTGTGTTAGGTTCTTTATTTTCAACAACTTCAAAAATCGGATCTACAATTTTGTGGATCTCTTCCAAATAACATTTCGCATCTTTTTGAGTCCATCGGAGGGCATCAATAAAAGAAGACTCTAAATCTGAATTTGTATAGTATTTCAGAAACACATTCCTGGTCCCTACGGGGATAAATCGCCTGCCCTCTTTATCTTCTTCTATGATTCTATATCGTTTATAGGGAAAAGGAGCATCTTGATATTCTCGGTTGGTTCTGTAATCTAAGAGTGTCAAATTACCGAGATTATCTATATTATTAATTTTGTCGTTCTCAGCAGAGAAATATCCCAGCGCTTTTTTACTGAATTCTTCATATTGCTTTTCAATTCCTCGCTTGGAAGCATTATATTCAGGGATAAGGTCTCCACATTCCTTCAATAATTTCTCTGCCTCTTCTTTTCGAGCTACTAGTTTTGATTCAATTTCCAGAATGTATTTCACATTTTCCAACCACCTTAAGCGGTCCTCATGTTCAACGAGCGAAGCGTTACTTTGTGAACTGATATGCTCGATGTCCCACTGCTCTTTCTTATAGGAATCGAAGTCAAAACGCTGGCCTTTCTTTAAGCAACTTTCAACATTGAAAAGCAAAAGAATACGAGGGACAAACTCAGACCCATATTCCAAACCTTCAATGTCATCCTTCTTTAAATAATCGTTTTTGTTCTTAAAATTTTCCATAATTTTCTTTCGAAGTTCTCTCTTTGTATCATCCTTTGTCCATTCTTCTTTAGATAATTTTTTCACGGAAAGATAGTTATAGATTTCTCGTGGTTTGTCGCCCATACTAACAAGGAAACCCACATAGTGATAGTACATATCATCTTCATACCATGCCAGCATGCTGTTGTATGTTCTACTCACCTCTTCCCATGCTTTCTGCATCGAATCTATACCTTTTTTTTGCCATAAGTCATCAAGCTCTGTGCTGTTCGCATTTCCGATTGTACCTGTCATTCTGTCGAATAGATTCTGGAACTTCCGATAAGCATAATCATTGTCATGATTATCTTTAGGCTTCTCCGTTAGAAAGTCAAAAAGCACATCGATGCGCGTTTGATAGGTATCGTTGCTATTACTAATAAAATACCAAAATTTATCATTTTGGAACTGTCGTTCCATCTCGTTAAAATCTAGAACAAGCTCATCTGCTTTTATTTTATTATCTCCGGCTACTTGCTCCTTCTTGCGCATAATATCCATTATAAACAGCGCCTTAATAAGTTCCGAACTTGTCAGACTTATCTTGCCTTTGTTCAATCGATTGAACACCTGAATACTTTCAAGCGTTTGCTTTTTTTCCTCCATCTCATACCAGATGAACTTCACCTTTTTTTCATTTTTTTCATTGTTTTCATACATCAGGCATTGCTTGAATGGGTTCATTATGCCTTTAGCAACACGATCTTTAAACCATTCGTCAATAGTATTTTTCGCAGTATAGAGATAATAACTGTCTATGTTTGCTCTTGGTTCTGGTTTTTCGAAATCCAACTTTGGACGATTTGTATAATCGATTTTATAAATCTTATCAAGGCTATATGCATCTTTTTCATAATCCATAAGCCCTTTCTCGAATATATACAACAATATCAAGCGTAGCGTTGTCAGGCGTTGTTGACCATCAAGGACCTCCCAAGCATCCACCTCTTCTTCATTTCCGTTGGGCCGCCATTTACAGCGCTTCACCACTAAGGGCTGTAAATAGTAACAACTATCCTGTCCTGATTTAGAAAACTCATAAATATCCTCTAACAAATCAATAACTTGTTTTTTTTCCCATCGATAACCTCGCTGATAAGATGGAATAACGAATATATGCTTACCATCCAGAAACTCAGCTACAGATTTTGGGCAAAAATTCGAGTTTTCTTCGTTTTGAACACACATATTATGCTAGTTTAAAGATTTTCTATAATACGTTCACGTCATCATTTTGACTATCGTTTTTGCAAAGGTACTAAAAATTAGTCGGTTTTCTTATTTCTTTGTTCAAGATTTTTTTTGAATTAAAGTTGGGCTTATTCCCGCTGACCTCCGTATTAAGGCAAGGTGCATAAAAACATCCACAACCTTTTTATTGATGAGCGCTGTGGACATATTGCATAGGATTTTTTGCTAAAGTCTAAAAAGGGTTTTGGCGTTGTGGTCGGTGGCTTGTTCCACTTGCTCGGGGGTCAAGTTCAGCCACTGGGCGACGCAGGCGCAAGTTGCTGTGATAAAGGAGCTTTCGTTGCGAGTTCCGCGGTGTGGGACGGGGGCGAGATAGGGAGCGTCGGTCTCGAGAACGATGCGGTCGAGGCCGATGACCGGCAGCACCTCGTGAACGCGGCTTTTCTTAAACGTCACCGTGCCACCCACGCCGTAGTAGAAGTCGCCTCGGCGGCGCAGTTGCTCGACCGTCTCGGCGGTGCCGCCAAAGCAATGGAATACCCCCGGCGGCGGCGTGCAACCCAGGTTGTCGAGTACCCACAGGCACTCGTCAAATCCCTCGCGACAGTGGATGATGAACGGCAGGTCGAGTTCAAGGCACCATCGCAGCTGCGTGTCGAGCGCCTCGAGTTGCTGTTCACGCCACGTCTTGTCCCAGTACAGGTCGATGCCGATTTCGCCAATGGCCACATACTTCCGCTGGTCGATTAACGGGCGCATAGCGGCAAGCACAGTGGCAGCATCGGCGTTGACCTCCTCGGGGTGGAGGCCGATGGTTATTGAGGTGAGCGTGGGATAGGCGTCGTGCATGGCGTGCAGGCGCTCAAGGCTGTTCATCCCCTCGTTGGCAAGAATCATCTGGGTCACGCCGGCGGCGACAGCACGCTCGACAACCGCCGCACGGTCGTCGTCAAATTCCTCGCCGTAGAGATGGCAATGGGTGTCGATCATCGGTTACGTTTCACAAGCTGGCAAGCCAGCGTGGTGAGGGCCTCGCGGGCCTCGTCGGTCGTATGGATTTGACCGAGGGCGTCGATGGCCAATTGGTTGTAGTGCGCAATTGCCTCGTCGGCCTTTTCACGCAGTCCCAGTCGCTCGTAGAGGGCACGCACGGCGGGCACCTTCTCGTCGCGGATGGCGTAGGGGTCGGCCAGCCAGCGACGCAGCTCGATGGCGTCGTCGCCCGTGGCGTCGTGCATGGCGTGAATGAGCAGGAATGTCTTTTTGTTGTTCATGATGTCGCCACCGATTTCCTTGCCGAAGGTGGCGGGGTCGCCCCACACATCGAGTTGGTCGTCCTGCAGCTGGAAGGCGAGCCCCAGGTTAACACCGAAGTCATAGAGCGCCTGCGCATCGGCATCGCTCGCGTTGGCCATGATTGCGCCCATGTAGCAAGCACAGCCCAGCAGCACCGACGTCTTGAGGCGTATCATGGCGATGTACTCGTCCTCGGTGACATCGTTGCGGTGCTCGTAGTCCATATCCATCTGCTGGCCCTCGTAGACCTCGATGGCGGTGCGGTTGAACATCTCGACGACACGGCGCAGATGGGCATCGTCGGCGCGAGCGACCCACTGGGCAGCCATGGTGAGCATGGTGTCGCCACTGAGGATGGCGGTGTTGGCATTCCAGCGGCGATGCACAGTGGGCTTGCCGCGGCGCATGTCGGCCTGGTCCATCACGTCGTCGTGCAAGAGCGTGAAGTTGTGGAACAATTCCACGCCCACAGCCACGTCGAGGGCATCTTGCGCCTTGCCTCCCATGGCCTCGCAGCTCATGAGCGTGAGCACGGGGCGGATGCGCTTGCCACCGAGACCCATGGCATAGGCAATGGGTTCATAGAGTTGTGACGGGTCTTGCGGATAAGGAATCGAGGCGATGGCCTCGTTGATGAGTTGAAGGTATTGTGAAGGTGTTAACATATTGCAGTTGAGATTATTGTGGGGTTAAATCGTTTGCTATGGGATGCTGTCGCCCAGCGCGGTGACAAAGGCGGCATAGTCTTGCTCGCCGTAGATGCTGTGGAGCGCGTCGCGCATGGCGCTGGCTTGGTCGACGGTGGTGATACCAGCAGCTACCTCATCGGCAATGGCGCGGCCCAGTTGCGCGGGCGTGGTGGCGCGGGCAAACACCATCATGCGCTGCGCCAGCGGCAGTTCCTGCACACGCGCCTCGACAGCGCGGTCGAACGCCGTGCGATGCTGGTAGTCGACCACGTCGTGAACTGTGTGCAGCACCGTGGTGGCGCGGTCCTTGTCGGCATCGTTGAGCAGGCAGTCGACAACTTGCGTGGCATAGTGGTCGACAAACTCGTCGAGCGGCATCGTGATGGCGCGGCCAGCAATCTGCAGGCTATCGCTGCCCGTCTCGTCGAGGGCATCGATAAAGGCGCGGCTCATCGTTGTCGATTGCCACGGCAGGGGCAGGCTGTCGAGCCGTGCATCGTAGACGTGTTGCCACTGCGCGAGCACGATGGTATCGCCCCGCCACGCACGGGCAAAGGCTTGCGCCGTCTCGCGACCCACGCTATCGGCGTCGGCACAGGCGGTGAGCAGCGTCATCGTGGCTGCAGCCACAGTGAGCACAGCCTTGGGCACTATTTTAAGGCGCAGACGTGCCATGGTCGTTAGGGAAAATGGCTTGATATAAACCTGGGTCGTTGCGCTTGAGACTCTCGCGGAAAGCCTCGTCAAAGGCGCGTGCCGCCAGCGAGTCGCCCCGCAGGATGTACTCGCTCTGCACCGCCTTGGCTGCGAGGATGCTCGATTGCAGCGCAATGGTGTCGGCATGGTCGGTCACCGCCAGTCGCGCAGCCGCTGTGGCAGCACGCTCGCGGGCCTGACCCTCGTAGGGTGAATGTTTCTCGCGGCAACCGCCGAGCACAGCCGTTGCCACGAGCAAGAAGGGAATGATTCGCAGGATTGCTTTCATCGAGGAAATAGCTGGCTGTTAACGGGTTAAGAATCTTTCTCGTCGCTGCTTGCCACGCGCGTGAGACGCACGAGCTCGATGCGGGCTGCCGTCTTCTTGAGCACCGTCACGTCGTAGGGTGGCAGGTGCAAGGTGTCGCCCTCGTTGGGGATTGCCTCGAGCGAGGTGAGCATGTAGCCGGCAATCGTCTGGTAGTCATTGCTTTCGGGCAGGTCGAGGTGGAAACGCTCGTTGATTTCCTCGATTTCCATGCGACCCGAGAACTCGTAAGTGTTTTCGTCGATTTGCTTCGCTACCAGGCTGTTGCGGTCGTGCTCGTCCTCGATTTCGCCAAAGATTTCTTCAAACAGGTCCTCGAGCGTGAGCATACCGATGGTGGTGCTGTACTCGTCGAGCACGATAGCCACCGAGCGCTTCTTGTCGAGCAACTGCTGCATCATCTTTTTGGCCAAACGTGACTCGGGCGCAAAGATGACGGGCTTGATGCGCGTGCGCCAGTCGACCGAGGGAACAAACAACTCGCTCACCTGGATGAAGCCGATGACGTGGTCGATGTCGTCGCGATAGACGATGATTTTAGATAGACCCGTCTGCGAGAACAATTTCACCAGGTCGTCGCGCGAGGTGTCGACCACATTGACGGCGACAATCTCGTTGCGCGGCACCATGCAATCGCGCACCCGCGTGTCGCTGAAGTCGAGCGCGTTTTCAAACAGTTTCACCTCACGTTCAATGGTTTTGTGCTCGTCCTCGCTCTTGTCGATGTTTTCCTGAACGTAGGCATCGAGTTCGTCGACGGTGAGTGTTCCCACGTGCTCGTTGTTGACCTTGATGCCCAGCAGTCGCATGAGTCCCGCCGAGAGCCACTCGGTGAAACGCGAGATGGGATAGAGCAGGCCATAGATGGTGTAGAGCGGCAGCGAGAACATGCGCAGCGACGAGTTAGGGTTGATGCGGAAGATGGTCTTGGGCAGAAATTCGCCAGTGACCAGAATCACGAGCGTCGAGATGATGGTCGTGGTGGCCAGCAACAGCGCTTCGTTATCGCCCATCCACTGCTTGAGCGGCACAGCCAGCAAGTTGGCCATGGCGATACCATAAATCACGTTGACAATGTTGTTGCCAATGAGCAAGGTCGAGATAAACATCTCGCGATTGCTATAGAACGTATTGAGGATGCGATTGACAAAGCCGCCACGCGCCATGTCGATCTCGGCCCGCACCTTGTTTGACGACACAAAAGCGATTTCCATTCCCGAGAAGAAGCCCGAGAACAGAATCGAGATGAGTACAACAATGAGCCAGGATGATGTCATGTGTGATAAATGAGGTGATACATTATTATATTAGGGGTGAGGCATGCGGTTGGGGTCCACGGGGAAGATGGCCTCGACCTTGCTCAACCGGTAGGTCGTGAGTTGTTCGTTTGATTCATAGCCATATCCCTCGATGACGCGACCTTGCTTCTCGATGTGGATAAAGGCGTCGCTATAAATCTTGTGGAGTCGCTGGCTCCACATCATTTCGTCGGTGAGGATGAGGTCTTTGTCGGTGTTGGTGATGCGCACGTTGCCGTGCAGCGTCCACAGTTGCTGGTCCTCATCAAAGTAAGCCGAGTCGCACTTGATGGTAGCGATGGTTTGGTAGGTCTCATCGAGTTCCTCGGCGGTCACGCCCTGGGGGAAGGTCCAGTGCGGTTTTTTAGCTTCCTCGTACATCTTCCACAGCGGTGTGGTGATGCGGTAGCGCGTGTGACCATCGTCACTGATGACGGTCTGCACGTCGCGCGAGGTCATGGTGGGCACGCGCTCGGGGTCGGTGGGATGCGCAATCACTGTGGTTTTCTCCTCGCTACACGAGGTCGCGAGCACAAGCACAGCGAGCGCAGCCACGGCATGGCGCAGGGCCCGGCAGGCGCTGCGTCTTATCGAATCTTGTTCTTCCAGAACCACAGCTCGTTGAAGTTGACGCTGAGCGTGATGTTGAAATAATCCTCGGTGATGAGCACGGTGGGCGAGCTGGTGCGATGACGCCACTCGAGGCCCAGGTTGACGGTGGTCTTGCCGTTAGGAACGGGCAGGCCCACACCCACGCTGGCACCATAGTCGCGCACGTTGTTGCCCATCAAGTTCATGTAGTCGTGGTTGTAGAACGCGCCACAGCGGAAGTTCATGGCACCCACGTAAGAGCCACGGCGATTGGGCGTGTACTGCAAGCCGCCAGCGAGTTTCCAGCGGTTGTCGAGGTGCGTGTCGTCCGACTCAAAGCCCTCGAGCGGTGTGTACTTCACATCAGCCCAATTCTGGTAGGTGAAGTCGACCTCGGCGGTGAGCTTGCGGTTGAACGTGTAGCTCAAGCCGGCACCGAAGGTGTGCGGTTGCTCATACTTGCCGCTGAGCGAGGTGTAGCCGATGGTGTCCTGCTTGGTGTCTTGCGAGTCGTAGGTGATACCCCACGTGTGACCATGGAACGACTTTTTGGGGCTGTAGACCATACCGATGTTGAGGCGGTCGCGACCGATGTTGACGCCATATTGCAGACCCACGTTCAGGTTCCAATCGCGCACTTGCATCTGGCGCTGAAACAGGGTCGTCGAGGTCGACGTCACGGTCGTGGCGTTAGACGTGGTACCAAACATGTAGGACACGTTAGCACCCACACTCAAGCCCTTGATGAACTCGTAGCCAGCGCCCAAGTAAATCTGAGCAATGCCGCCAGTTCCCTCGCGCGCCTCGGTGCCGTTGTCGATGGAGCCACCAAAGGTGTAACCCACCGACGAATAGGGCAGCAAGCCGAACGACATACCCAACTTGGGTGCCACGCGGAATTGCGCGGTGATGTAGTCGAGGCCACCACCGAAGTTGTAACCCGTGTTGCCATCTTCCTTCGACCACACGTTGGTGAAATCGAGACCGATGTCCCACAAGAAAGTGAGCGAGTCGACATGAGCATACGAGGCAGGGTTCATCGCGTTGACCACGCGTCCACCTTGCATGGCATAACCCACGCCACCCATCGAGCGCTGGATGCCCGAGGCATTGTCGCTCAGCAGGCCGTAGGCAGCCTTGGAGTAAGGACTGGTCGAAATCTGGGCGTTAGCAACAGCGATGGTGCACGCCCAGAGTGCCACAAGAATCAGGAATTTATTTTTTTGCTTCATATTGTTCATTGTAAAGGAAAATGCGGTTAAGTCCATGCGAAAGGAGGTCGGTGAGCAGCAGTACCTCGCTGTGCAGCAGCGGCTTGAGGAACTTGCCATCGCCGCCGGTGAGGAGCACGAGCATGTCGGGGTGCGACAGGCGCAGGTCCTGGATGTAGTGCTCGATTTCATTGCACAGGCCCAGCACCACGCCACTGCGGATGGCGGTTTCGGTGTCATAGCCTACCACGGGCGTGGGTCCCTCGGGCTCGATGAGCGGCAGGTTGCGGGTGTGCTCGTGCAGCGCGGTGAAACGCATGCGCATGCCCGGGGCGATGTTGCCGCCCTTGAACTTTCCATCGCTGGTAACGAGGTCGTAGGTCACTGCCGTGCCGGCATCGATGACGAGCAGGTCGCTCGTGGGCGACAAGCGTTGTCCGATGGTCCACGCACCCACCGACGTAGCAATGCGGTCGGTGCCCAGGGTGGTGGGCGTCAGGTAGTCGAGGCGGATGGGGAGCGGTGTCTCGTGCGAGAGCCACAGCACGCGGTTACCGCGCTTGTGGGCAATCTCCTCGATGCGCTCGTCGCGTCCCGATACGCTCGAGAACGTCACCGTGTCGGGCTTGTAGTTGCTAAATGTACGCTCGAGCAGGGCGATGTCGCGGCGCTCAAAGCGGTTGGTGGCCACCAGTTGCTCGCCGATGAAAAATGCGACTTTCACCTGCGTGTTACCAATGTCTATCGTGAGGTTTCCTTTCATCTATAGTATTTTGTTTTTCTTGAGGTTTTAAGAGTTACGTTGCTTGGGCGACTTCTCGCTCGCGGCGCTTTCCTTGCGCGCCACATGCTCGAGGGTGAAGGTGGCATAGAGTTGCAGCACGGCACCAGCGAGCAGGAAAGCCAGCCAGTCGCGGCCTCCGGGGCGCCACAGTGCAATGGCTGCACTCGCGCAGTAGAACATGGCGCTCACATCGATGATGCGATACAAGCGCTTGACGCGCATCGAGCTGCCTGCCGGCGCGGGTTGAAACAAGCGTGCCACCAGCACCAGCACGGCGCCGCCAGCATAGACCCAGCGCATCCACGGCTGGTTGATGTCGAGCAGCGGCAGCAACGCCATCACGGCCAGCACCAGCATGCCCACAATCACCATCAAGTTGGTGACCGTGGTGCGCGTCGACGGAGTGGTCGCGGCGGTGGGTTGATTATCGTTTTTCGTTGTTTTCTTCATCGTTTACTCATTGGGTGGGGCATTACGGCATATCGGTGACATAGACGTCCTCGTCGGTACGCTTCATGCCATAGTTCTCGCGAGCAATCTTCTCGAGGGTCTCGCGGTCGGTGTGCAACTCGCGGGCCTTGGCCTCGTAGCGCGCAGCCGTGTCTTCGTTGGCCTTGATTTGCGCTTTCAGCTCGTTGATTTGGTCCTTGTACTCCTTCATTTTCAGGTAGTTGTTCTCACCAGTGAACAACAACATCACCAGGAAGGCCACAAACACCAGTTGGAACGGGTTGAGCCATCGTGGTAACCACTTGCGCGGGTTGAATTTTGAGAAGTCCATGTCGCGGTTGCTTTTATTTATTCTTATTGAGCGGGTGAAAGTAGTGATAATTTTTGAATTTCGCCCGGTTTAATCATTATTTAACAGACCTGGCCGCAGTCGGCGGGTGCGCTCGAGGGCTTGCTCCATTTGCCACTGCTCGATGCGGGCGCGGTGGCCGCTGAGTAAAACCTCGGGCACTTTCCAGCCCTTGTAATCGGCTGGGCGGGTGTAGATGGGCGCCTCGAGCAAGCCGTCCTGGAACGAGTCGCTCAGTGCGCTTTGTTCATCGCCGATGGCACCTGGCAGCAAGCGCACCACCGCGTCGGTGATGATGGCTGCGGGCAGTTCACCGCCGGTGAGCACATAGTCGCCAATCGAGATTTCGCGGGTCACCAGGTGCTCGCGGATGCGGTAGTCCACGCCCTTGTAGTGACCACACAGGATGATGAGGTTCTCGCACAGCGACAGGGCGTTAGCCATGGGCTGGTCGAGGATTTCGCCATCGGGTGAGGTGAAAATCACCTCGTCGTAGTTTCGCTTCGACTTCAGCTCGGTGATGCAGCGGTCCACGGGCTCGATTTGCATCACCATGCCGGCATCGCCGCCGAAGGGGTAGTCGTCGACTTTGCGGTGCTTGTTCAAGCTCCAGTCCCTGAGGTTGTGGACGGCAATTTCGACCAAACCCTTGTCTTGCGCACGTTGCACGATGGAGCAGTGCAGGGGCGAGTCGAGCGCCTCGGGCATCACGGTGAGTATGTCGATGTGCATCATGAGCGGTCGCGGGTTATCGTTGAATCGTTATCGCTGTCCCAGGGATAGCTGCGGCGCGGGTTGCGCGGGAACCAGCCCTTGTGCACGCGCTCTTGCTGCTGAAACAACTCTAGAATGCCCCAGAAGCACGAGAACGCTGCCACCGCGAGCACCGCGCTTGCCAGCACGTTGCAGCACAGCAAACTTGCCACACACAGCAGCACGCCCACCAGCGCAAACGCCCACCAGCAGCGCACGCCCCAGTGATACTCGGCCTTGATGACAATGGGGTGAAACACGCCAATGGTCAAGAACGAGCAAATCCCGATGGCCAGCCCTAACAGATGATAAGATTCAAGCAGTTGATACATTGAAGTTTCGCAATTTCGTTACTCCTGTCGTGCCACGCCTCACTCGTTGCGGGTAATCACCTCGCGGAAGGCGCGGCCGATGTTGTCGACGATGTCGCTTGCTGTCACGCCATAGGTGCCATGCTCGCGGGCGGCGATGTCGCCTGCCAAGCCGTGCAGATACACGCCCATGGGCACTGCCTTGCTGGGCGGGTAGTTCTGGGCGATGAGGCCTGCGATGATGCCCGTGAGCACATCGCCGCTACCTGCCGTGGCCATGCCAGCGTTACCGCTGCTATTAATGAAGATGCGGCCGTCGGGACGCACCACCATCGAGTAGTGGCCCTTGAGCACAATGGTGATATCGTAGAGGCGCGATACCTCGATGGCTTTCTTCAAGCGCTCCTCGTAGGTGTCGTGCTTGCCAAACAAGCGGTCGAACTCATGCTCGTGGGGCGTGATGACCGAGCCCTTGTGGATGCTGCGCAGCAAGATGGGGCGACGGGCGATACAGTTGAGCGCGTCGGCATCAATTAAGCACGGCATCCTGAAGCTCTTGAGGAACGTGTCGACAGCATCGACAGTCTCGTCGCTATGTCCAATGCCGGGCCCGATGGCAACGACGCTAAACTTGCTCTTCATGTCGATGGCTGTGGTCATCAGTTCGTTACGGTCGGCCTCGAAAAGTGCCTCGGGGACAGCCGTTTGCAGGGGTACATAGCCACAACGAGGCGCATGCACCGTCACCATGCCAGCGCCGGCACGCATCACGGCACGCGCAGCCATGATGGCGGCTCCCATCATGCCGTAGCTACCTGCCACGAGCAGCACCGAGCCATAGTCGTCCTTGGTGGTAAACGGGTCGCGGGGCTGAAGCAGGTTGTGCACATAGCGACGGTCGACGAGGAAATACTCGCTGGTGGTGTCGGCAATCGCCTCGGGGCTCATCTCCATGTCGAGCACCTTGCATTCGCCGATGAACTCGGAGTTCTCGGCAAAGAAGAACGACAGGCGCTCAAACTGGTAGGTCAGCGTCAAGTCGGCCTTCACGATGTGCTTGCGGTTGAGGCCTTCGTTCCACTCGCCCAGGAGGCCCGAGGGGATGTCGATGGCGACAATGTAGGCATCGCTATTGTTGATATACTCCACCAGGGCGGTGTAGCCACCCTTGAGCGGCGGACGCAGGCCCGAACCAAAGAGGCCATCGATGACCACATCGTTCTCGCCCAGTTCGGGGGGGTCAAAGGTTTCGGTAACCTCGTTGAAGTTCACGTTCTTCATCTCGCGCAGGCGGTCGCGATTCACGGCGCAGCACTTCGAGAGATGAGTCGACTTGGTGTTAAACAAGAAAACCTCGGGGGCATAGCCCTGCTCGGCCAGCATGCGCGACACTGCCAGGGCATCGCCGCCATTGTCACCAGGGCCGGCAAACACCACGATGCGCTTGGTCACGCGCCAGCGGGCCATGATTTCAAACGTGATGGCCGAAGCGGCTCGCTCCATCAGGTCGAGCATCGAAATGCCCTCCTTCTCTATTGTCATGTCGCCTATGCGGCGAATGTTATCATTAGAAAATATCTTCATTTATAGTGAGTTACAAATAATTAGCGTATTCGAGCAGGCCGCCACAGCGCTGCAGCGGTCCTTGCCCTTTGTTCCAACTTGCAAAAGTAGCAACTTTTGTTGGCACTTCCCACTTTTTCTTGAAAAAACTCATCTTTTTTCGCCTTTTTGATTTTTTATTTTGCAGCACCACCAAACTTTTGTAACTTTGCCACCAAATTTTTCTCATCATTATGGAAGAAGTTACCTTAAAGGGGCTTACATTTGTGCCCTTTATAAGACGTGAAGAGATCGCTAAGCAAATCAAACGCGTAGCGGCAGAAATCAAGCGCGATTGTCCCGACGAGAACCCTATGTTCCTGTGTGTGCTCAATGGCGCGTTTATTTTTGCAGCCGACTTGTATCGTTCCATCGATTTCCCCGAGAGCGAAATCACCTTCGTCCGCTACAAGAGCTACGACGGGATGCACTCGACCAACGAGGTGAAGCAAATCATTGGCCTCACCGAGGACATCGAGAACCGATGCGTCTACATCATCGAGGACATCGTCGACACTGGGCTCACTGCTCTGCAACTGCGCAAAACGCTCGAGCAGTATAACCCCAAGTTTGTCAAGATGATAACGTTGCTCTTCAAGCCCGACTCGCTCACCGTGGGCGAACCGCCCGAGTTCATCTGCTTCAGCATCCCCTCGAAGTTCATCCTCGGCTACGGACTCGACCTCGATGGCATGGCGCGAAATCTTCCCGACATCTACGTTCTGAAAGAACAATTCGAGGACGAAGCGTAATCGCAATGATTGACGACCTCACTATTTCTGGTAGTGAGGGCAATCACTGCGACTACGCCCGAACTCACACACAATATTCATTATCAAAATCTTAACCCACAAAAAAGACCTTAACCAATCATGCTTAACATCGTTATCTTTGGAGCCCCTGGTTCGGGCAAAGGCACTCAGAGTGCCAACATTGTGAACGACTACCACTTGTTCCACATCAGCACGGGCGACGTTTTGCGCGACAACATCAAGCGCGGCACCGAACTCGGACATACCGCTAAAGCCTACATGGACAAGGGTCAACTCATCCCCGACGAGCTGATGATTAGCATCCTGGGCGATGTCATCGACGCTAACCGCGAGAAGGCTGCCGCAGGCATCATCTTCGACGGATTCCCCCGCACCATTCCGCAGGCCGAGGCCCTCGACAAGATGCTCGCCGACCGCGACATGAAACTCGACGCCGTTGTTGGCCTCGAAGTTCCCGAGAAGGAGCTCATTGAGCGCATCCTGGAGCGTGGCCGCCTCACTGGCCGTAGCGATGACAATCCCGAGACCGTGACCAGCCGCCTCGAGGTTTACCACAAGTCGACGCAGCCCCTGATGAAGCACTATCAAGAAAAGGGCCTCTACAACGCCATCGACGGCATGGGTACCATCGACGAAATCTACGCCCGCATCCGCAAAGCCCTCGACAAGTAAGCCCCATCGGTTTACCCCCCCTACCCCATCACCTAACCCCAGCCTCGCCCCCGCGACGCTGGGGTTAGCTATTTACACCCCTGCAGGACGGCCAGCGCCCTGCTGAACGGAGGCTGTATCAAAACTCGATATCGCAAAAGTTATTGCAGGCTTGACAACCCCTGCGGGGGTTGACTTAACCTACCCCCAGGCCGAGTGACGAGCGCAGCGAGGAACGAGTCCTGGGGCCCAGCGCTCCCCAATGATGGGCCCTCGAAGAGGTCCACTTTCCTGTAAATTAGGTATTTGTATGTGAGGGTGTGCCCCTTCGGGGAACGAGTTAGTTGGTAGTCTCTGCCCCAGGATTCGCCATTCGCTTGCGCTCATGACTCAGCCTGGGGGTAGGTTAAGTTAACCCCTGCGGTGTTTCCCGTCATGCTCGATGCTTATTTTCGGTTTTAGGGCGGGGCTATAGATGAAGCAA
>Ga0181612_135618_pt1 | contig 23773 bp, 17 predicted proteins | sample HoacroProtozoa21_FD_119630 | JGI IMG/M metagenome (GOLD analysis project Ga0181612, IMG submission 119630) | Hoatzin crop microbial communities from Cojedes, Venezuel. Combined Assembly of Gp0051906, Gp0051904, Gp0051908
CTCATCCTGCTTTTTGGGTTTCTTGCAAAGGTAAAGGTGCTGTGAGAGAGACTGCACACCCAGTAATGACGGGTAACTGACACCATCACAGATTCACAATTCTTAACATTCTGTAAACCTACTGTGCTGGCACAGACACCTAGTGACCTCGACACCAGCGAAGCTATATTGTGCTGTCCCTGCTTCCACCCTTCCTTTCCCACAGGAAGGATGGCCATCTTTGTGCTTGCTATCACCAACAAATTACTGCAGATGTGCCGGGGGAAAGGGGACCGCTGGCTCTTGAGAGGGGCATCGTGCGCTGCAGCTGGGAGCCCCAGAGCCAAGGTGGGATCGGCTGTGGAGCTGTGACAGCACAGAGGGGTGAGAAAGTTACCCCTCTCGGTCCCACTCACGGTGCCACCTCTTTCGAAAGGGCAATCTTATTTTTCTTAGTTTAAGTATTATGAAAGAGAATGAAATGATATCACCTGTCAGAAATATTTAGTAACATCGAATGGCTTCTTTACATTGCTGACAGTTGTGCCAGGTAGCATAAAACATTGAATAAGGAGAAGTTCCCTTCCTGGAGGTCATTACAATATAAACAGACAGGAGAGGGAAGGGATTGAATGTACAAGCATTGCGAAAATGTAGCTGAAATACTTTTTCATCAACTTGTCTAATTAAAATTTTCATAGTAGTGCTCCCCCATATTTTGGCAAATTTCAGCCAGCCCTGTGAAGAACATTTGTCAAATTACGTATCCCATCTGTTGCAGAAATCCAGATTTATAGGTGTATCTGTTCACACACCACTTCTGTTCACAATAACTCAGACAATCACTATCACACTGAAGTCAGGAGAGCAACAGAGCTGTCTCTATAACGCAGTAATTTCTCTTCTATTCTTCCAATGCTTCAGGACTTGCTCAGTTTACAAAGTCCAAACCAGTTTAGCTTCATTCTTTTGTATCATAACTTACAAATCATCTCAAGTTTCTGCTCTCCTGGGAAGACTGATTCACAACCAACTTGCACAAGATGGAACATCTTTTTAAAAATCCACCATTCGGACCTACTGGTCATGTGCCTGGACTTGTCTGAACCTGGCCATCCCTGACGCGGTATCTTCTGTCCTACTAAGAAACGCTTGCCTGGATCTCCTCTCTTTGGTTAAGCTGACTGTGTCACAAATTAAGTACTCATGAAAGCTGTTTCTGCCAACCATACTGGCAACAGCAATTTCTGGAAACGCTGTTCAGTATTCGGTCAGAGGAAGGGAAGTTTCTTGGTAACTAGAGCACAGGAGTCAAATCCAGATTGCAACAGGGCTGCACAGCTTACAAGCCTCTCAGGCTGTGGATCAAAGTGTGCACGGGTATGCGAGGGAGATGGCAGGGAATGGGGCAAGCAGAAAGAAAGATTTGAGAAGTAAGAAGGTAAGAAGTGAACATACACATTAGGGAAGGATAGTGTACTATGTTCTGAAGAACAGATACCTTCTAGCCTAACTTTTCAGGTTGTCCTAGCTTTTCCCTTCGTACCTGTTCTTATAATTCCTACATTACAGAAATTACTAAGCTAATAGATACATGTTGACAGTGTAAAGCACGTTGACATGCTGGGCCTTTCCTTTCTTCTTAACAAGCTACAAGTGGAAAACTACTTTTCTGAAATGCTTTGCTTATTAACATGATTTTGATATTTTCACGACTGGGGTCAACTGGCTTAGCACTGACAGCATGGTACAGAAATGCAGACATGGGCACACCGTCAGTCTGAGGGGAGGGAGAGAAGTCGTCTTCAGCAATTTCACACAAAATGACATTAGGGAATGCGAGGTGCCAAAAATTTTCCCGTGAAACCCTGAAAAAATCTGCAGATTCTAGATGTCTCACACCACTCTGGCAGATAATAAACACAGAGCATATGGACTCATGTTCATGAAAACACAGTCCTCCGTGTTTGACACCATGCAGAGTTTCTGAGGACATGAATGCAACTTCAGAAAAGATTTACGCCCTTGTTATTCAGGTGTTTGGATAACCAAACAATGGAAATTCCGAAAAAGGCTTCTTTGTGGGCTGGTTTATTCCTTAATAAATTACAGCACTTCTTTCATATACCTTCCTCCGAAGCAGCTGGAATGGGCGACTGTTAGGTTGGTCCTGCTCAATACTGTCTCTTCCCTACTCTGGCCAAATTTGTTAAGAACACTACTTCACCTGAAGATTAATTCTCAAAAGAAAACACTATGATTAATTTTTAACAAGACATTTTGTTGATGCCCTGTTTTGAACTTTTTCTAGATTTCCTCTTCCTCCTGCTACCCCTGAGGTGTGCACACTGTGTGAAGAGGAGATTTCTTTTGTCAGCCCAACCTCACTCTTATTCATTTAGTGTTGTCACAGTCATGCTTTTGCAACTCTGCTGACGGAATCAGGTAGGAGGAGGAGGAGGAGGAGGCCGATTCGGCAAGAGGAGTCTTTTGTTTGCACGTAAATACCTTAGTGTTATCATAAAGAAAACAAGGAGTGAGCAGCATGTGTTGAATGAAAAAAATCACAGTACTATTATTCTGGTTTTCCCCCTTCTCTCCCAGAACTCTATGTAAGCCTCTGTGTGTAAGAGAAGGGCTGGCATGCAAAATAAGTGTCGCTTCACTGCCTGACCTTTGTTGCTAAACAGCATCCTTGCAGCACTTGTAACAATTGCTACCCTGGAGAAGTGATACTGGGAAACAGGTTGTTCTCAGCAAGGAGCATTAACAACTCCATATAGGAACTAGCTCTGGAGAAGAAAAAGATTTTTGAAAACCTAACAACAAAGAAGGGATCTAGAAGAACGGGTTGAGACATGCATTAGTAAGGCCAAAGAGCCCAAGACAGTACACACCAAGATTTTTCTGTGTATCTGGGCATACTGTTGTCTCTTCAGTTTTGTGTCTGGAGAGGGGATTTTCTCAGCAGAGAACTTCGCCCAAAGCTGGACAAACAATACCCACATTTCTTAAGACATAGTTACTTTTCTGTTGGTTTTGGTTTTGCCAAAGATACTTACAGGCACACAGCCCCCAGGATGGTACTGTTCACAGAAGCAGATGCAGTGCTGACCCGGAGTGGGACAGAGGGAGCACAGCTCCTCTCCGTCAAACTTTCTACTTCTCTTCCTAGCTCAGCTCACTGACAGTTTTGAAGGTCCGAGTTGATTTTTTTGCACAGCCTGCATCTCCATGCAACAAGAGGGACCTTCAAGGCTCAGAGCTGTTGTTGGGTACTGAGGAACGCCTCTCTCTGCAGCTTCCCACCAGGCTGGTTGGACCACAGCCTTGCACCCGGCCAGCTCCAACGCACACGTTTCTGCCAACTCTACTAACGTTTGCTAAATTATATTCTTCCACCTCTCTCTCACTATAGGGACAAGGAAAGAAAGACAAAACCTTTGGGTTCCTATTTTTGCATCCTGCCCTGCTTTAACAAGGATCACACTGTTTTTTCAGTCTTTGCCCTCTTGCTTAAGTAATGCCACGCACATGGTTATCTTTTAAGCCTGGGAAGCAGTGACTTGAACAAAGCAGCATTATCACACTGGATGCACCCTTAGGGTGTGCACCTAATCCAGAGCGTAACACTTCAGCCAAACTACTCGTCTCACTGTACCCTCTGGCTGCCTCCAGACAATTTGGGCACGGTCAAACCCCAGTACGAAAAACCCTCATGAACACATCATGTTGGCAATGAACTCCTTCCACCCAGCTGAATATTAAACGACTGACCAGTTAATGCCTGCTCCAGGTTTTGAAAACACTGGCTTTCAACCCTGAAAAGCATGTCTGCATCTCCCGTGGAAAGCAGTGACAATTTTGATGATTTAGCTGCAGTGCTAAGGTAGTACATAAGGCACAAAAAAGAGACAGAAAAGTTTCCCAGAATATCAGAACTTCATGTTTCTGATTCTGAACATGTCTTCCTTTTGTGCTAATTATCAAAACACTTCATAAATCTTAACATGCTTTGCTATTTGGAAAACACTGTAGAAATTAGATGGTGTTTCCATTCAGCCTGACCACCTGTGAGAGTGGATTTACTCCTAAGAGACAACAGAAAAAGAGAGCAGCACACCTGAGTTGGGCTCAACTGCAGGATGTGTTTCTTCTTCCCTTTGCTCTTCAGAATGGGAGTCTGGAAGGAGGGACACTCCTGTCTTCAAAGCAATCTGGGACTATTTCTGTACCCCTGTCAAAGCCTAGTGGTTTCTTTGCTCTCTTGGTTTGGTAGAATCCACAAGAAATTGAAAAAATGATACTGGGATACCATCAGTGTGCTTGCCCTGTCCAGGATTCATTTAGCATCTCTGCCAACCTCTTAAAAAGACATAAAAGAAGAGACAATTTTTAATCTCCTTTCACGGTGGAGTTGCCAACATCACACGCTAAAGCTGCATCTCCTCAGGAAGAGGGAGCTGAGTACGTCCGTAGTTGCTACTTCCTAATTGGCAGGCACAATGGAGAAGCCTTTTGCTTGCCCTGATAAGGTCATTTGCATAACTCTACCCAACTGGCTTTGCATATATTTTTTTCTCTTCTTTTTCCTTCTCTCTCCACTTCATCGGTTCTCAGACCTTTTTCCACGTGTCAGAGAAGCCCTAGGAAAACCTTATCTGTAGTTAATCCAAATATTCATTCTATTAAATACTTGCTGGTTTATTTATATTTCTTATAAAGAGACGGTGTAAGTTTTAGTAGCTATTCTTATTTGCAGAACATTAAATAAGGAAAATTGTACGATTAGTGCAAAAAGAATTCTGCTTTCTCTGTATAGTTTTCTTTCACATTCAGTCAGAATGGCTGCGGGTTTGCTTTCTGTTTTCTAAAAGCCTCCTAATTACAGTTGTTTAAATGAAACAACTGAAACTTGTTCAAACTAAAAGTAATTCTAAACAAAAGTATAAGTGATATTCATACTTGTATTGTTAAAACTGAGATAAACGTAAAATTGCAAAACAACCCTCACAAATAGTGGAAAGGAAGATGAATACCAAAGTGCATAAATTTAAGTGACATTGAAGTAATAAACAAGACACCGAGGGTTGCACGGTTTAACCCATATTCTTGTGAGCATTTACTTACACCACCACTTCCAGTGATTTCGGTGGGATGTCTCACTTGCATAACTGCCTTCCAGGGAAAGGACGGACTGAAAAATCTGTCCTTCTCTTGTTTTTTTTGAAAAATACATACTTTTAACCTGGGGGGTGTGGGGGGGGTGTGGGCGTGTCTTTTTAATTCCGAATTCTTTCTTCTGGAAAGGATTATGCTGAAATTTTGACACATTCTGAAGTTCTCACTAACAATACAAGCCCTCGCCTTACTTTTCAGAGCAGCTTAAAAATATCTAGCATCTATATATCAGTGGGCCTGATGCCCTCTCTGTACAGAAAGACAGAGCACAGCTATGAAGAGCTACTGGAGAGAGTCCAGCGGAGGGCTACGAGGATGATGAGGGGACTGGAACATCTCTCCTACGAGGAGAGGTTGAGGGAACTGGGCTTGTTCAGCCTGGAGAAGAGAAGGCTGCGAGGGGACCTCATAAATGCTTACAAATATCTGAAGGGTGGGTGTCAGGAGGATGGGGTCAGACTCTGTTCAGTCGTGCCCAGTGACAGGACAAGGGGCAACGGGCACAAACTGAAGCACAGGAAGTTCCAGCTGAACATGAGGAAGAATTTCATTACTTTGAGGGTGACGGAGCACTGGAACAGGCTGCCCAGAGGGGTTGTGGAATCTTTCTCCACAGCTTTTCAAAACCCACCTGGACGCAGTCCTGTGCAACTTGCTGTAGGTGAATCTGCTTCAGTGGGGGGTTTTCCAGGAAAGCACCTAATAACTTACACTGTATGCTGAGACTTGAGAAGTGAGTACAGAGTCCACCTGAGCCACACTTGTTAGCGTGATCAAGGTCACATTTGGACTTCAACTCCTCAGTAAATAATCGCTTACAGCCTCTTCTCTGCTCCTTTTGTTTTATGCCCTACACAAGATGGGCTTCTTGGTGCCTCCCAGTGTCTACTCACAAGAGTTCTTAAATACAGAAGAGCTGCCAAGCAAACAGGGCTGAGTCTGGTGCAAGCAGATGATGTATTTTGCTGAGGCTGACTGAGTGAACTTCTTCAAAAAGGAGTTTTTCAGAAAAGGCTGTGAGTGCCCCCAAACCTCAGTGTCTTTCACCAGTATGCCTCCTCCACCCACAGATGAGTGGAAAGTGTCTGCAGATGCTGGAAGGTAACTGCGTAAACAGGAAAATACCCAAAATAAAACAGAAAAGCAAATAATGTTTTGAAACACACTGATGTCATTTTACCAATAGTCATGGTCTCAGTGTAAGCTCCACCAAAGAGCAACCAAGACTCCAAGAAGAAAAGTGGAGCTTGATCTCATCTGCAGTTTCACAGAACCTCTGACATCAACAGGAAAAATGAAATCCCCAGATGGGCAAGAGCTGAAAGTCACGCATTGCTTTGTCCAGTGTTTGCTGATGTCTGTAAGAGTGGGACAGGCAGGAAAGGACCCCACGGATATTACATGAGGACTGCCTGGTGAGAGTCCCGACAGGAGGCTTTTTGCTCTGCATGGCTGCAAACAGGTTTCTTACAGCAGGGGGTTTTTTCATTATTGGGCTGAGCACCAGCAAATGGTGTTGCCTTCGCAGGCGTGGCGACCTGGTTCAGGAACGGCACGGCGGCCAACCCCAGGCCGCTCGGGCCATCCGCTCACAGACACCAATGTGGTGGACAGCAAATGGCGTTTATTGATGAGTAGCACAACATTATATAACTTAGGTTTACAGAGTCACTTCTGTCTGCTTACTTCACAGGCTAAATGCTATTGGCTGTCAGGAGAGGAGGGGGGGGCCCTACCTTTCCGTACAGCGCGACATCTTCCGACTGCCAAGCCCGAACTATCCACATTATGGAAGCACAAGTCATGTTGGTCTCTACTGGGAAGGCCGTGGAAGGTTTGGCTGTCTTGAGGGCTGATGCAGATCATAAAGGTGAAGAGCAGGAACCCATGGGCCTCATGTTGAGGCAAGAAGCAGGGGTTACTGTAATACAGCTCCCAGAGATGAGATGAGCTACCTGTGCAATCCAGGACCTAACTTGGTAGATAAGGAAGAAACGGGTTTCTGCTCTGTTCTCACACATTGGACAGGTAGCTCACCTCAGTGTCCCCACCTAAGAAGTGGGGATGATCTGCTGACATCCTGTGCAGTTACGTCCCCCTCCTGAAGTGAGAATACAGCAAGGGATTTGCATATTTTCTGTCACTTGTCAGGGCTTATTACCATCAAAATGTCCACTGTGTGTCTGGGCTCTCAGGCATCCTCTGCAGCATGGACACATGGTGCTGCCCAGGGGATTTAGAGGCAATATTCCAAAGAAAATGCTTGCTTGGCTTCACAATAGTATCTTTGCAAGACAAATCACGCCACTCCCTGCCTTCTCCATCCAAGAGCAGCATTTATAATCAGAGCTTTTATTTCGTAAAGCAGAGCTGCACCCTGACCTCCAGGAGGTGAGGGAGAAGATGCTTCCCCTCTCCTGGAAGGAGGTCTGTCCTCAGCCTCAGTCTGGAATAGCACAGATGAGTTCAGCAGGGGCAGCATCCAGCGCTGGGAGGAATAGTCCCTTTGACAAAGCCCATTTGAGGTTTGGGGTAAGGAACGGTGGTGGGAAGGAATTAAACACCATAAAAACATAGAAGGAGTGCTAAAGACATACACTGCCATTTAAATAGGTCCACATGATTAAAACCCGATGTCTTGCAAGATGTTATGGGCATCTCATTAAAAACCTATTACTTAAAAAACACAGCTTAGATGGGAATGTTGTTAAAGGGCAACTTAAAATAAAACTGACCATCTGGTCCTCATTAGGCAATTGTCTATAACCACCATGTTATTATAAAATCCACTGTGTGTTCCACATCTGCTTATCTCCTGCCTGCTCCTAAAAGGGCAACATCAGCTGAGACTTAAAGTCTGGAAGGGGCATGGTCTGGGGGAAGCATAGGAAGTCTATACTGGTGTAGGATTTCTAGGTGATAGTGATCAGCTCTTCCCACATTACCCGTCAGTCCATGCATCCCCTTATTCTTTTATTTATTCCCATGCATTCTGTCCATCCCTGCATGGTATTTCTGTTGCAGCGCTCAGTTTCTTTGTCTACATTTCAACATAAATCACTCATCCTTCTACCTCATCCCCACTTTCAGCTTTGCCCAGTGCCCACAGCACACTTAAGTCACACACAGTTGGCAATCCCAGTTGGACCAGGGACACCAGGCTCTTTCACCCCAAGCCACAACAGTGTGATCCCAAGACCAACGCCCTGTGCTGCAGCCCCAGACTGTCTGCACTACAAAAGCACGGAGGGTATCGGCATCACAGGAAGAACATGAAGGACTAAAACCCATCCCAAATAAACATTGACCCAAGAAGTCCAACATTTCCTAGAGGAGTTGGACTCACATGTGTTGTCTAGCTACCAAGCACAGACTCCACCACTGATTCCTTGCCCCAAGGAAGCCCCAGTGGAATAATATAAACACATTGTTGATACAGAACCTGCATGCAGAAGTGTCGAGATTTTTATCAAAAACATTATAGGAAAACCCATTCCAACACAGAAAATCCTCCAAACATGGCCAGAAAAGACTTTCTGTGTAGAAAATAAAAAGAAAAAGCCACCAAAAAAGTTAACATGACTAGGCTTTGTGTGTGTTAATTATAAAGTTTAGGATGCTTTGCAGGAACAACTGAAGTAGCTTCCACGAAAGGAAGGTGTACACTGACAAGAGCTGTCCCCAGAGAAGTTTACGCTCTGAACTGTGCCTGGGAGCAGGACCCCCTGCTGATTATGGGGTCCAGCACCATCACCAGACAAGGCTAACAGTGAAGCAGTCCAGGGTTCACATGAAGAGCCCAGCCAGGATCAAAATGATGCAGGGCCAAAACCACAGCTGGGGACAAGCTACAATCCACCTCAGGATGACATATATAGGAGACAAGTTACCTGAAGCACGGGTTCAAAGTCCGTCCAGGCAGGATCAAAGACAGGGCTGCAGCCAGCCATACCTACAGCACAGCTTAGGAAAAGACTAAACACCCTGGGCTGAGCTGAAATGAGGCTCCTGGAGCATGGACAGAGGGTGTGGGTGGAGGTCCCAGGTGAAGCTCGTTAGAGCAATTAGTGCCTATTAGCATACTGAAGGACCTGGCAGCAGAGCTTCTATACCAAGGGAGGTTGGAGATGGGGGTGTTGTGAGAGGAGGAGTGATTTCAGTAAAGCATTGAGCCTGCACTGGAGCAAGTCACAAAATCATTTCCTTCCCAAGCACACCAGCTAGACCTGCAAGAGGGCCCCTGCCTGTGCCTTTCCTACATATATGTAACAGGTCAAAAGAGACCCAGAACACTCAGCCACACAGCTCAAACACATCCAGAACATCACAGCCCATCAAAATATGAAGAAGAAATTGGCTTCCCTCTGTGGGTGCCTTATTTTCTGCAAGGAGAAGAATTGAAACTAAGGCATAGCATCTCAGTGTTGACATCAGCACTTCAGCCGCCACCTGGAATAGAGCTCACTATCTTTTATTATCTTATCTATCTCATTGTCACACGTCCCCCATGAGAGAAAAGGGGACATACTAAGTGTGCTAACCATAGCCATAATTTCACCTACACATGTAACATTAGTAAAGGCTACCTGCTTTAATTCGTGTAGTGGCTTCATTAACCTGCATTAGACCTCTGTAACATACATGCTCTTCGAAGGCAAGTGGTTTTCCTTCAAGCTGGCGCCCACAGGAATGAATTAATCTGAATTCTTCTTTCCTGAAAGGGCTTGCAGTAAAGTCAACCTCCCCCTCCAATCTCAGGCTACCGTTTGGATAGACAAAACCACAGGCAGATGTGAGCACCTCTTACCTCACCATGGCAAGACATGTATTTTAACTATGCCACCCCTTCCATAAAAAGCAGACACCTTTCCCCGCACCTTGAGCAAGAAGCCTTCTGGACATCAGAAAATTATGTGAAGTATGTGCCCTTCTAGGAAGAGATGGGCTGCAGAAAAGCCTAAAGCACAGAAACCTCATGCTTTCTCCAGACACAGCCAGCCTGGCTTTTCAGCTCTGCACTACTCCCTACCTTAGACAACCACTTGCTTGACTTGTGACTAGAGTCTGCCTTGTCTGACCCTCCCCACAGTATCCAGCTAGCATACTCCTCCATGCAGAAGGTGTGGAACCACACATTTCTGGTGTAGTAGATTAATCCATCCAGCATACACAGGACCAAACCAATGGGGACTCCTCTGTTCATGGACCTTGGGCTTAGCAAGCAGAGACATGACCACCCTGAATGTCCAAACCATCATTCCATGCCCAAGGATGGGGATTTTTCCCAAAGTCAATGTTCAGAGGAATCTTTTGGCAGACTCCCAGCACTTTCAATATAAAGCCCTGGAAATTCTGACTAGGAGGAACACAGGAGTAGCCCACAGTCACGGCACGTGGGCCACCGCCTATCAATCCCACCTGAAGTGGTGGAGAGACAGGTTTCCAAAAGAAAGGCATCACCACTGGACAAATGGCTTTCAGCTTGCTCACAGAGAAGGAAGGAGAAGGAGGTAAAGGAAGCAGGCAAAGGTCCAGTAGGAAATGACAGCTTTAGGAACATCCTGACCCCATTCCTTTTTAGAGGGGCTGGACCCATGAAACAGGTTTTGCTAGAGTTTTCCTCTTATGTCCCCAGAGAAGAAAACAGTGATTTGCAGTTTGCTCCAAGTATTCACCCTGACACAAGTGCTCTGTGTTTATTGCCAAGGTACGCCTCCTGCCCCCAGGCTCGGGGGAGCAGGGTCAGATGCCATTTTAGGAACATGGTGTATGTGTGCTTGTTTGTTTGTTTGTTTGTTTGTCATCGGGATGTTGTGAAGGAATCTTGGTTTGTTTGTTTGTTTCTTAAATCTCCTAGGGGAAGTTTCTGGCAGAAAGCACCTCCTGAGCATGCTTGGACCAGAGTGTGCTTTGGCTGGGAACTGAGGGGATCTGCGTATGAAGAAACAAGAGGTGAAGAGGAAAGTGTCAGGCCAGAGGGGTAATGATTTGGCTTCACTATGTAGTGTGGTCATCAGGCAGGAACAAAAACAATCAGAAAATCAGAAAAAGCTTTGCCCACAAAACAACTCAAACCTCAGCAAAAGCCATTGGAAATATTTCCATTTTATTTTTTTGCCACCATTGGGCCTCCTGTGTGCTTTATGTGACAGGGGCTACTCTGGTTCCTATTGAGATCAGTGGAAAGCTGGAGCCATGTGAACCCCCTGCTTGGAGAGAGATCGAGAGATGTTAATGCAGCCTAACAGATGTCTCAGAGATGTTGGAGATGATTTTTCTTGGAGTTGCATCCAAGGCTGTTAAATTTCCCTATGGGGGCACCTGTCAGCCAGCCTTACCTTTGCCACTTGTTGAATTACTTCTGTGGGGAATTTTTCTGCAGAGAAATCCACAGAGCTCCAAAATATGCCTGATGGGGAAATCTCCAGACACAAGAGAGAGCCAGAAGACTGGCTTACTGGTGTTACAACAGTCAAAGAAACATGTCCTGTGGCTGCTGAGCTATCACAAAGCCATAGGAGCTATGGTGCGCTGCAGTATAGGCAGCAGTTTTCATGTAGGATGGCTCTGCAAGCCGCCTTAGCTGACTGTATCATTGGGTTTAAAGTAGCTGGCCATGTGTAAAATAAAGCTACCTTTCCTGTTCACTGTTTCCCTTGGGATAAACAAGTATTGCACAGGTCACTACAAAGAAATCTTCCTAACAAGATGCCAGGTCCCATCTCCTCTGGGACAAATCACAGTCTTGCATTCAAAAAATGCTGATGGAAGTAACAGATGATGTACTAATGAACCTTGGGGCTTTTAGACAGGTTTACTTAGGAAACCAGGCATGTGAGATCACAGAGTCTTTTAGTCTGCCAATACATTTGTATGGGTCCTTCATAATAGCTTTTTAACTCACAGGTCAGTTTTAAGAAAATATAACAGAATAGTAGAAGTCTTCAAAATAGGAACTTTCTATGAGTTTTGTGAAATTTATTGGCCAAGTGGAAGAAAAAAAAGTACAGGTCTAATAAAAACACCTACTGCTGCATGAGTTCAACCCTTTACAAGGCTTCTGAGAATCCATAGAGGTGCTCCCCTTCAAGTCACATGAGAAACAAAGCTTCCTTGGTTTTGCTGATCACACAATGATTTAGGACATCTTTAGGCTTCAGATTCTGCATAAACGGGTGCCCTGTCCCCTTTATGATGCAATGTATCTGTCTGTTCAGGTCAGGACAGAGATGGATCAAGCTTCCCAAAAGATATTGCAATGCAGGACGTATAAGGCCATAAGCGGGTAAGGCTTGTGGAGCTCGTGTTTGGAAAGCATAAGGGGAAAAATCCATATAATTCTTAAACTCCTAAAGAATGATGCAGATTTGGGCACACTCATCTCATTTTTGTGTTTGAACTTTATTTGCTTTTCATCCCACAAACTCTAATGTAAAGGAATCTATTTGCCTAAAAAACATATACTTACACATTCAGTGCAATTTCCTTTGGAACAGAAAGCAGTGTTTAAAAAAAGCAATCTAAATGAGGTTGAAAAGGGCTGTCAAAGTGGGTGCTGCAGACCGTCATTTGCAGAACTGCCATGCCATCCTGCAACGAGCACACACGTGCAGGCACGCACAGCGGCACGTGCTCATTGCTGTAAATGGTGCTCTGGGTGGTGAGGAAGGAAACACGGAAAGGTGAGGGCAAGCTGCAGACCCCAGCACCCAAGGGATCAGCATGATGTTAATTACTGTAGCTGGTGGTAACATGGGAACACTAAAGCACAACTCTCACGGTAGCATCTGGCATTACATACCTGGAGAAGAGCACAAAACCAAAACTCTTTCCTCATTTTTAAAACAGGTACAATCCTCTCTCTCCCTTTCTTCGCACCCCTCTTTCCACTGATCACATCATTGATTTGGAGGACAGGTTTCCCAGTTTTCCTTCCAGAGGCAGATGCAAGAGAAGACCCACCAGCATTAGCATGTAGCCATATAGAGCAGAGGACTTGATCCCCTCATCCCACCTGCTGCTTCTCATCACACACCTGATACTCCTTACATATTAATGTCAGAAATGCCTCCTCTGATACTTTATCCTTGGCTTCCTTGCCCAGCTATGTCAAGCGCAAAAAGTCTTTTCCTTCCCTGATCTCCTTCTGGACCTGGCACAGATGTGCAGAAAGGGAGGGATGGATATTTTTATTTTTCTTTTTCCTTTCCTTTGTTTTGTATCATCTAAATATTTCAATGATAAAAGAAACTCTGTCAATGTGTGCTGTGGGTGACGAAGTGTAGTGTAGGGTTAGGTTTGAACAGACAGCAAGTTGTGGTTACTATCCACAGCCAGGTGGGAACTGCATATCTCCTATCATATTTACTGGTCACCCATTCTCTCTCACTTCCCCATCCCTATTTACCCCATCATCCAGCTGGTGTCTCTCATCTTTCAGATCTCTGGGACATGGAGATTCAATTAGGATGGTTCTAGCCGTATAGGAGTCTTCATCTGCCTCATGACATATGTATTTGTAATGATATTTCAAGCTCCTTTCCATTCAAAGGCACTGTCAGACTTGACTTCATATGCTGATATACGTAAGCAGAAAGTTAGAGATCTACTCAAGACTCAGCAGCCCAAGAAACACAGAGTTAAGGAACTGTAAAGTACAAATTCACAGCATCAGCAATGACCCTGAGATATTTTGGGCACGTCTTGAGTGTCTGATGATGAATGGATCAGCCTGCATATGTTTTAGAAAACCCTTTGAACCTTCATTAAAATATTCTAACAATATTATACATCAACATCAGTCATTATTCTTTTTCAGTAAGCAAATTCCTAGAGCAATTCAAGAAAAATACTCATGCAGCTTGTTACAAGAATTATAAATATGATGGAAAAGCAAATTTCATATTATTTCCCTTTATACCCAAACAATTAATGACATGAGGGACCTTCTATGATTGTCCTCATTAAAGAAATTGTTGATACAAGAGCAGTATATTCTTGATGTCATCTTGCGAATATTTTTTGGCTGGAAGTTTATTTTTAAAAGTCTAGTTTCCCTTAATAACAGTGGCATCACGTTTTATTGCTGGAAATTCCCTGTGTTACTTATTTATATTCTTGTGAATTTTGTTTTTAGAAAACCACACCATCTTTCTTTGCTTCCTTTCACAGTATGTACTCACTACACAGGTAATTCAGAATCTGTCTCAGTTTTAGCTTATTATCTCTGTTCCATTTCTAAAGAAAATAGAATCCTGGACTTGGGTTTGGAGATGCCTTGAACCTGGACAGACTTAGCTGGCCTGAGGTATTCTTCAGAGCTCTCCCACTCTAAAGCAAAGGATCTTACAATATCACAGCAGTGCTGATAGACCTCCCTTCCATGTTGTCCCACAGTTGTTCCTGAAGGACAGACTAAATTCTTCTGAAATGAACATAAGAGATGAGAAAAGAAACATAGCAGAGAAGCTGGTGGGAATTCACCCCTCACCATAGTTACGAAGAAGTAGGGGTGATGTGAGCTGTATTTCACTGTGATCAGCATACCACCAGAAGCTGGAAGACTTTTGCCCAGGGCAGCCAGCCTTCTGGCATACCCATATCTCCACATGGCCAAGAAATGTGAACCTTTGCAGGCTGAGGAGCAAGACAGCTTCAGGAGAAGTCCACAGTCAGGAGATGGTAATATCTTGCCCAGGGAGTACACCAGTCTATAGTTGGGAAAGAGCTGGACAGGGTGTGATGCTGGGCCCAGGGCAATCCAGAGATCTCTGGGTTGAAATACCCAGAGGTATTTCTCTCTGTCTGTCTTCACTCCGAGATTTCACATCACCAACATAGCCCAAGGACAGGTCATGCAAACCCCCCACCACTTCAAATGCTACTTCTTGCAATATATGCAAAAAACAAAGCAAATGATGTTTCAACAGCCACTGGAGCACCTCAACTTGGATGTGTCTGAGCATGCAATGAGTTGTGTGGACATCTGTGGGAAGGAGCAGGCAACAGAGAGCCTGATTTAGAAAAGAAGTGAAGAGGTGAAAAGATGCTCAGGTCCATTGGAATCTGAAGGAAGGGTACCTGGAGGAAGAGCCAAGCACTCTTCTTCTACAGTGCTCAAGCGTAGAAGTCCCTCAGCCTGGACGCAGGTTGTGCAGCCTGTCCATGATGCATCAGGACGTCTTTGAGCCCATACTAGTAGTATACCTTGCTCTTCCTAGCTCACTTCAGAGAGTGCATGTGTACAGGGAGAGCAGTCAGCATTTGGCCATACATGAACACAGCCCAGAAATTCAGCAGTACAGGAGCAGCCAGAAGTTGTCTGTCTCTGTGACTGCTTTTTGTTGTGCCCACAGAACAGCCTAGGTGTTGCTGGTCCTCTTCTTCCATGCCATTCCTTTTCAGGAACCACTGAAGTTGCTTCTGCAAGCTGCCTCCTATTTGTCCTCTTCCTGTCCTTTCTTCTCCAACTGGGAACCTCTTTCCATCTCTTACTGCCCACACAGCACTTCACCTTTAAGAGAGCTGGCCAGGCATGGGCTTGATGGAACACAGATCTACTCCACGTGCAAACGGACCTTGCTTTGGGGCAGCCTCCAATCCATGTTTGACCCTTTGGGCACAGCTTTCCTTTTCTGCTTCTGCACCCAGTGTATCCCTTCAGCTTCCTCTCTCCGTCCTGGAAGAGGTGAAGGAGAAGGGGGAGGTGCTTTCTTCTCCCAGTCATGCTTTGGAAGATGTACTGTGCCCATGCACTGCCCTCCCCTCCCCTCCCCCTCTGCCATCCCTCCCCCAGGGTTGCTCCTGGTGGCCACAATAAGAAGTTAGCCAGCCTATTTCAATTAGTGGCAAACAGTGTGGCGTGACTCCAGGGCCTCCATATGTTAATAAGTATATGCAGCCGCACTTTCCTTGACGCATTCCTCATTCCAGGGAAAGGCCACATCTCCACAGCTTGCTGGCACAAGTCACACAGGCAACTGCAGAAGAGATGGGATAATAAATACACACTCACACATATATACATACACACATACGTAGGAAAACTTGGCACCCTCCCACCCTCTCCCGTGTCGACTGCCACATGGTCCCCATCAATTTTTGTCAGAGCCAGCAAGCCAGCCAACCGCTCACGGATGCTGACAAGGCAGTTTCAACAGCTGAAGGGACTTCTCTGCCTTGCTTCTCCAACCCATAGGATTTTGGTTGGGTTTTTCTTCTTTAAAGTCATCTGCTCCTGGGAGACATTTCCCAGCCACGTCATTGCCAGCTTCCTGGGTGCTCCTTGGCTAGGGTGCCCCTCTCTGCAGCTGGGTCCTAGCAGGGTCCACGTTGTCCTGTGTGGGGATGGAACAGGGTCTGAAAGCGAAGAACTTCTCATAATGTGACACCTCTACTATCTCAAGCATCCCTGGAGGAGACTGAAAGCCTCCCATCCCAGCTGCTGCTGTTTTCCTATGTTGGCTGCAAGGGTGCAGCTTCCATCTACTCCTCCTCTACCCTGAACACAGTTACTATTCTCACATTCCTCCATCCCACCACTTTCACCAGCCTTCCTCCTCCTTCCCTAAAGCTGTTCCCCGCCCCTCACTCTCCTTTCTTCTATGCACAGCTTGCTTTGCACCCATCCCTCTGTCCCTCATTTAACACTGATCTATCATTTCCTAACTGACAGTTCTGCTTTACATCATGCCATGCCCTTAAAGGTTGCTTTCACCTGTGCCCTCATTACCTTCACCCATCCTTGTACATCTAGTGATTCTTCCTTAGTTTATAGTGTGGCCTCCAGCAATGCCTGAGAGAGTAATGGAGACACGACTTTCTTCAGCAGCTTGAACACTCTAAGCTTCTTCCCCCTGCAGGCACTTTACCTGACTGCAAAGAGCACCCTGTGCTCTAACCTGCCTGGAACCTGCTGTACTCAGGATAAATGGGCTGTGCTCGGCACCTGCCCTTTGAATGGCTCACACTTGGGCTTGGCCATGCAATCAGATGAAGAATCCAAGAAATTCAAATTCCTTCAGCATGAATAGCTTCAATCCTCACCCCTTGAGGACTCTGGAGAGATTCACCCAATTCTCGACTGTGCCACTATAATAATGCTGTGCTCAAATACTTTGATGGAGGTTGAGGACGTCATGTTCAGGAGGTCCTCCTGTGAGGGGCTCCTCCTCCCATGTGGTGTTTTCAGGGCCTTCTGCAGGTGACCAGGAGCTTGTGTCTAGAGTCAAAGTCAGGCCTGAATTAATGGAGATCTCCACAAAGATCTTCAACACATCTCAACAAGTTTGCTAATACTCATTGACACAACACCCACTGAAAAATGGCCCCTAGACTAACTGGAAGGGAAGGAACTGTGCTCAAGAGAAAGGGATACAGAAGTATTTGGGGGAGGAGACAGAAAGCAGCGATGGCTGAATGAGGACTTTCAATCCCAGTGAAATCTTTGTCCCTCTGAAACCCTGGAAAAACCTCTCATGGTTGTTCATCCTAGTCCTGCCCCAGGTGAAGCTCAAGAACATCAGTCTGGTGCTATATAGGTTGGTGTTTTCCGCCCCATGAGCAGAGGCATTTTCATGTCCTGGGCCTGGAGTTTCCCACCCATCACCTGTGCAAATCCCCCATATGACCCTTCTTTCCCTGCTCAGTCCTACCCCAGGTCAGGAGAGATGTCTGTGTTTGAAATGTGGTTCAACACAGAGAGAAATTCCCTGCTCAGGCACCACCTCCCAAACAGCTGTTTGCAATACAGCTGTGGGGCCGCGTTTTGCAGGCAGGAATGTGATGCTTGCTCAGATGCCCAGAAACATCTGTGCAGACAGTGAGACCCACAGGCACATGGTGGGATGGGAAGTGAGGTGAGAGCAGGGCTGGGGGAACTGGGGAAGGTCTGAAGGGAACTGTTTCAGATGAGTAAGCAAAGTTCAGCAAGTCTTCACAACCAGGGCACACAAGCAGGTCTGGTAGAACTATCCAGCTAGCACAGGAGCACTCTTCTTCCTCCCCCCCAGCCATTGTGTCCATAATGGACAGGACAACTAAAACTTCTCCCACGTTGCCAAATGGTAGGTCATGTCAGCCCTTGCCATGCAGGTGAAGAAAACTCATCACTTGAGAAAACCCATTTCTCAGAGCTGGAGGCAGCCGAGTTGAGGAGATACTTTTGGAAATACGGAGTTCAGTAAGTGGCTCAGGCCTGGATGGGGTCATGGATAGAGTCAAGGCAATTACGAGGAAGTGCTCTGACCACGAACCCACACTGCCTGTCACTTCCACTAAGAGGCACATCATCTGACATGTACAGGGATCTTGTTAGCAGAACAGACCCTGAAAGCCTTCCAAAGCTGACAAACCTTTTCCAAACCACCAGCCTGGGATTAAGATGCAGCATCATGGGATTTCCTTATACCTATATTACGGTGCTGCCTAATTATATGCATTATAGTATTTTTATCTCTCTCTCAGAAGCTCCGAGTGTTGATAACAAGTGATGACAGGAGAGTAGGCAAGGAAAAATATCAACACTCGGAACTTGAGACTACAAGCTATGGGAAGCAGGCTAGGCAGCCTGGCCTCACAGGGCAAAATATAGGCATTTCCAAGGATGTACAAAGCAAAAGCTGAAATAAGGCACTGGGATGAGCTGAGGAACCGAGAACCCTTGCAACACTGCATTTTGCTTCACTGCTTTGTCACATCACATCTTTGCTTAGTGACCTATGCAATCTCATTCTCACTAAGGTGGGATGTAGAAACTTGGCCATGTCAGGGACAGGGGCTACAACTGGAAAAGGAGTTGGAGGACGAAAGCTGTGAAGACTTTGTCAATGCACAAGACTTTGGCAGCTTGCCCAAGCTCTCCGTTGGATTGCCCGCTGAAGCTTTAGCTGTCTCATCAGGCCAAAGTCAAGTGTATCAGCTGTGATTTGAGATGGATGAACAGGGCAGAAGAATCTGAAAGCCATCTTGAAGAGGACTGACAAATCACCATGGGAAGCACTGTTTCCTCCTGCAGCTAACAATGTGATCCATGCTAGAAGAAACTTGCTGCTCCCATTACAGTTCAGGACTTCTAGTCCTCTTCCTGAGCATGGATCCTGCACTGGAAATGAAAGAGAGGGATTCCAAATTAGCCCAGAGAGTATTCCAAGGAAGATAAAATGATGCTATGATGTGGAACCAGTCCCCTATATGCCACTCTCAGGGTGATCTTCTTCCCCATTCCTGCCAACACATCTGGAAAGGTCAGGAAAATAACAGGAGAAACTAGAAAAAATTGCAGAGAAAGCATAGTTGCTTTCAGACTCAACCCAAATGTGCAGGGAACTCTATCCCATGTTTTGAGATGATCAGTGATTTCAAGAGATCACTGTCCGCTCAATGCCTGGGGTGAACGCTTTCTTTCCTATTGCTGCTCTGCAGGTAACAGCAGAGACATAAGGCCTAAGAAAGCATGGATGTGGGAATTTTACTTCCATTGTTCCAAATATTTCTCCAATTGGTTCTGAAGCACCTGCATCCCTCTGGATTACAACCAACAGAAACAAATATCATCTGCAGGGAAGGAGGCAGAAGACAAGGTATAATTTGATTTGTCATCCTTGCCAAACTGATCTAAGGCTAATTGTCCCTGTATCTGCCTAAGTCACAGCAAAACATCATCACCAGTTTGAAATCTCACTTGCTGGTCATCCCTGGGCTGCTGGAGCCAGCTGGAGAAAGAGGGCTTGCAGACAGTTAGAAAGACCTCCAAGAAGAGCTCAAGGCAAGATCTAGAGTTTCACTGTTGGTTGAATGAAATGAGCTGATTTTGCCAGTTGTCAGGCAGCAATCACAGCCCTGATGAATGACAGAATAAACCAAGTTCCTTCTGCAGCCAAATTCCATCGACACCTCCACAGAGTTGGCTTTCACCATCCATCACGACATCTGCTGAGGTCCACGGGAAGGGGAGAGGGTGTAGCTCTACGTCCCACCCTGGGTTATTTTTACAGCTGGGAAAAGAGGTGGTGAACCTGGATGAGAAGGTTGGTGGCTTTTCCAAGGCAGCTCACAAAAGTGTGAAACCAGAGCCAGAGCTTACAAGGCCCCAGATCCCCAGATCAGCACCTTCAGATGTGTCACTGGCACTGAACCTAGAAGGGCCATGTGCCCCAGAAACGAATTTCCTTGGTTCTGCCCAAGCAGAATTTTTCTGCACACAGATAAAATCTCCCAGCCAAGTACCTGTCTCCCCCACTGGTGTAGAAGCCTGAAATACATGCTCAGAACTCGTAAGCATCTCCAGCCCTCCTGGGGAACACAGCCTCAGGGCATACAGGCAGGACTCTGGGACAGAAAGATCGTCTATGACTTGCAAACCTTTTGCCTGTCCAGATGCAAAACTTTTGGAAAATATCCAACCAAGGAAAGACCGTGGAGCTGTGCTGATTCACATCAGATGAAGATGGATCCCTTGAAAATCAGTTCCAGGTGAGCTACGTGGAGCTGCCCAGAAGTTGCTTGCTAGTTTCTCTCCCTCTCCCCATTCCTTGTTGCCAAAACACATTGAAGCTAAGGATTCACAGGCAACGCAGAACGGTTCCCTCGGGAGGAGCCATTCCACACACATCTTCCCAATAAGCTATCCCAGTAGAGTGACAATGTTTAGAAACCAAACTGGTCATCACTGGCAATTGTAGAAATAGAAAAAAAATAGCAGAAAAAAATTTCGTAATTTCCTGCACATTTTTTTCTGATTGTTCCACAAAAAAATGTTGGGTTATTCAAAAGAGAAAAATTATTTAAGCAAGCAAAACAACAGTAATCACCTGCTTTGCTAAGTGTTTGCAAATACAATAAACTGTTTTTCTTAGCCAAACGTCATTCCTTTCCACAACCATCACCCCCTTCTCCCAGTTACTCACTGTGACTAATGGGAGGGGAAAGAGATTGTTGCCTTTTTTCCCAATGAATTTTAACTCAAAAGCTTTCATTTTAGTTGGAAAGTGCTCTCCTCGCCTCCTCTTTGCTCCTCAGGACGGGTGACACCATCACATCTGTGGCACGAAATCCTTCAGCTTTGGTCACTTAAACATTCAGCAGCAGAAGACAGCATCTAGCTAAGTCCTCTCTGGCAAACTGGGAGTGGTGGGACAAGACCTCTAAGTTTAGAAAACTTCTCTAAGACAGCCAAGGTTCCTCAGCACATCCTTCACCAAATTCTCAATTCTGCTAATTGAGCTATCTAAGCTGTGTTGGAGGGGAGAATTGTTTATATTTATTTCTTTCTGGGTTGCAGACATTGCCAGTAGAGTCTTCAAAATACGAAAAGAACAACCCTCTGACTCGCTGCCCAGAAACTCAATTCCAAAAGCCTCCTCCCAACCTCTGTTTACAAAATTATAAGCTTTCTTTGTCCTAACCATTTTCCTGTTACAATAATATTCTTCATCTTCTATCTGACTTTTTCTTGATGCATGGAAAATATGATTTCATTGTGAAAGGATTTCTTATGAATCAATACAGCAAAGGGAACACAGAGATGTTTGCAGTAAATCACCCTTGAAGCAGAGACATGTAGAAAATGAGTTACAAGAGAAAGCAGATAATCCCAAGCCATTTCCAGATGGAAGGAGGTTATATTTTCCGTACACTGTATCTGGATTTTGTGTCACAAAACATGCCGGTATTTATTTAGAGTATTTCTTTCTTGTACCGTAGAGTTATGATTACATGAAATGAGTTTCCAAAAATTACAAAAATTAGCCTGCTTTAGGTAACAAATGGAAGAACTGAGATACTGAGTTCAAACCAGCTAAGGCTCAGACCCTTTTGAGCTAAGAGTCAAGTCCAGCAGCAGAAGGCTGACTTCCCTCCAGCAAGGTTCCCTTCACTGCTTGGACAGTCATGACCAGTGCAGAGTTCTGATTTTCCAGTGCTCTGTGGTTTCTTTCCCCCACTTCTCCATAGCTGGCAGGGATGACATTTGGAAGTAGGCTTGCTTCATCCCTTCCATAAAGTGAACTTTGCCATCACCATCTCTTTGGAGAAGGCTTGGCAGGACTGAGTGCCTGGAGTCTTGAGGAAGCTGCTGGATCACTGAGTTCTTAGAAGCACTGGATGGGCAGCAGCTTGTCTGAGCCACACATCAAACTGGGTGTTAGGTACCAAGCCATTCTCCTAGAGGAGAGACATCTGAAAGCCATTTAGAGAGCATCTGGATAGAATCAGGTCTGGTTGCTACCCAGGGGACTGAGGCACATCCTCCAAGTGGTTCACTCCTGCAGTGACCTAAAACTTAGACAGGTAAATGAGGGAACTACATTCCCCCTTCCAACAGCTCCCTGAGACCTGAAAATCTGGTGAAACATCATCCGATGGGCTCTTCATGGAACTATGGCTCATTGACGCTGCGGGTGTATTGCCTATAAGGCAAACTGAGAAACCAATGACTGTAACAGATAAAACCGCAGACATACAAGAAAACAAGCAACGTGTGAAGAAATAAAAGTAAAACCCAGCCTTCTCTAAGCTGAGTCTAGCTGTGGGCAGACAGTACAGGAACGCCCCTGTGCAGACATTTGGAGGTCATGTTCCAGAAAAGGGAGAAGGTTCTTGAATTTTAAAAACTGGTGAGAAAGATTGTTGCAGTGTCCATGTAAGCAGGGCAGTGTGGGTCTGGGCTACCTATGGCATGGCCAGTAGCCTATCTCCAGCCAGCTTGGAAGGATTCTGGGTCCTGGCCCAAGAAGTCGCTTGCAGTATTGCTGGTGTTTTCTGCCTCAGCATACTTTAATCTCTGGGTCTCACCAAGCAATGCAGCTGTGTCGGGCCCCTTTCATGTGCTATCTGGATAAAGCACCAACAAGAAGAGTTGGGGGTCACACGAGCCAGACAGACAGGAGGGCTGCATAAAGGGTGGTTTCAGGGCGTGTAGCTGATGTACCAAAGATCCTGTCTTTCATTATCCAGTTAATGCAACATTCACAACCAAATGGTCACCTGCTGTTCACAGTTTTGCTGAACTAAAGAAGGAATCCCAATAATACATGCAGTTTAGTTGCAACCTGCCTTCTCCAGGTACACCAGGCCAGCCTCTTCCCTTGCTCTGTAGATGGACAAACTGAGCAAAGCAGGAGCTGACTCTTCATTGAAGCCCCTGGTTGTTCCTCTGCTATGAATCCCTAATCCTAATTGCACTGATGGGAGGTGGGACCCCGACTTGGTGGGTATAAGGGTTTCATGCTCAGTGAAAGGTCCTGAGGGCATGACCAGGTCCTGAGTTGCTGCAGGTCACCGAGCAATAGGGCAGTGCGACCTGTGCTGAGACCCCGCTCCACGAAGCTGAGGGTGACTCTCTTCACCCTTTCAATGGCTGGGGCTGCCTCTGAGGCTGCCAGAGCTCTGTGTGCACCAGCTGTCTGCTTGAATCTTTTTTCCAGGAAAAGCTGGCACTCCAGCTATTCCAGCACTCCTCAGCCTTTAAAGACCTGAATCTTTTCTAGCACTTCTAACACACCAATCTATAAGCGGAGCAGCACCAAGCCTGGAAAGCTGGCCCGGGGCCGGGAGAGATGACAACCCGAGAGGAAGTGTCTGTCCCAGGCAGGCACGCAGGGCTCCGTCAGCCCAA